>WNGA01004707.1_pt1 | contig 19979 bp, 19 predicted proteins | sample 5400061 | NCBI WGS metagenome assembly WNGA01 (sample SAMN13153366, study PRJNA577476) | soil metagenome | isolation source: 100 cm soil or saprolite under grassland replicate 2 | place: USA:California | collected 2016-06-15
GTCCCATCCCCTTCTGGATCGTGGATCTCGCCGGGCGCTGCGAAACCCCGCTCACGCAGGGTGACTGACGATACGTCGTTCAACTCCGCGAACTTCGATCGCTCTGCCCGGGCGGGATATGGTCACGTCCGAACTCTGGAGCACACCGGAGGCCGCTCCCCAGGACCGCGAGCGCTTCGTCGAATCGGCGCCTTCGGCATCTCAGGTCATGGCGCAGTCCGCATCCTCCGGATGACAAACCACACGATCGCCGCGATCACGATGAGCAGCAGCAACCAGAGCGCGAGTCCTGGCCTCTTGCGGCCCGGAGCGGTGGGGATCGCCACGGCGACGGGCGTACGCGCCGCGACGAACACCTTGGCCGCCGCGTCGTTGCCAATCACGGCGACGTCGAGCGTGCAGGCGTCGAACAGTGGTCCCGCCGCGACGCGCGCCGCCGTGCAGACCGCTCGCGTGCGGTCGGACACCTTGGGATCGAGATCGGCTGCGTAGAACGGTCTCCTGGGGATGCCGCGCTCGATCTCCCTGCTTCCGCAGGCGGACAGCATCGACTCGTTGCCCGGGACGCGCCAGCTGTCGCCATAGCGGTGATAGAGGTTCTCGAACGAGAACGGGTTCGCCAGAGCCGTTCCGTCGCGCATCACGATCTGATTCACGTTCCCGTCGGCGTTGGCGAGGACGCCGCGCACCTTGGCCGGCCAGCTGCCGAGCCCCACGGTGACGTTGATCCAGGTGGGGTTGACCTCGGCGCGCACGGAATCGCCGGCCGGCCCCGTGATCACGTAAACGTTGCCTCTCCGCGAGACGTAGACGCCGTCAGGCAGAGAGAGCGACTTTTCGTCCGCCAGATCGGTGGGGTTGCCGTCGACGGCGAGCCGGGCGCGCGCGTCGCTTCCTGCCGGCGCAAGGCAGACGGCGACCCGCATCTTGCCCATCCGGGTCGCGACGCCGCTGTTGACGGACGCATCCGGCCACGTGGGCGCACCCGACACCTGTCGCGTTTGAACCACGAAGTCCGGATCGACCTGCGCCAGCACGAAGTCGCCCGTTGCCTGGAAGTCGTAGAACAGGCCGTCGAACGTGGTCAGGTGCGTGTCGCCGACGGTGGTCGCGGCCGCACAGCCCACACTCCCCCCGGCGCTGCTCTCGGTGAAGATGAGCGCCGGCCCCGGGGGCGTCGGGGCGGGAGCGTTCGGTCCCAGGTTGAGGTTGTTCGTCTCGGCCGTGAAGCCTTGCGCGAAGCAATTCGGAGCGGTCGTGCCCCCGTAGATGATCCTCACCCTGGGGACGATCGTCGATCCGGTGTTGAAGGTGGCCTGGCCACCGCCGGAGGTGTTGCCGCCGGCGCCGAAGATGTTGAACTCGGCGAACTTCCAGCCCTGCGCCGCGTTGACGGCGTTGACGCCAGTCACGGAGTACACGTTGCTGCCACTCGCGAAGGCGACGCTGTCGCCTCCCGCGCCGACCGAGCCGGTCAGGCTCAGCTGGGCGAGGTTCGTGATGGGCTGGTTGGGCGCGCCGACGCCGTTGCTGTTCCTCCAACAATAAATATCCATAGTGCCGGAGAACTGGAACTGGTTCCAGCCCATCGGGCAGTGCGCGTTGTAGGTGATGAGCCAGTACTGGATGTACGCCGTGCCCGTGAATCCGTTGTTGAAGAACACGAACTGCTCCCAACCCCGGCACGCTGTGTTCGGAGAACCGGCGCAGGCGGTGCTGTTGAAGAAGTCCGTGTTGAGCTGGAGCGTGTAGGCGTTCGCCACCGGCGATCCGGAATTGCCGATCGGCTGCTCTCGCTGGTCACGCCTGTGACGCTGTCGAAGGTGGCGATCGCGGTCGAGATGAACCCCGTCGGCGCCTGGGCCGAGACGTCGTTACCGCCGCCCACCACGGTCGGCGCGGGTCCGCGCCGTGGCACCAGCGGATAGGGCGGCGGGGTCGTGCACGGAACCTCTTTCCACTCCTTGCTCGGAAAGGTGGCCTGGAAGCAGCCCTTCTTCGGCAGCGGGACCTGCGACATGGACCTCTGCCACTCCTCCCGGAGGTTGCGCTCCTCGGGCGACAGCTTCTCGGGTGGTGGCGGAGGCGGCGCAGCTTCCGACTTCGCCCGAGGCTTCGGCGGATTCTTCTCGGCTGCGGCTGCATGGGACGAGAAGAGCCCGGTCAGGAGGCTCGCTGCAAGGAGTGGGAAGAGTCGGCGCCTCATTTGGATCCCCCGTGAAGTCGTGACTGTGGTGCGGCCCTGACCCTCAAGGACATGACGACACGCACACCGGCTGCCCTGCTCGTCCGGCTGGCGCGTACGGAAGCGTGATGGTGCAGGACGATCAGTCAACCATCACGATCAGTGCAAGAGCCTTGCTGGGTTGCCTCCTTGCTGCGGAGCCGGAGCTCTCGCGTCCAGGAGGTGAGCCTTCGCCGCGCGTGCACGCTCTACCTCGGGCTGCGCAAGGGCGAGGTGTTCGCGCTCCGGAAATCGGACGTGGATCTCACGACGATGACCGTGACGATCCACCGGTCCTACGAGCGCTCGACGACGAAGGGCGGCCACGGGGGCGCCGCACGTCGACCGCCACCCGGACGACAAGGAGCGGCGCTGCCCCGCGTGCGGCGCGCGGCTGTGGGTGAAGGCGATCCCGCCGCCGATGCGATTCCACGACCTCCGCCACACCTACGGCACGCTGCTCGCCCAGGCGGGGTTCGACGGGGTGCGCCTGCAGCGCGCGATGCGCCACCGCGACTTCAAGATGACGGCGCGCTACGTCCACACGAACGTCGAGGACCTGCGGGGCGTGGGCGCGTGCCTGCCGCCCGCGGCGCTCGAGCCGGCCGCGGCGCCCTTCGACTTCGCGCCGCCGCGAAGCGGCGGCGCTACGCTCAGGGCGAACGGGTGGGCAGATGCTGCGCTCAGGGCGAACGGGGCGAGCGGGGCGAACGGGCCGAACGACCTTGCAGCACCGCTTGCTGCAGGTTTGCTGCAAGTAGGCGGGAAGGGGAAGAAGAAGGGGCCGGGTCCCCTGAAAAACTCCCAGGAAAACCCGGCCCCTGTGCTGGCGCGCCCTAGAGGATTTGAACCTCTGGCCTTCGGATTCGTAGTCCGACGCTCTATCCAACTGAGCTAAGGGCGCGAACCTCTACATCATCCATGTTGTCGTCCCCGCCGCCCTTCGACTTCGGCCCGCTACGCGGGCCTGCGCTCAGGGCGAACGGGTATGTCACTTTGAGCGAACGGTGTCGCTTCAAGCATCTACTGGCGGAAAGGCAGGGATTCGAACCCTGGATACGGTTACCCGTATACTGGTTTAGCAAACCAGCGCCTTCGGCCGCTCGGCCACCTTTCCCTTAAGCTCCGTCTCCTCTCCACCATGGCGGAGGAGGAAGGATTCGAACCTTCGGAGGGCGTGAACCCTCAGCGGTTTTCAAGACCGCCGCCTTAGACCGCTCGGCCACTCCTCCCGAATCCGCCTCGTCCGCGACCCTTCGCAGCCCCGGCCACCGCCGCTCCGGCGCGCCGCGAGTCGCCCCATATACGGCACGCGCGTCCGGGGATCAAGCGGCAGATCGCGGGGTTCCGCCCCCGCCCGCCCTCCGCGCGTGCCCTTCCCCGACACGTACCTCCGGTGCGGGTCCGGGCGTGGGCGAGCGACCCCGGGGTGGCGCCGAACCCTGCCGCACGCACGGGGCTCCCACCTCCCATCCCCCCGTCGGGACTAGCGTTCATCCGAGCCGAGTCTGGCGCGCTCCGTGAAATGCTAGGTTGTGTGACCACCTCGCAGACGTCGTCGCCCCAGAAGCCCATGGCCGCCGCCGATCCGTTCAAACCGTACGTTCCCGCGACCCCCGCCGCGGCGGAGCTCACGTATGTGCCGCCCGGCCGGCTGCTCGCCACGACGGACGCGAAGCCGCTCACCACCATCGTCTCCACCGGCGCGGTCGTCTGCGTGTGGGACCCCGTCTCCGGCGCGGGCGGCATGGCCCACTTCCTCCTCCCCGAGTCGGGCAACGCCCCGCCGGCGCCCCGCTTCGGCAACGTCGCCCTCGGCCTGCTCGTCGAGCAGGTCGTGAAGCTCGGCGCCGTCGAGCGCCGGCTCCGCGCCCGCGTCTACGGCGGCAGCGCCCCGCCCATCGCCACGACGGGCGGCCACCTCGGCGATCACAACATCGAGAAGGCGCTCGCCTTCCTCAAGGAGCACTTCGTTCCGGTGCTCGAGAACGGCTCCGGCGGCGAGAGCGCCCGGAAGATCGTGTTCAATCTCAAGACCGGGGTCGCCGAGGTCACGCGCCTCGGTCTCAACTGACCGCGCCGCACCTCCACACACCGCTCGACCCGAAATTCTCACCCGGCGTGACTCGTGTCACAGCGGCGCGTGATCGCGATCGCGCAGAATGCTCCTCGGTGCACGGGTGGATGCGGTGAGGACCGGGCGCCGTCGGGATTCCTAGGGCCGGCGGCGCCTCTTCTTTTCTCTCGCGGTGGCCGCTTCCGTCCTTCGACTACGCCTGCCCTGAGCGTAGGGGCCGCACCGCGGCCCCGAAGTCGAAGGGCTCAGGACGAACGGAATGTTTCGGACCAGGGCGACGGAAAGCGTTCAGCGCTCGACCCCGCGCGGGAACGCCTGCGGCGCGATCCGCTCGAGCCCGTTCATGTACGGCCGGAGCGCCTCGGGGATCCGCACGGTCCCGTCCTTCTCCTGGCACTGCTCCAGGATCGCCACCACCGTCCGGCCGATCGCGACGCCCGAGCCGTTGAGCGTGTGCGCGAGCCGGGGCTTCCCGCCCTCGCCGCGGTAGCGCACCCGGATCCGGCGCGCCTGGAAGTCCTCGCAGTTCGAGACGGAGCTGATCTCCCGGTAAGCATCTTGCCCCGGGCACCACACCTCGATGTCGTAGGTCTTCGCGGACGAGAAGCCCATGTCGCCCGCGCACAGGAGCATCACCCGATGGTGGAGCCCGAGCCTGCGCAGCACCTCGCAGGCGTCGTCGAGCATCCTGTCGTGGTCGGCGTAGCTCTCCTCCGCCTTCGCGAACTTCACGAGCTCCACCTTGTGGAACTGGTGCTGGCGCATGAGGCCGCGCGTGTCCTTCCCCGCCGCGCCCGCCTCGGCGCGGAAGCACGGCGAGTAGGCGCAGTACGAGATCGGCAGCGCGTTCGCCTCGAACACCTCGTCCCGGTGCATGTTCGTCACCGGCACCTCGGCGGTCGGGATGAGGTAGAGCGGCGTCTCGTTCGCCGTCTTGAAGAGGTCCTCCTCGAACTTCGGGAGCTGCCCGGTGCCGGTCATCGTCTCGCGCGTGACGAGGTAGGGCGGGAGGATCTCGGTGTAGCCGCGCGAGGTGTGGACGTCGATGAAGAACGCGACGAGCGCGCGCTCGAGCCGCGCCGCCGCCCCCTTCGAGATGGTGAAGCGCGAGCCGGAGAGCTTCGCCGCCTGCTGCCACTCGAGCACGCCGAGCGCCTCGCCGAGGTCCCAGTGTGGCTTCGGCGGGAAGTCGAAGCGCGGCTTCTCGCCCCAGCTCGACACCACCTTGTTGTCCTTCTCGTCCTTCCCGTCCGGCACCGAGTCGTGCGGCGGGTTCGGCACGAGGAGGAGGAGCCGCGCGATCTCCGCCTCCACCGACGCCAGCTCCTGCTCCGTCTCCTTCACCGCGTCGCCGAGGGCGCGGAGCTGCGCGCGCGCCCCCTCCACCGCCGACTTGTCGGTCTTCGCGACCTCGCGGATCTTCGCGTTCGCGTCGTTCTGCTCCTTCTTCTGCCGCTCGATCCGGAGGTTCAGCTCGCGCCGCAGCGCCGCGAGCGGCCGCACCGGCGCGAGCGCCTGCACGGCCGCTTCCCCGCGCCGCGAAAGCCGCCGCTCGAAGCTCTCGTAGTCCTGTGCGACTGCCCTGAGGTCGAGCATGCTATCTCCGAAAGGGGGCGAGCTCCGCTCACATCCTGAGCGTAGGGCCCGCGCAGCGGACCCGTGGTCGGACCTTCCGCTCATCCTGAGCGTAGGGCCCGCGCCGAGGGCCCGTAGTCGAAGGACGCCAGGATTAGTCTTTAACCTCCGGTCGGGCAAGGGGTCTTCCATGGCGTGACCCCGGCGAACCGCATGGGCGACGACGATCGCGAAAGACCGAGCTTGCGGGTGGTCGCCGGCGGGATGACCCCCGCGCGGCGCGAGGAGGAGGCGCTCGTCGCGGCCTTCCTCGTCGGGGACGACGACGCGTTCGGGGAGCTCTTCCGCCGCCACGAGACGCTCGTCCTCGCCATCGTGCGCCGCTACGCGCCCACCCCCGAGGACGCGCGCGACCTCGTCCAGCGCACCTTCCTGCGCGCCTTCGAGCGGGCGCGCCGCTCCATCGCGCGCGGCCCGCGCTCCGCCATCCCGTTCCGGCGCTGGCTCGTCCGCGTCGCGGTGAACCTCGCGAAGAACCAGCGCCGCGACGCCGCGCGCATCGTCCGGGCTCCGCTTGAAGATACCGACGCCGAGCGGGCGGCGCCGAGCGAGCCCGCCGGCCCCGACGCGCTCATCGTCCGCGAGCGCCAGGCGCGGCTCCGCGCGGCGGTGCTCCACCTCCCGCGCCGCCAGCGCGAGGTGCTGACGCTGCGCATCGACGCCGAGCTGCCCTTCGCCGAGATCGCCGCTGCGCTCGGCGTCACCGAGAACGCAGCCAAGGTGAGCTTCCACCACGCGACGCGCGCGCTCCGCGCCGCGCTCAGGGAGGACCTGCCGTGACGACCGCCTGCCGCGATTTCGATCTCCTCCTCCCGCTCCACGCCACGGGCGCGCTCGAGCCCGCCGAGGCGGCCCGCGTCGAGGCCCACCTCGCCTCCTGCGCCCGCTGCCGTGCCGAGGCCGCCGCCGACGCGGAGGTGCTCGCGCTCGCGAAGCTCCCCCCCGCTTCCGAGGCCGTGCGCCGCGCCGTCGCCGACGTGCCGCGCCGCGCGCTCGCCGAGCTGCACCGTGCCGACCGCCGGCGCGCGGGCTGGAAGCGTGCCGCAGTCGGGATCGCGGTCGCCGCCGCGGCGCTCCTCGCGATCCTCTCGCCGGCGATGCTCCAGCGGAAGCCGCAGCGAATGCCGGCCGCCGCGGTCGCCGCCGTGTGGCAGGAGCCGGACCTCGACACGATCTGGGAGGACGCGGGCGTCCTCGACCTGCAGGCCTCGGCCGCGACTTCCACGGACGACCTCGACACCGACGCCGCGGTTGCCGCGGTGGAGCTGTAGCAGCGCGCCCTTCGACTTCGCCTGCCCTGAGCGTAGGGCTGGCGCAGCAAGCCCGGAGCCGAAGGGCTCAGGGCGAACGGAAAAGGAGAGACACATGAGAAGGCAGATGCAGATCTTCGCCGCGGTGATGATGGCGGCGCTCCCGCTCGGCGGGTTCGCCCAGGGTCCGTCGGCCGGGGTCCCCGCCCCGGGACCGGGGCAGCCGGGCGCCGCGCAGCGGATGAACCCGGAGCGGATGGAGAAGCGGATGCGCCTCGCGCGGACGCTCGGCCTCGCCGAGGCGCTCGACCTCGAAGCGCCGCAGGCGCTGAAGCTCGGCGACACGATCGCGAAGTTCGACGACCGGCGGATCGCCGCGCACAAGCAGCTCCGCGACTCGCGCGACGTCCTCCGCCGCGCGGCGCAGGGCGAGAAGGCGACCGCCGCCGAGGTCGATCAGGCGATCCAGAAGGCGCTCGACGCGCGTGCGCAGCTCCAGACGATCGACCGCGAGCTGGTCGGCGTCGTGACGAAGGACCTCTCGCCCGACAAGAAGGCGCGCGCGGTCCTCTTCCTCGCCAAATTCCAGCACCGCTTCGGCGCGCCGGGCATGGGCCCGGGGCGCGGCATGGGCCACGGCATGGATCGCGGCGGCCCCGCCCGCGGCGGCCACGGCGGGATGGGCGGCGGCATGGGCGGCGGGATGGGAATGGGCCCCGGCGGCGGCGACGGCGAGCTCGGCATGGCCCCGCCTGCTCCCGAGGGCTGGGACGACGAACCTGAGGAGTAGAGCTGCCGTCCCGCGGACGTTACACTGCGTCCGTGGCTCGCCCGCCGACCCCCACCCCCCCGCCGGAGTCCCGATGAGCCGCCGCCGCAGCGGCGCGGGGGGGAAGCGGGGCGGCGGCCCTCCTTCGCCCGTCATCGCCCACGTCTACGAGGGGCCGGAGGTGCTCTCGTCCCTCCTCGCCCGCGCCGGCTCTCCGCACGATGCCGCCGCCGTCGCCGACACCTTCGCCCGCGCGCAGGCCGCGGGCGAGCCGCGCGCCTCGGTCGTCCCCGCGCTCTTCCCCGACGAGCCGAAGTTCGACTCGCCCGAGGCCGCGCGCCGCCTCTACGGGAACCTCTTCGGCCTGTGGGACCGGCTCGCCGCCGGCCTCGGCCCCCACGACGACGCCCCCGAGGTCGTCGTCGAGCCGCCGCCGCCGCCCCCGCTGCCAGAGCGCGGCGCCGCGCCCGGCCGCGCCGTGCCCTCGGACGTCGTCGAGGCGGTCTGGCGCAACCTCGCCGCCGCCCCGCCGCGCGAGGTGCAGCGCCGCCGCGACCGGTTCCAGAACGTGCAGCCCGACCTCGCCGCCTGGCTCGAGTCGGCGCCGCTCCCCGAGACGGGCGCGCTCGCCGCCCTCGACCTCGTCTTCGAGGCCTGGGCGATGTTCGACCAGGCCTTCGGCGATCGGCTCGGCGCGGTGGAGTGGAAGGAGCTGCGCGCGCTCGAGCAGGAGCCGCCGCCCGCCGAGGAGTCGCAGCCGGCCATCGCCCTCTACGCGGCGGAGCAGCTCGACATCCAGGCCGACGAGGATCCCGCCTTCGGCGACCCCGACCGCGCCCAGGTCGAGAAGGTCTTCGCGACCGCGGTCGCCGCGCTCACGCGCGCCGTACACGAGCCGTCCTGATTCACCCTCCGTGATCCATGCGCCGTTTGACTACGCAGCACGGCGGGTGTATCCGAGCGTCGCATGCCGGAGGGCAGGCTCATCCGCTGGGCCACCTGCGCGGCCGGGGCCGCGCTCGCGCTCCTCGCCGCGCCGGCGGCCGCCCAGGAGGCCGACGCCGCGCTCGCCGGCTTCGCCTTCCGCGGGCGGCTCGAGTGGATCACCGCGGCCGCCGCGACGGCCCCGCGCGACACGCCGGTGAACCCGGAGAACACCGTGCTGCGGCTCCCGCAGGCGTTCGGAGAGTCGGAGCTCCGCCCCGACGTCCGCGTCGAGCACCCCGCCGGCCTCGCCGTCGTGGCGCGCCCGCGCCTCGTCGTCCAGGCGTCGAAGGCGCGCGTCGCGGCGGCGTGGGTCCCGGAGCAGACCGACGCCACCTCGGAGTGGCTCGAGCTGTACGGGAGCTGGCGGGTGGACGAGCGCCTCTCGATCGCCTACGGCCTCCAGAACTTCCAGTGGGGTCCGGCGGAGCTCATGAGCCCGTCGAACCGGATCTTCCACGAGACCGGGTTCGCGCGCGACCCGCTTTACCTCGTCCACGGCAGGCACCTCGGCCGCGCGAACGTCTCGTTCGGCCGGGACTTCAGCCTCGTCGTCCTCGCCGAGGTGCGGCGCAGCGACGCCCCCGCGGTCGTCGCGGGCGAGCCGTTCGAGCCGAAGGCGGAGGCGAAGCTCGAGTGGGCCGCGCCGGGCGGCCGCGGCTATCTCGGCGCGACGGGCGGCGCTGGCAAGCTCTCGCGCGGCTTCTTCGGCGAGTACGGGCAGGTGAACCTCGGCGCCTTCGCCGTGTACGGCGACGCCGTCCACCAAGCGGGGTCGCGGGCCTGGTACCCGGTGGTCGTCCCCGGCGCCGATGTCCCCGCCTTCGAGCAGGCGGCGACGCGCGCGTCGCTCCGCACGCTCGCGCTCGGCGGCGCGCGCTACACCTTCGAGCGCGGCCCCGACGTGCGGCTCGAGTACCTGTTCGACGAGGCGGGCTGGACGCGCTCGCAGCTCGCGCTCGCCTCGCTCGCCGCCTTCCGCACGCCGTTGCCGGGGACGGCGGACCGCGTGGCGCAGTGGCTCGATCCCGGCTTCGAGATCGTCGGTCGCCAGCACCTCTACGCGTCGGTGCGACTTCCGGACCTGCCGCCCGCGAAGCGCCTCGTGCTCCAGGCCCGCTACCTCGCCGCGCTCGAGGACGGCTCGGGCGCGGCGTTCGTGACGGCGAGCCTCGACGCGACGGACTCGGTCGTGCTGTTCGCGTCGGCCGCGGCGACGCACGGGCGGGAGGACGGCGCGCTCTCGCGCCTCGCGCGCGGCACCGCGACGGTCGGTGCGGTCGTGAACTGGTGAACGGAGGACGAAGGCATGGAACAGGCGCTCGTGAGGCTCGAGGACGTCCACCGCATCTACCGCCTCGGCGAGACGGAGGTGCCGGCGCTGCGCGGCGTCTCCCTCGAGCTCCACGCGGGCGAGCTCACCGCCGTCGTCGGGCCGTCCGGCTCGGGGAAGTCCACGCTCCTCAACCTCGTCGGCTGCATCGACGAGCCGGACCGCGGGCGCGTCCTCGTCGAGGGGGTGGACGCGGCGACGCTCGGCGACGACGACCGGAGCCGGCTGCGGAACCGCAAGATCGGCTTCATCTTCCAGTCGTTCAACCTCGTCCCGGTGCTCGACGTGTACGAGAACATCGAGCTGCCGCTCCTCGTGCACGCGCACGTCTCGAAGGCGGAGCGCCGCGACCGCGTGCTCCGCGCGATCGACGACGTGGGGCTGCACGAGCTCGCGCGCCACCCGCCCGACAAGCTCTCCGGCGGCCAGCGGCAGCGCGTCGCCATCGCGCGCGCCCTCGTCACCCATCCCATCCTCGTCCTCGCGGACGAGCCCACCGCGAACCTCGACTCGGAGACGGCGCGCCGGATCGTGGACCTCATGGTCGAGCTCAACGACCGGCGGAAGACGACGTTCCTCTTCTCGACGCACGACGAGAAGCTCATGGCCCGCGTCGGCCGCCACGTCCACCTCCGCGACGGGCGGATCGACGCCGCGGCGGGAGCGGCCGCGTGAAGAACGCCTTCAAGCTCGCGCTCCGGAACCTCTCCCGTAACCGGCGCCGCAACCTCGTCACCGGGCTCGCCATCGCGCTCGGGTACGCGGGGCTCGTCCTCCTCGGCGGGTACCGCAACGGCCACGAGCGGATCACCCGCACCTCCTCCGTCTACCTCCAGCACTCCGGCCACCTCGCCGTCTACGCGAAGGGCGGGCTCGGGAAGGCCGAGGCGAAGCCGGCGGCGTACGCGTTCGACGCCGCCGCGCAGGAGAGGATCGCCCGCGCGCTGCGGGAGGATCCGCGCGTCGAGCTCTTCGGGCGCTACCTCGTCGGCGGCGGCCTCGCCGGGAACGGCTGCAAGACGTTCCCGTTCCGCGGCGTCGGCATCGAGCTCGACGTCGAGCGGCGCATCCTCTCGCACCCGCAGGTCGCCCTCCTCGCGGACCTCGCCCGCCCGCGCGCGGGGAAGACCCTTCCCGACGCGGCGGGCGCGGAGAGCCCCGTCGCCTTCTCGACCGGGCTCGGCCGCGTCCGCCTCGGCAAGTCGCCCGACGCGGCCGCCGGGGAGGCGGCCCCCGGCGCCCTCGACTGCGACGCCGCCGACGCGAAGCAGAAGATCGCCGCCGATCCGTGGGTGCAGCTCGCCGTCCGGACGCACGACGGGAGCTTCGGGGCCACGGACGCGCGCATGGTGTCGCTCTTCCAGGCGGGGACGGTGGACGGCGATCAGAACGGGCTCGTCGCCGGCCTCGACCTCTTCCAGCGGCTCTACGACACCGACCGGGTGACGTACTTCGCCGCCTACCTCCGCGATCACCGCGACACGCCCGCGGTGGCGAAGGACCTCGGCGCGCGGCTCGCGAAGGAAGGGCTGGAGGTCTCGATCCACCCCTACGACGATCCCGACGCGAACCCGTACTACGTCGGCACGCTCGGCCTCATCGACGCGGTCGCCGGGTTCATCGGCCTCCTCATCGAGAGCGTGGTGGCCCTCTCCATCTTCAACGCGATGACGCTCGCGATCCTCGAGCGGACCCGGGAGATCGGCACGCTGCGGTCGCTCGGGTTCACCCGGCGCCAGCTCATGGGGCTGTTCCTCCGCGAGGCGGCGGCGCTCGCGGCGATCTCGATCGGCGCGGGGCTCCTCCTCGCGCTCGCGGTCGGCGGCGTGGTGCAGGCGGCGAACGTCCGCTACCAGCCTCCCGGGATCGGCGGGAGCATCCCGCTCGTCCTTGCGCCGCGCGTGGGGACGTGCGCGGGCGTCGCGGCGCTCCTCGTCGCGTTGACGCTCGGGGCGACCTGGCTCGCGGTGCGCCGCCGCGTCCGCGAGCGCGTCGCGAACCTCATCGTGGAGGTGGCGGCATGAGCGCGGCGATGCTCTCGGCCCTCCTCCTCGCGGCCTCGCCCGCCGCGCCCGACGCCGCGGCGCTGCTCCGCGACTCGGACCGCGCGCGCGGCGGATTCGAGCAGGGCGTCACCTGGACCATCGCCGTCGAGGCCACCGAGGAGGCCTCGACGACGCGCAGCGCCTGGATCGTCCGCGCCCGCGGGAACGACGCGCTCGCCGAGGCGCTGTCGCCGCCGCGGCGGAAGGGTGAGCGGTTCCTCTTCAACGACCGGACGATCTGGTTCGTGAAGCCCGGGCTCAGGCGGCCCATCTCCGTCTCCGCCCGCCAGCGGCTCCAGGGCGAGGCGGCGAACGGCGACATCTCGAGCACGAGGTACGCGCGCGACTACTCGGGCGCGATCGCCGGCGAGGACGAGGTGGGCGGCGAGCCCGCCTGGCGCCTCGAGCTCAAGGCCCGCACGAAGGACGTCACCTACGACCGGATCCGCTACTGGATCTCGAAGAAGCGCCGGCTCGGCCTCAAGGCGGAGTTCCTCACCGTCTCGGGCGATGTCTTCAAGGCCGCCTCGTTCGAGTACGGGAACCGCGTGAAGCTCGCGAGCGCAGGGGACATCGAGTTCGTCTCGCGGATGACGATCCGCGACGCGATGGGCGCGGGGAACGTGACGGTGCTCGAGTTCCAGTCGCCGCGGGCCGAGACGCACGCCGCGAGCATCTTCAACGTGAACAACGTCGCGAGGTGAACGTGCGCTCGTCCCCTCCGCTCCTCCGGATCGCCTGGCGCAACGTCCGCCGGAACGCGCGGCACAGCCTCGGCACCATCCTCGCGATCGCGGTGGGGTTCGTCGCGATCTCCGTGTTCGACGGCTACCTCACGTACCTCGACAACGACAACGTGGACATGTACGCGGACCTGTTCATGATGGGCGACCTCATCGTGGAGCCCGTCGGCGCGAGCGACGCGGACGAGGGCGTCGCGGGCCGGGTGCTGCTCGGCGAGCGCGAGCAGGCGTTCGTGGAGGAGTTCCTCGCGAGCCGTCCGGGCGAGGTCGTCGCGCGGATGCCCATGCTCTACACGTGGGGCTTCGCGAGCGCCGGGAAGGCGACCGCGCGGTTCATCACGTTCTCCTACGACCCGGCCGACGGCGTGAAGCTCCGGCGGCGGTTCGCGTGGAACGCGCTCGCGGGGAAGCCGCTCCAGCTCGCGGGGGAGAGCTCGATCCTCCTCGGGATGGGGCTCGGGAGCCTCCTCGACTGCGAGCCGACGGGCCACGCTCCGGCGAAGCGGAAGGACGGATCGATCATCCCCGAGGACCGCCCCTTCTCCTGCCGGCGCCCGCGCGTCCAGCTCGTCGCGAGCACCGCGTCGGGGCAGCTCAACGCCGTCGAGCCGGAGGTCGTCGGCCTCATCGACGGCGGGCTGAAGGATCTCGACGCGAAGTTCGCCCACATCCCGCTCGCGCTCGGGCAGAAGCTGCTCGACACGAGGAGCGTCTCCCAGATCATCGTCCTCCTGCGCGACCCGGCGCGCGCGAAGGCGTTCGCGCGCGATCTCGTCGAGGCGGCGAGGGCGAGGGGCCTCGCGCTCGTCGCCGTGCCGTGGCGCGACCACGTGAACGGCGCCGAGCACCGCCGGGGCATGCGGGTGTTCGCGGTGTTCCGCGCGCTCATGGCGGTCATCGTGGTGCTCGTCGCGGCGATGACCGTCCTCACCACGATGGCGCGGGCGGTGTCGGAGCGGACGCGCGAGATCGGCACGCTCCGGAGCATCGGCTTCCTCCGCCGCCACGTGGTGATGCTCTTCGCGCTCGAGGCCGCGCTCCTCGCGACCATCGCCTCCGCCATCGGGCTCGCCGTCACGGTGGCGACCGTAGCCGCGCTCAACGCCTCCGGGATCACCTACAGCGCGGGGCTCATGGCCCAGCCGATGACGCTCGGCGTGAGCTACCTCCCCGCGACGTGGGCGGGCGCGGCCGTGTTCCTCGCCGTGGTCGCCGCCGCCGCCGCCGTCGTGCCGGCGCGCCGCGCCGCCCGCAGCCGGATCCCCGACGCGCTCTCGCACGTGTGACCGGTCCCGCGGCGCGATCCGATCGCCGCTGCCTGTCCGACCGCATCGCACACGCACGGCTGAATTCTCCGCGCCCGCGGCCCGTCGCCACGACTGCCCGTCCCGCGGTACGCTTCGCATTTCCGCCTCCAGGAGAGCTCCCGATGCGCCGGATCGCCCTCGCCCTCGCCGTCGCAACGCTCGCCGCCTGCGCGAGCCACGAGAAGCTCGGCGACCGCGCCGCGGCGGTCGGCGACTGGAAGTCGGCCGAGGCGCAGTACGCCGAGGCGGCCCGCGCTGATCCGCAGAACGCGGAGAAGCGTGCGAAGTGGCAGCAGGCCAGGACGCAGGCGATCCAGGGCGCTGTCGCCGCGGCGCGCGCCTGCCAGGTCTCGCAGGACTGGGAGTGCGCCTTCGCCGAGTCCGACTACCTCGTGCGCCTCGAGCCGGGCAGCGCCGAGTACGCCGGGATGCGCGTCGAGGCCGGCCGGAACGCCGCCTTCCTGCGGCTCCGCCGCGCGTCCGAGGCGGGCGCGCGCCGCGATCACCGCGCCGCGTTCGACCTCCTCGCCCAGGCAAAGGCCGCGTCGAACGACCCGGGAGTGCAGGCGGAGGCCGCGCGGCTCCAGCCGGGGCTCGTCCAGGCCGCCGTGCAGGACGCAATGCAGCTCCGCGCGAAGCAGCAGTACCCGCCCGCGATCGACCTCCTCGCCCTCGCCGCGAGCGTGGACGGCTCCGTCCGCCCGACCCTCGACCAGGTCCGCGGCGAGTACGACCGCTGGCTCGACGCGCGGTACGAGGCCGCCGCGCAGCAGGGCGACGCGCTCCTGCGCGAGCGCCGCTTCGCCGAGGCGCAGGCGCAGTACGAGGCGGCGCTCAAGGTCAAGAAGGGCGGCCGCGCCGAGCCGCTCGCCCGCTACGCCCGGGCGCTCGCGCAGGGCGACGCCGCCGTGCAGCGGCGCGACTGGCCGCGCGCGACCGCTGCGTATGACGAGGCGGTGAAGAGCGGGCTCGACGGGCAGGGCGGCTACGCCGCCGTCCAGCTCGCGCTCGTGCAGATCCGGCCCTATGCGATCCGGCTCCGCTCCGTGCTCGTGAAGCCGATCCGCCCCGACGGCGCGCCCTGGGCCGGCGGGCGCTCGCGCGGCTTCGACCGGGTGGTCGGCATGCTCGCGAACGCCGCGTTCGACCCGCGCCGCGGGCAGGGCGTCCGGACCGCCCTCGACGTCTACGACGCGCTCCCGCACGAGAACAAGCCGAACCTCTTCGCGACGCTCACGCTCGCCGACGGCCGCCAGTTCTCGACCCCGGCGCAGAAGGCGCTCCGCGCACGCTTCGAGGCGCTCGTAGTCGTCGCGACGAACGCCTTCGACGACCGGCCGGTCTCGATCCGGATCGGCCACGCGAGCGAGGCCGGGCCGGTCGAGGTCGGCGCGGTGACGTTCCGGATGACGGACCTCCTGGGCGGCGGCGAGGTCGCGCTGTCGGATCGCGCGGTGGTCGAGCTGAAGCTCGCCGCCGAGCCGTCGCCGCTCCAGGACGGCGCGTCGGAGGGTTTCGCGCCCGTCACGATCACGCCCCAGGCGCCGCCCCCGCCGGGCCGGTCCGCCGCCGCGGACCGACCCGCGGCCGGATCCGTACCGGGCGCGGTAGCTCTTCGTGGGAATCCGTTCGTGCTGAGCGTAGCGCCCGCGTAGCGGGCGCGGAGTCGAAGCACGGGCACGGGATCCACGCGCCCTTCGACTCCGGGGCGCTGCGCGCCCCTACGCTCAGGGCGAACGGGAAGGCCGCCGCTCAGGGTGCGCGGCTGGTCGGGGTGAGGGGGCGTCCGACCCGTCTTCTACGCAGGAAACGCGGCGCACACGATCTCCGCGACCTCCCCGAGCCAGGCGGTCCGCTCCTCGGGCGTGCTCGTCACGACGACGCCGAACGTCCGCCGCCGGATGTCCCGGACGCCGCACAGCTCGAACACGCAGCGCTTCCAGATCGCCTCGAGCGGATCCCCGAAGGCCTCCCGCTCGCGATCCGACGGCGTGTTCGACGTGTTGAGGACGACCGCCGCGCGCGCGCGCAGGAGCCCGACCGGAACGCCTTCGCCGCCGTCGCCCTCCTCGAAGCCGTAGGCGACCCCCGGGCGCACGATCCGGTCGATCCATCCTTTCAAGATCGCGGGCGGCTGCCCCCACCAGTTGGGATGGACGATGACGATCCCGTCCGCCGCCGCGAGCTCGGCGCAGTGGCGCCGGATCTCTTCGGTGAGGGCCGCGTCTCGCGCGATCTCCGCGGCGGGCAGCACGGGGTCGAACCGCTCCGCGTACAGGTCGTGGAAGACGGCCGCGTGACCGAGCCGCTCGAGCGCGCCGGCGGCCGCGCGGGCGATGGCGTGGTTGAAGCTGTCCTGATCCGGGTGCGCGAGGACGACGAGGACGTTCACGAGACCTCCGAGCCGGTGGATCCCCCTCGCCCCCGCGGAGCGGGTGAGAGGGTCGGGGTGAGGGGGCCGATCATGCGCCGGGATCTCCTCTCGAGCCAGGCGCCGGCGAGCGCCACGAGCGACGAGCCGAGGTAGAGCGCGAACTTCGAGATCGTGAACGCGCTCGCGAGCCAGGCCACGGCATCGTGGCGGCTCGGGTACCCGAGGAGAAGCGCCGTGATGGCCGCATTCTCGAGGTAGTCGGCCGCTCCCGCGCCGAGCGCCGTCCATCTCCACCTGCGCAGCGCGCCCCGGCTCACGGCGCTCCAGAGGAACAGGCTGAAGAGCGCAGGGAGCAGCAGATCCACCGTCCACAGCATCTCGAGGTACGCGCCGCGGCCGGCTGATCCGAGCGCGTCCAGCAGCTCGTATGCGCTCTCGGGCGTGTAGCCGAAGCGCATGTCGAGGATCGGCGCGCCGCCCGTGAGCTCCCGCATGCGCGGAACGCTGAGCCGAAAGTGGAGCGTGTTCACCGCGACGAGCGCGGCGAACGTCGCGAAGGCGAGCAGCCGGGTACGCAGGCGGTGACGGCGGGCCGCCCGCGCCGGCCGCACCTCGCCCGAGTACCCGAGCGCGCTCAAGGTCGCGGGGAGGCCCTCCCGAACGGTCTGGTAGCTGAACCGGAACCCGGTGGCGACGAGATCGCGTGGGTCCGCAGCGACATCGCGGCTCAGCGTCTCGAACAGGATCCTGCCCATGAGTCTCGACAGGAGCCAGGCTGGTGCGCGAGGCGGCGGCGCGACGCCCATGAGCGCCGCAGCGTGGTCGAAGAAGTCGCCGAGGCGCGTGCCGCCGGCCGCATCCACGAGGATCCACGAGCGCCCTCGCAGGCGATCCTTCCCGAGCGCGGCGAGGTGGACGATGGCGCGCGCGGCGTCCCGCACGTGGATGAGCGGCAAGCGGTTCTTCGCGGGACGCGGCAGCAGCATCCGCCCGCGAGCGAGCGCCGGGAAGACGGTCGCGGCGAAGCTCTTCCCGGGCCCGTAGACCGTTCCCAGGTACAGGAAGGTGGACGGCGTTCCGGCCGCCTCGATCATCCGGCGGATCGGCACGCCGATGTGCCCGAACCCGGTCGGTCGCGTCCTCAGGGGCGACGACGCGTCGATCCGCCCCTCGGCGTCGGGAGCGAGGTCGTCGGTACCGCTCACGGAGACGAGCAGCGGACGCTCCTCGGGCGCGAGCTCGACGAGCGCGGCGAGCAGCTCGCGCGTCGTCGCCTGGCGCGCCTCCGAGACGACCTCGATGTCCCGCGGCCGGATCCTGGCCGGCAGCTCCGGCTGGGCGAGATCGACGAGCGCGACCGCGCCGCGCACCGCTCCGATCCACTCGCGGGGCGCGCGGGCGTCCCCGAGCACCGGGACGGCGCCGAGCGCTCGCAGCCGCTCCGCCTTCTCCTCCGAACGCGCCAGCGCCCTCACTTCCCAGCCTCTCGCGGCCGCCTCGCGGATCGTCTCCGACCCGATGAAGCCGGTGCCGCCGAGAACGAACAGTCGCCTGGTCTCCATGCTCTCCACCCGCGTCGTTATCAAATGCTAACTCATCTGGTACGGCACGGTCGTCCGCGCCCGCGGGCGTGCCCGGGTTTCCGCTTCAGCCTTTCAGCATCCTCCGGAGGGCGAGCTCCAGCTCCGCTCTCCGCAGCCGGGCGGGCCCCGCGACCTCGCCGAAGTAGAGCATGCGTCCGAGCTGCGCCACGAGACCGACGAGCGCCGCGACGGGCACGTCCGAGGACGCGTATCCGGTGACCGCGCCCTCCCGGATCCCGCGCTCGAGCAGCTCTCGCAGCTGCCGGAGGATCGACCGCTTCCGTGCGGCAGCCGGCAGCCGCGGCCAGAGCTCGCGCAGCGCGTCCTGGACGAAGAGCACTGCCTCGAGGTCCTCGTCCATCGCCCCGAGGAACGCGCCCAGCACCTCGCCGAGCGCGGCTTCGAACGGCCTTCGACCGGCGGCGGCCTCGATCCGCCGGTAGAGCCGCTCGTAGCACCGCTCGAACAGGTAGAGGGCGAGCGCGTCCTTCGACTCGAAGAACTTGAACATCGCCGGGTTCGTGTACCCGGCGGCTTCCCCGATCATGCGGACGTTCGTGCCGGCGAGGCCGTGCTTCACGAAGAGCCCGAGCGCGGCCCGCAGGATGCTCTGCTTCGAGGGCGGGTCCCCTTCGTCGAGGAAGAACCTCGGCTCTGCACCCCGCGCGTTCACGGGGAGATAGTTAGCTATTGCTAACTATCGTGTCAAGTCGCAGGCGCTCCACGCGCGGCGCCAAGACCGGACCCGGGTCGGCGTCTCGAGCAGGTGCGAGGTACGTCGCACCGACCCGTGGAGGAAACAGGGGACGGCTGGCGCCCGCGCCCGGGCGGCGTTACAGTGTCTTACACGATGGCCACTCTGACCGTCAGGCTCTCCGACCAGCTCCGCCGCGAGCTCGACAAGGTCGCTCGGCAGCGCGGCCGCCCGGCCGGCGAGATCGTCCGTGAGTCGCTGGGCCGGTATCTCGCCGTCGAGCGCTTCCGCGCCTTGCGGGGGAAGGCGCTGCCCTTCGCCGAGTCCCAGGGATTTCTCACGGACGAGGACGTCTTCAAGACCATCTCGTGAGGATCGTCCTCGACACGAACGTCCTCCTTGCGGCGTTTGGTGCGCGAGGCCTCTGCGAAGCCTTGCTCGCGGCTTGCCTCGAAAGCCATGAGATCGTCGCCTCCCCACACATCCTGACGGAGGTCCGGCGACACCTCGGCGGCAAGTTCCGGATGCCGGCCAGCGCCGCCGACGCGATCGTGGCGTTCGTCCGCGAGCATGCGACGATCGTCGCGCCTGCGCGGGTGCCGGCCAGCGCGTGCGCCGATCCGGATGATCTGCCGGTGCTCGGAACGGCGGTCGCGGGAGCGGCTGACATGCTCGTGACGGGCGACAGGGAGTTGCTTCCCCTCGGGCGATACGAGGGAATCCCGATCGTGACCCCACGGCAGTGCTACGAATCCTGGAGGTGACCCGCCCAGTTCGAGCGCCGGCGCCTCGCCGATCTCGAGATGCGTCAGCCTTCTTCGGCGACGAGAGGATTCAACGTTCGCAGACCGTCGAAGCGCGCGAAGTCCCGGTCGTTCGACGCCACGACGGCCCCGTGCTCGATGGCGAGGGCGGCGAGATGGGCGTCCATCACGAGCGGTCCGCGTGCCTGCGCCGGCTC
>WNGA01009005.1_pt1 | contig 19979 bp, 22 predicted proteins | sample 5400061 | NCBI WGS metagenome assembly WNGA01 (sample SAMN13153366, study PRJNA577476) | soil metagenome | isolation source: 100 cm soil or saprolite under grassland replicate 2 | place: USA:California | collected 2016-06-15
CGTCCGTTCTCCTTGTTTCGGCGACCGCATCAGCGGCGACCGGGAACGTCGGCTTCGGGTTCAACGCCACCGACATCAGCGGCTTCCCCACCGGTGCCGCGACACTCACGGGCGGCGGGTCGTACAACCCCGTGAGTGGTTTTGTCAACTCCGCTGGCGGCTTTCGATGCACGAGCGACGTCGGCCAGGGCCCACTTGCCGGATGTCTCGTTGGCGAAGGCGTTCGCTGGGACACCGTCGAGCTCCGGAGGAGCACGACCTTCAAGTGCACCGGGGCGGCGGCGGAGCCTCTGAAGACTGCAACCACCGATGGGAATACGGTGGTGCTTCTCGCAGACTTCTACCGCGCGGGTGACGGTAACGACGAGTCCTTCACGGCGCAGATGATTGTCTCCGCCGACGACATCGCACCCGACATCGCCGGGATCCAGAACGTCTGGATTCAGGGTGTTGGCTGCGCTTCCGCGATTACGAACTTCAGCAGCTGAGGCCGCCCTAAGCTCGACGGCGTCTTCGATTGCCCCGGTCAACCAAATTGGCGTCCGGGGCAATCGCTGCCGCGCTCGCTCGCGCGTTTGCCAGAGCTGCCCTCCCTCCCAGCCTGTGGGGTGCGTAAATTGGTCTTGCCTGCAAATTGAATGATTTGTGGGGTACGGCCGAATTTACGCACCCGTGGGGTGCACAAACTCGGTTTCATGCCGCCGCTTCGTACTCGTAGAGTTTCAGCCGACGAAGTCGCGCCGCAGGACGGTTTTCAACCCTACGCGTACTGGGAAGCTTTGGGGCGAGCGCCATGCCAACAGGAGGGAGACGGTGATGACTCACGCACAGCAGCTGCTGGAGACGCATCCAAGGCGGAGCGCTGTTCCGTCCGGTGCGCTCGTGGAATGCATCGAGGCCTGCTTCGATTGCGCGCAGAGCTGTACGGCCTGTGCCGACGCGTGCCTCGGTGAGGACGACGTCGGGATGCTGATCCGCTGCATTCGCCTGTGCCAGGACTGCAGCGATCTCTGTGCCACGACGGGACGCATCCTCAGTCGGCAGACCGAGTTCGAACCCCAGCTTGCCCGGGCGGTCGTGCAGGCGTGCGCCGAGGCTTGCCGGGCGTGCGGTGAGGAGTGCGAGCGGCACGCGGGTCACCACGAGCACTGCCGGGTCTGCGCAGAGGCGTGCCGGCATTGTGAGGAGGCCTGCCAAGATGCTCTTTCCGCACTCGCGGCCTAATCCGAGCCCAACGGGCGCGTCGGCCGCTCCGACTGAGGGGCAACGCTGCGCGGCGCGATGTGTCGCATCATCCGCGCCGGCTTCAGCTACGACGCCGACTACGATCGCTGGCGCTGCCACGAAGCGAACAGCTGTGGCCGCACCTCTGCCGATGCAGTCCGCCAGGCGGTCTCGCTCAGCGACCGCGAGCTGGCCGCTGACGAGCGGCCGCTCGGCGGCCAGCCGTCGCTCGACGGCGCTGCCGCTGGGTACCTGGATCAGCACTGTGCGCCGCGTGGCCACCCGTCCCGGCCTACCGTCCGCCCGGCGGCGGCCGGCTCCGCCCAACGAGGTTGCAAAATGCAACTTCGCCACCTGACGATTACCCCTCCAACCCTCGCGTCAAAAGGAGTGATCGTTATGCCTCAACAGGGTCAGGTTTTCGAACTGAAGACGAGCGGCTCAAAAGGGGAGGAGCCTTTGGGCCTACCGCTATCGAAGCGGCGGGCGTGGTTCGCGACGCACACAGCGGGCGGATTCACAAGCGAGAAGGCGGCAACCGAGGCGCTCGCGCGAGCACTCGACCGGCTGCGTCGCGAACAGGGCCTCGTCGAGGCACCGACCCTGAGCGAGCTGGTCGACCTCTACCTGGCGCAGCATGGTGGAGAACCCGAGACCGTGGCGAAGCTGCGCTGGTTGCTCGCGAAGGCGGTGCGGGCGTTCGGACAGCGGCGCATCAATCAGCTTCGCCCCACCGAGATCGCGACGTGGCGCATGACGATCGCCGGCGGGCATCGCTTCGAGGCGACACAGGCGCTACGCCAGGTGCTCGGGCGAGCCGTCAGTGGGCACTGATCGATGCGAATCCCTTGCGGCCGGGAGAGTGGATCGCGCTCGAGCACCGCGACATTGATCCCGATGCGCGCGTCGCGTACGTCCGCCGCGCTTATAGAAACGGCCGCGTCAAGTGTCCGAAGACCGCAGCAAGCGTCCGCGCCGTGCCGCTGCAGGCGATCGCGCTCGGAGCGCTCGAGCGTCCGGCACACCTTCGCAACCTTCGCGCTTCGTGCCGGCATCTCCACCTTCGACCTCTCGCGCTACATGGGCGCGAGCCTCGCGATGATCGATCGCCACTACGGCCACCTCGCCCGCGACGGCCGCGACCACGCGATTGAGCTCCCTTGACGCCTTCATAGACCCGGAGTGGGTCAACGTCCACGCGGTGGACGCTGCGTGGACGTTTGAAGCGTCAACCGCCGTCCACTCGGAAAACGGAAAGGTCAACTAAGCGGGAGAAAACCCGAAGCCCTCTGACGGACTCGAACCGTCGACCCCCTCCTTACCAGCGTCACGCGCGTACACGCGCGATCACTCGCGACACAGTTTCTCCTGCAAATCGAGGTGAATGAGGTCTCCATGATGCGTCGCGAGGCGTCGCGCGTGTCGTTTCTGATGTGTCCGTTTTGTGTCCGCTCTCCGTCGTCTGAATCGGCAACGTACCGGACTGTTGCCGCCGAGCCTTTGCGTCGATCTGGGGTCGCGTTGTTCAGCTCGACAGGCAGGAGTAGTGTCGGTGAGGTCCCCAACAGGAGAGGAGGTCATCGCACCCGCCCGCACCAACCACGGAGGTCCCCATGAGTACAACCGTCGACACCGCCATCGATATCCGTCCCTTCCACGTCGACATCCCCGAAGAGAAGCTCGCCGAGCTGCGCCGCCACATCGAGGCGACGCGCTGGCCCACCAAGGAGCTCGTCGAGGACCGGTCGCAGGGCGTGCAGCTCGCGACGCTGCAGGAGCTCGCCCGCTACTGGGTGACCGACTACGACTGGCGCAAGGCCGAGGAGAAGCTCAACGCCCTGCCCCAGTTCACGACCGAGATCGACGGCGTGAACATCCACTTCATCCACGTGCGCTCGCCGCACGAGAACGCGCTGCCGCTGATCATGACGCACGGCTGGCCCGGCTCGGTGATCGAGCTGCTCGAGACCATCGGCCCTCTGACCGACCCGACCGCGCACGGTGGGCAATCGGAGGACGCGTTCCACCTCGTGCTGCCGTCCCTGCCCGGCTACGGCTTCTCCGGCGAGCCCGCCGAGCTCGGCTGGAACGTCGGCCGAGTTGCGCAGGCCTGGGCGGAGCTGATGCACCGCCTCGGCTACACCCGTTATGTCGCCCAGGGCGGCGACGTGGGCGCCGCCGTCACCGACGCGATGGGACGGCAGGCGCCCAAGGGGCTGCTCGGCATCCACATGAACTTGCTCGTGACGGTGCTGGCCGGCCCCCAGCCGGCGGAGTCCGAGCAGGAACGCGCGGCGGCGGACCAGCTCGCCACATTTAGGGAGAGCGGCTTCGGCTACTTCCTGGAGATGGCCACGCGGCCGCAGACGATCGGCTACGCACTGCTGGATTCACCCGTCGCCCTGGCCGCCTGGCTGCTCGACCACGACACGGACAGCTACTACAAGATCTCCCGCGCCTTCGTCGACGGCGAGCCCGTGGGCAATCTCACCCGGGACACGATCGTCGACAACATCACGCTCTACTGGCTGACGGGCACCGGCGCCTCGGCGGCCCGGTCGTACTGGGAGGACGGACAAGCCCTGGCTCAAGCACGCGCGTCCGGCCAGGCTCCGCCGGAGGTCTCGCTCCCGGTCGGCTTCACCACCTTCCCCGGCGAGATCTGGCGGACCCCGCGCAGCTGGGTCGAGAACTCCTACCCCAACGTCACCTACTTCAACGAGGTCGACAAGGGCGGCCACTTCGCCGCCTGGGAAGAGCCGCAGCTGTTCTCGGAGGAGCTCCGAGCTGCCTTCAACTCACTGCGCTAATCCGACGGATGGGCGGCGCGCACGGCCGTGCGCGCCGCTCGCGGCTTTCGTCTGAGGCTCACGAGAGAGGGGCGCGTCGAGCGATCGTGATGTCCCCCAGCAAGTGGACCAAGGAGAGAACATGAGCAGCACCGTGCAGCAGGCGCCAGGGATCAGGCGCACCGATCTCCAGCGGCACGACCTCAGCGTGCCCGGGCGCGAAGTCATCCAGAACCGCGTCGACATTGGCCCGGAAGCGCCGTTCGTCAGGCACAAGCATCCGGGCGAAGAGATCATCTATGTCCTCGAGGGGACGCTGGTATCCCGTCGACGGTCAGACGCCGACGACGCTTGAGGCCGGTGACGTCTTGCTCGTCCCGGCCGAGACGGTCCACGCGGTCCGGAACGTCGGCAGCGGCAACGCGGCCGAGCTCGCGACGTATGTCGTCGAAAAGGGGAAGCCGTTCCTCGTGGTAGTCGAGTGAGTCGAGTTCGGCCAAGCAAGCGGCGGTAAAGAGCGGGAGTGGACGGCTACGCCGGACGCTTCTCGCTGGCCGCCCTGTCGAAGGGCACCCTGCCGGAACCCTGGTGCAAGTCACCGTCTCGGTAACTAACTCCTCACGGTTGGTGCTGGCCTTCAGCAACCAGCACCAGGTGCTGACAGACGCCTGTGTCCTTCTCTGCGGCTCCATCGGATCGCTGGTGTTGCGAGACCTGGGCTACACCGGCCCGCTCGTCAGGCGGCCCCGGCTGGTGGCTCGCGAAGGTGTGCGCCCACGGGGCACGACCCGCGCGCGCGTTGAAAGAGTGAGCACCGTGGGCACACCTGGGTCGCGGAAACACCACGTCGTCGTTGTCGGCGGAGGTTTCGGCGGCCTACAGGCGGTGTCGAAGCTGCGGCGTACGCCGGTCGACGTGACGCTCGTCGACCGCCGCAACTTCCATCTCTTCCAGCCGCTCACCTACCAGGTCGCGACCGGGGCGCTCTCGCCGGGCGAGATTGCTTATCCGCTCCGGGCGATCTTCAAGCGCGCCCGCAACGTCAGCGTACTGTTGGCTGAGGTCGCCGACTTCGACCTCGACGCGCGTGAGCTGGACCTGCGCTCGGTCTCGGCCGTGCCGGCGCCGGAACGGCTCGGCTACGACACGCTGATCGTCGCCGGCGGCTCGCGCTACTCGTACTTCGGCCATGAGGAATGGCGGCTGCACGCCGCCGAGGTGAAGTCGCTCGAGAGTGCGCTCGCCGTTCGCAGCCGCCTCCTCGCCGCCTTCGAGGCCGCCGAGGGCGAGCCGAACACAGAGGCACGCGACGCCTGGCTCACGTTTGTCGTCGTCGGCGCCGGCCCCACCGGCGTCGAGATGGCCGGCCAGATCGCCGAGCTGGCGCGCGACACGCTGCGGCGTGACTTCCGGACCATCGATCCCCGCCGCGCCCGCATCCTGCTCGTCGAGGCCGCCGATCGTGTCCTGACGAGCTTCCCACCCACGCTGTCGGCGAAGGCCGAGCGGTCGCTGCGGCGCCTCGGCGTAACCGTCCTCACCGGCCGCACCGTGATCGGAATCGACGCGGCCGGCGTGACGCTCGAGCGCCGAGATGGGGGCGCAGAGCGGATCGACAGCCGCGCCGTCGTCTGGGCTGCCGGCGTCACCGCGTCCGGCCTCGCCGGCAGGCTCGCCGAGCTGACCGGAGCCGAGCGCGACCGCGCCGGACGCATTACCGTCGAAGCCGATCTAACCCTCCCCGGGCACCCGGAGGTATTCGCGATCGGCGACATGATCCGCGTCCGCGACGCAGGAGGCGTGCCCGTCGTGCTGCCGGGTGTCGCACCGGTCGCGATGCAGCAAGGGCGGTACGCGGCCAGCGTCGTCCGCGCGCGGCTACGAGGGCGCGAATACGGCGCCTTCCGCTACCGCGACAAGGGCAACCTGGCCACGATCGGGCGAGCAGCGGCAGTCGCCGACATCAAAGGCATCCGGCTCAGCGGCTTTCCCGCCTGGGTAACTTGGCTGCTCGTCCACCTCTGGTACCTGATCGGCTTCCAGAATCGGCTGCTCGTCCTCATCCGCTGGTCGTTCAGCTTCGCAACCCACGGTCGCGGCGCCCGACTCATCACAGATGCTTCGGCCCCGAGCGAGCAGCGCGATGGCTGAGCAGCCGCGCTCTCAGGCCTCCGGCTGCAGAGACTGATCCATCAGGGGCTCAAGCGACAGCCGCACGAGGTCGCGCAACGGCGAAAGCGGCTCACCGCGAGAGCTCCAGCGGAAGCGGCTGGCGCGGTACTTGCGGCCGCGGTCGATCGCATCGCGGACTCAGTCGAGCGCGGCCGCCTGGAAGCGCTCGGGCCTCGGCCGCTTGACGCGGAAGGCGTCCGCCTCGCGGGCGGCGGCGACGACCGCGGCATAGCGGGCGAGACGCTGGCCCTGGTAGCGGGCGACCGCGAGCGCGTTCTCGTCGGGACCCTCGACCCTCTTCCCGCTCGTGTAGGAGGTGCCGTACGGGTTGCCTCCGGCGTTGAACACCTCGCTCGCCGTGTAGCCGACCGAGCGGGAGGATGAGCATGCCCCAGTGGTAGAGAGTGTTGCTGAGGGCAAGGATCGTCGACTCCTGCCCCCCGTGCGTCGTCATCGAGGCGGTGAAGGCGGTCGCCACCTTGTCGGCGAGCTTGCCCTCCTGCCAGAGCCGTCCCGCCTGGTCATGAACTGCTTCAGCTGTGCCGCCACGTTCCCGAACCGCGTCGGAGTGCCGAAGGCCACGCCGTCCGCCCACTCCAGGTCCTCGAGGCTCGCGACCGGCTCGTCCTCGACCTCCGAGCGATGCCTGCCCCAGTACTGGTTCTGGGAGATGACCAGCTCCGAGGCGAGCTCCTCGACGTGGCGGAGGCGCACCTCAGCCCCCTCGCCTCCTGCTCCCCCGGCGAGCGCGTGCGCGAGGCGATGAACGTTGCCGGTCGCGCTGTAGTAGACGACCCCGATTCGGGCCACTCTCGTCATCGCATCGCCTCGACTTCATCCCGCACCGCCCTGAAGTCGATCCGCCGATGGCTTCCGTCGCGGCACGGCGAGTACGCCGACGCGCCGCAGCGGGAGAGTGCAACCCACGTAGGGCAGTCGAAGCGGAGGCAGCCCTGCGGAAGCGTGCCTAACCCGGGACCGATTCGGTTCGGCGCGGGAAAACCCAATCCGGGCGTGGAAAGTGGCAGGTGTACCCGTTCGGATACCGCTCGAGATAGTCCTGATGCTCGGGCTCAGCTTCCCAGAAGGGCCCAGCCGGCGTCACCTCGGTGACGACCTTCCCGGGCCAGAAGCCCGACGCTTCAACGTCGGCGATCGTGTCGTCGGCCACCCGGCGCTGTTCCTCGTCGAGATAGAAGATCGCTGAGCGATAGCTCGTCCCGACGTCGTTGCCCTGACGGTTCAGCGTCGTCGGATCGTGGATCTGGAAGAAGAGCTCCAGCAGGTCTCGATACGAGATCTGCTCGGGGTCGACGACGATCTCGATCGCCTCGGCGTGCGTGCCGTGGTTGCGGTACGTCGCGTTCGCGACGTCGCCGCCGGTGTAGCCCACCCTCGTTGACAGAACGCCCGGTCGTTTCCGGATGAGATCCTGCATGCCCCAGAAGCAGCCGCCGGCAAGGATCGCCTTCTCGACTCCGTCCACGTGCCGCCACCTCCTCGTTCAACGAGCCGTCGTAGCTCACTGTATCCGTCAGCGTCGACTCACCGACTGTCGTGCCCAGACGCGCGAGGTCTCTACCAGCGCATGTCCAGCGTCAGCGCCGCGTGCTGTGCATGAGCGCGCCGCTCGGCCCGCTGACGCCCCGGTTCGACTGCGTCCCATGTGTCGCGGGGGAGGTCCGGCCGTCCCCGTGCGGATCTTGGAGAAGGTGCCCCGCGCGCGGCGGCGTCGCTGCGGCGGCGGGTTTCGTAGCGACGGCAAGAGCTCAGGCCGGGCCCGGCATCGCGCCCTCGGCAAGCTTGATCCGCGTCCAGACGTTCATGTTGACGACGACGCCCACGATCTCGAGGATCTCCTCCGGGCTGAAGTTCTCGGCGAGCGCGTCGTGGAAGCGCTGGAACGCCGCGTCCCGGTCGGTGTCGGCGGCACGGGTGAGCGCCTCGGTATAGCGGAGCGCCGCCTTCTCGGCGTCGGAGTGAAGCTCGGTCTCCCACCACGCGGTCAGGGTGTCAATCTTGGCCCGGGGGATGCCCGCCTCGCGCGCCGCCTCTCGTAGTGCAGGTTGAGGCAGTAGCTGCAGTTGTTGAGCTGCGAAACTCGCAGGCGCAGGAGCTGGGCGAGGTGGCGGTCGATCCGCAGGTCCGCCGTGTACCCGAACGCATCCGCGCCCATCCGGGCCATGCCGATCAGCGCCTCGTTCTCGCTCGCGTCGAGCCGGCGGTTCGCCACCTGGACATCGTCAGCCATCTCGCTTCCTTTCAGTGCTCATAGGACAACTTCCCGTCGTGCAGGTGCGGTGATGGGGGGCTGAGAGCGACCCCGTATCGAGCGCCGGCCGAACCGTAGCGGCGACGCCGACCGCCTAGGTGCGCAGGCTCAAGGAAGAGCTCGAACGCCAGCTCGTCCTTCTCGAACTGCCGCAGCAGCGGGCGGGTCCGGCGGCTTCAAGTTGAGCAGCGGTCTGACTGGGCTGACCGTGACCCCCTCCCTGTTGGGAAGGGGTGACGATCCCGCCAACCGGGGCAACAGGAGTTGCCTCTTAGCGGGGAGATTTCCTGCTCGACTTGTCGACCAGCCTTGTCACAAACGTGTCGGAAGACGACGCGAGACGTCGCAGTGCGTCGCGCGTACCGCAGATGTGTCCGGAATGTGTCCGCGTGTTCAGCGGACAGACAACAACAAAGTGCCAATTTGCAGGCACTTTGGGTAAGCCCTGTTCCGGACTCGAACCGGAGACCCCCTCCTTACCATCGAACCTGTCCCCAAAACCCATCCCCACGAAAGGCTCGGCCGTGCAGGTCGTAACCCCCGAGCGCGAAGCGCCTGAAGTCGAGGTTCCAACTGCGTAATCACTTTGCATCGGCGGAAGGCTAACTACTTAGGGCAACTGCTTTGATGAGTTCGCATTTCGCGATGTGACCGTGTCTTAATCGGCAGTTGACGATCAAGGCCGTCGATTCCGGCGCCCGGAGAGTCAGAAGTTTCTCGCCGCGATCGACGACGACGCTCTCTGAGTCGAAGAGCTGCGAGTCATGGTCGCAGCCTGTTCGATTGCAGACGATCATCGGCAAACCCGTGTCGAGCGTCCGCGCCTCCCACTCGTCTTTCGGCCCCCATTCGCCCGGCCACCACGCCGCGGCCGAGACGAGCAGCTGCGCGCCAGCGTCGCGCAGGCGTAGCGCCGGCAGTGGTTTGTAGGCGTCGGCGCAGATCAGGAGTCCGAGCTTGATGCCGTCGACCGGGATCGGGCGACCGGGCTCGCCGGCGCTCGCCCAGTCTTCGCTGCCGGGCGTCGGCTTGAGCTTCCGGTGCCGTCCGAGGATCTGGCCGTTCCGGCCGATGACGAAGAGGCTGTTGAACAGTTTCCCGGTCAGGGTCTCGTGTTCTGGATGGCTGACGAAACTGGCGACGCCCAAGTCGGAACTCAGGCGGGCGAGCCGACGCATCCAGTCGTCAGGCTGCTCGGCGATCCAGTTGGTTCCGATCAGCGGCTCGAAGCGATAGCCGGGCACGACCAGCTCACCGGAGAGCACCCAGTCGGCGCCCGAGTCGGCGGCCACCCGAGTGCCGGACTCGATCAGCGAGCGGTTACGGTCCAACGCCCCGAGCTCGGGCGCGAGGTGCAAGAATGCCACCGTCAGCGACCGGTCGCCCGAGCTGGGAAACCCGGCTGGCTCGAGCCTCGCCGCTGCCCGATGATCAGCGGGCGACGTCACCGAGGATCGCCGGTGCAGGCGGTGTTGGGGTGGCGAGCTCGACGTAGGGGAGTCCGGGGTCGTCGACGAGGTCGGGGTGGATGAGAAAGGCGAGTTGGGCGATCCCATCGGCGAGTCGCGGTGCTGGTCGCGCGTAGTAGGCGTTCGAATCGACGGCGACTGCGCGGCAAGCAAGTGGCGGCAGCGTCGCCTCGCGGGCGGCGCGTTCATGGTCGAAGCCGCAGGGCGCGACGACGACCAGTTCGGGCTGCGCCTCCCGCACCGTTTCCCATGAGGTCGGGTAGGAAGGGGCGCCGGCGTGTCCGAGGACGTCGCGGCCGCCGGCGATCTCCACCATCTCGGGGATCCAGTGGCCGGCGGCGTAGGGTGGCTCGAGCCACTCGGCGACGAACACCGATCGCGTCGGCGCGTCGGCCACGCGCGCGCTGACGGCCGCGATCTTCGCCTCCATCTCGGCGGCGACGGTGCGGCCTCGTGCCGGCACGCCGAGCAGGTCGGCGAGCGAGAGGATGCGCCCCTCGATCTCGGCGAGCGTGTGCGCGTCGAGGGCGACGACCTCGGCGTCGGTTGCGCACAGCTCATTGACGTTGTCGGCGGAGACGGCGCAGACCGCGCAGAGGTTCTGGGTCAGGATCAGGTCGGGCTGGAGTGCCTCGAGCAGCTCACGGTCGATCGCGTACAACGGGCGTCCGTCGTCGACCGCCTCGCGGACGGCCTTGTCGATTTCCAGACTGGTCAAGCGGGTCGCGTCGACCCGCGAGGCGGTCACGACAGGGAGGACGCGCACCTCGGGTGGCCAGTCGCACTCCTCCGAGACGCCGACGAGTGACTCGACCAGGCCCAGGTCGGCGACGATCTCAGTGGCGCTAGGCAGAAGGGAGCAGATCCGCATCCTTCGCCTCCTTCACGCCGGGGTCAGGTCGCAGAAGACAAATCCATCGCGCTCGACGATCTCTCCCGTCACGCAGGCGATTGGCTCAGTGAAGATCGGGCCTGCGGAGACGAAGGTGTGGAACTCGCCGTTCTCGCCGCAGGCGTCTACACCCGGCGGAAGTTCTGCGAGGAGTCTTTCGTCATAGCGTCGCCCGCAGAAGGCAGGGTCGAGCACGTGCGGGTCGACGCAGACGAGCGTCGCCTCGAAGCCTGCGTCGAGGAACTCGCGTGCGAGCTGAGCCGTGTCGTTCCCCCAGAGCGGGAAGAGGCCCCGCTTGCCGGCCGCGGCGAGACGTCCCTCACGGTAGGCGCGGACATCCTCCAGGAACAGGTCGCCGAAGGCGACCGCCTCGACCCCGGACAGCGGTGCGGCGGCGAACGCCTCGGCCATCCGCGCGTCGTAGACCTCGTTGACGCAGTCCGGCGGGATCAGCACCTCGACGAGCGCGATCCCGAGCTCCTCCGCCTGCCGTGCGAGCAGTTCGCGGCGAACGCCGTGCATGCTGATCCGCTCGTAGGTCTCGGTCACGGTCGTGATCAGCGCCTCCGGCTCGAGCTGCCGGCGGCGAAGCGTCCGGAGGACGAGCACCGAGTCCTTGCCGCCGCTCCAGGAGAGGGCGAAGGGCGCCCGCGGCCGCTCCCCAAGCGCCGCGGCTTCGCCGAGACGCGGCGAGCGCCCGGGCCTCGAATCGATCGTTTGTCCGCTCATACAAAAACCTCCGCGTCTGCGGAGGAGGAGGCCCGGCGGCTCTGGACCGCCCGAACCGCCCTTCCTCCGAGGGCTGACGTTCGTTCTCGGCGCAGAGCGGTCGACCTGACTCGTCCCCGAGCGGGGCATCGCAGTTGCGGGACAGCGCCGGATTCGCACCGGACTTCGCCGCCTCTACACCGGCCGGGGACTATGTGCCCGACGATTCGAGCATAGCGCCCGCGGTCGTCGACGGCAGCGCGCGGTTCGGCTTGACGAGCCGCGGTTCGCCTGGCAAAGTCGCGCGGTCAAGTCCTGTGGGCCTTCGGGTTCGCAGGACTTGGCGTTTTAAGGAGAACCGCCCGACTGTCACGCACGTCCAGTCCGATACAGCTGGTGCCCGCTAGGGGTGGCAAGCCCGCCGTCAGAGGCTTCAGTGTGGAGGACTGCTCATCGCTCGCGATCGTCGGGCGAGCAGAGTATTGGCGGGTTTGATCGGTCAGGCATGCTGCCTCTCCCTTGGTGAACCTGGATGTGCTGGGAACGCTGGTCACGCTCTCCGAGCGCGAGGCGGAGGCGCTCCGGGATGTTGCCGCCGCAGACGCCGGTCGATCGACGACCAGGCGCGACCTCTCGCTCTTGCTCGCGCGCGGCCTGCGCGCGAAGACGACTGTCGCTCTCAGCCGGGCTGAGGCTCGCGAGCTGGCTGAGTTGCTGCCCACCGCCGGGCTCGGCTCGAACCTCGCGCTCTTGCGGGAGGCGCTGCTCCAGGCCCTCGGGGACAGTCCGCCGTAGGTCATGTCCAGGGTTTCTCGTCGTGCAACCGGGGCAAGGGATCGAGAGAACGAAGCGATGATCGGAGGTGAGCCGATGCCGAGGATCGAGGGCTACCGCTTCGGTCACCTCGTCGTCGATGGCGAGGAGCAGACAGGGGACGTGATCGTGCTCCCCGAGCGTGTGCTAACCAACTGGTGGCGGGCCGATGGGCACCGGCTTGTCCTTGCCGACTTGGAGGACGTCATCGATGAGCTGCCGGAGCGGCTGATCGTAGGTACGGGCGCGTACGGGCAGATGAGTCCCGACCCGGAGACGCTCGACCGGCTCCGGCAGCGGGGCGTCGAGGTCGAGGCCCTGCCGACGGACGAGGCCGTGCGTCGCTACGGCGAGCTCGACCCCCGCCGGACGGCGGCTGCACTTCATTTGACCTGCTGATGGACACGTTCGCTCTCGAGACCAGCGCGTTCGAGAACGCGCAAGCGATCCCCAGCCGCCACACCTGCGAGGGCGAGGACGTCTCGCCGCCGCTTCGCTGGACAAACGTGCCCGAGCGGACACGGTCGCTGGCGCTCGTGGTCGATGACCCGGACGCCCCGGGTGGTGTCTTCACGCACTGGATCGCCTGGGGGCTCGACCCGGCGGCCGAGGGGCTGGGCGAGAGCGAGCCGGCGCCGAGCGAGGGGCAGAACGACTTCGGCACAACCGGCTACCGCGGTCCCTGCCCGCCTCCGGGCCACGGTCGCCACCGCTACGTCTTCCGCCTCTACGCGCTCGACGCAGACCTCGAGCTCGGCGCCGGTGTCGCGAAAGCCGAGCTGGAACGGGCGATCGAGGGGCACGTGCTGACGACGGCCGAGCTCGTCGGCACGTACGAGCGCAGCTAGCCCAGCGAATAAGACGTCCGGGCTGGGACAGATCCAGAGAGCAAACCCGACGGAGGTGAGCGCCATCGCTCTGCGCGCCAGGTCCAGGGCGCGAAGCGAACAGTTTTGTGTTCACGCGCGCGCGAGAGCGACGCCCCAGGAGAGGAAAGCGAATGGTCCCGGCTACGCCGTCAAGCTCACTGATCTACGGCATGTACCGCCATCACCGTCATCCAGCGCGGCGGCTAGCTGTCCCCAAAAGCTGTCCCCCGATCGCAAGCTTGCGCCTCTCAAGTTTGGAGGAGTCGAAGAGCGCGTGTGTTCATGCCGCTTTCGGCCGCCCTTTACGACCATGGATCGTGGACCCCCTCCGTTTCACGGAGGTGCTCCGCCGGATCGGGCAAGACCGCGATTTGCGGGGAGTTTCCGGGCCTGCGGCCGCCGCGCTCCGCGATCCCCTCCTTGATCAGGAGGGACTCGGTAATCATCAAAAACTGCCGTTTGCAGGTATTTAAGCCCTCTCCCGGACTCGAACCGGGGACCGCCTCCTTACCATGGAGGATTTCGTCTTCAGCGGAGGGTCCGAGGAGGCCGGCTTCCCGCCTTGTTTTCCGTGGATCTATGCGCCTTCGGGGCTCTTGTCGACCTCTTCCTCGAGATGTCCTGAGCGGCCCTGAGGAACCCGGTACCCGTCCCCAAGACCTGTCCCCAAACCGTTCGCTTCCTGGCAAACGCCTCGTGGGTGCGGTGGTGCGGCGGGTAGTTGCACCGTGACGCGGAGCCCGCCAGCGGCCCGGGAGGTGAGGGTGAGGATTCCGTCGTGTGCTTGGGTGATGCTTTTGACGATTGCCAGGCCGAGGCCGACGCCTGCGTGGTCGGTGCGTATGCGTTCGGTGCCGCGACGAAACGGCTCGGCAAGCGTGGCAACTAACTGTGGGGTGAGCTTCTCGCCGGTGTTCTCGACGGTGAGCACCGCACTCTTGGGGTGAGCGCTGGTGGTGACCCACACGGTGCCCTGTTCAGGCAGGTTGTGGACGATCGCGTTGTGCACGAGGTTCGTGCTCATCTGCAGCAGGAGCGCGTGTGAGCCGATGGTGGGGGTCGTGTCGCCGGAGGTCTCGATGGTGAGGCCGCGTTTTTCTGCGAGGGGGAGGAGCGTTTCGGTGGCTTCTTCCGCGATGAGGGACAGGTCGACGTGTTCTCGGGTGAAGGACCGCTGGTCGGCGCGGCTGAGCAGGAGCAATGCTTCGGTGAGGTCGATCGCTCGGGTGTTGACGGCGCGGAGGCGGTCGACGAGCTCGCCGTTGTGGCGGTTCTGATCGTTGCGGGCGACGTCGAGAAGTGTCTGCGTGATCGCCAGCGGGGTGCGCAGTTCGTGGGAGGCGTTGGCCGCGAATCGCTGCTGCTCGGCGACGTGTGCTTGGAGCCGCGCGAGCATGGTGTCGAAGGCGTCGGCGAGTTCGCGGAACTCATCCCTGCGGCCCGGTAGCCGGATTCGGTGGGCGAGCGATCCGGTCGCGGCGATGCGTGTGGCGTCTGTGATGCGAGTCAGGGGGGCGAGCATGCGGCCGGCGAGAATCCACCCTCCCAGGAGACCGAACACCAGCAGGAACGCCAACACTGCGGCTGCCCTCGGAGCGAAAACGTGCAGGAGGTTGGACCGGATGGGAAAAACACCAGGAGTGGGAGTGGGGTTGACGAGAAGCGCACGGTCGGGGACGTATCGCAGGAGGAACAGCCACACGGCGGCGAGCAGCAAGGCGCCTGCGAGCATGAGGAAGCCGGCGTAGCTGAGGGTGAGCTTGAGGCGAACGCTCAGACCAGGGGCTCTATCCACGCTCTCCTCCCGCACGCTCGGTGTCTGTGTCGATGCGGTAGCCGACGCCGGCGACGGTGGCGATGATCCAGGGTTCGCCGAGTCGCTTGCGCAGTCCCGAGACCGTGATGCGCACGGCGTTGGTGAACGGGTCCGCGTTCTCATCCCACGCTCGCGCTAGGAGTTCTTCGGCGCTGACGACACCGCCTTCGGCGGCGACGAGGACTTCGAGCACGGCGAACTGCTTCCTGGTCAGCGCGACGTAGCGGCCGTCGCGGTAGACCTCGCGGCGGAACGGATCCAGCCGCAGACCTGCGATCTCTCGCACGGGTGGCCTGTTGTGGGCGCGCCTGCGGTCGAGCGCTCTGAGACGGAGCACGAGTTCTTGGAGCTCGAACGGCTTCGTGAGGTAGTCGTCGGCGCCGAGCTCGAACCCGGTGGCCTTGTCGTCGAGACGGTCGGCGGCGGTGAGCATCAGGATCGGCATGCCGCTGCCGGAGGCGACGATGCGTTTGGCGATCTCGTCACCGGAGGGTCCGGGAATGTCTCGGTCGAGGACGGCGATGTCGTAGGCGTTGACCCTCAGCAGCTCCAGAGCGGTGTCGCCGTCACCTGCGGTGTCTGCCGCGATCGCTTCCAGGCGTAGGCCATCGCGGATGGCTTCTGCCATATAGGGCTCATCCTCAACGATCAACACACGCATGTTCCGATGCTACGAGCTGGCGCGTGTCGTCGGCATATCGAAAACCACATACGTGCTGGCAACACCACGCTGCCTTGAATGGCGGCATGACCTACAGCAAACCAGCACGAACAACGACCCGTCGGATTCGGATTCGCAGGATCCGTGTCGCCGGCCTGCTAGTCGTCATCGCGGCGATCGCCGCCCTCGGTTACCGGTTGCTGGCGTCCTCGTCCTCGACGGCCGCATCACCCATCGACGTCCTCCGCAGTGAGCACCGTGGTGCGCTTGGCGAAGCGCTGCCCAGCACGGTGTGGCCGGCACATGGCCAAGCTGCGTTCGTCAAAACAGGACAGTCGCAGGTCCAAGCCGGCCCGAACCAGCATCCGGCTGCGATCGCCAGCGTCGCGAAGGTGATGACGGCCTATCTCGTGCTCCGTGACCACCCGCTACGGCCCGGCCAGGACGGCCCGACGATCACACTCACCGATGCCGATGCGGCTGACACCGACCGGCGGCGGCGACAGCAGGAGTCGGTCGTGTCCATCGCCGCCGGCGAGCGATTGACCGAACGGCAGGCGCTGCAGGCGCTGCTGCTGCCGTCGGCAAACAACATCGCCGCGGTTCTGGCGCGATGGGACGCCGGCTCGACGGACCGATTTGTTGCCCGGATGAACGCCGCCGCACGGTCGCTGGGCATGACCCATACCCGCTACACCGACCCGAGCGGCTACGACGACGCAACCGTGTCGACTGCCGCCGACCAGGTGCGCCTTGTCGATCGGGCCATGCGCCTGCCGGTGTTCGCGCGCATCGTCGCCACACCGAGCGCGACGCTGCCGGTCGCCGGCACCGTGCACAACACCAACACATTGCTCGGGCACAACGGGTTTGTCGGCGTCAAGACCGGCTCGACCGCCGCAGCCGGCGGCTGCTTCGCCTTCCGCGCCATCCGCTGGATCCACGGCAAACAGACGATCACCGGGGTCGTGTTGGGCCAGCCCGGCCACGACCAGATCGCGGCGGCTCTCGCGGCCGCCGCCGCCATGGTCGACCGCATCGCCAGTCCTGTCCGAGCACAGCGCCAAGTACGGGCTATGCCAGATCTACAGCAGCGAACCCCTTCACTACGAACTGCGCCCCGAAGCCAGCGATCACGGCTGCCCGCCCATGTACGCCGACCCTACGCACGATCCAAGGGGAGCGGCAGCGGGTTGCGATCGCCCGGGCCCTCGTCGGCGAGTGCGCCGACCCCGTAAGGGAGTTTTTCGTCTGAAGGATCCATAACGGGATCCATCCCTACCGCACGAAGCACACACTGCAGGTGGATCTGGGAGCAAAGCCGCAAAGCCCGCCGTTAGCGGGCCTTTTGCAGAGCCCTCTGACGGACTCGAACCGTCGACCCCCTCCTTACCATCAATTTTCGGAGGCGACCGAGGGAGCCCGTGGCAACAGTTTCGGCTTTGTTCTGCGGGTTTACGCGTCGAGCAATCTTCGGTGGGCTTCGGTCGGCTTCGACCGCTCTGCTCCACAACTGCTCCACACACCGGTTCCGAAATGTTTTCGGAGGAGACAACTCTAAATCGTGACTGTGACGTTTTGCGACCCACCGTGGTCGATCACGGCGAAGAGGTTCAGACCCTTCGTTGCGATCACGTCCTGCAATCCGGAGATGGTCTCTTCGACCGGTGAGGGTTGCGTGTTGGTGTTCGAGGAGAGGCGTTTCGCGATCGTCAGGCCGAGCCCGGCCGTGGATCAGGACATGCGTGGCCATCAGCGGCGCGTCACCTGCCGGGCCTCGATCGGTAGATGTGCGCAGCTACTACGCTGAACCTCGGCTGCACGGGCCGACCGTGGCGCCTAGCCCGTGGATGATGCCGCGGCGAAGAGGTCGTGCTCCCGCTCCAGCCCCTTGAGGCGGTGCCGCCCGCGCGGCTCGAATGCGAGTCCGGCAGAGCCCTCGGCAAGGTCCCGTGTGGTGCCTGACACAAGCACCTCGCCTGGGCGCGCCTCGCCCAAGATGCGAGCGGCCGCGTGGACCGCCACACCGCGGACGCGTTCTTCGGTCAGCGCCACCTCGCCGCTGTGAATCCCGACGCGGATCGGGACCCGGATGGCTGCCAGCGCTTCGACCAGCGCCAGTCCGCACCGGATCGCGCGCTCGGCGCCGTCGAACGCGATCAGAAACGAGTCCCCGGCGGTCTCGATCTCGCGGCCGCCGAAGCGCACCAGCACGGTGCGGACGACATCGTCGTGCATGGCCACCGTCTGTTTCCAAGCCGCATCGCCGGCCTTATGCGCCTGTTCCGTGGAGCCGACGATGTCGGTGAACAGAATGGTGGCCATCGCGCGCGCGCTCTCGCCCGACTGCACGTCGAATCCGGCCCCGCCGGCCCAGTCGACCATCACGAGCTCTTCGTCGCCGTCCACCCAGGTGAGGTGCCCGGGTGGCAGGTCGAAGACCTGGTGGGGCCCGATGACGACCTCCTGGCCCTCGTCGGTCCGGACGCCCATCCGTCCACTGAGGACGACGCCCCGGTGATAGAGCTCGCACGAGGCGGTGCCGACCTGGGGCTGGGCGTGTACCTCCCAGCTCCAGCCCGGCTGGAGGACATGGTGGCTGACCACCGTTCCAGCCAGACGCACCTGGTAGGTCGCACCCAGCGGATATGTCACCACCGCCTCGGGCTCACCCAGGTCGCGGATCTCCACCCGGCTCACGGTGATCCTCCGCCCGGGAACTCTTGGCGCAGTCGAGGAGATCTTCTGCCAGCTCTTCGCAGACTGCCAGCACGCGCAGGACGCACATGGGAGCTCGCAGCGAGGTCGACGACTTCGGTGTGTCGCGCCCCAGCCGCATCGCCGGCTCGGAGGGCGGCCCGACAGTCGTCGAGATTCCTTCCAGCCGCTAGCGTCACTCGCTCATGATGACACGGGCAAGGCGATGGACCCCGTCCGGCGGCGACCTGGCTCTTGCCGTCCAGATCGACCGCGATGATCTCGCCGGTCCCAATTTGAGAACCACAAGCGACCGTCGTGGGCATCGGGGCGACTCGCCGTTAGCGAGTCCTTCGAGAAGCACGCGCGCTTCGATCACCTGCGAAGCGGACTCGGACAGCGCCACCTCCTTCGTTCTGCTGATCTTGTTTCGTTGCTCCCAACCTCGTCTCCGCCGAGCAGCTCGCCACCGGTGGTTTAGCCTGGCCGATAGTGGCGACGCTCGCGCTAATCCACGGCGGCGGCGGAAGCGCGTGGGACTGGCATTTAGTCGTGCCCGAGTTGCGGGAGCGCGGCCACGAGCCGCTAGCGGTCGATCTTCCGAACGAGGACGAGTCGGCCGGCTGGTGGGAGTACGCGGACGCTGCGGTTAACGCGGTCGGCGAACGACGGGACGTGATCGTCGTGGGCCATTCGCTCGGCGGCTTCACCGCGCCGCTCGTGTGCGCACGCATCCCGGTCGATCTCCTCGTCCTCGTTGCTGCGATGATCCCATCGCCCGGAGAGCTCTTCGACGACTGGTGGGCGAACGCGGGTTACGCGGAGAGCGGGTACGACGACGTCTTCTACCACGACGTCCCGCCGGAGCTCGCAGCCGAGGCGAAGCGGCGAGAGCGAGACGAGGCCGCGAAGGCGCTGCGGGAGCCGTGGCCGCTCGACGGATGGCCGGAAACGCCGACGGGGTACCTCCTGTGTCGCGACGACCGCATGTTCACGGCCGCGTGGGCGCGGCGCCACGCCCGCGAGCGGCTCGGGATCGAGGCCGACGAGATGGACGGCGGCCACTACGTCGCCCTCAGCCGCCCAGGCGAGCTGGCCGAACGCCTCGACGCATACGCCGCGCGGGTTCCATGACCGCGGATAGCGTCAAAGCTCTCGCCGAACTGGGACGACCGCTGGTCAGATGCAGGCTCGCACTCTTAGGCGATCGTCGCTACGGTCACCTCGCGCGCGACGGTCGGCGAGCATGCGATCCGCTTGCTCGACGAACTCAGCGTCGGGCAACGTCCACGGTGGACGCTGGTGGACGTTGCGTGGACGCCAGAGCCGGCGTTCGCCGCCAGCGCAGCCAACGGAAACCTCGGCTAAGCAGGAGAGAACTCGAAGCCCTCTGACGGACTCGAACCGTCGATCCCCTCCTTACCATTTTGCCGCTGATTGCCACCGGTTGCAACCACGGGGCTCCATAAAGATGACATGTAGTGAGACCTCCTCGGCTCAAGCGTGGTACCCACGCGGTGTCGTTCATGTCGACGGAGCTCGAGGAGGTCCCGATGACGATCGTAGTCGCATTGGATGTGCATCGAAGGCAAATCAC
>WNGA01005374.1_pt1 | contig 19977 bp, 17 predicted proteins | sample 5400061 | NCBI WGS metagenome assembly WNGA01 (sample SAMN13153366, study PRJNA577476) | soil metagenome | isolation source: 100 cm soil or saprolite under grassland replicate 2 | place: USA:California | collected 2016-06-15
CGCCCGACGGACGGGTGTTTCGGATCAGCGAGGTGCCGCCGGGCGGCCCAGCCGCCACCCACTCCAACCTGCACGTCACCGTGGCGACGCTCGACGAGGTCCAGCGGCTGGTGACGCTCCGCGTCTCGGGCCACCACATCTGCCGCCCCGCATGTGACTGGAGTGATCGAGTGACGCTGTTCGCGCTCGCGGAGAACCCGGGCGAGACCGAGGGACTGCCGCCGTCCGGTAGCGTCTCGATGCCTCCCACCGCCGTCGACGTGACGCACACCTTCCAACTGCCCATTCGTGGCAACCCGATCCGCTACCCGTTCGACGCCTACTGGATCCGGCTGGGGATCGTTCACCAGCGGGTCTATCCGGACGGAACGCTCTACACGCTGACGCCGCGGGACGAGCCAGGCCACATGTTCATGACGATCCAGGAGCAGCTCTCGCGCCAGTGGATGAGCCCACCCGCGCCGCTCGACCCGCAAGGGGTGCAGGGACCGGAAGACCCGTACGAGTATCTCCAGGTCTTCGACCTGTCGTTCGCACGGCCGCTGTACTTGCAAGTATTGAGCGTCGTCCTGGTCCTGCTGGCCGCGGCCGCGGCTGCATACGCGGTGTTCATGGGACCGTTTCATGACTTGATCATCAACTCGGGCGCGCTCGTGCTCGGGGTGTGGGGGATCCGCTCCATCCTGACTCCCCAGAACATGTACTTCGTGACGGCCATAGACATTGCCCTGTCGGTCGTCGTCGTCTTCCTGCTCGGGGCGATCAGCGTTCACGCTCTCCTGATCTTCCACAAGCGCAGCGGGCTGCGAAACACAAGCCCGGCCGCTGGCAAGTAAGCCCCCTAACGGGCCGTGGCCTTCTTCCTGGCGTGGTGGCGACGCGCCTTGGCTCGATTGCCGCATACCTTCATGTCGCACCACTGGCGGCTGCGGTTCCGACTGGCGTCGAGGAACAGCCAGCCGCAGCGCGACTCGGCGCACTCCCGGACACGGTCCAGCCGCTCGGACGTGAGCAGCTCCGCTGCCGAGTGAGCCACGCTCCAGATCACGCCGTCGAGGGCGCGGTCGTCGGCAGCCCAGTCCCAGCCCAAGCCGTCCGGGCCGGGGACGAGCCGAAGGCGTGCGAGCGCCATCGACAGTTCGGCGTTCAACGTGGCGAGGTCGGCCGGCCGAGTCGAGCGCCCGTTGACGAGCGCTGAGAAGGCCCGGTAGATCGCCTCCCGCAAGCCGGTCGCGCGCTTCAGGACTGTGGCCGCCTCAGCCTGGCGGTCGGCAGCCTCCTGGAGCAGGCGCCTCTTCTCGGAGCCGGTGACAAGGCCGGCCTGCTCGCCCCAGCTTACGAGCTCGGCGTAGCCACCGAGCCCCTCGCGAGGCTGGTCGCGACCTCGCCCGCCAACCGTGTTCGCGAAGTCAAGGCACGGCTCGCCGCCGCTGAAATCGAACGTCGGCTCTTTGACCTGCACCGCGCCGTCTCCAGTCCTCCTCTTCACCTAACCAATGATAAACGCTTGACAGGTTACCAACAAGCTGATAGGATAGTAACTAGCAATGCGCGCATGGCAGGTTAGAGACTTCGGGCGACAGAGGGCTAATTGCAACGTTTTCGCCCCAGGCCGTGTTCAGGCTAAGTGGAGGCTGGATCGACATGGAAGGACTGATCGTGCTCGTTATCTTGATTGCCCTGGACGCCGCGGCGCTGCGCTGGGGCTGCAACAGCTCCGAACGCGTCCGCACCAAGGAGCAGGCGCTGGCCGGCTACGGAGTGACCTGGCGTGAGCCGGCCGACTAGCGGACCGCTCGAGGGAGAAGGGCAGGTATTGGCAGTGATCAACGACGCGGGACTACTCCTGGAGTTGGCCAGGGACCGCCAGCGAGATCTGATTCGTGAGGCCCAGGCTTCTTATCGGCGACCTGATCCGAGCCCGTCGCCGCTGCAGAGCCACCTGGCGCGCCAGCTCCGAAATCTTGCCGACTGGCTCGACGGCGCTGGTCGCCACGCGGAGGCCGTCCATGTCCACTGAAGCGGCTGCTGAGAGCAAGCCCTCGCCCGGCGTCGGCTGGCTATCGGACGTGGTCGTGGACTGCTCCGATCCAGAGCGCCTGGCGGCATTCTGGGGCTCACTGCTCGGCCTGGAGGTGGCCCAGCGCATCGAGACGTACGTCATGCTGGCCAGGCTGTCCGGTGGGCTAGCGGTCGGCTTCCAGAGGGTCCCCGAGCCGAAGGTCACCAAAAATCGCATTCACCTCGACCTCACCGTGCCGGACCTGGAGGCCGCGACGCGCCGCGTCGAAGAGCTCGGCGGCCGCCGGATCGGCGACGTCAAGACCTGGCGCGTGATGCGCGACCCCGAGGGCAACGAGTTCTGTTTGCTGCCGGAAGAGCCGGCCGCCCCTTAGCTGGCCTAGCTTCTTCCTCTTCTGCGGCGTGCTTGCGCGGGGGGACCCGCTTGTCCGCCTGGCTCTGAGGCCGCGAGGGTGATGCGGCCACCGAGCTGCTGCAATACGTGGAACTCGTCCAGGCAGTGCCAGCTCTCGGCAATTTGATCGCCAGCCAGGCGGAAGAAGCCCATACACGTGACCGAAACCCGCCGGTTGGTCGGGTCCAGCCCCATCACCCCGCCTTGGTCCGTGCCTGTTACGGTCAGACGGGCCGCGACGATGCCATTCGCCTCGGCTAGCTCGTCGATCGTAACGTCCAGGTCTCGGTAGGTGTTGCGATTTCTCTCGACGAGCTGCCTGAGAGCGGCTCGCCCACGACGTATTCTCCCGCCATGGTGGCGGACGTAGTCCTCGGCGATCAACTGGTCGATGAGACCCAGTTGGCCCTGTTCCCAGACCTCCTCGAGATAACGACGGACCGTGGCCTCGTTATGTCCGTTCGGCATTCGTGTCACCCGCTTCCCGTTCCCTGTCCTTCGGCGGCGGGGTTGGACTTCGGTGCCTCGGTCGGCTGGTCTGGACCGGGCTCTTCCTCCGGTTCTTCGCCGCTCGGGTCCTCGATCATTGCTCCGCCATTACCTGCCATGAAAGAGCCTCCCCTCTCGCTTCCGCCGGGTGGGGCTGGCAAGGCCCCGGGTTGCGCCAGCCCCAGTGTACACCACGAGGTTACGGTGTGATAGCTGCCAGGCGTGGCAATCCTCACCGCTCAGCGTGGGACCGTTTGCTCTGGGTCTCGCTATCGGCACCAGATTTGCGGTGGGCGTACTGTTCGTAAATGTAGACCTGACGGGCTGCCTCGATGAACTGGCTGTACCGCGCGAAGCCACGTTCCAAGATCGCGGCCTTCACTTCGACCTCGGCGATGCCCCAGCGTCTGGCAAAGAACGTGTTTACGAGACTGGGCCGGATGCGGGCCGGGCTGACCGAGGGGTTCTGTTCGAAGAATTCCGCGTTGTGTCGAATGATTCGGCCGGCCACATCGAGGGCCGGTCGGAACATGCCGCGAAGCTTCATCTCGCGGATCAGCGGGCCAGACCAGGCGACGCCCGGTCCCATCAGGAGCGGTCGGATCAAGAACTGCTCGCTCGCTCCGGCTCGCGCCGCCACGTCGCTAGCAATGCGCCGGTAAAGCCAGGCGCGGCCCGCTGACTCGGGATGGAGGGTCCGGTACAGGCTGAGGAGCTGCTCCTCGAGATCGCGCTCGCGGAGTGCGGTGATTAGCTCCTCGTGCGACATCAGACGCTCGCGGAGCCACGCACGACAGGCCTCGTCAGTTCGAAGCTCTCGAGTGCGCCGGAAGCGCGCCAGGAGGAGATCGGCGTCTTCGCCCACCAGACCACGATGCGCCGCTTCGTCGATTGTCAGGCAGCTAAGCGCTACGCGTCGGTAGAGGCGTGGAAACGAAGGGGATAGTAGGTTCTGGAACGAGACGGCAAGATCGTCGGGGACGTAGCACCCATCGACCGTGTGCCCGACGTACTCGCTCCGGCAGCGATAGAAGTGGGTGGTTTGGTTGACCTGCACCCTGACCCCGGGCGGCCAGGCATGCGACCCGCCGATTCGGCCGACGATCGTTCGGACCAGAGCCAGGGCATCCTCGCGCTTAAGGTCGACCGCCTGCCGACGGAGGAAGCCACGGACCGCGACGAGCTGATCGCTTAGCACACCAGACGCTTCCAGATACGCTCTGTCTAAGGCGGCCGCGTACGTTCGCTGTGTGAAGTGCAAACGCTTCGCCCTGGCGAGGATCGCCGCGGCGGTTCCGGCCGAGATGAGCTGCCGGCGTTGCGCTCGGCGCAGGTTGTGACGGATATTGACCAGCGCCTCAGTCAACGGACGGAAGCCGAATTCCTCCGAGCTATGTAAGACCGCCACTTCGTCGTCCCCGTCGATGACTCCTCGTCGGTACAGTTGATAGATCTCCCCGACCCCCTCCATCCCGAACACATCAAGTTCAGCGGCCCGCAGCGCTCCTACGCTGGACGCACCCAGAACGCGCACGCCCCGTTCGATCGCGAACAAGATCTCTCGATGCAAGACGGCCGGCACGTGAAAGAAGTAACCATCGACAATCCCGATCACGTCCGGCAACTGCTCGCTGACGCGTAACACGTCGCCCTGCTCGATCGGTGGCAGCACCAGTACGTCGGCGTCGATCCCTTCGCAGGTCGCGTAGATGTCCGCCGCTGAGAGCGATGGGCCGACGAAGAAAAAGATACGTGGCCGGCCGTCCCGATTCATAAGATCTTTCGAGTGCTCAGGCCGGGTGCGAGGACGAATACGACTGGGATGCCGAAGCCGGCCCTCTTCAGATCGACCGCCAGGGGGGACATCCCGGTCACGGCTTGGATGCGGCTGACGATTGCTCTGACCTGTGCCCGGAATCCTGTCCCGGCGAGCGTCGGAGCGCTCGCGAAGCTCCGACGCGACTCGTTCGGCACCGGTCGGAACTGCTCGACCGCCGACCGCGACGTCGCGCTCTGATAGGTCCGCCGATGGATATCATCGCGACTCCCCGAGATGTACGTCAGGCGGGACTGCGCACATTCGGTCAAGGCTCTCAGCAGCGCGATCAGCCGACTCGGGTGACAGCCGGCACCCCGCATCAGGCCCGGTCCATCCGAATGGTCGAGCCAGGCTTCGAAGCACGGCAGGCCAGTCGGTCCACTCATGTCGACGATCGCGGTCTCCATGCCGGCGCGCGCGAAGTGGCCGAGCAGCCGCTGCGCCAGCCGCGGATACACCGTCTCCACGGCAACCGATCGCTCCGGGTCGAACCTCGCCCGGTCGTTGCGCCAGCAAGCATCCCGCTCGATGACCTCACACAAGCCGTGAACCAGGGCCTCGGCGACCCGGTTGCCGCTGGCCAGGCCGTTCGACGACCTCCGAAACAGGGGCGTGTAACACCGCTCCGTGACGCAGAAGTTGAGCTCGCAAAGCTGGCGGGGGACCCAGCTCGGCGCGCCGGTCCAGAGGTCAGTCGCCGCTACCCATTCGATGGCCAGCCGATCGTGCAGAAAGCTGGGCTCGCTGAGCGGGAGCGCGTACGGGTCGTAGGCCAGCTGGCGCCGCATTCGGCCGACTGTCTCGCAGACGGTGGGTTGATCGATCTCTTCGGCGTGGAATCCCTCGAGCGCCTCCATGAGCGCCGAGACCTGCGCCTGCGCGCGCGTCAGGCCCTTGCCCGTCGCCACCGCCAGTACTCGGGAGTTCGGGCGCATCGCCTGATAAACGGGAACGCCGATCCAGTCCAATCCGGTGATGTCCGCGAGCCGCGTGATGCCGGCCGCCGGGAGCAACGGCCCGATCCGACGGAGCGTCTCGAGAGGTGCGGCAGCACGCTGGGTGCCGAAGGCATAGCGAGGCCCGCTCCGATCGTGGCAGAGAGCCCGCCAGAGACTCGTCGTCACAGCGTCAACATCGCCCACGCTAGCGCAACAAACGACCGACTACAAGTGTCAACGATGCCTTTGAGGCGCAAGCCAGCTCGCATCGAATTGACAGACGAACCGTAAACAGGTAGTGTGCTCGTCAGCGGCGGCAATGTACGGTAGCGCAGGTGTGGGCACGACGAGCAATGCTACCTCCGCGCGGAAAGCTCGAACATGACCGTCGCGCCTGAGCCCGTCGAGGCTCCTGTCAAGGTCTACCTGCTTGGTCGTTTCCGAGTCGTCGTCAACGGCCAGCCGCTCGCCAATGACGTGTGGCGACGCAGAAAGGCGCGCCAGCTCTTCAAGTGTCTGCTCACCAGCCCGCGTCGGCGGCTGGTGAAAGACGAGGCATTCGAGCTGCTCTGGCCTGACTCCGACGCCGTGGCCGCGTCGGCGAACCTGCGGTCTGCCGTGCACGCCATCCGCCGCGCGCTCGCGACAAATGCCTGGGCTGGCGCGGCCGACGCGGTCGTTGTGGACCGAGAGACGGTCGGGCTGCGTCAGGACGCTGAGATCTGGGTCGACGCGGATGCGTTCGAGCAAGCCGTCGCCGAAGCCCAGGATGCCGTGGACGCGCTTCCGCTGCTCGAGAAGGCCGACGCTCTCTACGTCGGCGACTATTTGCCAGACGACCTGTACGAGGATTGGGCGACCGGGCGACGAGAAAGACTCCGACGACTCTGGACCCAGCTGCAGTTCTCCCTGGCTCGCCACCGTGCCGCGCGCCGAGACCCGGAGCGGGCCGCGTCTGCGCTTCAGCGTCTGGTGGACGCCGATGCATGCGACGAGCGTGCCGCCCAAGAGCTCATCAAGCTGCTCATCCGCCAGGGGCGGCGGTCTGACGGGCTCAGAGTGTTCCAGAGACTGGTCCAGGCGTTGCGGAACGAGCTGGAGGTCGAGCCATCCCAGGCGACGCTAGAGCTGGAGCGCGAGCTGGCGGCTGGTGAGCCCATGCCAAGCGGCGGAACCGAGCTGCCGGCTCGGCCGCCGGCCGGCACGGTGACCTTCCTTTTCACTGACGTCGAGGGGAGCACGCAGCACTGGGAGGAGCAGCCCGACGCGATGCGCGGCGCGCTGGCCCGCCACGATGCCCTCCTTCGGGAGGCGATCGGGGTGCACGACGGATACATCTTCAAGACGGTGGGCGACGCATTCTGCGCTGCCTTCGGCAGCGCTGCCGACGCGCTAGCCGCGGCCGTCGCAGCACAGCGAAGCCTGCGTGAGGAGCCGTGGCCCGAGGCCACCACGCTGCGGGTCCGCATGGCGCTCCATACGGGTGTGGCCGAGGAGCGTGGCGGCGATTACTTCGGCCCACCCCTCAACCGCGTCGCCCGCCTCCTTGCCGCCGGCCATGGGGGTCAGGTCCTCCTGTCGGAGGTGACGGCGGGGCTAGCGCGCGACTCGCTGCCGGCGAACGCTGAGCTGCTGGATCTCGGCGAGCATAGCCTCAAGGACCTGGCCCGTCGTGAGCCGATCTTCCAGCTCGCGCACCCCGATCTTCCCGCCGAGTTCTCGCCCCTGAGGACCCTCGACACCCTCCCAAACAACCTGCCGCGCCAACTGACCAGCTTCATCGGACGCGAGCGAGAGATCGCCGAGGTGAAACGCCTGCTCACCGCGACCCCGCTGCTTACCCTGACCGGGGCGGCCGGGGCCGGCAAGACGCGCCTGGCCCTGCAGGTGGCGGCCGAACTGTTGGAGACGTACCGGGATGGCGTCTGGCTCGTCGAGCTATCGCCGCTTACCGACCCGGCGCTGGTGGTTGAGACGGTAGCCTCGGCCCTAAGCGTGCAGGAGGAGCCGCGCCGCCCGCTAATTGAGACCCTGATAGCCTTCCTCAAGCCCAGATCATTGCTGCTGGTGTTGGACAACTGTGAGCATCTGGTAGCGGCCTGTGCGACGCTGGCCGAGACCCTCCTGCGCGCATGCCCGCGCCTGCAGATCCTCGCCACTAGCCGCGAGACGCTCACTATCGCCGGGGAGATCACCTGGCGCGTTCCCTCTCTCTCCCTTCCCGATCTCCTGAGCCTTCCACCCCTCGAGATGGTCAGGCAGTACGAGGCGGTGCGACTTTTCGTCGAGCGCGCGACTGCCGTGCGACCGAGCTTCACCGCTATGGACCAGCATGTCCTCGCCGTGGTGCAGGTCTGCCATCGGCTGGACGGCATCCCGCTGGCTATCGAATTGGCCGCCGCGCGGGTTAGTGCCTTGTCCCCGGAGCAGATTGCCGCGCGGCTCGACGACCGCTTTCAGCTGCTCACCGGTGGCAGCCGCACGGCGCTGCCGCGGCAACAGACCCTGCACGGTGCGCTGGACTGGAGCTACGACCTGCTGCCTGAGCAGGAAAGGCTGCTCCTGCGCCGGCTAGCCGTATTCGCCGGCGGATGGACGCTGGAGGCGGCGGAGGCGGTCTGCTCGACGGACGGGATCGAAGAACATGAGGTGCTCCACCTGGTGTCCCGCCTGGTGGATAAGTCGCTGGTACTAGCCGAGGAGCACGGCGACGAGGTTCGCTACCGATTCCTGGAGACAATCCGCCAGTATGCCGCGGAGAAACTGCGCGAGTCGGGAGAGGAGAGGTCGCTACGGGAGCGGCACCGAGACTGGTTCCTGGGATTGGCCGAGCGCGGGGAGGCCGAGCTGAAGGGCCCGGAGCAGGCGGCCTGGTTTGGTCGCCTGGGGAGCGAGCTCGACAATCTGCGGGCGGCATTGGATTGGGACAAGATCGCGGCGCGTCCCGCGGCCGAACAGGCGCCGAACCGTGACGCAGAGGCAGGCCTCCGACTGGGGAGTGCGCTGGGCTTCTTCTGGGTCTTGCGCGGTCATCTGCACGAGGGGCGGGAGTGGCTGGTGCAGATGCTCGCGCTCCCCTCGGGCCGCACTCCGATGCGCGCGAAGGCGCTGGCCACGGCCGGCTGGCTGGCCTACTTGCAAGGCGATCACAGCGCGGCGCGCTCGCTCCTGGAGGAGAGCCTGGCCATGGGGCAAGAGGTGGCGGACACGGCATGCATCGCCCGGTCGCTTCAGCTGCTGGGGCTCGTGGCTTACGGCCAACTCGACTATCCCGGCGCGATGGCGTTTCTCGAGGAAAGCCTGACGCTGGCTCGACAATCGGGTGACAGGGTCCGCGTTTACGGAGTGCTCGAGAACCTCGCCGACGTCGCGTGGGCCCAGCGCGACTTTGAGCGGATGCGGGCGCTGCATGCTGAAGCCCTCGCGCTGAAGCGGGGACACGGAGACAAGCACGGCATCGCCTACTCGCTGCGCTGCCTGGGCGATCTCGAGCGGATCGAGGGCCAGTATGATCGAGCAACAGAACTCTACATGGAGAGCCTGACGCTGGTCCGGGAGTTGGAGGACAGGTTATGCATCTGTCGCTCTCTGGATGGGCTGGCGCTGGTGGCCAGTGCCCAGGGTCTGGCTGAGGCGGCGGCACGACTGTTCGGCGTTGCGGAGGCCACACGCGAAGCAGTCGGCTTTGCGCTGTCGCCAGACCACCGCGCCGAGTACGACCGAGGACTAGCCACCGTGCGCGCCGCGCTCGGCCCCGAGGCGCTCGCGGCTGTATGGAGCAAGGTGCGGACCGTCCCGCTGGAGCAGGCCATCGCCTACGCGCTGGAAAGGCGCCCTTCGGCCTGACGCTTGCGCCAGCCTGTTACTCCGGCTCGCCGTACTTGCGGTAGACGTGCGGATTGTCGGGCTGGCCGATCGCCAGCCGAATGGCCGGCTTGTCGCCCACGACGTCGATCTTGTGGAAGACGTGCGGCGCGCAGTAGACGAAGTCGCCCGCCTTGACGCGGACCGGCGGCCTGTCGTCCATCCGCCACTCCAGCTCGCCTTCCACGATCACCCACCACTCGGGCTCGGGATGGTGGTGGCCATTGTTGCCCTGCCCAGGCGCCTGGCAGATCAAGGTACCGGTCATTCGCTCCCAGCCCACCAGCACCTGGCTCCATGGAGGCGGCCCCATCTCGGCCTTGATCTTGTCGATGCTGGCGACCGGCAGGTTGAAGGGGACCTTGTTCTTCGGGACGCTCATCGTGGACTCCCTCTGTGCGGATACATCGGCTACGGGGGTGGGGCGTCGCGGATGGCGTCGACCGTTGCCTGCCATCTGGCGACGACCTCTTCAGGCTCCTTGAGCGTAAAGCTTATCCCAGTGGTGAGGTCGGCGTACGAGACGAGATCTTCCTGGATGTCCTCGACCGTTGTCACGAAGAACGCATACGGGACCCTCTGGACCATCAGGTCGGGTCCACGGCGGGCGGCCAGGCGCAGGTAGTAGCTGCCCGCGCCGTGGACCAGCATCAGCGTGGCCTGCCCGGTGCGGGTGAGATTGTTGGTCGACGTGCTGCCGTGCCACAGCGCCAGCCTGACCTCGCGGTCGGTGCTGGCCATCACCTCGCCCACGCTCAGCATCGCCACGTATGGCCAGCCATCCTCGCCGGCAGTCAGGAGCAGGAACGTGAGGCCGATGTTGTTTCGAAGGTCGCGCCCATCGAAGAGTGGCGCCAGCCGGGCTGGAATCGCGTTGCCGATCGACCGAGACATATCGTTGCGATCCGAGCGCATCAGTCGTCGATGCGCGGACTATCCTCCTGGGCGAACTCGTGCTCGCAGTATGGGCAGCGCAGTTTCCATTTGGTGTGCCTGAGGTCACCGGCGTGGCAGTAGAACCGGTCGTTGCACTTGGGGCAAGTCACCCAGAAGATCTTCGCCATTTCTTGTGAGGTGTCATTCTGAGCGAAGCGACCCCCATTGTCATTCTGAGCGAAGCGAAGAATCTCGGTCCTGAGCTAGGATGCCGAGATCCTTCGCTGCGCTCAGGATGACAATACCAGGCTCATGATAGTCCCAGCCGCCCGAGCTGATCCGCCGGGATGAGTCTCGAGAGATCGGTCGCGTCGACGGCGTCGCGAGGCACCTCGACGCGCGCCTCGAACGGGCGCCGGACCGGGCGCGTGGCGTCGACGATCATCTTTGCGCTCATGATGTCGTCAGTCATCGAGGGGTCCAGCGTCGAGCCCTTGACGTTCCTGATGATGTCCACATCCTGGTCAGCCTGAACGCGGCTGGCTACCGCCCAGAGCACCTCCTCCTCGCGGTAGATGTCGACGTCGGAGTCAACGACGAAGACGTGCTTGACGAAGTCGACGGCGCCCAGGGCGATCAGGGCGGCCTGTTTCGACTCGCCATCCACCTTCTTGTCGATGCTGATGTAGCAGTGAAAGCGGCCGACCCCGCTGGTCGGCAGATGGACGGCTTTGACGGTCGGCACGACGCCCTTGACGCGGTTGAAGATGTTGGCTTCCTTCGGAAACGAGCCCAGCACCCACACGTCGCGATGGCCGACGAAGATGTCCTGGTAGATGGCGTTCGCGCGGTGGGTGATCGCCTTGACGTCGATCACCCAGCGCACGCGCTGCGGACCGTACGTGCCGGGGAACTCGCCGAAGGGGCCCTCCACCTCGCGCACGCCCGGCGGGATCTCGCCTTCGATCACGATCTCCGCGTCGGCCGGGACGAGAAAATCCTCACCCCAGGTCTCGCTGGCGGTCAGTCGCAAGGGACGGCCGACGATCGAGCCGATCAACCCGTAGTCGTCGTCGCCGAACGGGCCCACGTTGAGCGCCCCGATGTGGAAGGCCGGGTGGTGGCTGACCACCACGGCGATCGGGGTCGGTTGCCCCCTTTCCTCGTGTTTGCGGGCGATCTGCCAGCTGTGGCGGGGCGACATGTGGAGCCCCAGCTTGCGTGGGCCCTTGTACTGGTTGCGCAGGAACGCGGTGTTGTAGGCGCCACCATCCGGGTCGCGCATGACGGCCGTCATGTCGACGTATGGCCCGCCGTCCATTCGGTGGTGCCGCACGATGGGAAACTGGCGGATGTCGACGTGCTCGCCCCGCAGGACAACCTGTTTACATGGGGCCGAGTCATTGGGAACGAGCAGCGGGTCGAGGCGGCCCTCCTCGCGACGGGCGTACTCCAGGCTCAGCTCCAGCTGGGCCTGGTCCGGGCGTAGGCCGAGCGCGTGGGCGCACCGTTCGCGCGTCGCGTAGACGTTACTGACGAGCGGGAACCGCGAAGCCTTGCCGTTCAGATCGAGCGGCCGGTCGAACACGACGAGTGGGTAGCGGCCCAGGTCCTCCAGCCGCTGCAGGACAGCCGTCACGCCGTAGCGGGTCGGATCGACTGGCTCGGTCACGTGGACGAGGTCGGCCGGCGACTCCCGCTCGAGCCTCTCAAGGTAGTCGCGCAGATCGAGCGCGAGCCCCTGGTCCTGGGTCGCTGCCGTCAGCTGCTGCGTGAGTGCCATCGGCGAAATCCTGCTGGAATGCCTCCCTGGCGATCATAGACCGCCACGCTCAGACGCACAAGCGCCCGCCCAGCCTTCAGTGCACACTTGGGAAGAGCAGTACCGCGACCGTAAGGGACCGCCGCCTGATTCGGAGACGGCACGCTCCCTCACGGTCGCGGTAGTGAACAAGCGTGACATGAGAGCATCACAGGCGACCGCAGGCTCTAGACAGATTGCGAAAGCTGATGAATAATCGTTGCAGAGGACGTATTCGCATCTGGGGGTCAAGGCATGGACGGCTGTCGGCGGTTGGTCCGGCATGGGACACGGGTCTTATGCATCGTACTGGCACTGGCAGCGCTCGTGTTGGCGCCGCTATGGGCGCCCGTCGCGCGCGCGGACGAGCAGTGGGTCCAGACCTACGTGCCGACCGAGCTGTGGTCGAATCCCGGGCCGGACGCGATCAGCTTCGGCAAGGTGCGCGCGTTCAGCTACTTCCGCCTGCACAGCGCGCAGGTCGGCGGCCGTTTCTACGTCTATAACCCGCTCACGCAGAACTTCGCCTACCTCGACGCGCGCGCACTGGGGCCAAGCGGACCGCCGCCAGCCGACTACCTCGCTCGCCCGCGGGTCCTGGAGCGACTCAACGTTCCAGCCCGGGCCGTTGGAACGGCGAGCGTGTGGCGTGAGCCGATTGAAGACGATGAAGTCTGGTCACACGACGTGCCCCACAATGGGACGTTGATGATTCGGGACGCTGTGGAAGGCGAAGACGGCGAGACCTGGTACCGACTCGCGGACGGGGGCTTTGTTCAGCCCGACCACGTCCGGATGCCGCCGCCAGCCGAAGCGCGCGGGGGACGCTGGATCGAGGTCAGCCTGGAGTCGCCGACCATCGTGACCGCCTATGAGACTGGCAAAGTCGTCTACTCGGCGCTGGCGATTCACGGCACAGGTGGCTGGGAGACGCCGATCGGCACGTTCGTAGTCGAGCGACGCGTGGCCAACGAGCGGATGGTTGGGCCCGGCTACGACGTCAGCGGCGTGCTCTTCACGCAGTACTTCACCAGCGCCGGCCACTCGCTCCACTACAACTACTGGTCGAGCAACTGGGGCTACGCTGGCAGCCACGGCTGCCTGGGCCTGACCTACGACGACGCGCTCTGGTTCTGGGAGTGGGCTAGCCTCGGCACGCCCGTCGTCATCCACTGGTAGGGCGCACGGCATGCCGCGCCCTCGGGCGCAGCATACCGTGCCCCTACGGCGGGCGGGGCGTTCCGGGCGCGAAGAGTGGCGCCTCGTTGGGCTTCGTCGTGGGAGCGGCTGGCGCGGGCACGGGTGTGGCGCTGGGCCCCGCCCGCGACCCCGGACGGGCAGCGCGGGTAGCCTCCGGGGCGGCCGTGGGCGTAACCGGTGGCGCGCTCGCCGCGACGCTCTGCTGGCTGGCCGCGCCGTTCGTCGGCGGGGTCGCGGCTGGCTCGGTCGAGCCGAGAGCCGATGTGTCCCGTCGGGTGACGTGCTCGGACGGCGCTGAGGCTGGGGTCGGGAGGACCGGCTGTCCATTGGCCGGAGCCGCCACGGGCCCGGGAGGCCTCTGAACGGGGGCCGTGCTCACTGTCGGCGCCAGGCCAGCAGCGGGGGCGGGCGGACGGGTGGGGGCCACGTACGGCGCGGCCGGCGGCCTGGGCGCGGCAGCGTAGCCGGCCGTGCTCATGCTCGGCAAGGGCGGGCTGGGCCGGGTGGCGAAGATCGGATCGCTTAACAGGTAGTACAGGTTCAGGGCGGCCAGTCCCATCGCATCGTTGACGGCGTCTGCGTCGGTGACCCGGTCCGAGAGGAACACGATCGCAAGCGTCGCGCGCGGTGTGTAGACGATCGCTACGTCGTGAACGGCGGCCTCCCAGTTGCCGGTCTTGTTGGCCACGGTCACCTCGGGCGGGAGAAGGGCGGGGATCCTGTTTCGGACCTGCTGGCGTGCCATGAGCTGGACCATCTCGGCGCTGCTGTCCGCGTCGACCGCCTGGCCGGTCGCGATCGACTCCAGGAGGCGAAGCATGTCCAGGGCCGACGTGGACAGGTCGTCGCCCCTGATGTAGGTCTGGTTCATGCCCAGCTCGAGGGCGTCCTCGTTCACGCGCCATGTGCCGACCCGCCGGATGAGCATGAACGCGCTCGAGTTGTCGCTGAGCGTGATCATTCGCTCGAGCGCGGTGCCGACGGTGATTCGCGTCCCGACAGGCCAGGCCAACGACCCGAGGTCCATCGCGGCGTCCTCGGGCCCAATCGTCAGCTCCTCGCGGAACGTCAGGAGCCCGGATTCGCGCGCCTTGAACACCTCGTACATCACGGGCAGCTTGAAGAGGCTGGCGGCCTGAAACGGAAACGTTTCATTGTGGTAGACGGTCATGCCCGACCCGAGATCTTTGACGGCGATCCCGAAGATGCCGCCCAGGCCACGGAACGGCGCGAAGACCGCCTCGCGCAAGCGGAGCTGGGCCACAACTCGCGGGTCCTGAGCTGGAGCGGCCGCGGCTTGCGGGGGCGCCTCGGCTTCTGCCAGTGGGATCGCCTCCGCTACCTGGACGGACAGTTCGACGGCCGCCGCTGGCGCGACCGGCGCGGCCGGCGCCGGAGCGGGCCGAGTCCCGAATGCCAGGTCTGCCAGCATGCCGAGACCTACGCCGGCCACCAGGATCGGGCCGAGGTAGCGGCGTAGGGGCTTACGTTGGGGAACCAGGCGGCGGGCCTGCGCGAGCGGCCGCCTCCCCGGTGGAGCCGCGTAGATCGCTCTCCCCTCCCGACTCCGTTGGCGTGGGGCCAGCGCCCCAGGCAAGCGCATCGGTCCGAGAGCGGGCCTGGCGCTTGATCACCGCGGAGTATAGGCCAAACCGAGGTCCGAAGTCCGAGGTAGGGGTCCGCCCTCACCCCCCGGCCCCCTCTCCCTCCGAGGGGCGAGTGGGTCAGGGGTGAGGGCCCTACGCCGAAGGACCATGCTCGGAGCAGGCCTGGGCAAGAAGCTGGGCTCGCAGCCGTTTGCCCCACTCGAAGCGCTCCTCGCTGGGCGTCGATTCAGCGAGCGCGTACCAGAACCGACGCCGACAGCGATGACACTGGATCCAGCGCACGTCGTGGGTTGGCGCGATCTCGAAGACGATACGCCTGGACTGTTCCGACTCCGGGAACAGCTCGACCGTCTTGTTGTGGGGCCACTTCATGTTGGGCGTAGGGTGTAGGGTGTTGGGGACTGGGAGTAGGAGCTAGGTCCTGGCGAGATTGTCGGCCGCATCGGTTGGACTCGTCAACGTCAGTTTGCCTGGGTCGGTGACTGGCCCGCGCCGGCGTGCTACGCTTCTGCCAGACGCGCGCGCTGCTACCCGCCCGCGCAGAGCTGGAAGCCCCTCCAAATCGACCCGACAGAGTTCGTTGAAGGTATCCTCCGCGAGCACGAGGCTGGCCGCGCGGCCGCCAGCCGACCCTGGCGCTGGGACGACGATCCGACCCAATCCGGCCTGGTGGCGCTGGCCGCGATGGCCAGGCGCTGGCACCTCACACCGCGGCAGTTCGAGGCCAAGCTCGAGCGCCTATGCCGCACGCCGACTGGCGCCGCCGGGCCGGCCGCCGAACGCATGCTGTCGCTGTGGCGCGAGCGGCGAGGAGCTCGGCTCCTGTCCGACACCCCGACCATTCTCGTGGTCGAGGACGACGAGACGATCCAGGCGTTGATCTACCATGTTCTGCGGGACGACTTCCGAGTGGTTGTGGCCGGGACGGCCCGCGAGGGGCTCGAGCTGGCACACACCGAGGGCCCAGCAGCGATCACCTTGGACCTCATGCTCCCCGACGCGCACGGCGTTCGCCTGCTCGACGCCCTCAAGAGTGATCCGACCACGGCAGACATTCCGGTCGTCGTCACTTCCGCTTACACCGGCGGCCTTCGCCGCAAGGACCGTGAGCTGGCGGCCGCGGTGCTGCTCAAGCCGTTCGACCCGCTCGAGCTGGCCCAGGCGCTGGACGAAGTGGTCAGCCGCCGCAGGCGATAGGAGTCCCATCTCCCATCTCCCCCGCCCTGGCCTGGAAGACGCGAGGCCGCTCCAGGGTAAGGACAGGGGAGGCGGAGATGTCGCAGCGGGCCGAACCGGACGGGAGTTCTGGGCGTGATCAGGCGCGCTACGCTGGCATGCGGCGCGTGCTAGGCGACTTCGGCACTTTCGCGCGCGTCGTGATCCAGATGCCGCTGCGCGAGTATCAGCTCGAGGTTGCGCGCGCTGTTCTCGACTCGATCCACCAGCGGCGCGGGCTGACCTTCACGGTCCTCATGCCGCGCCAGGCTGGCAAGAATCAGCTCTCGGCGCATCTGGAAGCGTTCTTGCTGACCCGCTCCCAGCGCATCGGCGGCAGCCTCGTGAAATGCGCGCCGACCTTCAGGCCGCAGCTCCTCACCTCGATCATCCGACTCCAGCGGGCGCTCGACAATCGGCTGACGGCCGGCCGTTGGCGGCGCCGCAGCGGCTACTCGCTAGAGCTGGGCGCCGCCACTATCGCGTTCTTCTCGGCTGAGCCGCGAGCGAACGTGGTGGGTGCCACGGCGAGCGTACTGCTGGAGTGCGACGAGGCCCAAGCTGTGGCCGCCGACAAATGGGAGCGTGATTTCCGACCGATGGGCGCAACGGCCAACGTCACCAGCGTGCTGTACGGCACACCCTGGACCGACGACACGCTTCTGGCCCGCCAGATCGCGATGAACCGCGAGGCAGAGGCTCGCGACGGCGTACGGCGGCACTTTCGGGTGGATTGGACCGATGTCGCGCGCGCCGTTCCAGCCTACGGCATCTACGTGGAGGCGGAGATCACTCGTCTCGGGGAGCACCACCCGATCGTCCGCACCCAGTACCTGCTGCGGACCGTGGCTGGCGGCGGACGTTTGCTGGACGCCAGCCAGCTCGCCTTGTTGCGAGGTGACCATCCGCCGCAGGCGGGGCCGGACCCGTCGCGCTGGGGAGCTGGGAGCTGCGTGGCTGGCATCGACGTGGCCGGCGAGGACGAGGAGGACCCGGACGGGCTGGCCATTCGGACCAATCCGCGTCGCGACTCGACCGTAGTCACGATCGCCTTCGCCGAGCAGGCGCGGGTGTCTGAGTTGGTGGTCGAGCCGCGCTTCCACGTGGTCCGCCAGTACGTCTGGCGTGGGACCCGACACCGCGAGCTGTACCCCCGCATCCTGGCGCTGATGATGGTTCGCCTGTGATAAACTGAGTCACGTCGACGGGCAGCACACCCGCGATCGTCGCTGCCTCTCTCGTTGCCGTAACCGAGATTTGGAGCGCCTCCAGGACTACGGCACGGTCCCTCTCGCTGGCTCGATCCAGCCAGTCCGCTACGGCCGCGCACACCTGGCTCAGCGTCTCCGGGCTCACCTGGCCGATGGCAGAATCGGCGGCGGGGCGCAGCGAGTTGAGCCGCTCTTGCAGCAGCAGAAGCTGGCGCTTAAGGCTCGCCACCTCTTCCCGGATGACGGCCTCGTCGACCTCACCGTAGGCGAATAGCCGCACGAGGCGCCTCTCGCGCTCTGCCATAGATGCGATCTCTCGCTCAAGCTGTGCTACTTCGTCGTCGTTCGCCTGTTGAGGTAGCTGCCGCTGTTCCAACTCGTGCAACACGACCAAGGGGTTGTTGAGGGCGCTCTTGATTGCTTCCCAGACACCTCTCTCAAGTTCGTCCGCCCGGACGAAGCGGGCCGAGCATTCACGGCTGGTGTTCTTGTCGTAGATGTGGCGGCAGCGATAGTAGGAGTAGCGCTGTCCCCTCGCGGTCAAGGTCTGACCAACCATCGCAGATCCGCAGATCCCGCACTTGGCCCGACCTCGAACAGCGTAGGGCCTGGTAGCTGGCCGAATCCTCGGTCGCTCGGGGTCTTCTAGGATCTCCTGGACCCGTTGCCATAGCGCCTCGTCAACGATGCGCGGTGAGGCACCCTTGACCTCGGTCCAGTTCTCGGTCGGTTGTCGAATCTGCCGGTGTTGTCGTTTGCCCGATTTGCTGCCCCCGGTTCTCGCCACTTTCGTGCGGCCGTAGATGAATCGCCCAGTGTAGGACTCGCGCCTAAGCGTTCGCCGGATCGCCTGGAAGCACCAACGCCGGCCACAGTGCGACGGGATGCCATCGTCGTTCAGTTCCTTGGCGACCCTCGAGAGGCTGCGGGTTTCGGCAAAACGCTGGAAGATGCGGCGCACGACTTCGGCCTGAAACCGCTCCACCTCACGGCACCCCGTTGTCGGGTTGTAGCTATAGCCGTAGCAGCCCTTACCGGTAGCCCCAGGCAGACGGCCGGACCGCGCACGTCAACGGCGCCCTCGCGCAGGAGCCGACGGACGCGCTCGATGCCGGGCCTATCCAGCGAGTAGCCGGTGGCGGTGTCGCGGATCACCTCGACCACCCGCCAGCCTGCGCGACGGGCATGGTCGAGGCAGGCCGCCTCCTGGGTGTCGAGGGAGGTGCCATCCCGTTCCTGGGCGTCGGTGGAGACCCGGCTGTAGACGATGGCCCGCATGATCCGCTCCAATGGTAAGGCTTGACACATTCTAGCACATTTCAATAAACTACAAACATGCAAGACGAGCGGACGGAGTGGCTGACCACAGAGAAGGCAGCCCATTACCTCCAGGTGCATCCGGAGACCATGCGCCGCTGGGCACGGGAAGGTGTGATCCCTGCTGCCAAGCTCGGAAACCGTGGGGGCTTCCGGTTCAGGCGCAGGGATCTGGATCGCTTCCTTCAAGAGCGACTCGGACTACGTCCCGAGCGCAGATAACGGTAAGTCCTTCGTCAACGTATTATCGTCACGAGACAGATCGGCTCCTCTGGTTTGAGTGAAGCAGCCATCTGATTCGGCGCGCGGAGCGAGCGGCGCGCACACAGGAACCCCTTGTCGACGCGGGGCAGCGAGCGCGCGCCGGAGCCTCAGCGGTCACCGCGACCCCTGCCCGAGATCACCGTCGTGGACCCGGCCTGCGGCGGCGGCCACTTCCTCGTTCGGGCCTTCGATCTACTGGTGGAGATGTACGCGCCGAGACGGACAACGCGCTATCCTCAAAGATCGCCGAGCAGGCGGTGGGCCGAACGCGCCAGGACGGTATGGCCCCGCTTGAGGGCCTCGACGACGAGGGCGTTGGCCAGGTGGCTTTTGCCGGTCCCGGGCGTTATCCCAGCAAACTGCACACATTCTGGCGAATTTGCCCGAGAGAGTTCGGGTCACTTGGGTGGATCACTGGCTCTACGGCGCTGGGTTGCCGGTTCACGGCTGGCACCATCTCGACGGCCAAATCCACCTGCTCGTCACGCTGCCCCACGGAGCCGTGGTTACTTCCCCGCTGAGGGGACCGCTCTCTGGGGCACCGCTACTGGGGACCTTCCCTCCCTCGTTCTGACCGCCGACGCCGTCCGGAGGCTCCGCCTGCTGATCGAGACATTGGAGGGCCGCCGTCGAGGCAGGCGCGCAAATGCACAGCAAAGCGAGTAGGCTCACCGCCGAGCATGTGCATCAACTTGGAGTGCGCCCCTTGCAGACTCCCAGCATAGCACCGATCCGCCAGCCACGCCTGCCTCTGCCGGGTTCGGAGACCTGGCCGGCGGAGGTGTGGGACGCGGGACTTGCGGCTCCTTGCAAACACGAGCCCAGGCAGGACGTCGCGGGGTTTCGAGTGAATTCGGTTCGTGTGCGCAAACGAATTACGATGCTGCCTCCACTCCGGGTGGCCGGTCGAACTCCGAGTTCGTCAGCGTCCCCTCCGGGGGGAAGGTGAGGCTCAGAGTC
>WNGA01004710.1_pt1 | contig 19976 bp, 33 predicted proteins | sample 5400061 | NCBI WGS metagenome assembly WNGA01 (sample SAMN13153366, study PRJNA577476) | soil metagenome | isolation source: 100 cm soil or saprolite under grassland replicate 2 | place: USA:California | collected 2016-06-15
CCTCCGGTTTGCCTTTTGGTTGCCATTCCCGTCCGCCGTTTTTGAAGTCACCGACCAGTTCTTTCTTTTTGGTATCGACCGAGATCACCGGTTGGTCACGATCCTGGAACGCACACACCGTCAGATTGATATACTCGAACTGTGCATTCCGATCCGGATGAGCAGTCACTTCTCGCGTCTTGCGATTGCTTTGCAAGCTGTAGCCTGCCGATTTCAACAAGCGACCTACGGTACTATCGCTCACCTCGTGTCCTTGTGCTGTCAGTTCACTGGCCAAGCTTGCGGTGCTTTTGCAGGTCCATCGCAATGGCGATTCCGGATCGCCCCGTGTCACAGGGTCCACCAACTTCTCCAGAGACTCTACCAATTCTGGATATTCATCAGTCTTGCATTTGCGTCCTGCTCCAGGGCGACGCAAACGCAACGTGACTGCCATCTTGGGCTGTCCGGCTCGGGTGGCCAATTCGGCTTGGCCCTTACGGATTGTAGTCGGCGACAACCCGGTAGCTTGGGCTACGGCTTGAATCCCGCCCCATCCATATGCTGTGGCCTCAGATGCTGCCCATTGCCGCCGCATTCGCTCGTCCATCAGTGGTACCAGTGCACAGTACTTTGTTTTAATCAGTTTTATGGCGACCGCATCTTGCATCGCCGAACGAAAACAGAAGTTGAAAAATTAGTCAACTTATTTTGACGGGACGCCTAAGAACGGACGCAGTCAACTGCAGTTCCGATCAAGCAAGCATTGGGTTATGGGAGCCAGTGCGCTACCGCCTCAGCAACACAGTGGCGCCATTCCGCGCAGCCTGCGATAGATGGCTAAAAACAATTCCTGAAACGGATAGCTGCTGGCCAGCCGCACTATCACGCGGCGCACTGTGACTTGCACTTGCGCGCCGATCTTGAGCAGTTTCAACCTGATTGTTCCGCACTGTGCTTGCTCCATCTCGGTTCCGGCCAAACCCAAGCGTCGCATTTCATTCATCAAGACATAAGCCACGCTCGATATCCACAAGCGCAGTTGATTCGACTTCAAATAGTGGGTCGAAGTCCGATCCGCGAACAACTCCAATTGTTGTTCCTTGATTCGATTCTCCATCTCGCCCCGCGCGCAGTAATGATCTTCATACAATGTTTGCGCCGGGTACTCTTCACGACTCAGGCTGGTGACGACGAAGCGCGGGTTGGCTCCTTTCTCCAGATGCTCAGCTTTGCCCACCACTCGCCGTTCCCGACTCCAGCTCTCCAACGTTTGATACTGAAAATCTCCGAAGACCCGCGCCGCTTGGCCTGTCGCTTCGAACCCCTTTTTCGCTTCCGCCATCTCCGCCTGAAGCAGTTTCTCCAATCGTTTGTTCTTGGCTTGGCCGAGGAGGTAATCAACCTCGTTGCCCTCGCACCAGGTCATGATCTCGTCGCGCGAAAAGCCCGAGTCGCCTCGCAACCAGATCCTCACACCAGGCCATCGTTCGCGCAGTCGCTTCACAATCCGCTCGATCTCATTGAGCGCGCCGCTGGCAGGTTGTTTGTCCGCTGTCCGCAAGCGCGCGCAGAGCAGAAAATCGCCGCAGAAGAGATACAGCGGCAGATAGCAGTAACCGCCATAATAGCCGTGAAAGAAGCGTCCTTCTTGAGCGCCGTGCAACGGATCGTCAGTCGCGTCGAGGTCGATGACGATCAACTTCGGCGCCTCTTCGTGCGCTTGCAGAAAGATGTCGGTGAAGAAATCATCCACTTTCTTCTCATCCAGAGCGATCTTTTTGTAGCGGCCATCCTTGGCCGGATCATCCGAGCGCAACTCCAGGCGATTGAGCGTGCTCTTGCCAGCCAGCGCACATCCGCGATCGCTCTCCCGCCGCCGCTCTTGACCCGCAGGATCACTCTTGCCGACGGCTGCGGCCAGCAGCGGGTCCCGCCTCAACAGATCGTGATCATTGAGGTCTTCGTAACCGAGCGCCAACCCATAAATGCGTTGCCCTAACAAGTCTTCAACCGGATGCTCGATCAGGTTCGGATCGCGATGATCAGTGAAGCAGGCGGCAAATTGTTTGATGATCTTCCGCTTCGCCTCGACCTCTTTGAGTAACAGCACACCGCCATCGGATGTGATCGTGCCTCCATTGAACTCGGCCACTACTTGCCTTGCTCCGCAAGCTTGAAACTCGAGCTTTTCATTTCTACACTCTGTCTGCATTTGTTTGCTCCTTCTTGTGGGAATAAGTTTCGGAGCACAAGAGACTTATTACCATGAGGAGGAGCTTTTTTGTTCGACTAATGAGAAATCCGGGCTAGTCTCTACCTCTTCGTCTTGCGGCCATCGCCAACAACTACATGCTGTTTTGTTATTCGTTCTCAGCAAGTGCCAGAGAGCCTTCCGACGAACAATGAGCACCCATCCTTTGGCTTGGATCATGACTCCTCCTGAAAAGAAACTGACTGCTAAGAATCATGGAATGATGACGTAATTTACGGGTCAGCAATGCCGCGCCAACAACTGCTTTTATCTTCTACTATCGGCAGGGGAGCCGTGGAACTCGACATCCACTGCTCCCCTTTGCGTGTTTACTTCTTGGGTTTCAAATACCAGCCGGTGGTCCCAGACCCGCACCGATAGTTGATCTGATTCTCGTCCTGACTTATGACGGTCAGCTGGCTACCGTCAATGCAGGTACTGAAGGGCAGTGTCGACGCCGGCGCTGGTGACTCCTGCCCTGATCGAAACCTCGCTTTCAGGTTCGCCGGCAGTGCGATGTACGCCATGCCTAACACTACCGCAGCAGCCAGGGCTGATAGCGCAAATTTTTTCATTTCGGTTTCCTTTCAGAATGCCGAAGCGGTAGTATCGACCTGTAAATCATCTCCCTATCGCTTCGGCGGTGGTTGATGTGGAGGGCTTGGGGAGCGTTAGCGCGCTTTCCAAGCCCGTTGCTTTTAGGCGGTTATCAAAATAATGATTTTTGTGTCGTAGTAATGTCGTTTATGCCCCAAGTATTCGAATGGCGCGCGCAATTAGGCAATTCCCTTCCAGGTTGAGTCCTGCTCGCACTCTTTCATCGCTTCCTCGTACTCTTCACCGTAATCGCCGTCGGCGTCATAGATTTCCGCCTCAATGTCGAGGGGTAGGTCGGCGTTAGGATTCCTGATCAGGACTGAGTGACAGACACCGCCTTCTACGAAAATTCGTACTGTGATCACCTTGAGGGGCTTTCCCGCCGTTGGTCCAGAAAATGTTTCCTGTGAAGTCATATGTGCTCCTTGTCCCTTTTGCTCCTTGCTCTGGACAAAGCCAGGGCTAACGTTTTTCATTCTTCGGCAGCTTTCCAGCCGCCGTCAAAGCGCGTTCGTAATAGCGCAGCCGGGGGCGCAGTTTCTTCAGCGCCTGTTGTGCGCGCTTCAGCTTCGTCTCCCATCGCTGCTGTGCGGCGAGGGCGCGGGTATAGCGCTGCAACTGAACATCGGGCTTCTTCCTGGCTTTGGGCCCCGCCTTTTCGAGCGGCATCGTCTCGGCCCAGGCGTAGCGGTCGCGCCAGTCTCCGACACGGGTATATTGCGGATTACGATTCATCTGGTGATGTTTCATGCCACGCGTATGGGCCAGTTCGTGCGCGATGACGTGCGCGAGGTCGATCCGGTCAACGACCTGGCTCGGCGCCATGATCGTCATAATCGGGCGCTTCAGGCGCGCATTGCCCGAGCACCAGCCTCGATCCTTTTGCCGGTTATATTTGATCGTAACGTGCAGGGCCTTGCGGGTCGGCCCGTCGATCTCAACTTTGGCTATACGCTGGATGAAGGCGCGCAGGTGGTTGGTGCGCCAGTGGGTTTTGTTGACGATCTTCATCGGCTCAACCTCTCTTCCTCCATGTTGGTAGTCTGGATTCGCAGCGCCTTATGGCGGCAAGAGCCGCAGATTTTATGCGGATTTTATGCAGTGCTAGCGAAGCGGACGGCTCGTGGGCTTGCGGACGGCGTCGCCTTCGCGCCGAACGGTTACAGGCGCGTCTACCTTTACCTTTTCTTTGACCCGTGCTTCAATCCTTTGGTGAATCCTTTTCTGAACCTCGCCACATATCCCTTGCAGAACGATGATAGATTTTCTCTCTGAGGCTCGGTTGCGCCTGATACTGTCAGCTCGACACTGTAGGATCGAGTGGCAGAGAGCTTAAATTGGAGCTTGGGGTAGTCTTGCTCTGCTCTCTTTTTAGCCGCTTCCAGCGCTTCCCGCTGATCTGAGACTACGTTACAAATGATGTGGTAGAAATCGTCCGGTTGATTCATTGTTTCAAGTATTCGGGCAAATCAATGTCGGAGTCGTCTTCGTTTACTTCCGGTAGCTTCGGGCCGCCCAATGGCGTGCCGCCGAGTCGCATGCGCTGCCAGGCTCACCACAGGACGCCGGTTTTCGTTAAGCCGCCTTTGCGCGTTCGCAGATACGTCGTTACCGCCTGATCGTCAATGTGACGCTCGCCCGGCGCGGCGCCCATTGACGCCATTGCTGATAATTCCCGCATGACCAAGATTATTGAGCCCGGACATTCACGCATTTGGGCGTCTTCCGGGCAGCCGGCCTTGATGTGATCAGGGTGGCTGGGATCTGTCATATGACAGGTTTGACCGCCGCCGTTGCCTCGTCTGATCTGATTCCACAGGCGCGTCAGGTTAGCCTTCCGGTAGAATCCCCCAAAGTGTTTTTTTCCCTGGTTGGAGGTCCTCCACGGACATTGTGGGCATGGGTTATTCATCTGCCCCTCCTTTATACGTTATCTACTGACGCTGTTAATTGTCGTCAATTGTCGAATAATGTCAAGCAATTATTCTACAATTGACGAGGGCATCTCGATGAATTATAACGACGTCGCTATGAGGGGGGTCGTGTTTATGGAAAAACTGCTTTCAGTCGCCGAGGCTGCCGAGCGTCTTGGCCTGCACAGAACACGCATCAACCAGTTGATACGTGACGGCGCCTTGCCGGCGAGTAGGATTGGCAGATCTTATGTGATCCGCGAAGTCGATCTTGAGCTTGTTAAGGAGAGGGGGTCTCCGGGCCGTCCGCCGAAGTCTCAAGGCGATGAGAAGGTTGAATCGAAGAAGTCCCGCGCCAGGGCGAAGAAGTGAGCCAAACGAGTTCGATCACCGGCAGCGCCTGCACGCTGCCATCCGCCAGTTTCTTCTCGTTGCGCTGCCTCAGCTCAACGGGTGATGACTACCTCGGGCACATCCGTATCCGGCGTTTTTTGCAGGATGGCTCGCGTTTCGGGCCGCGCCGGCTCCGGGAGTGGATAATGCAAGGCGATTCGTGAACTGAGTTGTGCCCGTACTTCCTAGGCCACTCTCGACTGAAGGAATGTGTCGTAGGGTTGTTTCGTCTTGGTGAGGATAATCGGCAGGCGCGGCCACAACCAAATAAAGCGTGGCGTTCCGCGTAATTTCTCGTCCGGCTGATTAGCCGGCTTGATAGCTAACAGTGGCCTGAAATTTCAGACCGCTGCTACGTCAAGATTCCTGCTTTATCGTCGGCAGTGACTGCGACCAAAATTCATCATCATAAGCCACCAGCCGATTTGGTCGGTACCCGGAGCGCTCCATACCTTGCTTAAACGCCTTACGTGGGCTGACGCCAAGGGCTGGATGTTTCGCTGAATCCCAAACTTCGTAAGCCCACATATACAGATGTAGGGCGAGATGTGAGGGCGTCTACCGAGAGACTTTGTTGGGTACCTGATATGCGGTTCTAGAAATGCATTTTGCGACCCTCCTATCGTTTGCAATATTGTGGATCAGTTGCCTGCTGTTGTACCCGAATAGACGTTCACATATTGAATTGCTTCCTGGTTGCTTAGGCGGTCGCAGTAAAGTTGTGAACCCCAACCGCTCTTGCAGTTGGTCGAAGTAGGCGCTGTCGAATTCCTTGCCACTATTCATCAACAGAAAATCTGGAATGCGCTGATGCTGGTTTACACATTCGCGCAGAACCAGCATGGATGACCGACAGCTTGGTGTATCAAAGCTGAGGAAGATCGCGAGGATTCTTCGAGAGAAACTGTCTGTGAGAATTGTCCACCAAGGCTTCCCCATATTTTCTCCTGTAAGTGAAGAAGTCAGTTCGATCTCCAATTGGGTGTGATCCAGGTGAGCAAGCTCAAATGGACGATCGCCGTGCATAGGGGTTGTCAGATCTAACTCTGGATAAAATGGAAAGCGATCCAACATCCTCGTCATATCCGCTCCTCTCGATTTTTAAAGTGTGGCGCACCGTTGGGGTGACGATTGACTCTGATCCTATACAATTTTAAATGGAGACACAATTTGCGATCTCAAGCGCAAGAGCAATCACTTCCCCGCCCTGTTTATTCCTCGCCGGCTTCGGCAAGTGATCGTCGCCGCACTTCCGCCTTGAGATGAAAGCCCGTCTTTTCCAGCTTGTCATAGTACGGCTTGACTTCCGGAATTGCGCCAACTGCTTTCATCATATTGATCAGCTGGAGTGTTCTGATGGCCGTGATCTCCATAAGGAGTGCGCGCTTGAACCCCTTGTTTTCATCAATTATCAAGTGCGCCTGCTTATAATCCGCTTGGGCAATGGCCGCGGCCTCGCCTTCGTCCAAATCCGCCTGCAGGATATTTTTGATAACTTCATCGGCCTCGGTGCAGACGGCAATGAAGCCGCCCATTTCGTTGATGAGTTTTTGTAATCGCCGTTTGCCCTTGTGTGGCGCTTTAAAAGCCTCCCGCTTGACTTCGGGAGGGATCAGAATCTGTTTGTATAAAAATGGTAAGCGATCTGCGAGTCCGAGGATGTCTAATCGACTGAGTAATGTGTTGTCAAAAACGGCGAAAGGGAGGCCGCGGCCCTTTTTGCGATGAGCCATTATTTCTTATCACCCAAGAGTTCACTGAGAGCGACCAATCCAAGCGCAATGCCAGCTATCCAACCGAGCGCCGTCAAATCCTTCTTCCGCTGCTGCCGCTGGATCTGCTGGAGCACCTCCATTAGGGCTGGTTCGTGCTGGTGAGGAATTAAAGGATTGAAGCGTACAACTTGATTGTCAGGCACACCCTGCACTGGCACACCCTGCTCGACGAGCGCAATGATTGGTTTCTCCTGTTGCTGGGCGGTCGCTAGCTCCTGGTTCACTACGTTTATTGAGGTAAACTGTGCGCCACTGGTCATCAGCGCAATGACTGCGTCACTCTGCTGGATTTTTTTAAGGGTATCGGGCGCCAGCTTATTGAAGTCCATCTGTGTGCGGTCGGGTAATAAAATAGAAATGTTATAGGCCGCCGCCACTGCGCGAAGGCGCGCTGCAATCGTGGAATCTACTGGCCCCACTGCATAGCTTAGAAAAACCCTCATATTCACATTCTATACTTACCCTGCTTGAAAAGGAATCATTTGCGCGCCATCAACATTGCGGTCTCAGCAGAGGTGAACCTGCACTGGCTGAACACATGAATGCTAGTCTGTGGGCGCCGTTTTCGCAGCGGCGTATGCTTACGAAAACTCCCGAGACCACCTCCTCTCAATGCTTGGATATTTCGATTTCTGCGAACATCCCCGAGCGCTGATCACAGAGCTTTGCGCTGCGCCTCTGCAACCTTAAAGTTGTTCCAAGCTTTTTCCAACAGAGGCGTAAGGCGCGGACGTGCGGCGATAATCTCCCGGTTCAAGCGCATCAACGTGGCCGATCCTTGCCTCAATGCAGTCTGTAGAGTTTGCCGCTTTGCCTCCAGCGCTCGATCCATTGCCTCGATATCTCGTCGGTCTACGTGTTCATTTGGATTGAACCGGAAGTTCTTTTCGTGTTCTTTCCGCCAGGCGACTAACGCAGATGTCAGAACCTCGCCAAAGCCTGGGATCTGCTTAATCTTGTTACCATCAATGTCGTTAGCGGTTTCAATGCCGTATGACGCCAGCATTGAGGTACGGCTCGGGCCGATACCAGGGATCTGGGCCCAACCAATTCGAAACCGATCAAGGTAGCGTTCCCGTTGTAGCTTTTCACGATTGGCTTCGAGATTTGCCAACCGTCGCCGCCGTTCATTTGGCATATCCACCAGTTGGGCATGTGCGCTTTCAAGGTCCTTCAACTTTGTTGTAAAGGCCTCCTGTGACGCCTCACTCATCCAGCGTGCAAGAACGGCTTGCCACCTGGCGTCGGCTTCCGCATACGCTCGTTCGGTGGCTGAGCGTTTCTCGGATGAGACCCAGGGCCAGATGAGAAGGGCCAAGGCGTACGAGGCTAATGTCCACATCCCCCCATTTGTTATCGGGGCGTTGCACGCGACTAATCCACCGCAGATCAAGCCTGCGCTGAGAATCAAGCGAATGTGTTTCGGCGCTCTGTTTGGCAGTTCAACGCCTGCCGGCACATTCCAAGGACGCTCTGACGGCAAGACTGGATCTTTCCCAGGGACTGGGATTGCGACGATCGATCGCCAGAGCGCCGCTATCTCCACCGTCCCTGTCTGACCATCTACTATAATCCGTTGTCCAAACAGTCGCACGGATGTCTGCGCTTCAACAGCGCACCATGGGCAAGCTCCGAGTTCACTTGGATAATGGTGCCAGCTGGCGGCCGAGCATTGTCGAAGGCCGGCCTGGAGTTTCTCGAGCGCCGTGACCCAGCTCTTTGCAACCGGTCGACTGCCATTGCTTCCTGAGCGACTGAATGCATGCGCGAACTGCTGAGCAATTTCCGCCCCCAGTGTTTCCAGTGGAATAGTCCCGGGCGGTCGCTCCATTCCGTTGCTGGCGCGGTCCGGCCCGTAAGCGAATCGATACTCGGCTATTGCCTTTTCGATCGGCATGTCACCGGACCCGGAGTACCGGCCTGCAAATGGATGCCGTCCTATGTATAGAAGATGGAACAACAGAACGGCGAGCCCAAATAAATCATGATTGGCTGTGCGCAGAAGATTTCTGAAGCCTCGACCTTGGAGTTCCGGGGCCGTGAAAAGAGGGATGCCGACGTCACAAGTGAAGACGTCGGAACCCGTCCCGATCTGGAATGAGTCGCAATCAATCAACACCACAGTGCCGTCAGGCCCGACGAGGAGATTGCCGTGATTGACGTCGCCGAGAACGAGCCCGTGTTCATGGATAACCGCGAACGCTCGAGCGATGTTTGCGCCGACGTGGACCAGGAACCGAAAGTCGGCTTCCGGAAACGCATCTGAGCGACTCTTCGGGCTGTAGAGTTCATGTATGTCTCGCCGCGCGATGATGCGAGGCATCACAAATCCGCGGACTTCGCCGGCGCCTTCAACAAGCAGGTCTGTAGGCCAAGAGGAAATACGAAGCAGAGCAGGGCTCGCGGCATCCGCCATGGCGGCCAATTTCTGAATTCTTCTCTGGTCGGGTTTTGTCGAATAGATCTTCGCGACGCAGTCACTCCGACATTCGATCGCGAATACAACTCCCTCTCCGCCTCGGCCAATCTCCTGGCCGAGGCGTACACTGGTTCCCGCCCGCTTCAGAGTGAACTGCTTCATTGAGATTCATCACGATCCCGGCGCGTCGCGAGTATCAGCGATGTATCATCGTCCGTCCGAGATCTGACTTGATCAGAAGAAAGGAATCTTTCCAAGAGCGCTGAAAGCTGGCCGATTTCCGCCGAGCCTTCGGCCTTCAGCAGAGGCTCGAAGATGCCTGTAAAAAAAGGGGCGTAGACCGTCTTGCTGGCATAATGTAGGGCGAGAGATTCCAAACCGTCGCTCATGAGCGCGAGGTCTTTAATGACTCCGCGAAAGACATCGATCTCGACGCGATCAATGGCGTTCTCATCGGTCAAGAAATAGGTCGTATTCGCGTACTCTCCACGTTGGGGCCAGAACATCCAACTCCAATCGGCGCCGTCATCGCTTACGACAATTACCCCGTCACCGACTTGTAGCGCGCCTCCGCCCTTTGACGTCAGAACTGCCGCCAGGAGTGTTGACGCATAACTCCTCGGCTCCGATCCCTGGCGATGAGCTTCGTCAATGACTGCATTGCGCGCCGCGGCGGCCGCCTCCCGGAGCAGTAAATCAAAGTCCGTTCGGTTTTCTTCGATAGACTCCTTCAGGTAAGTGACGACTGTATCTACAGCGATTTGCGCGCCCTGTTCGGCCATTGCCGCGGATCCGGCGCCGTCCGCTATAGCAGCCACGAAGGCGCCGCCGGGAAGCGCAATGCAGGCGAAATAATCCTGGCAGGGGATGTCAGCCCTGAGATGCGATAACCCAGTTGCGCGAGCCGCAGCGAACCTCCACATGTGATCCTCAACCAGCCACGGCCCATCCGTCCGGGGCGGTAGGATTACTTAGCGGTGGAGCCTCACCCGGCTGCGATCGGGAAACTGTCCCAAGCGAATTGGATAGCCACACAAACAGTTCCCTGAAGGATAATCCGCGGAGTTTGAGCGGCTGCCGGACAGAAATCTGCGACAGACGATTCATGTCGGCGCCATCGACTCCGACGGCATAGAACATGAACGATTTTGAGGCTTCACCCTCTCGAATTGATACGGCAGCGGCGCTTACATCGTCCGTGGGAGCGCCGTCGGTGAGCAGGAAGATCCAAGGGCGATAGTATCCGATACCGTTCGCCTTATATACGGCCTTTCGCTCGGCGACAAGCGCAACTGCATTCTGGATTGCCTCTCCCATCGGGGTGTCGCCGTTGGCGACAAGAGACGGAGCTTGAAAAGCATCTGCAGTGACGAAGTGTTGGACTATCTGCACGGGGCCAAAGGTGACAATAGCTACCTCAACACGCTTGGCGGCCATTGCATCCGATCGCAGCTCTCTCGCGAAGGTCTGGAGCCCACTGTTGAGCTCAGCAATCTTCGCGCCGGTCATTGAGTATGAAGTATCCAAGAGCAGTATGCATTGACATCGCGGCTCCGGGTTGTCGGCGAATTCGACGCCGCGGAACGGCACTTGTTCCAGTTCTGACATTCATTACTCTCCTAAAATCGTTTTCGATTGAACACTCAGGGAACCGTGTAGGCTTACATGATTTCTATAAACTTTCGTCCAGTGAGAATCTCTGATTTGGCCACTGTGCCGAGTGACGTCACATCATAAGCTTCCACGCCCTTGCTTGTGAAGGCTTGCTGTCGCCGAATCAATGAAGATTCAATGGGGGGAAGAACGCGACGGCCTCAGGTCACTAAATCCTCATCCGTCTCTTCCTGCGAAGGGGTGTAGAAAGGCTCGGCATCTTCGATCTCCGGGAGATCAAGCGCTGCCAGGATGTGCTGAATGTGTTTCCCCGGTTTCTTCGCCACACTATCGACGTGGACGCGAGTGGTGGCAATATGCCGATGGCCGAGCGTTTCTTGCGTCTCGCTCAGGGACCCTGTTCGCTCAACCACCATCATGGCGAAGGTGGTGTCCCTTCGGCAGAATGGTGTCGGCCATGCTCTCTCAGCGCGATGAGGCGTCGAAGAGTTACACTCAGGCCATCACAGCCTTCGACGAGGCGCTTCGCAGAGATCCGGATTATGTCGCCGCCCACAACAACAAGAGGACTACGCTTATAAACCTCGGAGGCCTGGAGGCCAGATTCTTGCAGCAAGACGAGGCGATGCAAAGATACATTCAGGCCGTCGCGGCCTTCGATGAGGCTCTGCGCATAGCTACGGATGATGTCTCCCCGGAGCGCGGTTTATCTTCGAGGACATTCCGAGAGCTCTCCGCAAGGTCGTAAAGTTCGACTCAAACATCAGATGGCAGGGGGGCGCGCGCGCTTTCGAGGTCGCCTTCCGGATCAAGGAAGTGGCGGCGCAATAGCCCGAGCGCCGCCGATCCTTTTACTCCTGCCCGCCCTGGTCCTGGCCCTGGCCGGACTTGGGCGGGCGTTTTTTTGCTTTCTTCTCTGTCGGCTTCCTCTTCGCCGCGAGTTTCGAGGCGCCGTATTTCAGTGGAGGTCTTACCGGCGTGGTCTTACTGGAGGGCAGGAGAGCTGCTCGTGGCGGACGAGCTCCGGCGTCATCGCTTTTCATTTCGGACAGCAATTCGTCGATTTGCTGGATGGCGAAGCGCCGCATGCTGATCTCTGATTCCAGCGCCTTGATCTCGGCTTCGATTATCGCTTTCTGCGCTTCAGCTTTCTCATGCGACTGCAGGAAAAAAGTGGCTGTGTTTTTTTCAATTTAGCATTACTGCTTTCCTCAGCGCCGCGAGTAGGCGTTACGCCGACCTTGACTAGACGCGCCAGTCGCGGCATTATCGAATTGACGGGCGTCCTGCGAGGCGTATAATCCGCTGGCCGGCTGACATACAGACGGCCCTGTCGGGTGTAATCCACTCGACTATGATCTTTCGAGGAAGGAGGGCATAGTCCATGAAGATCAAAAATCTTCATGGGAAGCTGCATTCACTCCAGAATCTGCTGGATCGAGGTGTGGAGATGAGCGATAACCAGAAAAAGGATGTCGCTCGACTTCGCAAGCAGGTCCGCGGGCTAAGGGCTGACAAGCAGCAACTTAAAGCCGAAAACAGGCGGCTGATGTCAAGAATCAACCGCCTGCTTGGAATTCGGCGATAAGTAACTATTCCCAACGGGCGGGGGAGAGATCCCCTGCCCGCTTCTTTGAAAGATTGCCACAGGAGCGATGAAGAAAGCAAGCAAGAAACCAGTCACAATTCCAGCCAAAAAGCGCGTCGGGAAGCAGATCCGCGCCGCGCGCGAGCGGCTGGGCCTGACTCAAGAAGAAATGGCAGAGATTTTCGACGTCGACGTGATGACGGTTTCCCGGTGGGAGAGGGACGTATTTCTCCCCCAATCGCCGCCGGCGATCTTGATGGCTTTGGAGCATCTTCAATTTCAACGCTTGCTGGACGGCAACGAACTCCTTCGCTCAGTCGAACGCCGCCGCGCAGAACTAGACGCCCTCAGCGAGCTCCTCGATCGGGAGCGCGAAGAATTCGATAAGTCAATGCGAGTCAAACAATAGTACGCGATCGGGTAGTGACGGTGAACGCTCTCACCTTGACGCATGCCGCCTGGTTGGAGTATTCAGTCCCGCATTACGTTCAAAACCCGGACAAGGGTTTCCCTGCCCGGGCTGATCGCTCAAACGAATCGCGGGCTAGCGCGACCGTCGAGCGACCGTGCGGATTCTACCCAACCGGCCCGCCAACGCAACCGCCCGCCCGCGTGCTGTCATCCCTGGAGGGATTATGCCGGAGATCAAATACCACGAGCTTCGCCAGAAGGCGATCGACCCCAACCGCGCCCGCTGGTATGCCCTCGGCTTGCTGGCCGTCGCCGCGCTGTTCGCGTGCCTGACCATAAAGACCAACTGGGACTACTTCGCGCAGTATTTCACCGGCCTTGCGTTCTGGATGCGTGTGATCCCGTTCATGTTCGGCGTCGAGGGCTTGATCATCATCTTGCCCCTGTTCAAAGGCTTCGGTAACAAGGCGCAGGGCTGGTGGGCGATCATCTTCAAGGTCGCACTTATGGCCCTGGCGGGAGCTCACACCTATTTAGTCAGCGATTACACGATCGCTCAAAAAGCCGCCAGCAAGACGAAGCAAGAGGCCGTCGCGGACCTGGGAGCGCGCCAGGCCGAGGTGGACAAGATCGCGTCCGCCAACCAGAAAGCGCGGGAAAGCTACGAGCGCCAGCAAAAGAACTACTCCACGCAAATGCGCTACTGGTATGACGCGGCGGCCGTAGCCCGGTTGGAGGGGCGAAAAGCGCCCCCGGCGCCCAAAGCGCCCGACCCCCCGCAGCCCCTGGAGGTCCCGAAGGTCAGTCAGGGCCTTGTGGACAACGCGTCCTTGTCGGTCGAGCAGGCCGGCGCGGCGCGCGTGAGCCATCAAACGCTGCAACGGCTTTTGTTCGCCATGGTCGCGCTGGTGTCCGTGGCCATCATGACGATGGTCGGGCTCGCCGACGGGACGCGAGTCAGGTCCTGGTTTCTGCTTTGGCGCGCTAAGGCCGTCAACAACCCCAAGGGCGAAACTGAGAACCTGTCGACGACGGCGCAGAACCTCTCGGCGTCGGGGCCGCAAGGTCAGCCGGCGTCCGCGCCGCCGCCGCGCCAGCTGCCGCCAGTCCCGCCGCCGCCGGGCCCAAAGATTCGTCGCTTCCGCCAGGTCGGCGAGCCCCCGCAGCGGCCTGTACAGGCTCCGTCCGGACAGGCTCCCGGGCGGAACGGTACATCGGGAAAAGTCTAGCGCCGCCTCTGGGCAACATCCCACACGAAGCGGCGAGATTGACCCAGACTCCCACTGGCGGAAGCCTGCGCGCGCAGGTCGCCAGACAGCCTGTCGACTTGCGGCCGATCGCCGACGCCGAGCCTGTTCGGGGCTCGGATGCGGTCGACAGGCTCATGGGCGGATTGGAAACAAAAGACTTGGCGGACTCTGAGCCTGTACAGGCTGCCGCGCAAACTGAGCCTGTACAGGCTCAAGGAGCGCCCGAAAAAGAGCCCGTAAGACGGCTCCGGCTCGCGCCTGTACAGGCTCGGTCAGACAAGCCTGTCAAACCGAGCAAAAGCAAGCCTGTACAGGCTGCTCAGACCAAGCCTGTCGATCACTCGGAGAGGTCGCCGCTGGCGGACCTGGACAACGCCGAGCTGTGGCGTAATGACAAGCCTGGCCAGCCGCCGATGCCGCTCAATTTCACCTGCATCCCGCACTTACTCCTGGAGGTCAGGACGGCGCGGGTGGTCGAAGGCCAGACGCAGATCGTCATCGAGCCTGTGACTGGATGGCAAATTCAGGTTAAGATCGCGTGCGAGAGTTGCGGGGGGCGATACCGGCCTGTGGCCGGGTTCATCAGCCCGCGAGTGTGGGCAAAAATGAAAGGAGAGTCGTATGAGCGGCAATGTTCGACAGTTAAGGCAGCAATCCTCTCTCGGTTTAACTCAGGTAGAGTCGGTAGACGACATCCCACTTGCTCTGATGGAGTTCGAAGGCGAGTGCGATCGATTTCTGACCGAGTTGAACGAGGTAGAAAAACTCAACGATGAGCGCCTGGCGCCGTTCGTCGAGATATGGCGCGAACGGATAGAGGTCATGCGCAACCGCGCGCAGGCCTGTCAGAGCGTCCTGCAGGAAGCGCCGGCGCTGGCGGTCGTCGGGTAGGGCGCGCTTCCCTGCCCTGCCAAAAGGAGCTGACTAAATGACCGATGACCCGACAAAAGACCTGACCGACAGCGAGAAGCTGAACCGGATACTCGCCGAGCTGGCCGGCGTGCAAACCAGGCTGGCGGAGATCGAGAGCGCTAAGACGGACGCGCCTGCTGCTCGATCAGATCATCAAGGAGATGGTCACCACGCGAGAGATGATGGTCGCAAGGCTCGACCGGATCGAGGCCCAGTTGTACGTCTTCTGAAAAAGTGCTGAACGTTTTCAGATAAGTTGTTGAACGGCCTTTGACGAAGCTGCGTATTGGTTGTCGGAGGTGACTTCTCATCGATGGGCTGACGACACTGCCCAACCAGCGGCCTGGACAAGGCCCGCAGTCTCATTGATGACCGGCCGGCACTCGCAATTACCAAAGAAGCGTTTCTCAGCAGGGCATTACTGAGCGGTATTGGCGTCCAACTCCGTGCTTTTGTCACCTCGTGTGATGACGGCGCCGGTGACTGTTTTTGCCTGATCTCTCTGCATCGTCAGGTAATTAGAAAGTATTTCTGTCATCGTTAGTTTCTCCGCCCCAGAACCCATCCCAACCCCGCCATTTGTCCCTTTAAAACTGCGATTTCCGTCGCCTCCTTCGCGATTTCCCGCTGATCTTCAGCCGCGAGCCTGCCGCGGAGTTCCTTCGACTTCGATACTCGCTCCCTATGGCTCTCTTCCTTCTCTTTGAGTAGCGCCTTCATTTCATCGATCTTGGCCGTGATTTCATCCCTTGTTCTCCATTGTCCTCGCTCATCTTTCAATTCCCTCTGGACGAAATCCAGAAACGCTTTCAAAACATGAGCGTCCAGGTAGATTGATTTGGTGACGTGATGGGTCCCGTGTGAGGACCTGGTCATCAAAACTACATAGCCATTTTCGACGGCTGCATAAACTCCATCGCCAAGATAGGTTTCATCGACTGTTACTTGCTTGTTATCCCCCATATTTGCGGTCTTTCTGAGTGTGGTTTTTCAGATCAAATGCTGAAATTTTTAGATAATTTGCTGAAGTCCCTGTGGTTGCGCCATTCTCTGACTCGGTACTGCTGAGGGGCGTGGAAACGGCCCTCATTCTGTGGGCTTGCGGGCCGGGACGATCAATGACTTATGATCCAAAGGGCGTCCGGATTTCTCCGCCGAGGATTCAAGCCTTGCGCGGATCGCGTCAATGCCTGGCGTTCCGATCAGCGCATCATTCCAATCTTTGCAAGTTTTGCGAAACTTACACGCCCAGTAACAAACTTCTACCGCTTTCTGGCATTCGTACCTTTTACAAGTAATTTGCATTTCATGTCTCCTAGTTCCGAGGGTAGATCCTCACAATTTTTGCTAAGGTCTCAACGGGCTCAGTGTCTGAAGAACCGCCACGCTTTGTAGATGCAGCGGTCATCCGGCTCGGGGTGAAGGTCGTGCGCTATGCCATCCACGATTGCGAATACATGCCCCGCTGTCTTTATGATCCAGCGGCCATGCGGGTTTTGCTTAATGAAAGTGACAGGGTTCATTCGTCGCTCTCCCTTCACTGCGGGGAGGGAGAGTGGCGCGATCTCCCATTCGCTGAGTTTGTAACCCTTCGATTTTAACCATGGACCCAAGTGGAACCCGCCATGGCTGCGACGGTCGGCCTTTTTGAGTAAGTCATAGGCCTGGTCATACGTCCAGCCTGTGACGATAGCCAACGCGCGAACCGTGCAGTCTTTTTTCTGTCTGGGGCGCCGGCTCTGTGACCGGCCTCCATCGTCCACGATGAACGGATATGGCATTACAATGACTCCTTCTGGTTGTTTATTTCGGCCAATTTCTGTGACCACGCTTCATCTGTGGGAGATGATAAGAAGCCGATCGCGTGAAAGAATCGCAGTTGGAGATCACGCGCGCCGCGGCAAGCGTGCGCCTTTAGTCTTTCGCCGTTGTGGCGGACCAGGGCCTTCCCTGTCGAATGGCAGATCGGCGTGGCTTCTGTCAGCGCCCGCTGGGCCAACAGGTCATGAACGTGCGACCACCCCCGCCCGTCATCGCGGAACGGACAGGTCGTGCAATGTTTTTTCCTGACAGGCAATGGTTGATTATTTGCCTTCATTCGCCTTTCGGAGCTTCAATCTTTGGCCTCGCCACCCTCGACATTTCGACGCCCGACAGAAAGCGCACGCGCTTCGAGAAATAGGTATTGCCGTTTAAGTGACGCCACGGCCCTGGCGCTCGATTACTTCCACTCAACACGTTGGCAAGTGGCGCACTCGCAGGACGGATCAGGTTCGGACATATCGTAGTACTCGCCGTCTTCGGGCGAATACATGTCCAGGTTAATCGCTGCAGTCTGCCAGTCCACGCCTGCGAGTTGTGCAGCGTGGAACTGTGCGGTTAGGGCGCTGGCATTTTTCTGATATTGGTCGGCGGACATGCCGCCTAGCAACGTTACTGTCATAGTTCCTCCGTTGTTGGGGGTGAGCGGCTACGGTCGCCGCTCAGACTCCGCGACTCGCTCAACCCATGACGGCTCCCGGGCGTGCCGGCCGACATGGCCGGCGGCAAGCTGTCATTGATTGCTGGTGTATCTCATCTTGTGGGCGCAGCGCTTGAGACTGGGGCGCAGCTCGTACACCGGTCCGCTGTTCTGCTCGCGCCATTCCTCTGTGTTCATCGAATCGTCTCCATTGCCGGTTCGTCAGCGCTTCGCTGCTCACTTCGACCTCCTAAGCCAGCCCGAATGGCTACCTGTGATTGATCAAGTATTCATTGTCGGTGATGAAACGGATCGGATTGGCAATGTTATCAATGAATCCTGACGGCTGATCGTTCATGAAGATCATCGCTTTGGTGATGAAGGCTTCGGAATAACCCTTGTCGCGCAGGCCCTCAACGATGGCGGATATGTAAATCTTTTTGCCTGTCCTGTTGTCGTGGACTGTCACAAGATAGCCGTCGTTGTGCCAGCTTTCGGCGTCTGCAAGCGCGTCGTGTTTGTTGTCGGTATCTAGCGTCAAATTCGAGCCGCCCTCGCCTGCTCCGGCAATCTTGACTGTGTATCTTGCTGTCATCATGGTCGTTGCCTCCTAGCGTCAGCGATTATTGCTTTGATTCCCTCGGCTTTCTTAATCCGTGCTTCAATCCTTTGGTGAATCCTTTTCTGAACCCCGACACATATCCGTCGCAGAACGATGATAGGTGTTCTCTCTGAGTCTCAGTCGCGCCTGACACTGTCAGCTCGACACTGTAGGATCGAGTGGTGGCGAGCTTAAACCGAAGCTTCGGATAATCTCGCTCTGCTCTCTTTTTCGCGGATTCCAGCGCTTCCCGCTGTTCGGTGACGACGTTACAAATGATGTAGTAGAAATCGTCTGGTTGATCCATCGCCATTGCTCCTTGGGACGTTTAGTCATTGTTTCAGGTATTCGGGCAAATCAATGTCGGAGTCGTCTTCGTTTACTTCGGTTAGCTTCGGGCCGCCCAATGGCGTGCCACCGAGTTGCATGCGCTGCAAGGCCCACCACAGGATGCCGGATTTCGTTAAGCCGCCTTTGCGCGTTCGCAGATACGTCGTTACTGCCTGATCGTCAATACGACGCTCGTCTGGCCTGGCGCCCATCGACGCCATTGCTGATAGCTCCCTCAAAACCAGGATTATCGAGCCTGGACATTCACGCATTTGGGCGTCCTCCGGGCAGCCGGCCTTGACGTGGTCAGGGTGGCCAGGGTCTGTCATATGACAGGTCTGTCCGCCGCCGTTGCCTCGCCTGATCAGATTCCACAATCGCGTCAGGTTAGCCTTCCGATAGAATCCCGCAAAGTGTTTCTTCCCTTGATTGGCTTTCCGCCATGGACATTGTGGGCATGGGTTATTCATCTGATCCTCCTTTACACGTTATCTACTGATGCGGCTAATTATCGTCAATTGTAGAATGATGTCAAGGAATTATTCTACAGTTGACGAGGATATATAAATGAAGTATAACGACGTCGCCATGAAAGGGACTGCATTTATGGAAAAACTGCTTTCAGTCGCTGAGGTCGCCGCGCGTCTTGGCTTGCACAGAACACGTATTAATCAGTTGATACGCGACGGCGCCTTACCGGCGGGTCGTATCGGCAGAGCGTATGTGATCCGCGAAGACGATCTTGAGCTTGTTAAGGAGAGGGGGTCCCCGGGCCGTCGGCCGAAGTCTCGAGCCGAGGAGAAGGCTGAATCGAAGAAGTCGTCTCGCCCAAGAGGGAAGAAGAGGCCCAAATGAGCATGTCATCTTCGGCGCGCCGCTGGGGCTGTCTAGCATCAGATCATTAAACGACTGGCGGCCGTGTTGACCAGGTCCCGCATCTTCACGCTGCCATCCGCTAGCTTCTTCTCGTTCTCTCCTTTGTGAGTGATGAGCGGCGTGCGAATGCGGCTGCTGTTGATTAAGTAAGTCGGCCATGGTTTCCATCCCACTTTCATCTCAAGGATCATTTGGCACTCCGCCTCATTGAAAGATATGGGTTCAATTGAATCTCGCATGAACTCATTGCCTAGATCCTCATAGGTATGATTTCGCTCTCTCTCTGGCATTGTTGAGCTTGTAGTTTTTCAGATCAAATGACGAAGTTTTTCAGATCTTTTGATGAAGTCGATCAGCTCGGTGTACATCTTCAGAAAAGTTGCAGGACGTTTTCACATAAGTTGCTGAACGGCATTCAAAGGAATGCGATTGTACGCGGATACGTTGGCCCGCCTCAGCCCTTAGTACCGGGTAAGGGGATGGCATTACTGCCATCGCCCTCCCCTAAGAACCGTGCTTGCGACTTTCGCCGCACACGGCTCAAGCATTTCAAACGCCCTCTTCGGAGGACGCGGTACAACAACCGAAGCTTTTTGCGGAATC
>WNGA01008476.1_pt1 | contig 19968 bp, 14 predicted proteins | sample 5400061 | NCBI WGS metagenome assembly WNGA01 (sample SAMN13153366, study PRJNA577476) | soil metagenome | isolation source: 100 cm soil or saprolite under grassland replicate 2 | place: USA:California | collected 2016-06-15
GATCTCTAATACACAACTGGATGGTGTTCCGGTCGAACAAAACCGCCTCGATCATTGGAATCAGACGATTGCCAGCCGGCTAGTTATCCTTGGGAACAAGAATCCCAATAGTAGTCTCGAATCTGTGAGCGTCACGCCGGAGGCTGTCAGCATGACGTGGAAAGTGTCAAGATAAGAAACGACAATTCGAGAAGACGACCCTTCCACAAGCTGGAAGGGTCGTCTTCGTTTCGCTGGAAAATTCCAAAAGAGGGATGTTTCTGAAACGACCTTGCAAACACTTAAAAGAATTGCTAGGTTTATAATAGTTATAATAGTGTCGAAATGAGGGCTTTGAGTATAATTTGGTTATGAGCAACTGGGTTGGGAGACGGCTGGGCAAGGTTCAAATTGAATCTCTGGTGGCACGCGGGGGTGTTGCAGAGATCTATGTAGGCACGCATACTACTTTGGATCACAAGGTGGCAGTCAAGATCCTCCGAAACTTGAGCGAGGACAATTCTGACGCGCTCCTTCGTTTCCAGCGGGAAGCGCGCGTCATCGCCAAATTGCGACATCCCAACATCGTCCAGGTGCATGATTTCGATACGGTGGAAAATGACCCCTACCTGGTGATGGAATACGTGGATGGTCCCTCTCTCTCGAAATACCTGAACAACTTGCATGAAAAAAATGGGCGTCTGGAACTCCAGCAAGTGGTCCGCTTGATGAACGCGGTCGCGGGCGCCCTTCAATATGCCCACAATAACAACGTGGTCCATCGCGATATCAAACCGGGCAACATCCTGCTTACGTCTCCCACGGGGCCGATCGTAACCGGCAAACCTCTTCCAGAAGATGTCGAACCGATCATTACGGACTTTGGGCTGGTCCGCTTCCTGGATGCCAATCGCCAGACAACCACCGGTCAGATTGCGGGAACCCCCGCCTATATGAGCCCGGAACAGGCCCGCGGCGAAGCGACAGATGGCCGCACCGATATCTACTCCCTAGGCATTGTGCTCTATGAAATCCTGGCTGGGCACATCCCCTTTGACGGCGAAACCACAATGAGCATTTTGCTCAAGCAGGTGAACGAGCCGCCACCACCGATTCCTGGCCTCTCTCCTGTTATCCAGAATGTACTTAACCGTGCCCTGGCCAAGGATGTCAAGGAACGCTTCCAGACACCTCTGGAATTTGCACGGGCGTTCAGCGCGGCTGTGAACATGGACATCGATCATGACACCCTCCGGTCCACGATGCAGATGGATAGCCTTCCCGCGACAATTCCTCCTGTAACGGTGGAACCACCTGCGAAACCACAATCAAGATCGCGCCGGATTCGCGCCGCTATTCTGGGGATACTGATCCTGGCTATTGCACTTAGCGGATTCTTTATCGTGAATAGTCTCCCCTCTTCACCTTCTCTAACTGTTACTGCAACCATTCCTTCTGCGACCGACTCAGTTCCTTCCGCAACCTCCACAAGCTCTTTAGCGGCGGTCCTCCCCTCGGGTCCTATCGCAATTCTACGTTTTCAAAACAAGGCTGGGGCCGCGGACCAGGCAACGTTGATTGCCCGCGCAATGGGCGCTCCCCCGCCAGGGAGTCAATATCAAATCTGGTTGATCGGTGCGGATGAGCGACTCAGCCTCGGCAACTTTTCTCCAGATAATACTGGGAAAGGTGAATTGATATTTTCAGAACCCGAGGGCTTTAATTTGCTAACCCTTTACGATAAGGTTGAAATTACGATTGAGCCCAAGCCTGACCCTAAACCTGAACCCTCCGGGCTGATTGCCTATTCCTTCACGTTCCCCGAAGAAGGTTTGACTCATGTACGTTACCTGCTATCGTCCTTCCCCGCGGCACCCAATGAAAACGCACTGATCCAGGGTCTCTATTTAGATGTTCAGAGCATCGATGAACTTGCCAAGAATATGCAAACGGCATACCAAGGCGGCGACAAAGCTGGTGCCTTGCAAAAAGGCGAAGAAGCATTAATCCTTCTGGCTGGCGCTCAAAGTGGGGACAACAAGGATTGGAATGGTGACGGGCAAACAGCAGATCCCGTTGATCCCTACGGACTTTTACTGAACGGCAACAGCTTTGGGTATATCCAGGCGGTCCAGGCGGAAGCCGATTACACAGTCGGTACCACAGGCGCAACTCAATACATGATTGAAAATGGAGACGTCGTCAAAACCTGCGCTCAAAATCTGACGCTCTGGGTGCCGCAATTACGAAGCCTTCTCCTGATAATCCTCACCTCTACCTCTGAGACGGAGGTAACAGGAGCCATCGATGACTTGGTGACTTTGTCGAATCAAATCCTGAATGGAATTGACCAGGACACGAACGGAAAGGTTGATGCGGTTCCTGGCGAGTGCGGTGCAAAAGCTGCCTATGAATATGCTTATTACATGGCGGATATGCCTATTCTCCCCGTCAGCATCTCCTACCAACTCACAGCAGTTGCGAACGCCACCTCTTCTCCCATTTTCCTCGCGCCGACGAAGACACCTCAAAGTTCACAAAACACCCCAGGAGTGAACACTCCTAATTCTCAACCCAACACACCCCAAACAAGGTCCACCAAGAAACCGAAACCTACAGCGAGACCCCACAATACACACCGGCACTGAACACTCCTAATTCTCAACCCAACACGCGCCAAACAAGGTCCACCAAGAAACCGAATCCTACGGCAAAATCCCACAATACCAAGAAGCCATAATCTATGGCCTACCGCGAACTGGGTCTCTGTAACGATCAAGAGCGATGTGCTGGTAAAAAAGTAAAATTCACCGAACATTCCATTCATCGAGGGATGGCAAATGCCATCCCTCAATTTTGTTATAATGCCAGACATGCTGAAAAAAATTGTTTTGTATTTATTTCTTCTCATTCTTTTGATCACGTCTGCTTGTGGGGGTCAACCGATAGCAACCCAGCCTAAGGCTCTTACCACCAGCACAACCAACACCGATGATCCATGTTCCTCTGAAAACCTGCCTACTACCGGGCAGGGACTCAATGACCTGGAGGCGGAGGATTCACAGATCCCGACCTGCCTGGGCGCCCTCAAGACCCATCAACTCAACCATATGAATTTGATGATTCAAACGCTGATCGCATTGGTGGGAGGCGCTAGCCAGGAAGAGCTCAACGCAGGCTTGGAGAACGCCCGCAAGGAGCACGATCTCTATTCTCTCGAAATTGTGCGGCTGCTTGGAATCACCCTCGCGCCCCTCTCGGCAACTCCACCGCCCTAGTCTTTCCCAAGTGGGGAACATCAACCTGAGTACAGCAAGCGCAATGAATTCAACATCTTAGGCGTATATTTGCCGCTGGTATAATCACGACAATTCTCGGCTGGAATTACAGAGTGCCGCACGCATGATTGCCATGCGTATGTAAATTTGAAATGTAAATTTTGGCTTAAAACGTATACTTATTAACAAGATAAGCGGTAACAGTCTTATGAGTGCAACGACTCAGCATGGTTATCTAGTGCTTGCCGATATTTCGGGCTATACCTCTTTTGTGGCGGGGACAGAACTCGATCACTCGCATGAAATCCTTAGCGATCTGCTGGAGACCATTTGCACGCAGATCGAAAAACTCCTGACCATTCATAAATTGGAAGGGGATGCAGTTTTTGCCTACGCGCCTGAAGCACTCATTTCGCGCGGCGAAACGATCCTGGAATTGATCGAAGCCACCTACCTGGCATTTCGTGACCGCCAGACCAGCATCAAGCGTGCTACCACCTGCACATGCCGGGCTTGCCAAAATATTCCCAGCCTTGATCTTAAATTCATCGTCCATCATGGGGATTACATCATCCAGCAGGTACGCAATATCCGCGAGATGGTCGGCTCGGATGTAAATCTAATCCATCGCCTATCCAAGAACCATGTTTCAGACGCGACAGGCTGGAGAGCCTACCTGATGATCACGGAACCCTGCCTGGCTCATTTGAATTTGAAACTGGAAGAGACCTATGAACAAATGGAATCGTATGAGCATCTCGGCGAAATTAAAACGATTAATATAGATATGCACCGTCGCTATGATGCACTGAAAGAGGCGCGGCATGTCGTTATCACAGAAAACGAAGCTGATATTCAATTCACTGTGGATTTTCCTACACCTCCTCCTGTGACTTGGGAATGGCTCCAAGACCCCAGCAAGCGAAACCTCTGGAGTGGAGGTGTCCATTGGTATAGCGGAGACAGACCTAAGGGTCGCGCAGGAAGCGGAGCGAGTAATCATTGCGCCCATGGAAAATCGCTTAGCACAGAGGTCACCCTGGATTGGCGTCCATTTGAATATTCCACCACGGAGTCATTTGAGAATGGAAAAAAGAGGTTTAGTGAAACCTTTCGGCTTGAACCGCTTCCAGATGGTGGGACGCGAGTCCAGAACTATTCACGAGTTCATGTCCCTGGTCCGCGCTGGCTGCGTCGCATCATCGGGCAAATCGTCATCCTGAAGCAGTTTAAATATGATCAAGGAGTACAGAAAGCTGCGCAACTTGCCGGGGAAGAATATAAGCGAAGCAGTCCTGTGGACCAGCGAAGCAGTCCTGTGGACAAGCGAAGCAGTCCTGTGGATAACTCGTTGAACACTGAATGACCCGTCTCATACAGGCACTTTCCATCCGATCAGGCGAAAGCCGCATGGCTTCGCTGATGATTGGCATCATGCTATTCACTGCGATGGGTGCGGCATTAGGGGGAACAGGCATCGAGGCGCTTTTCTTCGCTCGCTTCGGAGTTGAATATCTCCCTTACATGTTCGTCGGGTTGGGCATCACCAGCATGATCATGTCCTTCGGGTTCAGCGCTGCCCTGGGGAGCATTCCCCGTCGTATTCTGTACATCTCCATTCCTCTCTTTATCGCAGCTATTTTGATCCTTGCGCGGCTTGCTCTATTCACCAAACTGAGTTGGTTATATCCAGCGTTGTGGCTTGGAAAGGAAATTCTCAACTTCCTGATAGGTATCCTGGTTTGGGGTATCGCAGGTGTCGTTTGTGATACACGCCAGGCCAAGCGACTCTTTCCGCTTTTCAATGCAAGCCGTATCCTGGGACAAGTCATCGGCGGATTTGTGACAGGCGTGCTCGTCAACACAATTGGCATCGAAAATTTACTTCTCGTCTGGGCAGGCACGATGCTGTTGGCATTTCTTTTGAGCCGGACTCTTTTGCGTAGCCAACAGCTTCCGGCACTGCCAACTGCTAAATCCAGGCAAAAGCAGCCAACCCTGATTCATGAAATGCAACAAGGTTACCGGTATGTGCGAAAATCAAGACTGATGCGCTGGATTTCGCTTTCAGCAATCTTATTTTCAGTTCTTTACTTTTCGATCTCTCTCCCTTTTTCACGCGCAGCAACCGAGCAATATGTAACCGAGGAAAACCTGGCCGCCTTCCTCGGTCTTTTCAATGGCATCAGCACTGCTGCAGCATTTTTGGCTTCCCTTTTTTTTGCCAATCGTCTCTTCGCTCGCTTTGGCATTATGTTCTGTATCCTTGTCTTTACGATCATCTATCTGGTCGGGTTTGCCAGCCTGGCGCTCTTCCCTATCTTTGCGATTGTTGTTTCGTTTCGATTCATACAAATGCTTTGGCTCTCCGGCATTGCTGATCCCGCCTATCAAGCTATGTTCAACGTCGTGCCAGGTGAACGCCGCGACCAGGTCCGGACATTCATTGATGGTGTGCCTGAACAGGCCGGGGTTTTCATCGCCGGCGCCATCCTCATCATCGGCGAACAAACGCTGGCTCCTCAACAGCTTTATGTGGTGGGATTGATTGCCGCGGCGCTATGTACGTTTGCAATTCAGCGTGCTCGAGGCGGTTATAACGAAGCCTTGATCGAAGCGTTGCAGGCGGGCAATCCGCATCTCTTTTACAGTGAGGAACAACCCTTCGGTGGTTTCAGGCAGGACGCTGCCGCGCTCCGCGCCGCGCTGAACGGCCTGGCTGATCCTGATCCTATTATTCGACGCGTCTCTGCGGAAATTCTTGGGCATCTCTCCCTCCCGGAAGCAGAAGCTCCTCTCCTCCATGGATTAAACGATCCGGATTAGATCGGATCGCAGCCTCATTACAGGACCCTGAGCCGGATGTCCGTTTCGAGGCGGTCGCGGCCCTTTCAGGATTAGCCATTTCTCCTTCCCAACTTGAAGAGTCTCTCAATCGAATGCTGGATGACGCAGACTCGCGGGTTAGTACACGGGCGGCGTCTGCCTTGCTAAAGGTTGGGTGCAATGTTGCCCGGGCAAAATCCTTCCTCCGTTATACCGCCGCGCTGGGAGAACTCTCTGAGCGTGAGAATGCCATTATTGCCATGGGAGAATGGGGAGACACCGAAGCGTTCGTATTTTTGGTGAATGAATTGAAAGACCGCCAACTTCCAGTCATGATTCGACGCGTGATCTTGGCCTCGCTAACAAAAATTGATCCTGCAAAATCCATATCTTATCTTATCGAGGGGTTGGGTCATGTGGATGTGTCCGTTCGCGAGGCGGCTGCAGATCTGCTAGCCAAAATTGGTCAGCCCGTACTGGAATCTGTGCTCACTGCATTGCAAAAACCGAAGCAGGAGGAAGGCGCGTTGCTTGCATTGCAGCAGTTGCCAATGCCACCTCAAAAGCCCATCGAAGAATATGCACGGGCGGCAGTCTCTCGAGCGGTGGAATATGATGCTTTGATGCGCGGCGTCAAGGCTGAGGCTTCGAATGAAGCAATTGGACTTCTGCTCGAATCCCTGCAGAAAAAATCAAACGGATACGGCGTCCGCGCGTTGCGTGCGATTGGTCTGTTAGGAGATCGGGACTCGATGAATCTCGCCATCGAGATTCTGGAGATGCATAACTCCGCTCAACGCGCGAATGTGATCGAAGCATTGGAATCTCTCAACTCCCGCAGGCGAAGCATTATCCGGCCACTGATGCGATTATGGGAAGAAGAATCCGCGCCCGATGGGAAAGCCGACTGGGGGCGATTGATTGCTGATGACGATTCCTGGATTAGGGACTGTGCCTTGTTCGCGGCTCATAAACTTGGAGAAATTGAAATGGAAAATATCGCGACTCTTTCTTTAATGGAACGGATCTTGTTTTTCAAGCGGGTCCCGCTTTTTGCGAACCTCTCCCCGAGCGACATTAAACAAGTAGCCGCGATTGCAGAGGAAGTCTCGTTCAGTAATGATGACATCATTGTGCGACAGGGTGAGGTAGGCGATGTAATGTTCATTATTGCTTCTGGAGAGGTGCGTGTGATTGCATCCAAAGATAATAAAGAGGTTGAGCTGGCGCGGCGCAAAGTAGGCGATTTTATCGGTGAGATGGCACTCATTAGCAAAGAGCCACGCAGCGCGAGCGTAGCAGCAGTGGGGAATGTTCATACACTCTGCATAAATCAGAAGAGTTTCGAGTCACTTCTTCGGGACCGACCCGATGTGAGTCTGGCGGTCATTCAAGTTTTGTGCGAGCGGCTTAAAGAGGCTGGACTAAAACTGCACCGTTAACAAATTAAACTTCTGAATCATAAACCCGCCCAAAGTCAAACTTTGGGCGGGTTTATGATTCGATTAAATCTATCGCATGGACACGATGGGTTCGCGCATGTCGGGTGTTTTCCAGTTTCTGAGACGGAAACCCAGAATGACCAAAAGGATACCGAAGATCAACGCGTAGGCTGCGATCGTCCAAATGATGGCGAGTCCACCGGCCGCGGGTTGGAAGAAAAGAAGGACGCCCAATCCAATTGAGACCAGCCCGCCTAGTCCCAACATCCATTCATTAGAGATCTCACTCCGCAAACGGATTGCCGCTGCAATCTCCAGAATGCCCGTAATGACTGCCCAACTCGCGATCATGTAGATCAGAACGAGGGATGTTACGCCCGGCCATACTAGGGCGACAATTCCTGCCCCAATATCAATCAATCCTTCAACCAGGAAAACCCACCAGCGCGACGATTCTCTGGTCCGCGATAGGCCAGTCACAATGGCAACGATCCCATCGACAATTGCATAGACGCCAAATATAACAATCAACGTCAGCCAGGTAATTGCGGGCCATACAAATGTCAAAACTCCAAATAAGATTGCCAGGACACCCCGCAAGACAACCAGCCACCAATTTTGAGATAGAGATTTGATCATAGTTACGACCTTTCAAGCCTTCTGAAAGCAAAGGAAAGAATAAGATGTTATGGTTCTCCCGTTTTTAACGGGAAAACCTTTCTAGCTACACACCTGCCCTGGTACGGCTCAAGCCGTACGGTGCCAGGGAAGTACACAAAGGTCACGAAGGAAAAAAGCCCCTAGAAGTGCGCCTTGTTCCCCCTTTGTGTACTCACCTGCACTGCACCAAACGCAGGATTTGCTACACATGCGCCGGCACGCAGTGCACGTGTAGTGTCCCTCGTGTTTGAGCTTTTTTCTCGCCACGTACGGGAGAGCCGATTTTATTTTTTGAAATCCATCGTTTCACTGCTCATGGCAGCTTTTACATTCACGCGGTTTTCTGCCACTTTGGTTAACTTCTTGTCCGTGTCTTTTTCCTCCTCCAGGGTTTGACTCAAAAGGTCAACAGCTTTTAAATATCCCAATTGCCTGGCATGGGCGCGTGCCGTACCGTACGCGGCGATCTCATAGTGTTCCACACGCTGAGCGGCTCCGATCAACGCCGCTTGCTTGGGCTCAGATTCTGCATCACTCTGAATGATTTCCTCGCCTTCTTTGATCAATCCTTCCATCCCCGCGCAATTTTTCCCCTGAGGCGTGGCTTTCAAATCACTGCAGATCTCTTCGATGCGTTGTGCGTGAACGCGGGTTTGTTCCAAATGCTTTTCGAACGCAGCACGCAAGTCATTGGATTCAGAAGCCTTCGCCATCTTGGGCAGTGCCTTGATCAGCTGAGTCTCGGCGCTGTAAATATCCTTCAACTCATCTTCAAGTAATTCATCAAGTGTTGTAACTTTCATCAGAAACTCCAGTAAACATGGATTTTGTCTATGTCAACAACTATCGGGGCTTTCCATCCGAAGGGAAATCCCCTTTGAAGTTCCTAACGAAGCCAATGAAGGAATGTTATTCCTGAAGGAGGATTTGTAAACTTGCGGAGGAGTTTCGAATCAGGCTTGAGGAACTATAAAAACCCTAACCACCTCAAGCCAACAATTAGAAAGTGTTCCGTCGAAGCCAATATTGTCAGCTGGCCACATCCAAACCAACGATGCCAACAGGATCTGCCCTTTCGACATGAATCTAAGTCTCGGTCTCTGTCGTCGTAGCCCATGTAATCACGGCCGAGCTACCCAACCTGGGGGTATTTTCCCCAGACCAGACGATCAATGGGCGGAAAATCTACATGTTGACTGCGGGTCATCGATACTTGACTCAACTCAGTCCTTAAAGGCAAAGCACAATGCATGCAGAACCAGGTTTTCGTCCTCAAGTATCCGGAAAATTCCTGAAACTGGGTGAAGATAAGTTCTATATACGTGGGGTAACCTATGGAACCTTCAAACCAAGATTGAGCGGTGAAGAATACCCCGAACCTGAAATAGTAGAAAAGGATTTCGCGATGATGGCGGCCCATGGTTTCAACGCCATCCGCACCTACACGGCGCCACCTCGCTGGCTGTTGGATATTGCTTCCAAGCACCACCTTTATGTGATGGTCGGACTGCCCATGGAAAGATATACCGGCTATCTGACTGATCAAAAAGGCGCTCCAAGCCCAGAGAAAATCGTAATGGAGGGAGTGCGTGAGTGTGCGGGCCATCCCGCCGTATTATTTTATGCTATTGGGAATGAAATTGCTGCTTCGGTGGTAAGGTGGCATGGGCGGAAAAAGATCGAAAGCTTTCTTTATGAACTTTATAAGACTGTCAAAAGAGAAGACCCGGATGGATTGGTGACGTATGTTAATTATCCCTCCACTGAGTATCTCAATTTACCCTTTCTGGATCTGATATGCCTCAACGTGTACCTGGAGATGCAGGAACACCTGGAGTCCTACCTTCCTAAATTACAGACAATTGCAGGAGATCGTCCCTTGGTTCTGAGCGAGGTTGGGATGGATAGCATCCGGAATGGATTGGACAGGCAGGCTGAGGCCTTAGCGTGGCAGGTGAAAACGGCATTTGGAGCGAGTTGTGCTGGGACGTTTGTTTATGCTTGGACGGACGAATGGTATCGCTCTGGCGAAGATGTACTGGATTGGAATTTTGGATTGACCAGTCGCGACCGAGAGCCGAAACCTGCTCTCAGCAGTATCAGCCGCGCTTATCAGGAACTTCCCTTCCCAGTGGATGAAGCGTGGCCTATGGTTTCCGTGGTGGTATGTACTTACAATGGGAGCCGGACTTTGCAAGATACCGTTATGGGCTTGAAGCAGCTCGAATATCCAAACTATGAAGTGATCATTGTCGACAACGGATCCACGGATGGGTTGACAAGCAAAATTGCGCAGCAATCCGGGTTCCGGGTCATACAGACAGCTCCAACAGGGCTTAGTGCTGCGCGCAATACTGGACTGAGCGAATCTCGTGGAGAAATTGTTGCCTATATTGACGATGATGCGCGGCCAGACCCGCATTGGTTACATTACTTGGTGAATTCGTTTAGAACCTCCGATCATTGTGGGATCGGAGGTCCAAACGTTCAGCCTCCGGGAGATGGCCCCATAGCAGAATGTGTAGCGAATTCCCCGGGAGGACCTGCTCATATCATGCTTACAGACGATATTGCCGAACATATTCCTGGGTGTAATATGGCGTTCCGTAAATCTCAACTTGAGGAGGTCGGAGGGTTCGATCCGCAATTCCGTGTAGCGGGTGATGATGTGGATATATGCTGGCGGTTGCAGTCCCGAGGCTGGAGCATCGGTTTTAGCCCAGGCGCCCTGGTATGGCATCACCGCCGGAATTCAATCTCTGCTTATTTGCGTCAACAAAGAGGATATGGCAGGGCAGAGGCCCTGTTGGAACGCAAATGGCGTGAAAAATATAATGAGGTCGGTCATGTAACTTGGGCAGGACGGGTATATGGAAAAGGCTTACCCTCTCTTTTCAAGGGGTCGCACCGCATCTATCATGGTGTATGGGGTTCAGCGCCATTTCAATCCATTTACGAGCCTGCTCGGGGGCGCTTAGTTCCCTGCCGTTAATGCCAGAGTGGTTCTTTGTTTCTCTCTTTATGGCAATACTGGCCTTACTTGGATTGGCTTGGAAACCATTGTTGGTTTTTGGACTGCCATTATTTCTAATCACCGCCGGTTTCTCATTTCTCCAGGCAGGCATTGGGGCAAGCCGGGCCCGTTTTATTGTAAAACCACGCAACTGGTTGGAGGCAGCGAAGATGCGCTTGATGACAGGATTTTTCTTCCTCATCCAGCCTCTGGCAAGATTATATGGTCGTATAGAATATAGCCTTACCCCTCTACGGTGGCAAGACTCTTTACGGCTTGTCGTGCCTTGGGGACAATATTTTTCTCAATGGTTCGAAAAGTGGCAATCTGTAGAGACTCGTTTGAAAGCCCTTGAAAATAACTTGCGGCTGGATGGCGCGCTTGTTCTGCGCGGAGGCGATTTTGATCGCTGGGATTTGGAAGTTCGCGGAGGTCTATTGGGGAGCGCCCGCCTGATCATGGGCATCGAGGAATTCGGAGGTGGGAAACAGCTGGTGCGATACCGCATATGGCCACATTTCTTCCGAACAGGCTTATACTTCTCAATGGCTTGGATTTCCTGTTCAATTACTGCATTCGTTAAGGGTGCATTTGTCCCGGCCGTGGTTCTTGGTTTGCTGGGAATAATGACATTAATGAGGATGCTTTTCGAAAGCATTGTGCCTATGGCTTTACTGAAAAGCGAATCGGTAGTTCCCATCCCTCCCAAAACAGGTATGCAAGGGATCACAGAGAAAACTGAGAAGGCAATGGTAAAAAGCGATTCATCTGATCTATCGCTGGTAAAACGTTTGCTCTTGGAGACACGACCGTTCTGGCCGCATATTCTTGGAATCTCAGTGCTGAGCCTCCTGGCTACTCCCCTGGCACTCCTCATGCCGGTCCCTATCAAGATCATCGTTGATAACGTATTAGGAACACAGCCCTTGCCAGATTTTGTCACGCACTTCTTGCCGGGTGGAACTGATAGTTCCATGATAACCTTACTTACTCTTGCTGTAGGGTTATTGGTGGTCAATGCGTTGCTCACGCAGATGCAGGAATTAGCGACCTCACTACTCAAGACCTACACAGGGGAGAAACTGGTATTGGATTTCCGTGGAAAGCTTTTCCGGCACATACAACGCTTATCCCTGGCCAATTCCGATATGCGTGGGACCGCGGACTCAACCTACCGGGTGCAATATGATGCGCCCTCAATTCAGTACATTGCTATAGATGGCAGTATTCCCTTCTTTACATCCACGATCACGATCATCAGCATGGTATATATCACTGCGCGCATTGATTTGCAGTTGGCTCTGGTGGCTCTGACGATTGCGCCAGTTCTGTTTATCCTGACACAGATGTACCGAAGGAGACTGAGAGCACGTTCGAGAGAGGTGAAAAAGGTCGAAAGCCTGGCACTCAGGGTGATCCAGGAGGTACTGACCTCTATCCGGGTCGTAAAAGCATTTGGACAGGAAGATCGTGAGCAGGAACGTTTTGTGCAGAAATCCAATGAAGGATTCCAGGCTCGGTTACACCTCACGTGGGTCGAAGGGATCTTTGGATTACTTTTGGGATTGATTACTGCATTGGGAAGCGCTAGTGTTCTAATCGTTGGGGTGAGTCATGTGCAGAAAGGCTTTATTTCTCTCGGAAGCTTGCTACTGGTCATTGGTTATTTATCACAACTCTATGGACCTTTGAATACCATGAGTCGAAAAGCTGCCAGTCTTCAAACGCATCTGGCGGGTGCTGAACGCGCCTTTGCCTTGTTGGATGAGGTGCCCGACGTACAGGAACGCCTCGATGCCTTACCGATAAAGCATGCGGAAGGATCTATTGCTTTCCGTAACATTTCCTTTGCTTATCAACCAGAACATCCCGTACTGAAGAACATCAATTTTGAAATTCCACCAGGAACGCGCCTGGGGATTGCAGGTGTGACAGGAGCAGGGAAGACCACCCTGGTCAACTTGCTGACTCGATTCTATGATCCAACAGAGGGAAAAATCCTGCTGGATGGCGTAGATTTGAGGGATTACCAACTGGCCGATCTACGCAGGCAATTTGCGGTTGTTCTGCAGGAGCCAGTGCTATTTTCAACGACCATTTCCGAGAATATAGCCTATGCCCTTCCAGGAGCTAGCACAGACCAAATCATTCAGGCAGCCGAGGCCGCGGGTGCGCGTGGTTTTATCGAAAAATTGCCTCAAGGATATGAGACACAGGTTGGCGAACGCGGGATGAGGTTATCTGGTGGAGAAAGGCAGCGGATTGCGCTGGCGAGAGCATTTCTCAAACAGGCCCCGTTGTTGATCCTCGACGAACCGACTAGCTCAGTGGATGTCGCGACAGAAAATGCCATTCTCGAGGCAATGGACCGGCTCATGAAGGGGAGGACTGCTTTCTTGATTGCTCATCGCGAGAGCGCTTTCAGTATCTGTAATATGCGCCTGGAGATCTATCAGGGCACCATCCGCGAGAACCGAGAAAATATTCTAAATAATCAGCTTTCAGTGAATTTACCATAACCAGATAGATTTTCCAGTTATGACTGTTAAAACACCTTTGGCCATCCAAAGGAATTTGACAGGGGAAGCTGGCAATTATCAAGATGTGATTTGTCGTTTTTAGTCTGGAAAATAGTCTGCTGTGTAGAGGATTTATGGTTGAAAAAGAACCGATTGCTATATTGTTTAGTGAAATCGATCAACACCCTGCCACGCTTGCCTGGAAGCAAATGACAAGTGCGAGGACGCCACAAGCCATTGAGGTATTGCAACAGCAAAGGAAATCAGAAATTTACCGGCTCCTGGAAGGAATACCCAGTGGAGAGTCAATTATCGCGAAACGCTGCGTCACAAAAACTGGAAAATTTGAGCGAGTAATTTACGAAGAAATTCTGCCATTACTACCAATTTCACAGTTGCACTATTATGGATCTTTTCAAGAAAATGACTCATACATGTGGCTCTTTCTGGCAGATGCCGGAAAATTTAGTTTCCCACCAGGGGATGAGTCACACCGCATCCTGGCAGCACACTGGTTGGGTGGGTTACATCGTTTTGCTCCACAGACCAGTGCAGCTGAGATATTGCCTGAACGTGGTCCCTCTCATTACTTTGAATTGATGCAGAGAGGACGCGAGAAAATCTTGAAAAATTTGGTAAGCCCAATCATGATGCCAGCCCATATCGAAGTATTGAAAAGAGTCTTGACACAAATGGATGTGCTGGAATCAAATTGGCAAGATTTATTGAAATTCTGCGAAGATATTCCTCCAACCCTTGCTCATGGGGACTTTCGACCAAAAAATGTCCACGTTAAACAGTCTCCAACTGGAGAGGTACTGTACGCGATGGATTGGGAAATGGCAGGTTGGGGCAATCCTGTGGTCGACCTGGCGCCATCCCGCGGCTTATCTTCAGAACCACAAGTTGACATGCCCATTTATATTTCTATTATGCAGGAAGTTTGGCCTGGCTTAGACATCTCCACCCTGCGATATTTCGTCCAGGTGGGATGCATCTTTCGCCGGCTGGCGGCAATTTACTGGTCTAGTCTGGAGATGTCTTTTCGTTGGGTTGAGGGACCAATCAGAGACATGGATATTTTTCATAAAGAACTCTCCCAGGCAATGGTGGTTGTTTTTGGCAGGGAGTTCGTGAATGATTGAAGGTCTCGACTTACTACTCGCAGACCAAGGCCAGCCCAGTGCCTTAGGACTTGGAAATCGCCTCAATCAATTTATTAGCGACCATCACGGAAGCGGACGGCTTATTATGCAGGAGAGGATCAAATCGCAAGTCTATCGCCTGCATTTTGAGCTGGAAGATCAGGTTCTCACTTTAATACTAAAATGTCTGGAAGGACGGATTGCATACCGCACAGAACTGGTTTCCAGTCGCTGGTTACCAGCAGTTGGTCTGGCGAAAGCAGAGCCCCCGTTGTTGACAACACTTGGCACGCCTGATGGGCAATTCGTCTGGCATATTTACAGCGACCTGGGATCAAACTCACTGGCAGAAGACATGGATAGCAAGCAAAAGGTCGAAGCAACTGTGAGATTCATCGCGGAATTTCACAAGAGATTCATAGACCACCCTTATATGGCTGAATTTCGACTATTTGGCGGCGACCTGGGTGCCCACTTCGTTGAGTCAAATTTGAGGGACGCAATTCTCACCCTGGAGACGCTCGCGAAAGATCAGAAAACCGAAGCAAACAATTGGACTGTCGTCGACCGGTTATTAGAGCGAATTTCTGCACTCATGGGGGAACTGCCCACACGGTTAAAGATGATGAAGGAATTATCTGGACCGGAAACTCTCTTACACGGCGACCTCTGGCCCAGCAACGTGTTCGTATTGCCAGATGGGCAGGTAAGGTTAATCGATTGGGATCGCGCAGGCGCGGGGCCCATCGCTTATGATTTATCGACCTTTATCTTGCGCTTCCCGCCAAACCAGCGATCTGCACTTATGGAAATGTATCGAGAGGCGGCGCATCCAGCGGGATGGGAAATTCCATCTGATAAGGATTTAAACATTATTTTCGAAACATACGAGTACGCAAGATATGCCTGCCTGATTATCTGGCCCGCGATCGCCTTATGGGAGAGCAGTGCAGCCTGGGCGCTTGAGCAACTGGAGGAGATTGAGCGCTGGTTCAATGCCTGGGAGGTAGTTTTCCCTACCCTTGAGGATCTAGCATGACGACTGTAGTGGTATCCCCGCATCATGTAGCCAATTTTCCCGAGGGAGGTGGTCACTTCTGGGTTTATATGCAGTATGTTCTCGGTCTGCGCCAACTGGGATGCCAAGTCTACTGGTTTGAGCAACTCAATCCGGGGCCGGAAACCGAACAGGGCAAAGCCGCTCTGCAAATTTTCTCGGAGCGCATGCAGATGTTTGGCCTGCAGGGCAATTTCATCCTATATTCCAGCGAAAAGAACAGTGACCAAATCACTTATGTGGGACGCAAGGCTGAAGAAGTCGACGTTATCTTTCGGCAGACAGACCTTCTGATCAATTTTCACTATGCTGCAGGCCGTAGTATTCTAGAGCGTTTCAAGCGTACTGCACTGGTTGATATAGATCCAGGATTATTACAGTTCTGGATAAGCCATAATCAACTGAATGTACAGCCGCATGATCTATATTTCACTATCGGTGAGACGGTTGGTACTCCACGGGCGCTTTTTCCAGACTGCGGATTGACATGGAATCAAATTCGACCAGTGGTCAACCTGGAAGCTTGGCCCTTCACTTATCGCCCCGAGGCGCGATCCTTCACCTCTATTTCCACCTGGGAAATCGAGGACTGGATCGTGAGTGAAAATGAAGCTTATTATGAGAACTCGAAGCGTATCAACTATCTTCGGTTTGCCAACTTACCCCGGAATCTGCAGCAGGAACTCGAGTTGGCGCTATATCTTACGGATAATGATGATGAAGAGCGTAATTTGATGGAGAGAGGGGGATGGAGGATTCGGTTATCGACCGAGGCCGCAGGTACTCCAGCAAAATACCAGTCATATATTCAGGATTCGCGCGGTGAATTCAGCGTGGTGAAGCCCTCTTGTATATTTTTTCAGAATGCCTGGATGAGTGACCGTTCGCTCTGCTATCTCGCGACTGGCAAACCGGTGGTGGTCCAGAACACTGGTCCCAGCACCTACCTGCCCGATGGGGATGGCCTGCTTCGTTTCTCCAACGCAGAGCAGGCGGTAATGGCCATCGAAGAGATCAACCGCTCCTATCTGCGCCATTGCAAAGCAGCCAGAGAGATTGCTGAAGAATATTTTGATAGTCAAAAAGTATTGACAGAATTACTCAATCGGGCAATATGAGAGAGGGAATCGTTGACCTTCGTGTTTGAAAGCTCGGTCTGTTTCTTGATAGGATTCGTGGTGAAAAGTAATCGCTATTTGCGATCGGGCTTGAGGAACAATAAGAATCCCAATAACCTTAAGCCTGCACTTAACCATAATGCTCCCCCTAAACCAATATAGTCAGCCAGCCAGGTTCCCAGCAAGGGAGCCACAATCATGGATAAATATTGCATGGACTGCGACAAGGAGACAAATGTCGCGCTGTATTCCGCCGGGACGGTCTTCATCAGTTCATCAAAGAAGACGAGATCAAGCCCGGCTTGAAACAGACCTGTTATTCCGGCGAACAGGATGATCCAGTTGATTTGAGGGGTGGCTGCACTCAGGGCGGGATAAAACGTCATGCCCAACGTTGTTGCCAACAGGACGAACCTTCCACTGCGTCGACGGGATACCCAGGGCCAGAGGAAATAACCAATGAGCATGATCAGCGTCCAGGTCATGTTGACCGTACCGATTTGACTATCCGTCGCATGAACTTCGTGAACAAGAAAGAGGGGCATGATCGGTTGACTTAACACTAATGCAGAAAAATAGACAAACCTCTTGGTTGAGAACGAAAGGAACGCCGGATTCTCGCGTAGCAGTGTCAGATAATTTCTCATATTCTGGCGCGGAGATCCGCTCGTGGGAAGTGGTGGCGGCACTTGATCTTCCAAATGGATTTTTCTCGAAAAATAAAAGCTAAAAAAACCACCCAGTGACAAAACTGTGAACATGATGGCGTAATTCAACGGAAAGGACAGGAGATCGATCAGGCGTGTGACGATAAACGTGCCGACGACTCCGGTCAGACCGAAGATTGCCCAGCGACGACTCAGCAGAGCATAACGACCTTCAGGTCCAGCTACAGCGTTCATCACCACTGAAAAAGCAACAGCCAGCGCGGTCTGAGGGATGGTTGCGAAAGCCCAGATCGCCAATGTGGCTATGATGACAAATTTTTCAGAAACAGATATTGTTAAGATCCCTGTTAGGGCATAGCACAAGATAACCATCAAACGCGACAGGCTATACCAGGGAACGACATTGCGCCGGGTTTGCAGGAAGCGTCCCACCATAATCGCCAGTACCAGTCCCGTCATACCGGGCATAGAGGAAAGCAAACCTACTTGAAAATTCGATGCGCCCAGGCGTGTGAGAAAAACAGGCAGAAACGGTGCCGCAACATTCGAGATGCTTACCCCGATCGCGTCGATCTGCACATAACGGAAATTTCGCTTTTGAACTTCAGCTTCGGTGGATGTATCCATGGATCAAATGCCAGATGATTATAATGCCCATAAGGATAAATTTTTTATATGATCAAAATACGCCAGATTAATCCAGATGAAATTCCTTTTGCAAAACAATTGATTTATCGCGTCGCCCATCAGGTTTTCCAGGATACACGCTCTCTCAAAGAATCGATGGCCTATTACGAGTCGCAAGGTCAATTGCATGATATCGATGATCTGCAACAAACCTATTTTGATAACAGTGGGATTTTTCTCGTAATGACCGATGACGATCAAATCATCGGCACGGGTGCGATTCGCAAAATCGACGAGGAGATTTGTGAACTTAAGCGGCTCTGGCTGTTGTTCGAATATCATGGCAAGGGATTAGGGTATCGCATGATGCAGGAGTTGTTTGCATTCGCCCGCGAAAAGAATTATCAGCGGATGAGACTTGAAACGGAACGTGGCCATCAAAACCGCGCCTTCGATTTTTACAAACGTCTGGGTTTTTATGAAATTCCACGCTATAGCGACAATGAGGATGATGTCGCGATGGAAATGACTTTGTAGATTGGGCTCAAGCTGACGCTGAGGACAGTATCAGAAGCCTCATAAGCGGACCGCGTTCAACCATTCAGGCAGTTGCTCAATGAGTTGTCCCATAATGCCTCTGGCGCGTTCATCGAAGACTTCGATGTTGTTATAAGCCTCGCCGCCTGCCTCGCTGACCATGTCACTGACGCCGCGCAAAATCAACAGGCGGGCATTGTTTCGTTGTGCCACCCAGGCCAATGCAGCTGATTCCCAATCCGCGGCGATGGCACCCTGCGATTTGAGGAATGGAATCTTTCCAGGTGGCAGGTCGCTATCTGCAGAGGCGATCAGTCCGCGTCGGGCCGGGAACGGATAGGGTTCAGACAGCCAGCTCAAGTCCAAGGAAGAGGCGTAGTAAGAGACGATATCCAGATCTCCCATCAATTCCACGATATCGTACACGTAGGTTTTATCCACCAAAATAATATCGCCCTGATTGACCGCGCCTTCGAAACCTCCACATGTGCCTAGATTGACGACTAAATCTGGAGAATATTGATCGAGCACATATTGCATCGATCCAGCCGAAGCAATCTTTCCCCAGCCGCTATGAAAAAATGAGATGTGCTCATCCTGAATCAGGATGTCAAAACATTCACCATAGGGAAAACGCCGAATCTTTGCATCGGAAAACAATGGCTTGACAGCATTCCATTCAGCAATCGCAGAAATAAGGACGACGATTTTCATCTAAAAACTCCTGTGACTTTCGTTTTTATTCCATTTCAGATTAGAACACTCTTATTATTTGTCGTATAATCTTGCCATGCCAGAATGGCTCGGAAAAACAATCGGCAAAGTCAGAATTGAAAAGATCCTTGCGCGTGGGGGAATGGCAGAGGTGTATTTAGGTTCGCATCTCAATCTTGAACGGCCTGTTGCCGTCAAATTGCTGCACAGTTATATCGAAGAAGACCCTTCCCTGCTCGAGCGGTTTCACCGCGAAGCAAAAGTGGTCGCTGGTTTGCGACACCCCAATATTGTCCAAATTTTTGATTTCGATACAACAGACGGCCACCCGTATATTGTAATGGAATATTTGAAAGGGCCAACGCTCGCAAGTTATCTGCGCAGC
>WNGA01009246.1_pt1 | contig 19968 bp, 26 predicted proteins | sample 5400061 | NCBI WGS metagenome assembly WNGA01 (sample SAMN13153366, study PRJNA577476) | soil metagenome | isolation source: 100 cm soil or saprolite under grassland replicate 2 | place: USA:California | collected 2016-06-15
CTTTTCATTAAGTAACTGACATCCCAGCTGTTGAAGACCTCGAGTTTGCTCGATGAGCGACCGTGGATTGAGGAGACCCTGACCAAATAACCCGAGAATCAGTTCGCCGCGTCGTTACTGAGACACACCTCACATGCGTCCAGAGTCATTAGGTGATTGGAGTCTGTCCCATCTTTCCCCCGCAGCGTGCTGGACCGTTTTTGACGCTCAGTCGTAAGTCGTTGAAAAAGTGAGAGATATTGGTAGCGGGGGCCGGGCTTGAACCGGCGACCTTGGGGTTATGAATCCCACGCTCTAACCACCTGAGCTACCCCGCCATGCCTTGATTATCAACTATGTACAGCGAGCATCAAAGTGCCGGGATTCGTCGCTTGTGACGGTATTGTGACGGCGCTGATTTTTTAGCATCACTGCCTCACCCGCGCCCACTGGCAGATTGCGAACATAACGTTGGCTCGTTGAGATATTCGCATGGCCCATGAGCTTGGCTATGTCGTAAGCGTTGAATCCTGCCTCGCCTAATCTCGTGCCGTAGGTGGCCCGTAGATCGTGCCAGACTAAGCCTTCGATCCCCGCATCCCGGCAAGCACTGATAAACCCCTTCTTGATGTCACCGAATGGCCTGCCGGTCTTTGGACTAAGCCAAACATAATCATCAGGTCGTTTGCCCTTGCAGAGCGGCATTAGAATTTCCCTCACTTCACTGTTCATCTCGACAAAGCGCGGTCTACTACTTTTCGTCTTGTCGAAAACGATCAGGTTGCGGAAGAAATCGCATTGCCGAACCTTGAGAGTTAGTTGCTCACTCTTACGTGCTCCGGTTCCGATAGCAAACGGGATAATCGTTGTAAAATCTTTCGCTTGCCGGTGCACTGAGCTAACAACCGTGGTTCCTCATTCGGTTGCAAATACCTGTAGCGCTGATTCTGCAACTTGAATTTGCTAACCCGACTGCAAGGGTTTGAATCGGCCAAGCCCCAAGTCACGGCGAGAGAAAATATCCGCGACAATAGATCGATCTCGTGTTTGACAGATGCCGGGCTTCGTTTCGTCTTGCGCTTCGTCACGCTGTGCAATCTTGCACTCTTGAATTTCTCGATTGCACCTGGCGTGATTTCGCCTAATGTCTTACAAGCGAAAGCTCGAAGCAACGAACGCAACCGAAACCGATCGTGTTTCCATGAGCGCTTGTTGTTCTTGGCCCAATCAAGAAACGTGCCCTCGCCAAACTGATCGTTTGCCTCATCGGGATCGCCGACAAACTTAGCCAACGGCATCGTTCCGAATTGCTTGCCATACTTTCCATCAAACACGTCGCGCTTTAGCTTGATCTCAGCTTGTTCTGCTTCGTACTTAGTACGAGCTTCGGGAATCGGCCCACGATACTTGTGATTCCCAAAGTCGTACCACCAGATTTTGCCTCGTCGTCTAACTGTCAAAGGACATCACCTCCGTTCGCGGTTGCAGCCACAGCAGAGGTGACCGCATGATAACGAAATATCCGAATTTATTACAATGACTTTGGTTTAGGCTTAGTTGTCCCTACTGAAAACCTCATCCACGTTGTAATGATTGAAGTTAACCTTGGGGAGCCATCACCTATCAGGGCAACTCAAGGAATCGGCATTCGCATTCGACAAGCTAATTGACGCCGCCTGCTTTGAAGGGTCGGACCTGCCAACAAACTGGAAGGTGAATCATCGAGACTGATGAGAATCAAGAAACAGGATTTTTCGTCGCTGGTGTAGGAATGATTACGACGTCACACGGGTTAAGGCACGCCTACAGTCCTATTATGCGTGGTTTCCAAATGCGGTCATGACGCGCGGCATGAACGACGGCGTATATGACCACGGTGTCACCTATTACGCGGAAGATGATGCGGTAGGGAAACCGGTGCGGGAAAGCCCAACGCACCTGATGTCGACGAGAACGAACTTGGTAAATAAGAGGATTAGCGGACAGATTGTCAATCGTGTCACGCGCGTGTCGAAGAAACTCGCGACCAAGACCCTCCTCCTGTTTTCTCGTACCAGGCTTCAGCTTCAAGCAGGTCGGCATCAACTTCTGGACGGACAATGAGTCGGTAGCTCACTCATCCAGTCTCCGGTCTAACCGGGCCTTGACCTCTTCCCAAGGAACAGCGGTCTCAGGGTTCTTCTCGTGGGCTTGGATCCGCGACTCGATGAGCGCCTTCTCTTTGTCTGTCAGCGGGTCATCGTCGTCGAGCCAATCATCGCCATCGAGCTCGGCTAGCTTCAGGCGGATCTCGTATCGTTCCTCTGACGTGAGCTTTGGGAGTTCTTCGAGAATTTCAGTTTTGCTCATGAGAAAATTCTAATCGACCACGACGGGTTTATCAAACAAGTTCTACACCGACACACGATGATGAGGTTCAGTGAGGTGGTATGGTGGCCGGGGACGAACCGGACCTCTTTCAGAAGAAGTCAAAGAAGGGAATTGCGACACCGAAAACTGATATTGATCTTGTCAAGAAGCGGTTAAGGCTGGCGGAGGAGGATTACAAAGCACGCTTAGCACGCCGAGGACGAGATAGATGAAAGCAAAAGTCAAAGCAACGACATCTCACAAGGCGAGAGCGAACGATGAGAAGGCCGAACGAAGCAGCGGCAACGTGTTTGCCGATCTTGGTTTCCGAGACTCGGAAGAGCGTCTCTTGAAAGCGAAGTTGGCGACCAAAATTGCGCAATTGATCGAGAAGAAAGGCTGGACCCAAACTCAGACAGCTGAGCGGACTGGCCTGGACCAACCCAAAGTATCGCATCTTCTGCGAGGCCGGCTTTCAGGCTTCTCAGCGGATCGTTTATTCGCCATCCTGAATCGCCTTGGTCACAGTGTTGAAGTACGCACCTCAGCAAAGGAACGAGCCCCCGAAAAGTCTCTTACGCGTGTCTTGATCGCGTAAAGTATTTTGTGGCAGACCTTGGGCAGACTCCTCTTGCGGTTTAACCAGTCATAGAGCGTAATTGACCTTTCAATACTCCTTGCGCCTCTCACTCCTCGAGCGACAAACGATGGTCGAACGGTCGCCTTCGCTGAGAATTCAGTGTAAATGCCACAACCTACCAAAAACTCCATCCGGCTCGTGAATCATTGAAGTTACAAGTTTCGGCTGATAACCTCCCGCAGCCATGATAGCTGTCTTATCGTCGTTTCTTTCCATGCTCCGCTCGTGTTTTCGCTCGCGAGCGAGTATGCAGGTTGAGATTCTTGCTCTGCGTCATCAGCTTGCGGTGCTGCAAGCGCGGCCGAGGAGGCGTCCAAGGTTGGGAAGGTTCGACCGTCTGCTATGGGTCATGCTCACGCGGGCATGGCCGCAATGGCTCTCAGCACTGATCATCGTCAAGCCGGAAACCGTAATCGCGTGGCACCGAAAAGGGTTTCGATTGTATTGGCGTTGGAAGAGTAGGGCAGGGAAGTCTGGTAGACCTAGCGTCAGCCGGGAAGTACGAGAGCTGATCCGGCAGATGAGCAGCGCGAATCCCCTGTGGGGAGCGCCACGGATTCACGGTGAATTGCTGAAACTGGGAATACAGATCTCTGAAGCAACAGTAGCCAAGTACATGGTGCGTCAACGAAAGCCACCCTCGCAAACGTGGCGCAGCTTCCTTGAGAACCACGTCCAGCAGTTGGTTGCGATTGATTTCTTGGTCGTGCCGACAGTCAGCTTTCGGGTGTTATATGTTTTCGTTGTCCTGGCCCACCATCGACGTCACGCCGTTCATTTCAATGTGACGGCGCATCCCACAGCCGAATGGACCGCCCGACAGATCGCCGAAGCGTTTCCCTGGGATAGCGCGCCGCGTTATCCGTTGCATGATCGCGATTGCGTTTATGGCAAAACGTTCCATCAGCGAGTGGAAGAAATGGGTATCCGCGAAGTGCTAACGGCGCCGAGATCCCTTGGCAAAATCCGTACGCGGAGCGTTTCATCGGCTCCCTGCGAAGGGAGTGCCTGGACCACATCATTGTATTCAACGAATCGTCCTTGCGACACATTCTGAAAGCATACTTCGAGTACTACGAACACTCACGGACACATCTGGTGCTTGAGAAAGACGCGCCGGAACCCAGAGCCATGCAACTTCCAGAAGTTGGTGTCGTGGTGGAGCTACCGCTAGTCGGCGGACTGCATCATCGCTATGAGCGAAGAGCTGCCTGAGATCATCGTTCCGGATCTCAATGCACAATACAGCTGAACGGTATGAGGTGTCATTCTGGGTGATCGCTACCACGGGTTTCAGACAGAATGAGTGAGTAACCCAGGGCAGCGTGTGATGAACTGAACCGGAAGCATTCACGGTCCTGCTGCCCGAATCGAGTTTTTAGTAGCGACAACCAGATGCTGTTCTCTACTCTTCCACTCGTTGCTCGATTTGAGCCGCCAATTCCTCTGGGTGTGTTTCGGCGCTCAGGGACTCAATTTCGGGACCATGTGGGATTTCACAACCCACCTTTGCCGCGATTGCCCTGAGCATCTCGATGATGCGCGTATTCTCCTGTTCACTTAACAAGTTAATTTGCAGATCGAGATGATTCCTTCGCTCGCTAATTTTCGTGTCGTGATTCTGACTAATCAGTATGAAAGTCGATAGGAAGATCGCTTCCAGCGAAACCACAAGCGTCAGAAACGTAAACGGAAATGGATCGATATGTCTTATTCCGGGAATTACATTGAGAACCACCCAACCACCAAACCACCCCACATGGACCCAGACGAAAGTCATACTGCCGCAGAAATTGGCGATTGCTTCAGCGACCAGATCGGATTTGGACCGCTCCTGCTTAGCGGCATCTTCTAATTGCTTGACCATTTCAACGTTGCGCTTTGTAAGTTCATCGGACGATCCATTGGATGCTGAACCATTGGAACGGTTTCCAGGACGTTGAGCCGAAAGCTTCTTTGACTTCATGACGAACCCCCTTGTTTTCGTTTGCCGGTGCTGATCCGCTTCTTCTTATTGCGACGATCATGATTGAACTTCTTCGTTCCGTCCTTCACCAGCGCGGCAGCACGATCTGGACCAAAACGGCCCAGGACTTCGAATTGCTTTCCTTTTGTTTCATTGTAGGAAACAAAGAAGCGTTCGATTTCATGTACAAGATTGGAATTCAGGTCGCCGATAAAACGAATGTGAGAGTGATTACGCGACTCTGCTGCCACGGCGATTAGCCTGTCGTTTCGCGTTGTCTCACCAGCTTCAGTCTGTTCCGCTTCGATTACTCCAATCAATTTGGCTTGGACCAGACAGCCGGTAAACGCAGGCTCGTCCATTAGAATTAGAACATCGAGAGGATCACCGTCTTCTGCTCTGGTTGACGGGATATAGCCAAAGTCAAAAGGAAAGACTGCGCCGAGAGGAAGCGCACCACCTAACTTGAAGACTTCTGATCTCTCGTCGTATTTGAACTTGTTTCGACTTCCTTTAGGTGTCTCGATGATTACGTTAAGCGTTCCCGATTCTTCGTCGAAAGATTCGAGATCGATCATTGGATTTGAACTAGCGCTGGCCATCTCAATTTGTTGCAGGCGCGACCCGCGCCTGGGCGTCGCGTTCCTGGCGGTAAGCATTAAAGTCGATATCACTTGAAGGTCGCGTATCAGCCTTTAATATGTCTTGCATTTGCCGTAAAGCGTTCTCATTGTCGGCTGATTCGTTAGAAGCTGTGCAATCAGCCGGGATCAGCAACTGATAGTCGCGCATATAAGCGTCATTGGCAGTGAAGAGCACACAGTTGTTTCCCGCAAAGCCGGCGATTACTAACGTTCGAACGCCAAGGTATTCCAGTAATAGATCCAGGGTAGTCGAGAAGAAGCCGGAATGTTTTGGTTTCAAAACGAAGTAGTCTTCTTCGTCGGGTGCGAGAAGTTCTGCGATCGGGCGCCCTCGGACATCATCTTCGAGGCAATGGTTTACGATCTTCTTGAAATCGGAACGCCAACGACCGAAGTTGTCGTTCACGTAAATGATGGGCACTTTTGCGCGGCGCGCTCGTTCCTTCAATTGCGCGATATTCTTAGCTGCGGTTAACGCCGTCTCGAAAAGTCTCTCGCCTTCTTCGAATTCAAGATCATTGATGACATCAATGAGAACAATGGCAATCTCCGACTCGTCAGGTGCATTGCCATGTAAGTCATCATTCGCTTTCATGGTCGAACTCAAGTCTCCGTTGACGCCTCTCTATGAGAACGCAAACAAAACAGCGTGAGATAAGATAGACGTAATCTCATCTCACGCCGGCTTGAATAAATTAGCGGTTCGGCTGTCCGCCCTTTTGCCCGCCTTGTTGGCCGCCACCTGTTGGCCACCCTGTTGCCCTTTTCGGCCGCCGCCTTCTTGACCTTGTCCTTGATGGCCCGGAGCTTGTTGACCACCTTTCTGGCCACCCTGATTCTCTTTGCGATCGTCTGGCATGATTCCCTCCCTTGTTCGTAGCGTTAATCGAAACGGTTTTCAGCTGCTGAAACCGTTACTTTGTTTTGTTGCATACACTGAAAGCGAAGACAGGAATTGCTGCAGTATTACTCCTGTTCTTCGATGGTTAGACTGCGCTCTAAGGCTAGCGCGCGTGCTTTCATTAGCACATCCGAGTCCATTGTCTGCTCGCCTCTTCTCCAGGCCTGAATTCGTCTACTGCGCGACCAAGCGCCAGCGCGAGTTTCTCGTCGCTGGAATCGAACGCTTCATCTTTAATCTTCTTCAGTATCCGGAGCGCCTCGTTCTGATCTGTGCCGCGGTCGTCAATTTCGAAATGCCGTTCTTCTGCCTCTGAACTTCCATCTTTCAGCCGCGACATGGATGGACGCGTAGGCTCCGAAAAAGCGTCGCTTCCTATGCCGGATGTGGCCAAGTTCGGCGTTTGATTTTCAACTCCGCGCTTGCCAACCTTCTCGTCACCTTTGTCCATTGCGAGAGACCTTCTGGTGTTCTTATCTCGCGCACGTCCGAAGGCGTACAAGATTCCTGCGCCAATCCCTACGGTGCCTAGTGCTACTGCGGCTTTTCGCATTCAAAACCCCCTTTTGTATAAGAGCTTATGCAGGTGACGCTAACAGGACCGAATGAGGGCTATGAGCAACAACACGGAAACTGGTACTCCCAAGAACCATAAGATGAGGTAACCAATTTTTCCCGCTTCACGCTTGCTTTCATCTCAAATCCCTCCCGTACTCAATCTACGAGCAAATCTAAGACCGTTCTGCAGTCATAATTATTCGACATGTCGGCGGTCAAAATTTAAGGCTCTGAACCTCCAACGAAGAGATCGTCTTCAATAAATTCCAGTCTTTCTGAAACTGTTGGCACTTCGGTTGCGGACTTCAAAACTTGCTTCGTCGCGGATGAATCAGTGAACACGAACTATTCAGTTTGCATTCACCTTTGTACGAAGCTGATACGTCAATTCGGCGCTATTAGACATGAGACAAATCACCATAACCGCACCAGCGGGGACTGCGGAGAAGATTGCCGTAATTGCTTTCAACTCCGGAATCGCGCGGATAACTGTCAGCGAGAAGCGCGTTCTCGAGGCGAATGGTTCCGCTTCTGTGGAAGACTGTGTCGAACTCGACGTCAGCACGCCAGCTGCGAAGACTTTTCTTGATCGCCTTGCCAGCCAACCATTTTTTAAACGAGCCGAATATTCAATAGCTGTTCGACAACCCCGCGCACTAATTTCTCGGGAGGCTCTCAGCGATTTGACTGTTCCGTTAGTGGAACCAACCATCGATGTCTTTGAGGAGTTATGGCAGTTTTCTCAAGTGACGTATGGATTTGTTGGACGCATTCTAATCGGAGGGCTGCTGTTAGCTTATGGATTGGTTGATTTCAAGTTACTCTTCATGATCGCGGGCCTGTTGTTTATTCCTTTGCTTCCATTGATGCTTAGCATTGGCTTTGGGTTGTGGACTAGACAGCTGCGCCTCGCATTACAGGGCATCATCTCACTTACTGCAGCTCTATTGTTGTTGGTTGGGGCTGGCCTGATTGTAGGACTGATGACTAGTCCGCCCGTGCGCTATTCGGAATTCAACTCATTACTTACCGGACTTCTCGTTTCAATCGCAGTGGGTGTCGCGGCGGGTCTCGCAACAGCAGATGATGTTGGTCGACGAGAAATGATAGGCCTTGCGGCAACGGCACAAGTGGCGATTGTTCCTACTTGGCTAGGCGCATGTCTCATACTCGGCTTTCCTAGCGACGCTTCGCCAATATCTCGGCCATTATTGGGACTGTTGGTTAATGTCGCAGCAATCGTCGTTGTTTCGTTAGTCACCTACGCGCTGATCGGAGTTAAAGAGTCAGCTCTCACATCCTTTCGCAAGGATGAATGAGGTCTCTTCAAGCCGGCTTGTTAGCACGCACATCAGACTCTGGTGCTCTTTCTTATTTTTGCGTTGGCGCGTCCAGCTCTGCAGCAGCATTTTCAGTTTTTGAATTCAGTTTGCCGCCGACCAAGACCGCCACTCGCGTCAGATTAGCCATGGTCTGACGTTTGCACCTTCCTCACAACAGCCAGATCCTAGAGCAGATATTGACTCGTTTGACGACTGATAACGGATCTGACGTTCTCTTTACGAACATTGGCCGCTCTGCAAAGAAAGGAAAGCGATGAGTATGAACAAAGACCAAGTTAACGAGCTCATTTACCAGGCACTGGAGACGGAACTCGGTGGAGTTCAGGTTTACACCACTGCACTCAAGTGCGTCGAGAATAAAGATCTGAAAGAAGAGTGGGAAGAGTACTTGGAGCAGACTCAGAACCACGTTCGAATTGTCGAAGAGATGATGGACGCGCTCGCCCTCGATCCAAACCAAGAGACACCCGGTCGACAGGTGGTAAGGACGATTGGTGAGGAGCTGGTTCACTCCATGGAAATGGCATTGCAATCAGGAGAAAAAGGAGCAGCTCAATTAGTAGCGGCAGAAGCGGTCGTCTTAGCTGAAACGAAGGATCATTTGAATTGGCATCTGATCGGGGAGACAGCAAAAAAACTATCCGGGGCAGATGCGAAAGCGCTAAAGGCTGCACATGAGCAGGTCGAAGACGAAGAGGACGAGCACCTGTATCACACGACCGGATGGACACGCGAGTTATGGATTCAATCACTCGGTATGAAGGCCGTGCTCCCACCGCCCGAAGAGGTCAAGGATGTGAAGACCGCGATCGGTGCCGCGCGGGCAGCACAAGCGCGTTCTGACATGTAACTGGAATCAAACTAACTGAAGGAGGTCAACCGATGCCCAAAAGGCGATAAGTCAAAATATACCGACAAGCAAAAGCGAAAGGCTGAGCACATAGAGGAAGGCAATGAGGACAGAGGCGTTTCGAAGAAAGAGGCCAAGAGTCGTGCCTGGGCCACGGTGAACAAGGAGTCAGGTGGAGGTAAGAAAAGTGGGTCTGGTCGCGGCAAAAAGGAGAGTCATTCTTCTTCAAGAAAGGGTGGTAAGAAAGGTGGAAAGGCGTCCAGAAAGAAGTAGGTTTGACGCGGGGTTGAATGAGGAGAATTTAGGAATGCGAAAACATCGCGATAGCAAACGAGAGATACTCGATACTGGAACGGACAAACGATTTACTCGTCGCAATGCGAAGGGCTAGTTTTATGAAGAGGTTGACGTCGGCCGTTCGTTAGCGAACGACCGGAGGCAGAAAGCGAAGAGAACAGTGCCGTCGGGCCAGGGCGATCCGGACGATCAAAAGCGGCGCGGCTAGTACAAAGAGAAATGAGTAAGACGGTCATCGCGCAGGTGTATTGATTCTGCAACTTGGGACCGATCGTAGAGCGGTGTGGCAACGAGTTAGCAGCTCTGTGATTGATAAGGTGAGGAATGAAACAAAAGCCGAAAATTATTGCTGGAGCTTGCGCAGGCTTTGCGGCAGGTCTCGTCGCTTCAGCAGTAATGAATTTATTCCAACGGGAACTGAGTAGATTGTTCGGCAGTGAGCAACGAAGTCACGGAGCCCAATCGCAACAAATTGGTAGTCCAAGTCACGGCGTGGGAAAATATTTGCGCGAGAGTAATGCAGATTGCGCGACGGATGACGCCGCCGAACGTACTGCAAACGTCATCAGTGTTGGACTAACCGGCCACAAGCTTTCTGAGCGAGAGAAGGACGTCGGCGGGACTATCTTTCATTATGTATTCGGCGCAACGAGTGCGGCCCTGTATAGTGCGGCGTCTGAAATTTTCCCGTTATTAAGATCCGGGTGGGGACTGCCGTTTGGCGCCGCTGTTTGGCTAATAGCGGATGAAAGGGTCGTTCCGGCTTTGGGCCTTTCCAAATATGCGCGGCACTATCCCACCTCAACAAATGCTTATGCATTAGCGGCCCACCTGGTCTATGGATTAACTACCGAAGTAACGTTAAAGGCTTTGAGTTTCCAAAGCCTGAAGCGAATTACTAAGCAGTGAAGATGTCAGAGAGTCGTAACAGCATTCCTGATATCTGGGTGAACGAACCCCCTATTCCAATCAATGGCCACCGCCAGTAGACCAAAGGACAACTGGAGAGCCCACAGTGGGTTCCTCCGTCTCTTGGACCATTTTCAAACAGACAGATACGCCCTAGGTGACAAAGAACTGATCACGGCATCCATCAAACTCGCAGCCAACCGAAGGCCAGCTTGCATGGTTGCGAACTCGTCTCAGCCAGCTGCTCCGAAGGCTTTGCTTTTAAGTTAATCATATCCCCGTTCCAAACCATTTCTCTTAACTCTGTGGAGCGTTTTCAAAAAACTGATCACGCCATGAGTGATTTCACTTATTCGCACGAATACATATTGATTTTTTGGCCATCCTATATTCATACTAAACCAACTGTCGAGTGGGCGTTCGGGCAGCAACAATTACCGTAAACAACCCGCTAACCGGTATAGCGATCCTTCGGCTTGCCTTTATTAATGAAGGAGAGATATAGGTCCCGATGCAGAGCGATTTTCGCGAGACTGAGGAAGGTTATCGACTTCTATTTGAGAGCAACCCTCAGCCGATGTGGATCTATGACCGGGATAACTTATTCTTTCTCGCCGTCAATAACGCAGCCGTTCACGGCTACGGGTATTCATTAGATGAATTTCTTGCGATGACCATCAAAGATATTCGCCCGCCAGAGGACCTTCCATGGCTGTTGGAAAAGGTCGCCAGTGTAAAGCCAGGAATGAATTCGACGTCATCAAGACATCTCAAAAAAGACGGGACGCTGATAACAATAATGTAACCAAAAGCGCGCAGCCTTCTTACTTGCTTTACCTATAATTGACAATGTAGGAGATGCGCCCAATGGAAAAACATCGATTAGAAAAGATCGAGCAAACGATCTTTTCGTTTTTTGCTAGTAGGAACCATTCGAAAGTGTTAACAAAGGAGATATTCGATAACCTCACAGAATTTGCGAACGCCGACCTAGTCCGAGCCTTTGAAGATCTAGAGAAGAGTCGGCGCCTGTTGGTCCGGTATACCGACGAAGGACACGACTGGATTTTACTCACTCCTGAAGGAGCCGAATTCGCCGGAGTCGGACCACCGGGCAAATCTGCTCAAGCGATACCTCATCCACCGAAGAGTCGTACTGCCCCTCCGCATGTTTAACGGCGTTTCTGATCGGCGGCCCCTGCCCAAGATCCCACGCCATGTGTACCAAGGTGATCGAAGGCTTCGATCTCAGTACAGCAAGGAAGAGAATCAGCGGGGCCGCCTTTGCTGCGGCGGGTACCTCCATCGCTGGACACCAACCGAGCCTCCCCCGCCAAACACTACTGCATTCTTACCCTAAGATCTGTCATTGCCTTATCCCCTCGTCCTGCCTAATCTCAGATTGCTTTTTTCTACAACCTTCAAGCAGACGACGAATGAAACTGCAGAAATCGACAATGCGACTTGAGTTTTTTCGAAGGGATTTCACATAAGTTTGGAGTTGTGTTTGGACCGCTCGTACATACTGCTGGGTCATGCGTAGTACCATTACAGCCTAAACTCCATTAGTGAACAAAGGCTGAATTGAGCAAAGAGCGTGTGAAATGTTTTGGCGTCAGGTTGACGCGACCGTAGGGAAACGGATGGGAAGCTCTGGGGACTTATCGAATGCAAATTCTCTCGGACGGCTGCTATTGTTGAATTTTCCGTAACCAGTGAGAATGCGTGGTAGTCATTGGAACGAACCAACTCGCATTCGCAAAGCGGGTGTCTACAGTCGCGTCGAAGTCATCGATCCGCTTGGAGTTCGAAATAAGCTGAGGCTTTATTGTTAATAAAGACGGATTGGCAGTTACGATGATGAGGGCGCTACAAATTTGGCCGTTTTCCTGTGACGGTATTGTGACGGGAATTTAGATGAAGGCACGCGCAGGCGATATAGCTGCATAAAGAATCATCAAAAAGCCCTTAAAAAACCGCGGTGGCTGCAACCTGTTTTAGTCAATAGAGTTAAGAATTAGCCTGGGTTTGCGATTATGAATCCCACGCTCTAACCACCTGAGCTACCCCGCCATAAGGTCCGTCATTATACGAACCCGATAATTAAAACTCCACCCGTTAATAAACGGCTAGGAGGCAGGCACTAGCAGCAGGCACTAAGGCAGCCAAAATGCCGCGGGCCAAGTTGATTCCTTTCCCTCGGCGGTACACAATGGGTCAGCCCCTACCGTACACTAGCTTCCCCCGGAAGGAATTTCACATGGAGAACAACTCTGTTCCTACCATCCTGATCGCAGATGACTACGATGACGTCCGTAAGATTCTAAAGACCTGGCTGGAGCAGCACGAATACCGCGTAATCGAAGCCACTAGTGGAAAAGCGGCGGTCGAAATAGCGGAGCGCGAACTACCCGATCTTATTTTGATGGATCTGGCGATGCCCGAGATTGATGGGTACGGTGCAGCATTCCTGATCCGCACACATCCGAAGCTACGCGATGTTCGCATCATAGGAATTTCCGCTTATGGCGAACTGGGAATAGATGCTCAATTGAAGATTGATCCCAAAGCCGTTGGCTTCAACGACTACCTGCCGAAGCCCTTTTCTCCGGAAAAGTTACTTGGCCTGGTGGACCGGTATTTATCAAAAAATAAGAGCGCATCGGTCAGATAAAGGGCGACACACTGTACCAGGAGATGTGCTACTAAAAGTCTACCCAGGTACCCAAGCCGCGGGTTTGCGCCTGCAGGGACACATACTCAGCGGCCGCCAAGTCCTCCACTGCGAGTCCCAGTGACTTGAACAAAGTGATCTCGTCCGCCGAACTCCTTCCGGGCTTGATTCCGATCAATACCTCACCGAGTTCCGCCTTTATGTGTTCTGGTCCAACTGCTCCTACAGCATTGATATGCGCGCCTGGAGTAATCCACTCGTATCGCAGAACCGGGTCGTGTGAAGTTGTTGCAGTAACAACAATGTCAGCTCCATCAAGCGCTTCTTCGATGGCGGGCACAGCCGTTACCGGAAATGGATACTGAGATGATGCTTCTTCGCTTAAGCGATGCGCATGCTCAAAGGTTCGACTTACAACCCTGGCTTTCTTGATTCGGCGAACGCAGGCGATTGCCGCGAGATGTGAGCGAGCTTGGATACCGGCTCCTATGATTGCCAGCTCACAGGCCGCCGGGAGGGCAAGGACTCGAGTGGCCACCGCCGAAACTGCAGCGGTTCGCAACGCCGTAATCGCAGACGCATTAATTAAGGCCAGAAGTTCTCCGGTGCTACCACTAAACAGCAGCACCCCGCCCTGATGCGCGTCTTTGCCTTCAGCAACATTCCCGGGAAAAACGCAGATTGTTTTCAGTCCGTAAACCGGGTTGTTTGTAGACCGATAGGCGGGCATCAGGGCCATTAGTCCCAGGGAATCAGTCGGACGGACTACCATTCTCAATGGCTGCAGCATCTCTCCGCTCGTCAGAGAAGCCAGAGTTTCCGCCATCAGCTCGATGCAATCCGCCATTGGCAGGAGCTGTTCGACCTCTGTGTGTGTGACGATGAGAACTTTGGCCATCTGAGTGTTAGACCACTTATGATTAGTCTTTCATCCGAGTATCTATCGCGATCCAGTTTACTTCCCAAGTCTTGCCTCCATCATCCGAGAATGACTGTTCAAAACGGCACGAATTCGGAGTGATGTCCGAGATAACAAATCGAACAAAGATGGCTCGGCCATTGAGTGTTTCCTGGTCGAAGAACTCGCCGCGTCCATTTTTGAACTCGCCAATCGTCGGTTGGCTCATGGTACCGCCGTTGCTGTTGGCAAAATTGAGGCTCCACTGGCGAGATTGGGGATTGTATAGACGCAGGTTCAGACCTTCGAAGTGACCTGACGGGCCATCGGCCACGAGCTCCACCAGATTCGCGCGGCCATTCCAAACCTTTCGGACGACAGTAGTGCCGTCATATTCGACCCAGGTAGTCGAGCCGGTTAAGGGAAGCAGGAGGCGCCTTAGGTGAGTTTTCCAAGTACCAATCTCGAAGTCAAAATCGTGTTGCCCATCCCGTTCCTTGAGAGTTTGTTGAAGGTTTGTTCTCGACGTGTCTGAATTCGACTGTGCGAACCCCTGAAGGGGTTGCAAAGCGACAACCAGGCCGCACAATAGGAGATAAGTTCGCAAATGTTTGGGCGCCTTCATCAATGTATCCTCACAATTCGCCTGCCCGTTCTGTTTTCGGTGGGTTTACTCCGTCAGCCGATTTACTCAGGCGGAGCCGAGTGCACAAATTTACTTCGCCGACTCTTGGAGACTAAGACTACCGTCGTCCTCAACTCGCAGTATGTAAACGGGCGCATCCGCGTTGCGCTCAGGATCAAGCGTGATCCTTCCCGTCACACCGGGAAAATCTTTTATCTGGGCGAGAGCCTTGCGAATCTGTCCTGATTCGGTTGACGGGGCGCGACGAATGGCGTCGAACAGCATGCGCGCGCCGTCATAAGCGGTTGCCGCTAGCGCGTCCGGCATCAAGTCATACTTTGCTTTGTAATCACCGACGAATTTCCGCACCAGCGGATCATCACTGTTCACCCAGAAGTGATTAGCGTAATAGACCCCGTGTAGAGCCTCACCGCCTAATTCCAACAGATTGGGCGTGTCCCAGCCGTCGCTGCCAATCAAGGGCGCTTTTATCTGCTGTTGTTTCACCGCTCGGGCAACCATCGCAGCTGTGGTGTAAAAGCCCGGGGCGAAAATCACTTCTGGGTTCGCACCTTTTATTGCCATTATCTGTTTCGAGAGGTCTGTGTTCACTCGCGGCATAGTTTTCTTGAACAACTACTTCATGCCAGGCTGAATACCAGCGCGACGGATACCACTGAAGCGAGTTTCTTTCTCATAGTGATTTGACTAATTGGTTCCCACGGAACGAGATCGTTTCAACAGGTTTCATTTCGTAAAAATCAATCTTTAGCTTTTTGAGTTCGGCAGCGAAGCCGTCAGCGTTTTGGACGATCCCAGGAAAAGTTCCAAAGTGCTGGGGAATGGCTCGTTTTGCGCGCACTGATTGAGCGGCCTTCGCTGCCATTTTCGGGTCCATTCCGAAGTGCCCACCAATATTGAGCAGGATGTAGTCGACCTTTGGAACTGCAACCAATGGATCCTTGCCATCTTTCGCTGTCGGGTTTGATGGATTATTTAGCCAGGGATCAATCAGAAGTACTTTGCCATTCCGAGTGGTGATGGAAAAGGTCGCGTGTCCAACCATTTCAGCTTTGTGTCCTGCCCCGCTATCTGGCTAACAAATTCCAACAACAAGATGAAGCAGCCAACCGATACGCTTATGTGTGTGACTTTCATCCAAAAGATCCGCTCTTATGGCTCCTGGCTCATGAAGATCTTATTGCCATAGAGGTCTTCGAGAAGTACACCTGTGCCCCATGGGCCGGCTGTTGGTTCACCCTGGAATTTCACTCCCAACTCTTTCATTCGTTTGTAATCGCCAAAACAATCGTCTGTGCCTAAACCCAATAGGGGGAAACTGCCGGCTTGTTTGCCGACTACGGCCTGGTCCTCATTTGTCTTAGCCAGTGCCAGGCTAATGTTGGAGTCTGGGGTGTTGGGCAGCTTCAGGGTAATCCACCGGTTATCCCCGAACGCCGCATCCTCAGCGACCTCGAACCCCAGTTTTTGCGTATAGAATTGAACGGTTGCGTTATAATCCCTAACCACCAAACTGAATAGCTTGAGTTTATCCATCTTCGTATCTCTCCTTTTTGATCTCAGATTTGTCGCTATTCTAAGTAGATCCGAGCGGCGGGAATTGTAGAAATACGACATTCTCGTTGTCATGAAAAACTGTTTGCAGCATTCGCGTCTCAGCGGCAAATTCGCCGGGTGTTTTGTCGGCAAACTCCTTGAAATCGCGGATGAAGTGTGCCTGGTCGGTATAGCCAAATTCATACGCCAAGTCGGTCAAGCTCGTATCCGGGTCGAACATCAGCCTTTTACGAATCTCTTCAAAGCGAATTGTACGGGCGAGGGTTTTTGGTGAGACACCGACTACGTTCTGGAATTGCCGCTGTAGTTGTCGGGTAGACAGGTTGCAGTACTCGGCCAGGTCCGCCACTCTAAATTGCCCTTTTTCGCGATAGAGAATTTGCGCGGCTATCTGGATTTGTTTCAGATCGAATCTCGCACTCAAAAGTTTGCCAATCAAGAAATCTTGAACGCTAGCGACGGCGCCCTCAAAATCATTTGCCCGGATCTTAGGACTGAGCATGTTGGTTAACTCGTGCCATTCGTGGCCCAGGGTTATCGCTACGTTGCCGGTGGTTTGATCCGGAATGGCCAGGAAGGGCAGGGTACCCCAGGCATAGAATCGTGTCGCCACGATCTCGACAGTCCCGCTGGAGCGAAATAGCAGCGGCTTCTTCTGCAAGCCGATCAAGAACGCCGTCGGCATTTCACGATCGGGCATACCCTCTGCGTGCAGAACGTACGGAGCGCCGAAATTGAAAATCAACTCGATACACGCGTCGGGGGTTACCTCTTCGTTGGGGTCCTCAGGTGTATATTCTTTTTCAAGAATCCAGAAACACTTTACATAGTCCTGAAGCGATGAGTGAGGCTCATGTTCTTGATATTTCATTTTCCAATCAGGATAGGAGCGAGTACGAGCGACCGGGATCCATCGTTCCCCGTCTTATTGGCTAACTGTTTTTGCTGTTGAGCCTTTCGCCAGGAGCTCGTCGAGACGTTCATAGCTGTCATTACCAAGCTGAAACCAAGCAAGGAGATGTTTATGTATATCAGAATTGGAACCGTCTTGGTGATTGTAGTGGTCGCTTTGACAATTACGCTTGGGCAAGAACAGCAGACGCTTACCCAGGCCCAGCGAGCCCTGCTCGATATCCCGGAGATAGTTTATATTTACGCCGTTTGTGACACAAAACTCTGTCGAGCTGGCGGTTCTAGGAGATAAGATTGTTAACTCGATTCAATCCAAGAAACCTGAATGGAAGTATGAAGTTGTTACTCCGATATCTGGGAGTGCCAATGTGCTCCTTCAACAGACCTTCGAAGATGAGTCTATAAGAATTGCGATTGTGCCACACAAATCGTCCGACGAAGCAGCCAAAGCCATACAAAATCTTTCTCAGCACTACCGATGTGGCACCCCTACAGTTCATAATTAGTAGTGCTTTAAAATGATGAGCGTTTTTAAATAAGGCATGCGGTACCGCAGAAGCTACCCCAAATCGTAACTCAAAACGGCGGGCACATACGGAAAACGTAGATTGAGAAATTACCGCAATATTCCTTCCTCAATTGATCAACTACCGAAATTGCGCAGAAACCCCACGTTACTGAGGAACTCAGTTTTAATTATCCAGGCGTGCACTCACACGCCTTTGCCTGGCATGGCCTTTGCCAAAGTAGGAGCGGAGGCTTAAAACTGAAGAAACTCGCAATCACAAGTTTGTCTCTTGGCGCTGAGCATTACAGCAATTCCTGCGGGGGGCGCAGACACGCAATCGTACTTACAAGCGGAACGTTCAGACCAGTCGTTATGGTAATGATGCCTATCGTTTAACAACTAATTCAGTTTGGTCACTGACCTTTAATGGTCAGTGGCCTTGTAGAAGCCCGGGTGTGAAGGGGAGAGCTCACCCGGGCTTCAACATTTTCCGACCCTAGTAAAAGGGCGGTGAGTCAGTTTGCCTTCGTCACCATCTCATTCACACCCGGCTTCAGCCGGGTGTGAATGAGAGGACGAAGCGAACCACTCTGACGAGGAATTTATAAAGGGCGGTCCGTAATAAAGTGGAATACGAACGTCGTATTGGGGCTTTCCTTGAGAGCACGTTGAGCCGGTAAAGTTGTGAATGGTTCTGGTCGAATTTATTCTTTGTTTGCTTGAAATGATCGAAGTTTGTTGATTCGGCGACGCAGAATAGATGACAGTTTCAAAGAGCAGACGAGGGCGATTTCTAGCAAAGTTTTCTCTGATCCTTTTCGGCACCGCCATTGCCGCGCTCCTGGCTGAGGTTACTCTTCGTTTGTCAGGCTATTCCTATCCGGAGTTTTATCAACCGGATCATTCGCGCGGGTACTCCTTGCGGCCAGGGATGGAGGGTTGGTACCAAAAGGAGGGCAGGTCTTACGTTCACATCAACAGTGACGGTCTGCGCGATCGCGAGCACTCGAAAACGAAACCCTCAGACACAATCAGAATAGTCGTCCTGGGCGATTCATACCCGGAAGCACTTCAGGTTTCTCAAGAACAGGCGTTCTGGGCAGTGCTGGAAAACCAACTACAAGGTTGCAGTGCTCTCGCCGGAAAAAAAGTAGAGGTGATCAATTTCGGTGTCTCAGGCTACGGCACGGCCCAGGAGTTGATCACACTGCGTGAACATGTCTGGGAGTACTCACCTGACATTATCCTGCTCGCCGTTACCACGAACAATGACATCACCGACAACTCGCGCGCTTTGAAAAAGACCGAAGAGGTCCCTTACTTTCTTTACAGAAACGGCGCTTTGGTACTTGACGATTCGTTCAAAAGTTCACGAGCCTTTCGCTTGCGGCAATCATTCGTCAACCGGCTGGGGAGATGGTTTAAAGATCACTCGCGATTAGTGCAAGTTATCAACGAGGGCCATCACGGTTTCAAAATACTGCTGGCCTCGTGGCGCTCTCGATGGAAAGCTTCCACGGAGACTCAACCCAGCGAAACCGCTGCCCACCCCGAAGAACTGGGAATTGATAACTTGATTTATCGCCAGCCCACGGATCCGACCTGGATTGATGCCTGGACTGTTACTGAAAATCTAATTAAGGAAATGGATGAAGAGGTTAAGAACCACAGGGCTCGCCTGGTTGTGGTTACTCTCACCAATCCGCAACAGGTTTATCCCAATCCAAACGCTCGGCAGGCAATCATGAAACAAATCGGAGTTAACGACCTTCTTTATCCGGATAATCGCATCAGGGATCTTTCTGAGGGAGCAGGTATATCCGTGATCACGCTCGCGCCTGAGCTGCAAGCATATGCCGATCATAACCACGCTTTTCTTCACGGGTTTAGTCCAGACATTGGTAATGGACACTGGAACGCGTTGGGGCACCGTATCGCGGGGGAGGTCATTGCCAGGAAGTTGTGCGAGGGGGTGTTTACCAAATAGCGGATATAGATGTTTCTCAGTGCACCATCAGTGTTCTCTGTTACACAGAGACCGCCGAGCGCAGTGAAACTAGGCCACTACCAAATAGCGCGCGCCGTTTGGTTCTGTTATAGATATCTTTCCAATCAAATGGTCTTCGGAGGAGCATGCATTATTACGACAATATCTTAGGGCTTATCGGCCATACCCCTTTGGTGAAGCTGAATCGTTTGGCACAGGGAGTCAAAGGAACCGTGCTGGCGAAGATGGAGAGTTTAAATCCCGGGTACTCGGTCAAGGACCGAATCGGAATTGCAATGATCGAAGCCGCCGAGCGCCAGGGAACTCTTAAACCTGGTGGCACGATCGTC
>WNGA01017094.1_pt1 | contig 19968 bp, 19 predicted proteins | sample 5400061 | NCBI WGS metagenome assembly WNGA01 (sample SAMN13153366, study PRJNA577476) | soil metagenome | isolation source: 100 cm soil or saprolite under grassland replicate 2 | place: USA:California | collected 2016-06-15
TCGACCCGGCCGCGCTCAAGCGTTATCGTGTCGATCTCTGACCAGGGAGGTAGCGCATGAAGAACGGATTCAAGGTTCTCGACAGCGACCTGCACACGATGGAGCCGGACGGCCTCTGGGAGAAATACCTCGATGCCCCGTTCAAGAAGTTCGCCCCGCAGTTCACCCGGGGCTCGGAGAACGCGTCGAACCAGCCCGTCATCCGGATCGGCGCGCTCGAGATCGGGGAGATGTCGAAGCGACGCCAGACCGCGGTCGTGGGCAAGGATCTCCAGCAGCGCGCCTTCGCCCGCCACCCGCACTACGAGGTCGCGCATGCGCGCGGCTACGATTCCGAGTCGCACGTCGCGGCCATGGACATCGAGGGCATCGACGTCGCCGTGATCTACGGCACGCGCGGGCGCCAGGTACTCATGCACGACGACCTCGAGCCCGAGGTCGCCGCCGCCCTGGCGCGAGCCCACAACGACTGGACGCGCGACTTCTGCGCCTATGATCCCCGCCGGTTGAAATTCGCCGCGCAGGTCGCGTTTCACGACGTCGGGCTGGCGATACGGGAAGCGAAGCGCGCCGTACGCGAGCTGGGCGCGGTCGCGGTGATCGGCAACCCCAACCCGGTTGGGGGCCGGCACATCCACGACCCGGAGTTCGAGCCGCTCTGGGACGCGATCGAGGAGCTGGAAGTCCCCGTGGGGTTCCATCCGACCGGCCAGTCGTCGCTGCGCGACGACATTGCGCGACGCTATCTCGACCATCCGAACGGGCGCGTCATCGGCGTCGCCGGGCGCAACCCCATGGAGCTGATGCTCGCCTTCGCCAGTGTCGCGGCCGGCGGCGTGCTCGAGCGACACCCCGGGCTGCGGTGCGCCTTTCTCGAGGGCACCTGTGGCTGGCTCCCGTGGTGGCTCTGGCGCCTCGACGAGGCGTGGGAAAAGTTCGGGCCCGGCTCCGAGGTGCAGGTGTCGCAGCTCCCGAGCCAGTATTTTTTCCGACAGTGCTACGTGGCCACTGACGCCGACGAGAAAGTGCTCAAGCAGGTGGTCGAGGCGGTCGGCGACGACAACATCGTCGTCTCGACCGACTACCCGCACTCCGACGGGCTCTTCCCGCATGCGATCGAGGAGTTCGTCGCGATCGAGGGCGTGAGCGACAAGACCAAGGCGAAGATCCTCTGGGACAATTGCGCGCGCCTCTACAAGCTGAACGGCGTCCGGTGAGTCAGGGCAACGTCACGATGGCGAACGACGTGAGCCGAAGCTCTTTGTCCACGTGAGGGCGTGAGCGACGGTCCGCGCGGCGGCGGTCCGGGACGATCTCAGTCGCGCGCTGCCGTCGCTCGCCGTGGCGCCGGTCGACCAGCACCTGGACCGTGGTGTCGCCGGTGAAGTGCTGCTGGAGATAGTTCGCCAGCCTCGCGTCGCCTCGCGAGACGATGAACAGGAAACGGTCCGGCGTACCCGTCAGGGTCGTGGAGCCACCGTCACCGGTCTCTCAAGATGCTCACCCCGGGCGACTATATCGCACGGGGGGTGCCAACCACGCACTTATAGTGCGTTGGGCAACGCCTTCGAACGCCCGGGACCACGCCGGGTCAGGTCGCCGAGCCCCACGAGGGGTACAATCGCCCGGTTGCCTCGGAAGGCACGGGTCCCCATGGCTTCGATGGATGGAACAGCGGTGTCCTGGCGAGCGACCGATGGCACACGCAACGGCGCGCGACCGCGCGTGATAGGCTCGGTGTAGCCGGCATGTCGTCGCGCAAGCGCCGCAAGAGTCGCGAGCGCCGCCGTCGCACGGCGGCGGAGTGGCTGGCCCGGCTCAAGGGCAGCGACGGGAAGGTCGCTGTCCATCTGCCCCCAGACTTCGTGCTCTGGGTGCTCGCCGGCCTTCTCGCCCACCTGGATCGCCGTGGCGACGTGCATCTGGCTGACCTCGCGGAGGGCGCGCTCCTCCACGGGGGCGGCCTGGCCGGGCACGACGGCACCCGCCGGCAGGGCGGCGGCCCCGCTCGTGAAGCGGCCCTTCGGGCGATCGCCCAGGCCTTCGCCGACCTCGACCTCCGCCGTGGCCGGCGACAGGACAGGGGCGCGTGGGAGATGCTGGACAAGGTCGAGGCCGCCTACACGGGGCTTTGCGTCGGGACGACTCCCGATGGTTTGGAGTCTGATCGCGACTACCTCGACGAGGAAATGGGGCGCCTCGGGCAGAAGGATCTGAGCGACCCTCTGGTCCGGCGGCGGTTCAGAACCAACCTTCGCCGCCGAGTGCTCCGCGCGGCGCTCGATGAAGTGGCCCGCCGGCTGCTCCCGGCTCGTGCGACAGACCGCGACATCCGCGCGCGCGGCGACGACATCCGCCGGCGCCTTCAGCGCGCCGGTCTCCTGAAGCTGGTAGGTGGCTCCGTCCCTTTCATCTCGCCCGAGGGGACCGAGATCTAGCACCTGCATTGCTAGAGGTGAGGAGGAACTGGTGGCACATCAGCCGACACGCTTGTGCATCGTCTCCCGCGATCGGCTCCGGAGCGGAGACTTCATCGCGGCTCTCCGAGCGTCGCTTCGCCTGGAGGACCAGCTCGAGATCATCATGGACAGGCGTCAGGGGGGGCCTTCGGAGGGATCGGATCCTAAAGAAAACCGCCGCCGCCAGCCTCGGGTCGACCGCGCGCTCGAGGCCGATGGGTTTGCTATTGTCCCGGCGTCCGTCGAGCCAACCGCGGGCAGGACCCGGCTCTCTCTGCTTCTTCCCGATGCGCCGATTGAGCGCATGTCCCCGGAGGATGCTGAGGACGAGGAGCGGCTCGAGAGCATCCTCGCTTTCAAGCGCCGGCGGTCCGGCGGGCTGCTCCTGAAGCTGCTCGCGGTACTGATCGGCGTGACGCTGGTCGCGTTTGCGCTGTCACCGGCGGGCCAGAATTTTGGGAAGAGTCTCACGAGTCGGGTTTTCCAGGGGTCGCCACCGCCCTCGGGCGGCTCGAGCCAGCCACCTGCCCAGACCAACGAGGCTTATACCCTGGCGCAATTGCCGGCGGTCGCCGAGACTGAGCCGGCGCGCACCGAGACTCCACCGCCGGCCCGCCCCGCTAGCGAGTCACCCTCGGCGGGCGGCCCAGCGAGCACGAAATCGGAGTCACCCCGCGACGCCGATAGGCTGACCGCCACGCCCCGCGAGACGAGCATTCCTCCCCAAGAGGCTGACATCACGTCCAGAGAGACAAGCACTTCACCCGAAGGAATCAACACCCCTGCTCGCGACGCCAGCACCATACCCAAACAGACCAGCACCCCGCCGAAAGCGGCAACGGGGCAGGGCGGCAGCGGCCGACCCAGACCTGGCGCCACGGTCCGACCGAGTCCGAGCGCCCCCGCGCCGTCCAAACAGGTCGCCAGCGCGCCGCCGCCGGAGGCGGAGACACCGAAGGCCACGCCTCCCCGGTTCGCGGGTTCGCCTCGCGTGGAGCTCGTGCGCGAGCCGGTATCGCGGGGGTGGGGCGAGTCGTACGCCCTGCGGCTCTTGGACCCTGCAGGCCGGCCTATGGCGGGCGCCGACGTCGTGCTCGTCGCGCAAATGGCGGACGGCACCGTGGAGACTATTCCGATGGGCGCTCTCCCCGAGCCGGGAACCTACCGTGGAACGGTGCCGACCGATCGGTCGGCTCCAGTCGATCTTCGGGTCCGCGTGAGTACGGGCGACAAGGTCGTCGAAGTCCCCGTGAGGCCGTAACGAAACTCGCGGTTCAGCGAGGAGAAGCCTTTCTTTTCAGCCTCCCTGGTTGAGTGTTGGGCCCAGCCCCCGGCGCTGCTTCAGGCGCGCGGGGGCGCTTTTTAGCAGATCAGTTCATCCAACAGCCTCCGCGCGGCCGCTTCACGGTCCGGCGAGCGGGCCGCATACCGCGCCCGCAGCCACAGGGAAAACCAGCCGAGCCTCCGCGTGGTGCTCCATGACTTCCAGGCGGGGTATTCCTGTCGGAACTCTGCGATGTCGGCAACCAGGCGCTTTTCTTCTTCGTCAGTCATTCAAGCAACTCCGTCACCGGCACGCCGAGGGCGCGCGCCAGCTGAGTAATCACGCCGACGGTGGGATCGTAGCGGCCCGCCTCGAGCTTGTTGACGTACTCGCGGGTGATCCGCGCCTTCTTCGCGAGCGTGGCCTGGCTCATCTCGAGTGCCTGCCGCCGCTTCCGAATCCTGATCTCCACCACCTTGCGTTATTCGCATCTGAGTCCCAGCCATCTGCGGAGTGCGTTCGCCAAGCTGGAGGGCCTGACGCCGGACAGCGGCGTGAAGGTCACCCTGGCGCTCGAAGAAACTGCACATGGACTGCACATAGAAGGTAAAATCCCCGCAAGTGCTTCGTAAATCCTTACGCCCCCGTAGCTCAGGTGGATAGAGCAGCAGTTTCCTAAACTGCGTGCCGGGTGTTCGAGTCACCCCGGGGGCACCACATCGAGGCACGGCGGCTGAGAAGCCGTGACCTCGCGAGGCCACGGGCGGCCGGAGGCTATCGCTCGCCGGCGTCGGAGGCGGTGTCCTTCGCCGTCGCGTAGTCGAGCGGCGTCCAGCCCTGCTTGTCGATCACGTTCGGCCTCGCGCCGTGACTGAGCAGCACGCGCACGAGGGCGTCGTCGCCCCTCCACGCCGCGAAGGTCAGCGCGGTCCACCCTGCTCCGCTCTGCGCGTTGACGTCGGCACCGCGCTCGAGGAGCAGTTTCACCGCGTCGGGCCGGTCGTTGATGATCCCGAGCATCAGGGAGGTGATGCCTCCGCGAGTGCGAGCGTTGATCTCGGCACCGCGCTCGAGGAGCGCGCGCGCCGCCGGCGTCCGATCATTCACGACGGCGGCCATGAGCGGCGTGAATCCGTTGACATCGCGCACGTTCGCCGGGACACCGCGGGAGACCAGGCGCGTCAGCTCGCCGACGTCTCCTTCGCGCGCGCCCGCCAGCATAGCGGAGATCTGCTCGGGAGTCGGCCGCACGGTGGTCGCGCCTGGAGTCGCTTCCGCGGGCCGCGACTCGCGACCCTGACGGTTGGACTCTGCGGTTGCGCTGGCGCGAGGGCGTCCGGTCGCGACTCCGGGCGCGCGGCGGGCGGCCTCCGATCGTGCGGTCGCGCTGCGTTGACGGTCAGAGGTCGACCGATCGACGGCGGTCGGCCACAGCCCCGCGAACCAGTCGGCCGAGGTCCGGATCAGCGTCGGGCCGAAATACACAACGAAACCGGCGACGGTCGCCGCGCCGATCGCCAGCACCAACCAACGGGCGACGGTGCGTTTCGATCCGCGATCGTCGTCGGTCTCGTCCTCGCGGGAGACGCGAGCCGCGTCTTTGGCACCGATCGGCAGACCCAACCCTGCGGCAACGCTGCGCCTCGAATCGTGCTCATCATCGGTCTCGTGGGGGACGGCGATGCCGTCCGCCTCGTCCAGACCAAGCCGCTGCGCCGCTTCGACCACGGCGTCATCCGACAACTGGCCCATGAGACGCGTCTCTGGAAGCGTGACGGCGAGCTCGTAGAGCGCGTCGATGAGTTTCGGCCTCCCTTTCGAGTACTGCTCGATCCTCTGGATCGCGGCATCCGAGAAGTTCGCGGCGGTTTCGAAGCCCCATATCCGGTCCATGTACCGACGAACCTCGGCCGATGTCATCGGCTTGAGGAGGCATCGCACAGACGCCCGACCTGACCCGTCCCTTGTCCACGCGCGAGTGGCCGTTTCCTCGAGCCGTGACGTGCCAGCCAGCACGACGTAACACGCGGTCTCCGAGCGGAACCCGTGGCTGGCCATGGTGGCCAGCCACTTGATGCTCGCCGCCGACAGTGCATGCGCATCGTCGATGACCACCACCAGCGGTGTCCGACGTGAAGACTGGCTGGCAAGAATCTCGGCGACCGATCGGTCGTCGCCGTGAGGCTTACGCCTGCGCGGGAGCCCTTGTTGTGAATAGAGCGCGGTGACCAGATCTTCGACTTCCGCCGTCTGCGGCCCTTCTAAGCAGGCGACGGTGGCGGGGGCGAGGCGAAGTTCATCGAGGAGAGCACGTACGACGGTGCTCTTTCCGCTGCCTTCCGGGCCGACGAGCACGACCCATCGCGCGTCCGCGTCCATGACGGTCTGCCGCAGCTCCAAGCTCGTCCATATGAGCAACCCTCCCCGTGCAGGTCCCCCGATCGAACGGGGAGGTGCGGATCGTGCGGCTATTGGCGAGGACTGTCAAGAGCATTGCGGGGGGCCATCACGGCCGGAACGGCCGGCGGTCGATTGGACGAGTGCAGGTCGCGCAGGGTCTTGCGGCCACGTGCGGGGTCGGAGGCGGGCGTCGGTGCGACCTCCTTCGAGTTCAGCGCCTTGTCGGTCGCCGTCTCGGACTGCCAGAGGATCTCCTTCCGGCATTGCATCCCCAGCTCGGGCCGCGATCACCGTCACACGAGCGGAGGGGTCGAGCACGGGATGATCTGCGTCCACGCACGGGCTATTCGATCATCTGATCCGCCTGGAGGAGGATCGTCTGCGGGATCGTCAGCCCGAGCGCCGTCGCGGTCTTCAGGTTGACCACCAGCTCGAACTTGGTGGGCTGCTCGACGGGCAGGTCGGCGTGCTTCGCGCCGTTGAGGATCTTGTCGACGAAGACTGCGACACCCCTGAACATTTCTTCAAGGCTCGGGCCATAGGAGATCAGTCCGCCGGTTTCCACGAACACCCGGTAGGCGTACATGGCAGGCATCCGACTGCGGCTGGTGAACTCGATGATGCGCGCTCGATGAAACACGGTGAGGTTTTCGCCAAGGACGACGAGGGCCTCGGCGCGTTCTCGGCCAATAGTGTGGAAAGCGCCCTCGAAGTCTGCTTCCTCGCGCACCCCGAGCACCTGGACCGTCATCCCGAGCGCGCGCGCGGCCGCCTCCGTCTCCCGCACCTCGATCGCCTTGCCGGGATCGTCGCGGTTATAAAGCACCCCGATACGGCCGGCCCTCGGTAGCATCTGTCGGAGTAGCTCAAGCCGCTTGCCGGCGATTTCTGACGAGATGCAGGTAATCCCCGTGATGTTGCCTCCCGGGACCCTTCGTCCGAGTCGCGTCGTGTCAGTCACTCAATCACCTGATCCGCCCGCACGAGAATCGACCGCGGAATTGTCAGGCCGAGGGCCTTCGCAGTCTTCAGGTTGATCACCAACTCGAACTTCGTGGGCTGCTCGACAGGGAGGTCGGCGGGCTTGGCACCTTTCAGGATCCTATCGACGAAGTACGCGGCACGTCGGCCCACATCGTCGAAGCTAGCGCCATACGACATGAGACCGCCCTCCTCCACGTAATCCCGGGCCCAGTAGATCCCGGGCAACCGATGCTTGAGGGCGAGCCGGACCAACTTCACCCGATGCGCGTAGGTGAAGGCACCGAGAGCCACGATGATGCCTCCCGCGCCGTCCTTCTTCGCTCGCGCGAGGGCAGGGTCGAAGTCATCGGGGCCTTTGATCTCAGTGAAGGACACGGTGATCCCGAAGTGTCTCGCGGCGGCCTGCAACTCACGTCGAATTTCGGGGAACGGGCTGTTTGGAGCCCCGACGACGGCGAAACGTGACGCCGAGGGCACAGCCTCTCGTAGCAGTTCGACGTACTTCTGGCTGATGCCCGGGAGCACGCTTGTGAGGCCGGTAATGTTGCCTCCCGGTCGCGCCAGGCTCGCCACCAGTCCCTGCTCGACGGGATCGGGCACAACGGTCATGACGATAGGGATCGTGGCGGTTGCCCTCTTCGCTGCCACCGTTTCCGGGGTAGAGGTCGTGACAATGACGTCCACCTTCGCCTGCACGAGATCGGCGACGAGGCCCGGCAGACGGTCAGCCTTGCCGTCCGCGAAGGCGCGCCTAACGATGAGGTTGCGGCCCTCCGCGTAGTTCAGCTCACGCATCGCCTCCATGAACTTCTGCCAGAATCCCGACCGCGTGGGATCGGCCCCGAGCGTGAGGAGCCCGACCTGATACGCCCTCTCCACCTGCTGCGCCCCGGTAGCGAGCGCCACGGACAGGGTCCCGAGCGTCAGCCCGCAGAGGAGCGTGCGCCGGTTCATTACCGAATCACCTCATCCGCCCACCCCAGCACCGACGGCGGAATCATCAGCCCGAGCGCCTTGGCGGTCTTCAAGTTGATGATCTGACGATCGGGATTGATTGGGTCGCTAGCCTGCGCCCCGATTGCGAGTGGTGCAGCCATGAGGCCGATACCGAGAATGACCGTGAGCCCGATCAGCCGCATGGGCACCTCGGTTGAGGACGGCTGAACGCCACGACGCGCACCAGCTTAGCGCAGCAGACCTTCCAGCCTCCGCCAGCTCTATCGGTCGGTGGGTCGCCGGACTCGTTTGGCCGCGGCGGCGGCATCTCGCTGAGCCAGCAGGCGTCGGCGCCGCGCTTCAGCCAACTGACGCTCAAGATCTCGCACCTCCTGACTGGTCCGCTCAGCGACCTCTGCGCGCTGTGTGGCATGCCGACGTACCGCTTCAGCTTCTTGGCGTTCTCGCTCTGCCTGTTCACGAACCTGCTGCATCCCTGCTTGTTCGCCCTCGCGCCCTGACGCACGGCCACCACGAAGCACTCGGAGGTCGGATTCTACGCTGACGCCCGCGAGAACTTCGAACCCCGGAGCGGGCCGCTCGGCGGTGAGCCTTCCGTGGCGCAGGTCCTCCGCCAAGTGCCGGTCCACTGCGGCTCCAAGTAGGGTGTTCGAGATTCGTTCACGCGCCGCGGGCGAGGCACGATAACCGGCCTTCGTCATCGCCTCGGCAGCCCGATTGGTGAGCGCCGCTAACTCTGTCCGCTGTGCTTGCATAGCCTCAGCGGTCGAACGAGGGTCGCTCAGCTGTTTGCGTCGAGCTTTCTGCACGAGATCAATGAAATGGCTCACCTGTTTGGGGACCAGCTGCGCGAGTTGATTCGCCGCCCATAGTGAGACGGTCGGCCGGCCGAGCCGCTGGAGGGCCTGGGCCTCCGCACCATGACCGGCCGCCTTCAGCGCTGCCGCTTTCGCGTTCCTCGCGCTGGTGAACTCCTTCAGCGGCACCGAATACAGCTCTTCGATGCGGCGATTAGAATCCGCGCTCATGGACTCAGGGTACCGCGTTCCGAGTTTTGAGCGGAGATGCCCGAATCTCGGAGCCACGACCGTCCGCGCGCTCAGCCACGGGTCGCGGACGCGATGGCGCGGGCGACGAGACGGTCCAGTTCGCGCAGATCGAACGGCTTGTGCAGATAGCCGAATGCCCCCTGGGTCAGCGCTTCGGCCTCCTTCCGGCTCTCCCTGTCTCCGCTCATCATGAGGACCGGCGCATTCACGCCAAGGTCGCGGACGCGCTTCAGCAGGTCGAGGCCCTGTCTCCGGAGCAAGGGGTCGCCTATTCCCGGCATGACCATGTCCAGCAGAATGAGGTCGAAGCGCTCACGTTGCAGGATGACGAGCGCATCGGCGACAGAACTCACCGTCGTGATCTCATAAGCGTGCCCGTGCTGGAAGGAGGCGAGTATCTCCCGCAGCACGTCGAGGACGCGTGGCTGGTCATCGACGATCAGGACTCGTTTCGTTGCCTTCGTGTTGATCGTCATCTTCCCTTCGGCCCGCGCAGGTCTATGGTCTCACATGGAAGGCGGGGCAGAAGGCCCACATACTCACGTGGCGCCATCCACGCTCCCTCTCCGCAGTGCCTCCCATTCGCCCGCTGCACCGCGCGCCACGGCGTGCGCTCCCACGCGCTGTCCGTCGCGCTTGTCGGGGAGTGCTCCATCCCGGTCGGGTAGAACGTCGCGCGGCTGGCGCGCGTCGTCGTACCGCGTCAGCTGGAGATTATTGCTACTCGCGAAACCCGGGAATGTTCTGGGAGGTCAACGTAGGCTCCCCTGCTTTTGATGATGGCACCCGGCTGCACGGGCGGCGTGCTCACCAGCGTCGAAGTCGTCGACAGACTCACGCACGCCACACACTTCATCCTGACCAATCCCGTGGTGCGGGAGACCCGGTAGCGCCGCGGGCGCGCTGGGCGAAGGCGAAGAAGACGCGGTAGAATGCGTTCGGGCTGGACGCCCCCGCGGGCTGAGCCAAGATAAGCCGGCCGCTCAAAGCACCGCGCTAGACTCGCAGGCGTGGTCAACGTCCAGCCCACCTCACGCCTCCAGTGCACCCGCCCGCCCGGGGGGAGCACCCGCTTTATCTCACGCAGCGCGGCGTCATCTCGCCTGGGCGCAGCCCGGCGTCGGCAGGAGTACGAGCGCGATCGTCCTCACGGGCGACCCTTCCAAGTGCAGCCGGCAGGGTAGGGAGCCCCGGCTCGTGAGCATGAGCACGCCCGTGGTCGCGCGGCCCCCGCTCATGGTTGCTTATCGTTGCTACCGGGCGTAGGGTCAGTGTTCGCGGCGCTGAAGTAGAGAGCCGCTGCCAGCAGAACGCACCAGAACGCCGGGGATTTGGCCGGATGTGTAACGGATGGAATCCGTAGAGGCGTTGCGCCGGCGCCTTCTCAACCGGGTGCGGTATCAACGCGGAACGGCAGGCCCTTATGCCGAGGCGAAATAGCACGCCACGTACCGGCCCCGATCTGAGCCGCCGTGATCTGCTGAAGAGCAGCATCGTCGGCGCCGCCTGGCTGCCCCTTTTCAGGCCGGCGTCGCTTCTCGCTGGGGATGTGGGGCCGGCCAAGCGGGGTGGAATCCTGCGTGTGCGAGGCTGGGATCCGCCGCATTTCGACCCGCACCTGACGCGTAATTTCATGACGATGACGACCCTGAGCTTTGTCTACAGCAAGCTGTTGCGCCACAAAGTGGGGGCGGAGGTGCCGCCGGGCACCTTCGCCGTGGAGCCCGACCTGGCCGAACGCTGGGAACAGCCAGACGACACGACCTACATCTTCCATTTGCGCAAGGGGGTGCGCTGGCACAGCAAGCCGCCTGTCAACGGCCGGGAGTTGGTGGCCGACGACGTCAAGTTCACCTACAACCGATTCCTCACGGTCAAAGGGAACCCCGAGCGCTACCTTCTAGACTCGGTAGACCGGGTCGAGGCGGTGGATCGCTACACCGTGAAGTTCGTCCTCAAAGAACCCTATGTCTGGTTGCCTCACAAGCTGGCCAACGCGCTCTGCATGTGGATCGTCGCTCCCGAGGTCGTGGAGAAATACGGCGACCTCAAGCGACCCGAAACGGCCATCGGCACCGGCCCCTTCACCCTGGAACGCTATGAACGGAACGTGAAGGCGAGCTTCAGGCGCAACCCGCTGTACTTCCGCTCCGGTCAGCCTTCCGTGGATGGCGTCGAGTGGCTGATCGTCGAGGACGAATCGACCGGACTGGCCACGTACCGCACCGGGCAAATCGACGCCGGGCCGTTCACCTGGTGGGCGGTGCGCCAGCCGGACCTGGGAGCGCTGAAGAAGAGTCACCCCCACCTGATCTACCAGGATTTCCTTGGCAACATGGTCTATGCCCTCTCGCTGCGGAACGATCAACCCCCCTTCACCGACGTGCGAGTGCGGCGCGCCATCTCGCGCGCCCTCGATCGCCAGTCGATCATCGAGTCCGTGTGGATCAGGGGCGAGCCGAGCGGGGCCGTGCCCCGTGGTCTGAGAGAGTGGTCGCTGCCCGTCGACCGGCTCGGCGAAGGCGCCAAATACTATCGATACGATCCGCAAGAGGCCAGGCGGCTGCTCACAGAGGCTGGCTACCCTAACGGCTTCAAAACGCAGCTCACGGTCACGCCCGGCTACGGCACTGATCTCATCGATGCGGTGCAGCTGGTGCTTGGCTATCTCAAAGAGGTCGGAATACAGGCGGAGCTGAAGCTGCAGGAATACGGCGCCTATCAGGCGACGACGATCCAGGGCAAGTTCGAGGGCATGACGATGGGCCCCTTCGCCGTCGCATGGGACCCCGATGACGCACTGTACGGGCCGTATGTCCCGGACCAACCGCGCAACCGTGGACACGTCAACGACGCCAAGCTAACGGCGATGATCAAAGAGCAGCGTCGGCTGAAGGACCTGGAGGCGCGCAAGAAACTCGTCTTCGAAATCCAGCGATATATGGCGGAGCAGCAGCACTACGTGTGCGTGGCTACCCCCATGTACTCCGGCTCGTGGCAGCCGTACGTGAAGAACCATTCCCAGAATCCCACGTTCGACTACGGCAGCCGCGTCGCCGCCCTGTGGCTGGACCGGTAACGACTCCCTGACGTATGGCGTCGAAGGGCTCTTTCGGCGTCACCGGCAAACCCTATCGCATCCGACCGCCGGCGCCCCGGAGCCGCGGGTCCAACACGTCGCGCAGCGCATCGCCCAGCATGTTGAACCCGAAGACGGCCAGAGAGATGGCGAGCCCTGGATAGATCGCGATCCACGGCGCCTGGGAGAAGAACGACCGCCCGGATCCCGACAGCATGCCGCCCCACGAGGGGTAGGGTGGGGGCACACCGAAGCCGAGGAACGAGAGGGCGGACTCGGCGAGGATGAAGGCGCCGAGCCCGATGGTGGCCCAGACGATGATCGTCGCCGCCACGTTGGGCAGGATGTGGCGCACCATGACCCGCACGTGCCCGGCGCCCAGGGCCCGGGCCGCCTCGATGTAGACGTTCTGCGCGACGCTGACGGTGGCTCCGCGGACGACGCGGGAGGCGTTGGCGGCGCCAAAGAAACCCAGGGCGAGGATGATGTTCAGGAGCCCTGGTCCCAGCACGGCCATGATGGAGAGAATCACGACCAGGAAGGGGAAGGACTGCCAGGCGTCCACCACCCGCTGCACGCAGAGATCGTACTTCCCGCCCAGGTAGCCGCTGGTGATCCCGATGCTGGCAGCCAGCAAATTGGCGATGAGGACGGCGCAGAAGCCGACGGTGATGGAGATCCGGGCGCCGTACACCACCCGGCTCCAGATGTCCCGGCCGAGATTGTCGCTGCCCATCCAGAGCTGAGCGCTCGGCGGCTTCATGCGGGCTCCGCGGATGGTCTCGTCGTACGTGTAGTGCGCAATGTACGGCGCGAAGACAGCCAGGACGATCATGACCAGCACGATGGCGCCTCCGAGGGCACCGAGCGGCTTCCGGCGGCAGAAGCGCCAGATCGCGTGAAGCAGCGGCGCCCCGGCGTTCGCCTGGCGCGGCACGTCCGCCTGGGTCGAGCGCGAGGCCAGGGTCTCGACGTGATCCGCCATGGCATCAGTACCGGATACGCGGGTCGAGGTACGCATAGCATGCGTCCACCGCGAGGTTCATCAGGACCACCACGGAGACGATCACGAGATTGACGCCCTGGATGACGGGATAGTCACGCTGGTTGATGGCGTCGAAGAGAAAGCGCCCCATGCCGGGCAACCCGAAGATCGTTTCGAAGATCACCGTGCCCCCGAGGATCTGCGCGATCTGGATGCCGAGGACGGTGATGACCGGGATGAGCGAGTTCTTGAGGCTGTGCTTGAGCACGACGGCGCTCTCGCGCACCCCCTTGGCCCATGCCGTGCGCACGTAGTCTTGGCGGAGCACCTCGAGGAGCTGGGCCCGGGTCAGGCGCATGATCGCGGCGGAGGAGGCTATGCCAAGGATGAAGGCGGGGATGATGAACTGCGAGACGTGCGCCCACGGGTCGACGCTGAACTCGGTGAACTGGATGGGCGGACTCCAGTTCCACCAGAGCGACGGCAGAAGGATGACCATCGTGGCGATCCAGAATCCGGGGACCGAGAGCCCGACGATTGCGAGACTGCGGGCGACGTAGTCGGCGAGGGAGTCCTGGCGGATGGCGGCGAGGATGCCGATGGGCAGCGCGATCGAGACGGAGAAGAGGAGCGCGAGGAGGCCGAGCTTGAGGCTCACGGGCAGACGCCGGCCCAGCTCCTCGAGGACGGGCCGCTTCGTCCACAGCGACTCGCCGAGCTCGCCCCGGACGATCCGGCCGGCCCACTCCAAGTATTGGATGTGGATCGGGCGGTTGAGCCCGAGCTTGGCCCGAAGGTCTTCCAGGTCCTTTCCGTAGGCCCGCTCCTCGAGCATGAGCTGCACCACGTCGCCGGGGATCATGCGCGGCAGAGAGAACACGACGAGGGACGCGAGGAAGAACGACGAGGTCGCGATCAGCAGTCGCCTCAGGACGTACTTGCGCATTTGTCTAGAGCAGCGCCCCGGCTTTGCCAGGACGCGCCGAGCGCTCGCGGGTCTGGGAGGCCATTTCGGCGCTCCTCATCTATCGATCCAGCCAGAGCGCCGCGGCGCGGTTGCCGTAGTCGAAGCTGGGGTTCGGGGCGTAGTTCTTCACAGATGGGTGCCACGATCCCGTGAACATCGCGGAGTACAGATACACGTAGTACTGCTGCTCCGCGGCGTACCGCTGGATGTCGAAGATGAGCTTCCGGCGCGCCTCCAGATCCTTCGTGCGCATCTGCTGCTTCAGCATCGACACGATCTTGGCGTCGGCGACGTGGCCGCTGTTGCGCGATTGTTCCGGCGTATACATGCCATAGAGGGCGGTGTGCGGTTCCCAGGCGATGCTGAACGGGCCCAGGGCCATGCCTTCGTACTTGCCCAGGAACGTCGTGGCGATGTACGCCCCGTACTCCTGCACCTTCAGCTCCGCCTCGATGCCGCTCTCCTTGAGCTGGCGCTGGGTGAGCTGGAAGGAGTCGAGGACGTCGGAGCCGTAGCCCCCGGTGACCGTGAGCGTCGTCTTCAGACCCTGCGGGAAGCCCGCCTCGACCAGAAGCCGCCGGGCCTCCTTGGGATCGTGGCGGTAGTACTGGGCACCGGCGCCGAGCTGGTCGATGCGCGGGGACCATTCGGTCAGGCCCCGGCCGATGGCGGGCGTCGGCTCTCCCCGGAGGAACACCGCCTCGATGATGGCCCGCCGATCGACGGCGTGAGAGATTGCGCGGCGTACCCGCACATCGTCTTCTTGAGCGCGGCCAGATCCTGTTGTCGAACGGCCCACTGGTGCCAGGGCCCACAGTCGATCTGTCCCGAGCGGTAGGCGGCCAGCTGGGCGGCCTCGTCCTCCATCACCAGCCAGTCCACGCCGTCGACCGACGGAAGGCCCGGCCGGAAGTAGTCCGGGTTGCGCCGAAAAACCGTCTTCACGTTGGGCTCGTAGCGCTCTAGGATGAACGGACCGGTGCCGACCGCCGTCTCGGCCCGCTTCAGATCCCCATACTTCTCCACCATCTCCCGGGCGACGATCCAGGTGCCGGTCGGGTTGGCGAGCATGTTGAGGAGCCACACGAACGGTTCTTTCAGGCGGAACCTCACCGTGTAGCGGTCCACGACCTCCACCCGATCCACGGGATCGAGCATGAATTTGAGCGGGTTCGCCTTCTCCGTCAGGAACCGGTCATACGTGAACTTGACGTCCTCGGCGATGAGCTCGCGCCCGTTGAGCGGCGGCTTGTTGGGCCAGCGGACACCCTTGCGCAGATGGAAGACCGCGGTCGTGTCGTCCGGTTCCTCCCAGCGCTCGGCCAGGTCGGGCTCGACCGTGAAGGTCCCCGGCGTCACGCCCGCGCCCACCTTGTGGCGGACGAGCTTGCTGTACACGAAGCTCAGCGTGTTGTTGGTCTTGAAGTTCAGGGTCTGATGCGGGTCGAAGTGGGGCGGATCGTAGCCGCGGACGCGCAGGATGCCGCCGCGCTTGGGCTGGGCCCAGAGCCTGCCGGGGGCCAGGACGGGTTCAGCGGACAGCGTCGCGCCGACGGCGAGCCCGGCTTTGAGCAGATCGCGACGTGTCAGCCGCGGCAAGAGTTTCGGATTCGCTGTGCCCATGAACGCCCTCCTGTGTGCTAGCGCGGCATCGAGGGGCGTCACGGCTTGGCCGGGACGCCCCGAGCGCTGGGGGTACGGGGGCCACTTCGGGCCCCCGATTACTTATCGAGCCAGAGTGGCCTTTCTCCGTGAGGAAGCGGTCATACGTGAACTTGACGTCTTCGGCGATCAGCTCGCGCCCGTTGACGGGCGGCTTGTTGTGCCACCGGACCCCTCGGCGCAGGTGGAAGACGTAGGTCGTCTCATCCGGCTCGTCCCATCGCCCGGCCAGCTCTGGCTCGATGGTGAAGCTACCCGGTGCCACCCCGGCGCCGACCTTGTGGCGCAGCAGCCTGCTGTAGACGAAGCTCAGCGTGTTATGCGTCTTGCCGCCCAGGATCAGATGCGGGTCGAAGTGGGGCGGATCGTAGCCCCACACGCGGAGAATTCCGCCGCGCTTGGGCTGAGCCCAACCCTGGCGTCGCGCGAATGCAGGTTCGGCTGACAGCATCGCACCCGCGGCAAGGCCGGCTCGCAGAAGGTCGCGCCGCGACAACCTCCGACTGAACTTCGGCTGGTACGTGTTCATGGGCCCTCTCTCCGAATTCTTGGAGCGACCCGACATCGGGTCAGTGGAGGGACCGGGCGGAGGAGACCACGCACCAGGAGGGGATACATCAGCCTCGGCCCCCTTGCGGCGCCCAGCGGCGTCGCTGACCGGATCCTCGAGACGAAGGGCGCGTCCTGCGCGCGTGAGAATACATTGGCGCGCCACTCACCGCAATCACGAGTTCCGATGAGGCGCGCCAGGGCTACCGGTCCACGGTGTCGGGGAGGCACCGAGTACCTAGAAAATAGGCACGCCCGTCTGGTTCCTTCCAGTCCAGTTGCGTCCGGGGTGCTGCTAGGGCGGTGACTTGAAGGGCGGTCGCCTTGGCAGCAAAACTGCACGATACTCGGAAGGACATGGACGCGTCTGCCCGTCGCCGCCAACGGACTCCGCTCACAATCCTATTCTGCGGTCTGTTACTCCTCACGTTCGCGGAGCACCGGCTGGCCGAACTGGACTTCGACTCTACCGGCGTCGCTCGGATCGAGAACAACGAGAAGCCCGACGGCGACGAGATTTTTAACCGGCTCATTTTTGTCGACGACACGGCTGAAGCCAAGGCGCCTGCGGCTGACGAGGCCTGCCACGCCGCCCTCATTTCGCTCGAATCGTGCTCTCTTGCTTTTGGCACCGTCCGCCTCTCGGAGCCCCGTGCTCCTCCGCACTCCCTCCCGTCCTACGCCTAGGAGCTCACCGCCCTCTAAAGGCGGGAGCGCGTGACTGCAATCTGGGAGGAACTCGAGAAACCAAGGAGGAGTGCATGCTTCGATTTTGGTATAGACGGCATCTGAATCTCGGTAACCAGCGAGGTTTCACCCTGATCGAGTTGATGATCGTCGTCGCGATCATCGGCATTCTGGCGGCCATCGCCATCCCGCTCTACGCCAACGTTCAGGCGCGCGCGCGGATCGCCAAGGCCCAGGCCGATACCCGGTCTCTCGCCTCCGCGGCAACGGTCTATGGCGCCCATATGGAAGTACTACCGGCCTCGCTGGGGCTACTCACCGGCGTGGCCACCAACCCCCAGGGCCAGATCGCCGGTCCGTTCATGGCGTCGCTTCCTAGGCCGCCGACCAACTGGACCCCGTCGGCTGCATATTTCTACACTGCCGACTCGGTGGCCGGCACCTTCCAGATCTCTGCGGCGGGTGACAGCACGAGCGCCGTGGTGCCGTAACGATCTAGCGTCGCATCGCCCACAGGGAAGGGCGCGCCCTTCCCTGTGGGTCCGCCTCCGGCCACGGCAGTGCCTTGTTGTTCTTGCACCTCGCCCAGCACACGTTGCTATTGATGGACTGGCCGATCAAAGGTTTAAGATCAGGCACGGTGACCTTACGAGGTCCAGGCATGGGACGGGGAATCTACAGCCTGCTCGTCTTCTCGGTCATCGTCTCTGCGTGGGCGACCTCCGCCCTCGCCCCCAAGGGAAGGATCGAGGTGCCGTGCGGGGTCGGCAGTATCGCGCTGGCCGTAGAGGTGTGCCCGCCGAACGACGTCAAGGCCACTCTCGGCGCGGTCGGGTCGGGCCTCCGCCAGCAGCTCCACGACCAGACGCTCGTGGATTTCGTGCTCATCGCCTCCTACGTTGGGCTGTGGGGTGCGACCGCTCTCGCGCTTCACCCTGGCGTCGCGCTTGTCGTGGCGGCAGCCGGGGCGGCCGACGTCGTCGAGAACCTCGCGATCCTCCACGAGCTCTCCCGCCCCGATCCGCTTGCGCTCGTCCAGTGGGCCGGCCTCACGAAATGGGGGCTGCTCGGGATCGTCTTCCTCACCTTCGTGTTCCTGTTCCGGCCACATCGTGTGTCCCCCCGGTGGACCTCGCTCCTGCGCGCGGCGACGGGGCTGGCCTACGGCGCGGCTGGAGTGGCGTGCCTGTCCGGGCTAGTCAATCCTCGTTTCGTGGAGTGGGCGGCTTTCCCCATCGTGGTCGCCGTCTTCCTTCAGCTCGTGCTGCACGTCGCGGCCCACGCGGAGTTCGAGGCCCTCGGCGATAGCCGGGCGGCGAGGCGGGAGCCATCGGAGGGGAGCCTTTCCGTCGAGCGGGTGCTCACGGAGGAGTACGAGTGTCTGCATGGGCCGCTCAACGGCCCGGGCGGACTCGGTTGGCTCTACGAGGCCATTCACGGTCTCCGCGAGAGGCGCGCCGCCCTGTGTCTGTCGGGCGGGGGCATCCGGAGCGCGACGTTTGCGCTGGGAGTCCTGCAAGGGCTGGCCAAGGTCAAGGTCCTTCCACAATTTCACTACCTCTCGACGGTCTCCGGTGGCGGCTACATCGGCGGCTGGCTGACGGCGTGGCTCCACCACTCGCGGAACGACGTGGCGGCCGTCGCCGATTCGCTGGCCACGCTCGACTCGTCGGACAAGCTCGATCCCGAGCCCTCGCCCGTGTCTCACCTCCGCGACTACAGTAACTACCTGGCGCCGCGCCCGGGCCTGCTCTCGGCCGACACCTGGACCCTCGCCGGGACGATCCTTCGTAACCTGATCCTCCTCTGGGTCGTCCTGCTGCCCCTGCTCGCGGCCGGGCTCATCGTGCCCCGACTATACCTGGCCCTGATCCTGGGCGGGCGCGCCAGCAACATCCTCCTCGGTCTCGGGGTGATCGCGTTGGCCTGGGCGGTCGCCTATATCGGCGCCAGCATCCCGAGCAGCACGACCGCGCGGCGAGGCCAGGGAAAATTCCTGACACTTGGCCTGGCCCCGCTCCTGATCGCAATGCTGTGCCTCACCCTCTACTGGGCCTGGTCGCCGACGCTCGAGTGGAAGCACTTCGTGTACTTCGGGGTCGTCGTTCACCTGCTCGCCTGGGCCGGCTACACCCTCTGGCTCATGACCCCCTGGGGGGCTGCTCGGCCATGGACGGGATCCCGCGCGCAGAAGATCGGGGCCGCCCTGTCCGAGCTGGGCGTCGTCGTCATCGCCGGCGCGGCGGCTGGCTTCCTCGCGTGGTGTCTCGCCTACCTGTTATTCAACGACCACGGGAGGCTCGGTCGCTTCACGCTTCTCTTCGCGTGCATGGCGCCCAGCGCGTTCCTCGGCGCGTTTCTGCTGGCGGCTACGCTCCTGGTGGGCCTGTTGAGCCGCTGGACCAACGACGAGGACCGCGAGTGGTGGGCGCGCTGTGGAGCGTGGACGCTCATCTCGGGTGTCGCCTGGATGCTGCTGAGCTCCCTCATCCTGTTCGGCCCGCTGCTTTTCTCCCGGCCGGTGGTGACCTGGTTACTGGCCTCGGTTGGAGGCACGTCGGGCCTGATCGCCCTGTTGGGAGGATGGAGCGCGCGGTCGGCCGCCGGGTCGGCGTCGGCCCCGCCCGGGCTGACGTCCAAACTCGGTCGCCTGGGCCTGCCGGCGGCCGCCGCGGTCTTTGCGGCCGTTCTTCTGCTCGCCATGTCCTTGGTCACGAGCGGTCTGCTTCGGTGGCTGATGGATCGCGCCCCGGATCTCGCGCTGAGCGAACCCTTCCCGACGCCGTGGCCTGACGTGCCGCAGGTCCCGCTGGACCATGTCAAGGTACTCCTCAGCTCCTCGCCGGTGCTCGTGGTCATGGTCGGCGCTGGTCTCGCCCTGCTCGGCAGCGTCGCCGCCTGGCTCATCAACACCAACAAGTTCTCG
>WNGA01004724.1_pt1 | contig 19951 bp, 18 predicted proteins | sample 5400061 | NCBI WGS metagenome assembly WNGA01 (sample SAMN13153366, study PRJNA577476) | soil metagenome | isolation source: 100 cm soil or saprolite under grassland replicate 2 | place: USA:California | collected 2016-06-15
CGTCTCGAGCAGCACCGCGCCGGTAATCGCGTACCCGAGCGATTGGCGGGTCACCAGCGCCTTCGCCCCGGCTCCAATGCCCGCCCACTCGAACCGCACCGGCACGACGATCCGGCTGTGGTTGGTAGGCGACAGGTCGAGCGGCCGGTCGAGCAGCGCGTCGCCGAAATGCCTGCCTTCGAGGTCGATCCCCACCTCCAGGCGCGTGGAGCGGATGCGGTAGGCGTTGGGATTGTACACGTCGAACACCAGATCGAAGGTGCCGCCCGTCAGGCCGATCCCGGTGACGGCGATCTCCTGCAGCGAGACGGCGGGTTCAGTGAAGGCCAGCCGGCCTAGCGTCGCGCACGAGAGGCACACCAGCGCCGCTACCGAGATGCGGGATGCCAGATGCGGGATGCGCTCGTGCATTTACCCTTCCTGCATCCCGCTTCCCGCATCCCGCAGCAACCGCTCCTTCAACTGTTTCCAGAATTCCATCCGCTCTCCGATCGTCTTTTCGTACCCTGCGGCCGTGGGCTGATACCAGCTCGCCCCCCGCAGCGCGTCCGGCAGGTATTCCTGCGGCACGTAGGCGTGCTCGAACGCATGCGCGTACTGGTACCCCGCGCCGTACCCCAGCTCCTCCATGAGCTTAGTCGGGGCATTGCGGATATGGAGTGGCACCGCCGCGGCGGGATGTGCCGCGGCGGCATCCATGGCCTGGGCGAACGCCCCGTAGACGCGGTTCGACTTGGGCGCCGTGGCGAGGTACACGACGACCTCGGCGAGCGCCAGCTCACCCTCAGGCGACCCCAGAAAGTGGTAGGCGTCCTTCGCCGCGAGCGCGAACGACAAGGCCCGCGGGTCGGCGAGCCCCACGTCCTCCGTGGCGATGCGGACCAGGCGGCGCGCGATGTACAGCGGATCCTCGCCACCCGCGAGCATGCGCGCCAGCCAGTACAGCGAGCCTTCCACGTCCGACCCGCGCACGGCCTTGTGTAAGGCGGAGATGAGGTTGAAGTGCTGCTCGCCGGATTTGTCGTAGACGGGGAGGGGCTTCTCGAGAGCGGAGACTACGACCTCGCGGGATGCGGGATGCGGGATGCGAGATGCGTGGACGTGTTGTAGGACTGCCTCAAGGCCGTTGAGGGCACGCCGAGCATCGCCCTGAGCGTAGGTTACCAGCGCCTCCACGCCTTCGGGGCTGACGCATCCCGCCTCCCGCATCACGCATCCCGTCTGCTCGTGCGCGCGGCGGACGATCTTGCGGACGTCTTCGTCGTTCAACGGCTCGAACACGAACACCCGACACCGGGAGAGCAGCGGGGCCGTCAGCTCGAAGCTCGGGTTCTCGGTTGTGGCGCCGATCAGGGTGATGATCCCGTTCTCGACCCAGGGCAGGAACGCGTCCTGCTGCGCCCGGTTGAAGCGATGGATCTCGTCGCAGAAGAGAATCGTGCCACGGCCCTCGTATTTGAGTCGTTCTTCGGCTTCCCTGATGATTTCCCGTACCCGCCCCACCCCCTCGGTCACCGCAGAAAACGGCTCGAAGTGGCGGTCGGTGTAGTTGGCGACGAGGCGGGCGAGCGTGGTTTTTCCGGAGCCCGGCGGCCCCCAGAAGATGCACGACCCCACGTCGCCGCGGCGGATCAGCTCGCCCAGCGCCTGGCCCGATCCGAGGAGGTGCTCTTGGCCGAGGAATTCCTCTAGTGTCTTCGGCCTCATCCGAGCCGCCAGTGGCTCGGGGGAACCCTGGAACAAAGTGGGCTCCGTCACGATCGGGATGCGGGATGCGAGATGCGGGATGCGTGCAAATCGCACGCGAGTGCGAGAATGCGGTTGTGTCGCGAGCGCCGGCCCAAGTTACGTTCGGCGAGGTGAGGAAGCTCGAACGTCTCGACACGTGGCGGGTTGCCCAAGACCTTGCCTACCAAGCCTACTTGCTGACCCTCAGCCCTCAACTGAGCAAGCATTTCGCCCTCATCGATCAGATCCGGCGGGCAGCGCTCTCCGTGCCGGCCAACATCGCGGAAGGGTACTCCCTGGGGACGACGCCCCAATTCCTCCGGGGCCTCAAGATCGCGCCGGGATCCAACTCCGAACTGTACAGCCACCTCGCCGTGCTCGCGAGACTCGACCTCCTGCCTGGTGATGAGGTTCACGCCGTCATCGACCTGTGCAACCGCGTCATCGCCATGACGATCGGCCTCATCCGCAAACTCAGCCACCACGCGCCGTGACGCATCCCGCATCTCGCATCTCGCACCCGCATCCCGGCTTCTCGTCTCTCGTTTCCCGACTACGAGACGTGATCAAGTACGGTCTTCGTGACATAGAATATCGCTGCTCCCGCAAAAAACGCCGCCGGCAGCTTCCACCCCCGTTTGCCCTGAAATTCCGGGACGAGGTTCGACGCGGCCACATAGATCGTGACCCCGGCCGACAGGGCAAGGCCGTGCTGGACCAGGAACGCGATCTGGTCCGTGAGTACCACGCCCGCGAGCGTCGCGGCGCCCAGCATTGCCGCGGCCCCGATCGCCTGCCCCCCCGACCGGCCGCCCGCCATCATCAGGCTCGACACGGTCACGCCCTCCGGGAGCTTGTGAAGGAAGATCGCGATGAAGACCATCACGCCGAGCGCCGGGCGCACGAGAAACGCGCTGGCGATGGCGACGCCGTCGAAAAACGTGTGCAACAGCAGGCCCACGAGCGCCGAGGTGCCCGCGAGCCGGTTGACGGCGTGGGTCTCCTCGCCGAAGTGGAAGTGCGGCGTCAGGGTGTGCTGGGTGAAGTGCACCGCCAGGTACCCCGCCAGGACCAGCGCCGGCGCCGAGGTGCCCGAGCGTGCGAAGGCCTCGGGCAAGAGCTCCACGACGGCCACGGCCAGCATGAAGCCCGCGCCGAACGCGACGAAGTGCTCGATCAGCGCGAGCTCGCGCGCCGCGCGCCGCGTCACCGCGAGCGCCCCGACGACGTTGCCGAGGGCGGCTACCAGGGCGTACCCGAGCGCGCTAGACACGGGAGAGGAGATAGGCACGCGTGTTGCGGGTGGGATCCTCGAGCACCTCCGCAAGCAGCCGTTCCAGCGTCTCCCCCACCTCGGGCCCCGGCCGCACGCCCGCCTCCAGGAGATCGTCGCCTTTCACCGCGAGGGCCTTCACGGTCAGCGGGTCCCGCGCCGCCCGGATGGCCCCCACGATCTTCGGGAGCGGGGAGCGGGGAGCAGGGAGCAGGACCAGCAGGTCATCGGCATACTCGCCCACCTGCGACAACCAGCGTCGTACGTCGGAAACATGCTTCGGATCCGGATACTTGTCGCGCCACTGGCCGATGGCCCTCCCGCGCTCGATGTCCTTGTTGGAGGACTTGAGCCGCGTGAGGAGCGAGGCGGGATCGGAGGCGAGAAACGCCGTGACCAGCACCGGATCGCGCGGGAGCTTGTCGACGGTCTTCGACGCATCCCGCATCCCGCCTCCCGCCTCCCGGATTTCCGGCAGCCATATCCGCGCCGCCCCCACGTCGATCCACAGCCCCAAAAGTTTCGAGACCCGCTTGGCTGTCGCGATCCCCTTGAACCACTCGTCCCGCACCCGCTCGGCCGAGAGTTGTGCCAACCCCTGCACGTTCGCCTTCGCGGCTTCGAGGGTCCCCGGGTGGATCCGGAAGTCGAACCGCGCGCTGAATCGCAGCGCGCGCAGGATGCGCAGGTAGTCCTCCTGGAAGCGCCAGTTGGCGTCCCCCACCGAGCGGATCAGCTTGCGGTCGAGGTCGGCGGCGCCGTGGAACGGATCGCGCCACTCGTGCCGGATCGGGTGGTACGCGATGGCGTTGATCGTGAAATCCCGGCGCGCGAGGTCGTCCATCAACGACACCCCGAACTCCACGACGGCGTGCCGGCCATCGGTCTTGATGTCCTTGCGGAAAGTGGTGACCTCGTGCTGGCGGTTCTGCCGGTCCAGCACGGCCACGGTACCGTGCTCGATCCCCACCGGCACCGTGCGCTTGAACAGCCGGCGCACCTCGGCAGGCGGCGCCGCGGTCGTCAAGTCAAAGTCATGATTCTCGACCCCCAACAGGTTATCGCGGATCGCGCCCCCGACGCACCACGTCTCGTAGCCCGCGCCTTCCAGTTGCTGGGCGATCTTCAGGACTGCATCGGGGATCGGCAGCCGGGCGGGAAAGCCCATGCCCGACGCTATCCCTCGAGGATCACGGCGGCGGCAGCGACGCCGGCGCTGTGGGTGAGGCTGACGTGCAGGTGTTTCACGCCCCGCATGCGCGCGCGCTCTGCGGCCTGCCCGCTCAACGCGAGGCGCGGCGCGCCGCCGTCTCCTGGCTGCACTTCCACTTGCAGAAACGACACCCCTTGGCTCCATCCCGTCCCCAGCGCCTTGAAGCACGCTTCCTTGGCGGCGAACCGGGCGGCGAGCGCATCCGCCCTGTCCGCGCGCCCGGCGCAGTCGCGGCGCTCCGCGGGTGTGAACACCCGCTCCTCGAAAGTCTGTTGGCCGGCGAGCAGCTCGCGGACCTTCCCCACCTCTACGACGTCGAGGCCGATGCCCACGATCATCCGCAGAGCACGCTCCCCCCGTTCACGTTCAGAATCTCGCCCGTGATGTGCCGGGCCAGGTCGGAGCACAGAAACACGATCGGCCCCGCGCAGTCCTCGGGGCTCGCCACGCGGCCGAGCGGGATCGTCTGCTCGATCTCTCGCCTCCCCCGTCCCTCGTCCCCCTCGTAAGCCCGGAGCGACATTTCCGTGTCGACCCAGCCGGGAGCGACACAGTTCACGTTGATCTGCCGCGAGGCCAGCTCGACCGCGAGCGACTTGGTAAACGAGATGACCGCGCCTTTGGTGGCCGCGTAGTCGGCATGGAACGCCTCGCCGCGCTGTCCGGCCGTGGATGAGACGAGCACGATTTTCCCGCCGTCGGGGAGGAGCGGAATGGCGGCGCGGCACACGTACAGGACGCTGTCCAGGTTGGCGCGCAGCGTCGCATCCCACTGCGCGTCGGCCATGGCCGCCACGGGCACCGCGTCGGAAGGCCAGATCCCGTGGTTCACGATCAGGAGATCCAGCCCGTCCAAGGCCTGCGCCGCCTCGTCGAGGACGTGCTGAGCGGCCCGCGGGTCTCCCAAATCGCCGCCCACGGCTACCGCCCGCCCGTTGCCGCCCTTTGCCGCCCGGATGGTCTCCTCGGCGTCCTCTGCGCGGGTTCGATACCCGACCGCCACATCGGCGCCGGCCCGCGCCAACATCAGCGCCGTCGCGCGCCCAATCCCCCTCCCCCCACCTGTGACGAAGGCACGCTTGCCGGAGAGGTCGATCATCGCCCCTCCCCAGTGCGGAATGGGGAATGCGGAATGCGGAGTAGGCGGGGAAGTGTCGTAGACCCAGCGACCCTCGCTTTCAATTCCGCATTCCGCATTCCGCACTCCGCATTCAAGCCTTCAGCCGCTCCTCGACCATTTCGCAGATCACGTGCTCGATGGCGAGATGGATCTCCTGGATCCGCGCGGTGTCATCCGACGGAACGACCAGGGCCACGTCGGCCAGGTCCTTGAGCTGGCCCCCCGAGTGCCCGAGCAAGCCCACGACGGTCACGGCGCGGGCCTTGGCGGCCTGGGCGGCGCGGATCACGTTGGGGCTTTCGCCGCTCGTCGAGTGCAGCGACAGCACGTCGCCGGGCCGCGCCAGGGCCTCCACCTGGCGGGCGAACACTTCGTCGAAGCCCATGTCGTTGGCACACGCCGTGAGCAGCGAGCCGTCGGTCGTGAGGGCCACGGCGCGCAGGGCCGAGCGGTTCGACCGGTAGCGCACGACGTACTCGGTCGCAAGATGCTGCGCGTCGGCCGCGCTACCGCCGTTGCCGGCGAAGAACAGCGTCCCACCGGCGCGCAGCGCGGCGACATAGGTGTCGGCGATCGCCGCGATCGTCTCGGCCTGTTCCTCGCCGACCCGCGTGGCCAGCGCCGCCAGGGCGGTGAGCCCCGCGCGGGCCTGCTCGGCGGGCGTCACTCGACGGCCGCCTGTACCAGCGCCTGCAAGGCCGCGCCCGACGCACCCCGCTCCTCGAGCGCGGTCCCGACGACCACGAAGTCGGCCCCCGCCGCGCGCGCCGCCCGCACTTGGGCCGGGCTCTTGATCCCGCCACCTACGAACAGCGTGAGATCTGGGACCGCCGCACGACACGCACGGATCAGGTCCGCGGCCACGGGACGCGGCGCGCCGCTCCCGGCGTCCAAATAGATCGCCCGCATGCCGATCAGCCGCGCCGCCGTCGCGTGCGCGGCGGCGAGCTCCGGCTTGTCCGCCGGCAGCGGTCGCGTCTGGCTCACCGCCTCCACGCTCGTGACCCGGCCGCCGTCCACCAGAATGTAGCCCGTCGAAAGCGTGGCGACGGGATGGCGGGTGAGGAAGGGAACCGCCCGCACGTGCTCTTCGATCAGATACTGCGCGTTGCGTCCGGAGACGAGCGACAGGAAGAGGACCAGGTCGACCTCGGCGGTGAGCTGCAGCGCGGACCCGGGGAACAACGCCACCGGGAGCCCGGACGCCGCCTGCCGGATGGCCCGCGCGACGAGCTCCGTATTCTGCGTCCCGTCGAACGACGAGCCGATCATGATCCCCGCCGCCCCGGCCTCACCCGCCGCGCGCGCCACCTCCGCAGCGTGGGCCGGCGAGGTGCGGCTCGGGTCTACCAGCACCAACAGGCCGGGCCGCCGCTCGAGCAATCCTCTCACGGCTCGCTCCCCGCGATGCGCTCCGCGAGCGCCGCGAGCCCGGCGGCGTCCACCTCGGCCTGCGCCTCGAACGCGTACGTGATGAACGCATCGGCCGCGAGCAGCTCGCGCGCCAACTCGCGCCCGCCCTCCGGCCGGCCCGCCACCCGCGTGAGCAGGCGCCGTCCCAGCTGGGCCAGCTGGTCCGGCAGGGGAAGCGGGGAGGAAGGCTCGGCGTCGACCACCGCCACCTCGAGGCAGGCACGCAGCGCGTCCGGCGGGGTCGGACGCCGCCCCTCGAGCCAGGCCAGCACCCCGGCGCGGGTCATCGCCGAAGCAACCGCTCGACGATGTCCCGAGCCTGCGCCCGCGCGAGGCCGAGCTTCGCGACGTCGCCCGCGCCGGCGGAGGCGAAATGCGGCCGTCCGCCCCCCTTCCCGCCCGACACCGCCGCGATCGCGTTGGCGATCTCACCCGCCTTCACCCCTTGCTGCACCAGATCGTCGGTGACGGCGACGTGCACGCCCCCGCGCTCGCCGTTCGTGAACAGGATAGAGATCGCGCGCTTGTGGCTCGAGCGGAACGCATCCATGACGAGCCCGATCTGGTCGCGGTCCTCGAGATCGGAGTCTACGATATGGAGCTCGACGTCCCCGATTTTTTCTACCGCTCCCTGCTCCCCGCTCCCCGCTCCCTGTTTGAGCAGGTCTTCCACCCGCCTCTCGAGCTTCTTGTTCTCCTCCAGCAGCTGCTCGATCCTGCGTACGAGATGCTCAGGCTGCGTCCGCAGCGCACCCGCCGCCTCCTCGAGCTCCCCCTCGAGCCTGCGGATGAGCGCGTACGCCCCCGGCCCCGTCACCGCCTCGATGCGGCGCACGCCCGCAGCCGCGCCCGTCTCGTGCGTGAATCGGAACAGCGCGATCTGACCGGTGGTCGGAACGTGGGTCCCGCCGCACAGCTCGACGGAGACGCCCGGCACGTCGACGACACGCACGATGTCGCCGTACTTCTCGGTGAAGAACGCCATCGCCCCCGCCGCGATGGCCTCTTTGTACTTCACCTCACGCGTGGTGACGGGCAGGTTCGCCCAGATGTGGCGGTTCACTTCCTCCTCGATCCGGGCGAGCGTCGGTTCGTCCACGGGCCCGTGGTGCGCGAAGTCGAAGCGCAGGCGCTCGGGAGCCACGACCGAGCCCTGCTGGCGCACGTGGGGGCCGAGGACCTTGCGGAGCACGGCGTGCACGAGGTGCGTCGCCGTGTGGTTCCGCTCGATATTCCTGCGGCGCGGCTCGTCGACCTGGGCCAACACCGGCGTGGGCTCGAACTCGTCCGCGAAGTGGCCCACGACGGCGCTCACGCCGTCCACCTTCTCCACGCCCTCCACGTCCAGCGTCCAGCCTTCCCCCTTCACCCGCCCCGTGTCACTCACCTGCCCACCCGACTCGGCGTAGAACGGATTCTCCCGCAGCACGACCTCCACCACGTCGCTCGCCTGCCGGAACCTGAGCACATCGGTCTCGGCCTGCGTGGCATCGTACCCGACCCACTTCTGCTTCGCCCTGGGCTTGACGGTGCGCCACTCGCCGCCGCGCTTGACAATCACGCTCGGCGCGTGGCCGTCGACCTTCAACCTACCGGTGCCGGGGCTCACGACTACATTGCGGGAGCGCTCTCGCTGCGCTTCGAGCGCGCTCTCGAAGCCCTTCAGATCCACTCCCTGTCCGTGCTCGGCCGCGATGAGCTGCGTCAGATCGATCGGGAAGCCGTACGTGTCGTATAGCTTGAACGCCTCCGCGCCGGAGATGGTCTTCGCACCCTGCAGCTGCTCGAGCCGCTCCAGCCCGCCCTCGATCGTGTCGAAGAAGCGCTCTTCCTCCGCGCGCGTAACGCTCTCCAGGTGGGTGCGCTTTTGGACCAGCTCCGGGTACACGTTGCCCATGAGACCGCTCACCGCGTGCACCAGATACACCAGCGTCGGCTCGCGGCGACCCAACAGCCAGGCGTGGCGCACCGCCCGGCGCAGGATGCGGCGCAGCACGTAGCCGCGCCCCTCGTTGGAGGGGTAGACGCCGTCCGCCAGCAGGAACGCCACGGCCCGCGCGTGGTCCGCGAGCACCCGGTAGGACGCGCCCCCCGGTCCGCGATCGTACTGCTTCCCCACGACGTCCACCGCGCGCTCGATGATCGGGGCGAAGAGGTCGGTGTCGTAGTTCGACGGGACCCGCTGCATGACCGCCGTGAGCCGCTCCAAGCCCGCTCCGGTGTCAACCGAGGGAGCGGGGAGCGGGGAGCGGGACCCGTCGGCCTGCTGGTCATACTGCATGAACACGAGGTTCCAAATCTCCAGCAGCTGCCCTTCCTCGCTCAGCCGCACGAACGTGTCGAGGTTCAGGTCCCGCTCCCTGCTCCCCGCTCCCCGCTCCCGGATGTCTACGAGCATCTCCGAGCACGGTCCGCACGGTCCGGTCTCCCCCATCTGCCAGAAGTTGTCCTTGTCACCCAAACCGTAAATCCGGTCGTCCGGGACGCCCGCGACCTTCCGCCAGAGCTGGCGTGCTTCGTCGTCCGTGTGATGGACGGTGATGTAGATGCGCCCGGGTGCGATGCCGAGCCAGTCCTGCCCGGTCACCCATTCCCAGGCGTATTGGATCGCCTCCTTCTTGAAGTAGTCGCCGAAGGAGAAGTTGCCGAGCATCTCGAAGAAGGTGTGGTGGCGCGCCGTGTGGCCGACTTGCTCGAGGTCGTTGTGCTTACCGCCCGCCCGCACGCACTTCTGGCACGTCACCGCCCGGGTGTACGGCCGCCGCTCGAGCCCCTGAAATACCCGCTTGAACTGCACCATCCCGGCGTTGGTGAAGAGGAGGGTGGGGTCATCCGCCGGGACCAGAGGGGAGCTGGGCACTTCCTGGTGCCCCCGGCCCGTGAAGAACTCAAGAAACGTGCGGCGGATTTCCGCGGAGGTCATGGGGGGGAATATACTGTCCCCCGACGAGCAACTGATAGGCTAGCTACGAGTTACCCGAGTCGTCTCAGGGGGTGAAGAACTCATCCATGTCCGGCGCAAGAGCGGCGGCGTTCGGGAGCGCCGTCACGCCGAGCGCCTTGAGCGACAACCGTAAGGTACTCGCGTGCTGGTACAGCCTCGTCGACTGGTAGCCCGGTCTCGACTTCGCGCTCACGGCCAGCCAGGCGATCCGCCCGCCCCCGTTGGTGTCGTCGCCGCCTGCTTCGTCGAACAAGATGATCAGCAGCCCGTCCTGCTGGAACTGCGCGCTTTTGATCAGGGGATCGATGTTGGTCTGCAGCCAGGCGTCCGCTGTGCTCAGCGAGCAATCGTGCGCGTCGTTGCACAGGTTAGGCACGATGAACGAGTAGTTCGGCAACGCGTTGTTCGCCAGGTCCGTCGCGAACTGCGTGAACGGGACGAGGTTGTTCTGCTGCACCGGATCGTTCGCCACGTCCGACAGCAGCGCGAAGACGTTGTGCTTCCGCGCGTAATTGCCCACATCCCCGCCGGTGTAACCCACCGACGGCAGGTCCTCCGCGTACGACTTCCATGTCTTGCCGGCCGCGAGGAGCCGCCGGACGACGTTGTCGTCCGACACGACGCTCGCGTAGTTGTCGTCGTTGGTGATGATTTTCCCGACGCTCATCATGAAGTAGTTGCCGATGGACGGGTGCGTATTGGCGTAATACTGCGTCGCGAGCGCGTACTGTTGAGCCAGCCCGTTGAGGTACGGCATCGAGGAGCTGCCGATGACGCTCGTATAGTCGGTGTTCTCCTCCACCACGATGAAGACGTGGTTGAACGAGGGGACGCGGCCGCCCGCGGGAGCGCCGGAGTCGTGGCAGCCCAGGCCGAGTGAAACGACGAGCGCTACCCCCAGGGCGGCGATCGTGCGATGCTTGGACGCGGACGACATGACAGGCCTAGGCACGTTCTGCCAACATACCCGGGCCGATTCTCAACGATCCATGGTCTCGATCATCCGCATAATTCTTGAACCAGGTTCCTCACCTGCGGCCCGGTGTAGCCGCGTCGCACCAGAAACGCGAGCAACCGACGCTTGCGCACCGGGGCTGGGAGGCCGCCCAGCTGGCGCGCCCGCTTCGCCGCCACGGCGCGCGCCTCAAGCCGGGGGTCGATGCCCTCGTCCTCCAATGCCCGGCCGACGGCGTCCTCCGCGGTCCGGCGCTCCACCCCCTGCGCCACCAGATCCTGGAGCAGCCGCGCCGGACCCTTGCCGCGCGTCGCGCGCAGGGCCGCATATTGCTCGGCGAAGCGCCCGTCATCGAGCAAGCCGCGGGCGGTGAGCCGCTCGAGGGCCGCATCCACCGCAGCCGGCGGGTGCTGCTTCCTCACGAGCCGCCGCCGCAGGTCCCCGCGGGCGTGCGCCCGGCGCGCGAGCGCTCGCAGCGCCGCGCGCTGGGCGGCCTCCACGTCGGCGAGCTCGCGGAGCCGGTCCAGCGCCGCGGGTGCGAGCTCCGTGCCGACCTGGAGGCTCAGCGGCTCGAGCGCGGCAACGGGGAGAGAGGCGAATCGCCCCCGATCCACCTCCACCAGCCGATAGCCCGGCTGGCGCGGATCGGGGGCGAGTGCGGTGAGGGTCGGCACTCACTCCTCGGGGGTAGAGGCCTCCTCGTCGGCCGCCACCACGACGGGCTTCACGCCGAGGTGCTCCTTCACCTTCGCTTCGACCTCGACCGCGAGGTCGGGATGGTCTTTGAGATACAGCTTCGCGTTCTCGCGACCCTGGCCGATCCGCTCCTTGCCGTACGCGTACCACGCGCCGGATTTCTCGATGATCCCCGCTTCCGCCGCGATGTCCACCAGCAGCGACTCGTGGCTGATCCCCTCGTCAAACATGATGTCGAACTCGGCCTGGCGGAACGGCGGGGCCACCTTGTTCTTCACGACTTTGACGCGGACGTGATTGCCGATCACCACCTCCCGCTCCTTCACCGGACCGATGCGCCGCATGTCGAGCCGCACCGACGCGTAGAACTTGAGCGCCCGCCCGCCGCTGGTCGTCTCGGGGTTGCCGAACATGATCCCGATCTTCTCGCGCAGCTGATTGATGAAGATCACCGAAGTGCGGGAACGATTGATCGCCCCCGCCAGCTTACGCAGCGCCTGGCTCATCAAGCGCGCCTGCAGGCCCGGCAGCGAGTCCCCCATCTCGCCCTCGATCTCCGCTTTCGGCACCAGGGCTGCGACGGAGTCGATGACGACGACGTCCACGGCGCCGGACCGCACCAGGATCTCCGTGATCTCGAGCGCCTGCTCCCCCGTGTCCGGCTGGGAGACGAGCAGGTTGTCGATGTCCACGCCCAGCTTCTTCGCGTACTCGACGTCGAGCGCGTGCTCGGCATCGATGTAGGCGGCCGCCCCGCCCTGGCGCTGGGCGTTCGCGACCACGTGCAGCGCCAGCGTGGTCTTGCCGCTCGACTCGGGGCCGAAAATCTCCGTCACGCGCCCCCGCGGGATGCCGCCGATCCCGATCGCCGCGTCGAGGTTGATCGCGCCCGTCGGAATGATCTCGACCCGCACCCGCGAATCGGCCCCCATCCGCATGATGGCGCCCTTGCCGCAGGTCTTCTCGATCTGCGTGATGGCGAGGTTGAGGGCCTTTCTGCGCTCGTCCGAGAGCTGCGGGACTTCCTTGTCCGCCGCCATGAGTGTCCTCGACATGGGTTGGGAGCCTCGTTCGGTGAGGCCCGAATATACACCGAAGCCCCGGTTATCGCCACCCGGGGCGGAACGCGTCCGCCAGGTGCTCCAGCTTGCTGTCCACGATCGCGATGCAGTCGAAGCGGTAGATGTCCGCCGGCTTCCCGAACCGGTCCACCCAGACCCGGGCCGCCTTCACGAGCTCGCGCCGCTTCGCCCCCGTCACCGCCTCGAGCGGGCTCCCGAAGGCGTTGCCCCGCCGAGTCTTCACTTCCACGAAGGTCACCAGGTCGCCTTGCCGTGCGATCAGGTCGATCTCCGTATGGCCCACGCGGAATCGGTGCGCGACAATGCTGCATCCGCGCGACAGGAGATACCGGATCGCCTGCTCCTCCCCGGCGATCCCGCGCCGGTGACGCTCGTCGGTCCATTGCGACGGATCGGTGCGGAGGCCGCTCTTCACAAAGCAATAGTAACTGCCCGCCGAACGCCTGCGTAACCGAACTTCTGCCGACGGTTCCCTTTTCACGCCGGGGATCAGGTGCCAGGGAGACGCTGAGTCGCCCGAAGACGCCGAGTGGATATGAGGTCCGAGTGGTTAGTGCCCTACTCGCCCCTCGCTCCTCAACGTCCACTCAGCGCCTCGGCGACTTGGCGTCTCCCTATTCACTCGCGTCCACAGATCTCATCCAGCTCTTCCAGCCCCACCAGCACATCGCGCGGCTTCGATCCGTTGGCCGGTCCCAGGATCCCCGCCATCTCCAGCTGGTCGATTATCCTCGCCGCTCTTCCGTACCCGATGCTCATACGCCGCTGCAGCAGCGAAGTCGAGCCGAGTTGGTTCTGGATGCACACTTCCGCGGCCTGCCGGAACAGTGAATCGCGCTCGCCGGGGGTGCCCTCCTCCCCAGTCCCCCGACCTTCCTCCCCGGCCTTCTCCGCTTCTTCCAGCGCCGCCACCTGCTCGTCGATGCTCGTGCCCGCGGCGGCCGCCGCCTGTGCGGCATGCGCCTTGTACCATTCCATCAGCCGTTCGGTCTCGTCGGTCGAGATGAAGGCCCCTTGCACGCGGAGCAGTTCGCTCCTGCCGGGTGGCAGGAACAACATGTCCCCGTTCCCGAGCATGGTCTCGGCGCCGTTCTGGTCGAGGATGGTACGGCTGTCGACCTTGGCCGAGACCCGGAACGCGATGCGGCACGGGAAGTTCGCCTTGATGAGCCCGGTGATGACGTTGACCGAAGGACGCTGGGTCGCGAGGACCAGGTGAATGCCGATGGCACGAGCCTTCTGCGCGAGTGTGGCGAGCGGCGTTTCGATCTCGCCCTGCACCGTGAGCATCAGGTCCGCGAGCTCATCGACGATGAGCACGATGTAAGGGAAGATCCCCCCCGTGTATTCGCCGTCGAGCGGCAGCTCCTTCTGGATGCCGGCCTGTGTGGCCAGCGTCTCGCGGGGACCCTTGAGCGGTTTTTTCTCCTCGACCTTCCTGTTGAAGTCCATGATGTTACGCGCGTGGTTGGCGTGCAGCAGCCGGTAGCGCCGCTCCATCTCCCATACCGCCCACTTGAGCACGCTCGCCGCCTTGTGGTGGTTCGTCACGACCGGCAGGCCGAGGTGCGGCAGGGCCGCGTACATCGAGAGCTCGACCATCTTGGGATCGATCATCAGCAGCTTGAGCTTCTCGGGCGGATGCGTGTAGATCAGGCTCGTGATGATGGTGTTGATGCAGACGGACTTCCCGGACCCCGTGACGCCGGCAATCAGGAGGTGCGGCATCTTGGCCAGATCCGCGACCACGGACTCGCCCTCGAGGTTCTTGCCGAGGGCGATCGGCAGGGCGCGCGTCGGGCGATGATATTCGGCGCCCTCGATCAGCTCGCGCACGTGCACCATGCGCGGCATGGGGTTCGGGACTTCGATGCCCACGGCGGCCTTCCCCGGGATCGGCGCCACGATACGGAGCGAGGGGGCGCGCATCGCGAGCGCGAGATCGTCGGCGAGGGCCGCGATGCGGCCCACTTTCACGCCCGGACCGGGCGCCACTTCGTACTGCGTCACCACCGGTCCGACCGTGCGACCGGCGATCGAGCCTTCGACCCGGAACGTTTGCAGCGTCTCGATCAGCTTCCGCCCCATCTGATCGATCTGCGCGAGCCCGGCGTCGCCGTCTTCCGGTGGAGCGGGATGCAGCAGATCGATGGGGGGGATCAGGACGCCCGCGGGGACGAGATGCGGGATGCGAGATGCGGGAGGCGTGCGCTCCGCCCGCTCCCTCCGCTCCTTCGGGATGGGGGATGCGGGATGCGTGGGTGCCCCCGTTTGCTCACCTCGCATCCCGCTTCCCGCCTCCCGCTTCCCGCCTCCCGCATCCCGCTTCCCGCCTCCCGCATCCCGTTTCCCGATTCCCGTTTCCCGTGTTCTCAACGCGACCAGCGGATGCCAGCCGACGGTCAGGATCCCGAGCGCCGAGAGCGCAAACAGGCCCACCAGCGTCCCGCCCGCGGTCCCGAGCGCCTGATGCACGCCGTGGGCGAGCATGGCGGGCACGAAGCCGACGAGCTTCTGCGTCGGGCTCCAGGCGGCGTACGCCGGCGGAAAGCTCGCGCCCGTCACGGTGCCGATCCCATAAGGGAAGAGCAGGATCAGCCCCGCGCCCAGCGCAGCCGCCCGCCCGGCGGACAGGCTCCCGAGGCGCTCGAACGCGGCCAGCGCCCAGCCGATGCCGAGCACGGGCAAGAGCACCGAGCCCACCCCCAGCACGCGCCACAAACGCGAGCCGATCTGGTCTCCCCAGCTGCCGGTGATGGGCAGCCGCAGCAGGGTGAGTCCGAGGAACAGCCCGACGGCGAGGGCGCCGATGCCGATCAGCTCTTGGCGCGCCTTGCGGTTCATGTGATACGGCGGTCCGCGTACACGGGGACGACGCCGAAGCGGTCCGCCCGGGCGGCGAACTCGACGTCCTCGCCCAGGTCTGCGTCCACCAGCTGCTGGGCGGCGTCGGACCCCTCGAGCGCCTCCTTCCACCCGGCGAACTGGTCGATCAGGGCGACGGTGGCGCGGGCGGCGTCGTTGAGGGCGAGCTTGCGGATGCCCTTCCGGATGACCTTGATGAGGCGGCCGGCGGTGTACGCGTCCTCCAGCGCGAACTGCTTGTCCCGTCCCCCGCACACGATCACCAGGGCGCCGCGCTGTACGAGAATCGCCCGCGCGCGCTCTGTCAGGGCCTTGAAGTTGGCCGGGGCGCCGACCAGTACGGGGTCGCCTCCCTGCGTCGCGACCAGCGCGGGGGTACCGTTGGTGGTGGCGAGCACAATGGTCTTTCCCGCCACTGCCGCCGCGGTCATCTCCCGCGGCGAATTCCCCAGGGCGAACCCCTCGATCTTCACGCTGCGGCGCTCGCCCGCGAGGACCACGCCGTCCTTCTCGAGGTTCGAGGCGAGGCGCACCGCTTCCTCCGACGTCGCCGCGGGGATCACCGCCTTGGCGCCGTTGGCGAGCGCCGTGACGATGGTGGTCGTGGCGCGCAGCACGTCGATGACGACGACGCCACGGCCCGCGAGATCCCCCGCGACGAGGCCGACCGGCGTGAAGTACGCGTCGATCTTCATGCCGGGGCGGACGGCTGGAGCAGGTGCGGCTCGCGCTCGAGGAACTTCGTGTCCACACGGCCCGCGATGAAGTCGGGATGGCGCATGACCCGACTGAGGAAGGGGATGGTCGTGGTCACGCCTTCAATGATAAACGAGTCGAGCGCCTGCCGCATGCGGGCGAGCGCTTCCGCGCGGTTGTTCCCGTGCACGATCAGCTTCGCGAGCAGGGAGTCGTAGTAGGGCGGCACCGTGTACCCGGCGTAGATGTGCGTGTCCACCCGCACGCCGGGACCGCCCGGTGGGTGGTACACGGTGATGGTCCCGGGGCTCGGCTGAAAGTTGCGGGACGGGTCTTCGGCGTTCACGCGGCACTCGATGGCGTGGCCGCGCAGCCGGTTCCCGTTCATCACGAACGACAGCGGCTCGCCCGCCGCGACGCGAATCTGCTCCTTCACCAGGTCGAAGTTGGTGCACATCTCGGTGACCGGGTGCTCCACCTGAATGCGGGTGTTCATCTCCATGAAGTAGAACGACCCGTCCTCGTCCAGCAGGAACTCGATCGTCCCGGCGCCCGCGTAGTCGATCGCCTCGGCCAGCCGCACCGCCGCGTCGCCGATGTCCTGGCGCAGCGTCTGGTCCACGGCGGGACTCGGCGCCTCCTCGATCAGCTTCTGGTGGCGCCGCTGCACCGAGCAGTCGCGCTCGCACAGGTGCATGATGCGCCCCTGCGTATCCCCCATGATCTGGATCTCGATGTGGCGCGGCCGGGCGAGGTACTTCTCGAGGTACACTGCGTCCGAGCCGAACGCGGCGAGCGCTTCCTGCTTCGCGAGCGAGAACGCCTGGGGGAACTGCTCGTCGTCCAGCGCCACCCGCATGCCCTTCCCGCCCCCGCCCGCCGCGGCCTTGATGATCACGGGGAAGCCGATCTTCTGGGCGATCTTCAGCCCCGCTTCCGCGTCCTCGACCGGCCCGGCGGAGCCCGGCACCGTCGGGACTTTGAGCTTCTGGGCGAGCTTGCGCGCCGCGGCCTTGTCGCCCATCTGCCGGATCTGGTCGCCGCTCGGGCCCACGAACGTGATGTTGGACGTGCGCACGATGTCGGCGAATTCGGCGTTCTCCGCGAGGAAGCCGTAGCCCGGGTGAATCGCGTCGGCCCCGGTGATCTCCGCGGCGGCGATGATGCGCGGGATGTTGAGGTAGCTGTCGCGGGACGGCGCCCGGCCGATGCAGACGTCGTCGTCCGCGAAGCGCGTGTGCAGGCTGTCCCGGTCCGCCTCGGAGTAGACGGCGACCGTCTCGATGGCCAGCTCCTTGCACGCACGGATCACCCGCAGGGCGATCTCCCCGCGGTTCGCGATCAGCACCTTCTTGAACATCAGGGCGTGATGTCGCCGCGCAGCCCGGCCGCGGCCGTCGTGCCGCCGAACGCCTGGCTCTCGCCCGAGTCCACGCCCGAGACCTTCAGCGCGAACTCGCTCGGATTCGTGGCGTAGAAGATCGCGCTCTCGTAGCTGACCGTTCCCTGCGTGTACCAGTAGAACAGCGACTGGTCGAAGCTCTGCATGCCGTACTGGACCGACCCCTGCGCGATGAGGTCGGGGATGCTGAGCGACTTCGTGAGATCGCGCATGTTCTCCTGCACGGCCGCGGTGTTGATCAGCACCTCGGACGCGGGCACCCGCCCCTTCCCGTCCTTGCGCGGCACGAGCCGCAAGGAGACGATCGCCTGGAGCGCGGTCGACAAGAGGTGGCGCACCTCCTCGTGCTGATGCGGTGGGAAGAACGAGATCACGCGGTTGATCGTCTGCGTCGCATCCGTGGTGTGCAGAGTCGAGAAGACGAGGTGCCCGGTATCCGCCGCCTTCAGCGCGGTGTCGAGCGTCTCCATATCGCGGATCTCGCCGATCAGGATCACGTCGGGCGCCTGCCGCAGCACGTGGCGCAGCGCCGCGTTGAACGACAGGGTGTCGGTCCCCACCTCGCGCTGCGAGATGTTGGCGAGGTTGTCGCGGTGCAGGAACTCGATCGGATCCTCGATCGTGATGATGTTGACCCGCCGGTTCGTGTTGATGTGGTTGATCATCGCCGCGAGCGCCGTCGACTTCCCCGACCCCGTCACGCCGGTGATCAGCACCAGCCCCCGCGGGCGCAGGCCGATCTCCTCGAGCACCGGGGGCAGATTCAATTCGCGGATCGTTTTCACTTCGTACGGAATGGCCCGGAAGGCGAACGCCACCGTTCCGCGCTGCTGGTACACGTTGGTCCGGAACCGCCCCACCCCCGGCACGCCGATCGCGAAGTCCGCCTCCTTGTGCTCGGCGAACTCCTTCACCTGACGCGGGGTCATGATCTGCTCGGCCAGCGACTTCAACTCCTCCGGCTTGAGCGGGGACGAGTCGAGCGCCACCATCTCGCCGTTCACCCGGATCGTGGCCGGCCGACCCACCTTGAGCAGCAGGTCCGACGCATTGCGCTGGACCATCTGCGTGATGGCCGCCTTGAAGTTGAACGTCGCTGGTGCGGCATGGGGCGCTTCAGGCATGGGGGTCCACCCGGAAGAGGAGCTGTCCGAACTCGACGGGCTGGGCATTCTCTACGAGCACCTCCCGCACGACGCCCGCGACCTCGGACTCGATTTCGTTCATGATCTTCATCGCTTCGATGATGCAGACGACCTGGCCCGTCGCGACCCGGTTCCCGGCCTTGACGTAAGGCTCGGCGCCGGGCTCGGGAGCCGAGTAGAACGTCCCGACCATGGGAGATTTGATCTCGACCAGGTGAGACGGAGCCGCGGGCGCCGGGACCGGGGAGCCGGGAGCCCCCAGCGACGCCGGTGCGCGCGCCTGCGCCACGACCACGTGCTGGCCGCTCTCGTTGGTCGAGTGCCCGGCCCGACTCACCCGAACCGACGACCAGGCCCCGAACAAACCCCGACGAACCTCGATCGCACCAAGCTCCGGCGCCTCCCTCAGGATCTGCACCAGCTGGGCGATGATATCGAGGTTCATGGCTCCCAAAGTTACACGAGCTCCCAGAGGTGCGTCAGCCCGTCGCTCAAGAGCTCCGGCCCCGCGGGCGCGAGATGCACGTCGTCCTCGATCCGCACCCCGCCGTCGCCCGCCAGGTACACGCCGGGCTCGATGGTGACCACCGCACCCACCGGTAGGGGATCGGGGTTGGTCTTCGAGAGTCGTGGCGCTTCGTGCACCTCGAGCCCGAGCCCGTGACCGAGCGAGTGGCCGAACGCTTCGCCGAACCCGCGCGCCGTGATCGGGTCGCGCGCCAGCGCGTCCGCATCCCGCCCGCTCATCCCGGCCCGCACGCCGACACGCGCGCGCTGTTGCGCCTCACGGACCAATCCGTACAACACTCGCTGCTGCTCGGTCGCCCGCGCCCCCACCACGACGGTGCGCGTGATGTCCGCGCAGTAGCCATCCACTTGAGCCCCGAAGTCTAGCAGCAGCCACTCTCCGGCCGCCACCGCTCGGCGGCTCGAGCGCGCGTGTGGCAGTGCGCTGCGCGGTCCGGACGCCACGATGGTCGCGAACGGATGGCCCTCGCTGCCCAGCCGGCGCAACGCCCCCTCGAGCACGCCCGCGATCGCCAGCTCGGTCATGCCGGGGCGCACCTGCGTGAGGGTCTGGCCCAACGCCTCGCCGGCCAGCCGCGCGGCGCTGCGGATGGCCGCCACCTCGCTGGCGTCCTTCGCCGCGCGCAGCCGCTCCACCAGATCCGTGGTGGCCACCCAGCGCCACGCTTTCCCCGCCTGCGCGAACCGCTCCGCGTCGTGCACCGACAGCGCGTGGGCTTCGTAGCCCATGGTGCCGAGCGGCCCCAGCGTGGCGAGCTCCTTGAAGAAGCGGTCCCACACGCTGGTGCTGTCGACTTCGACCCGCGCCACCGCGCCGGCCTCCGCCCGCGCCTGCTCATCGTAGCGGAAGTCCGTCACGAGCAGCACGTCGGCTCGCGTCACCGCCACGAC
>WNGA01004725.1_pt1 | contig 19951 bp, 15 predicted proteins | sample 5400061 | NCBI WGS metagenome assembly WNGA01 (sample SAMN13153366, study PRJNA577476) | soil metagenome | isolation source: 100 cm soil or saprolite under grassland replicate 2 | place: USA:California | collected 2016-06-15
GAACGACGATGTTGGTGGGCATAAAGAAGCTCAGACTTGCTTCGACAATACGCGATCCGTTTCGTGCGCATCAGCCTTCCGTTCGAACGCTTCGGCAATGATTGCCCTTTGGTTCACCGCGTGCCAGGCCGAGGAACCCTCCGCTGGACTTGAATGGCGCGGGCGCCCGATGTAGCGAAGCGCGCATCGGCCGTCGACGAGCTCCTCCAGCAACGGCTGGACGAAATGCCAGGCGCCCATATTCTCGGGCTCTTCCTGCACCCAGCAAATCTCGATGCGTCTCGAGTACTGCTCGACGAGTTGTGCGATCTCGTCGGATGGAAAGGGGTACAGCTGCTCGAGCCGCACGAGCGCGACGTCAGTGGCGGAGTTCTTGCGCTGCTCGCTGCTCACGAGATCCACATAGATCTTGCCGCTGCACAGAAGAAGGCGTCGAACATCGCCCGGTTGGCGCCTGGCTTCGTCGTCATCGATCGCGAACTGGAAACGTCCGTCGGTGAGCTCCCGCGGTGCCGATGCCGTGAGTGGATGACGCAGGAGGCTTTTCGGCGTGAGGATGACGAGCGGCAGCGGATCGGTCGTGAGAAGCAGCGCCTGCCGGCGGAGCAAGTGGAAGTATTGCGCTGCCGTCGTGCAGTTTGCGATGCGCATGTTGAGGTCGGCGGCGCCTTCCAGAAACCGCTCCAGCCGAGCACTCGAGTGGTCCGGTCCCTGCCCTTCGTACCCGTGCGGCAGGAGCATCGTCAACGCAGTGGAGAGCCCCCACTTGGCGCGTCCCGACGTGACGAACTCGTCGAGAACGACCTGCGCCCCGTTGATGAAGTCGCCGTACTGCGCCTCCCAGAGCACGAAACGGCCCTGTGCCTGAATGCTGTAGCCGAACTCGAACCCGAGCGCCGCGTTCTCGGAGAGCGGGCTGTTGTGGATCTCGAAAGACGCGCGTGCCCGAGGAAACGAAGCGAGCGGAATGTGTTTAGCGCCCGTGACCGAATCGTGAAGCACGGCATGCCGATGACTGAAGGTGCCTCGCTCGACATCCTCGCCAGTGAAACGAATGGGTATGCCGTCTTCGAGGATGCTTCCGAGCGCAAGCTCCTCGGCGGCAGACCAGTCGATGGTCCGATCGATCGGCTGATCCAGCATCGCGGCACGCCGCTCACGAGCGCGTTCGAGTTTGCGATGCACGGTAAATCCTTCGGGCAGCGCCAGCAGCTCGCGATTGAGCGCCACGAGCCTTTCGAGTGAAACCCCGGTCTGCGCGCGGCGCGCCGCTCCACTGGGCGGCACGTTCGGCAGCGGTGGCATGTACTCCTCGTCCGGCTTCAGCTCCGAGTAGGCACGCTCGAGGTCGCTGTGGTGGCGCTTTACGAGCTCACCGGGGAGCTCCTGTGGAACCTCGCCAGCTGTCACGAGCTGGTCTGCGTACTGCTCCCGCACCGTGGGATGTCGCGCGACAATCTGGTAAATCTCGGGCTGAGTAAACGAGGGCTCGTCCCCTTCGTTGTGGCCGTACCGGCGATAGCCGACGAGATCGATCAGGAAATCGAGCTTGAATTTGTGACGGTACGCCCATGACAGACGGGCCGCTTCGATGCAGGCGACCGGGTCGTCCGCGTTGACATGCACGATGGGAATCTTGAATCCGCGCGCCAGCCCACTCGCGTAGCTGGTGCTGTAGGACTCCTTGGGCGTCGCCGTGAACCCGAGCTGGTTGTTGGCGATGATGTGAATCATGCCGCCGACCTGATAGCCCTCGAGACGCGAAAGATTCAGCGTCTCGGCAACCACGCCCTGACCCGGGAACGCCGCGTCGCCGTGGATGATAATGGCAAGGACGCGGCCGGTCTCCAGCCGCGGTTCGCCGGCTGCGTCGACGGCCGCTGCCGCCGCCCGGGCCATCCCGTGCAGCACGGGATCCACCGCTTCGAGGTGACTCGGATTGGGAGGCATGGTGATCACCAGCGATTGCCGGCGTGTTCCGTCGAGCTCGTAGCGTGCACCCGCGTGATACTTCACGTCGCCCATCCACCCGAGATCGATCCGCCAGGACCTCGTGAAGAGCGGATCCTTGAACTCGCCCAGAATCTGCTCGTACGACTTCTGGAGAATGTGCGCGAGCACATTGAGCCGGCCGCGGTGCGCCATCGCGATCATGACGTGCGCGACGCCGGCCGCCGCGGCGTCGTTGATGATCTCGTCGAGGATCGGGATCATCATGTCGAGACCCTCGATCGAAAAGCGCGTCTTGCCCGGAAACGCACGGTGCAGGAAACGTTCGAAGACCTCGACCTGCGTGATCCGATCGAGCAGCTCGCGCGCGTTGATCGGATCGATCGGCGGACGGAACCGTCGCGCCTCCACCGCCTCGCGAAGCCACACGCGTTCTTCGGGAACGAACACGTGGTTGTAATCGTGTCCGGCGGTGGCGCAATAGATTCCGCGTAGTTGCTCTACGGCTTCGAATGCGTTCGCGGCATTTCCCGCCGCGGGTCCGGCGACAATCGACGCGGGCAGACGTGCGAGCGTGTCTTTTGTGAGACCGTGCGATTCGGACAGTAGCGACGGATCGCCGACTGGATCGGTAAACCCCAACGGATCCAGACGCGCAGCAAGATGACCGAAGCGGCGGATTGATTCGGCGAGATTGAAAGTCGCGATTGCCGCGGTCAGATCGGTGGTGCGAAGCGACGCGGTATCGGGACTCGGCTCGCTTTCGATTTCAGGTGTCCATCGCGCAAATACGGCGCGCGTGGCGTCGTCTACGGATGCGGGATTATTCTGATAGCGCTGGTAGAGGTCGAAGACGTAGCCGGCATTGACCCCGGTAAATTCCTCCCACGGGTTCACCCTTCTAGATTACACGGATTGTTTTCGATTACGCGCAGTGAACACGGACGCACGGATGACGTGGAGTATGGGCAGCTTCAAAACGTGACGCCCAACGCGAAGTGCGCGCGCGCCTTTCCGGATCGCGGCCATGCGACGTCGAGTCCCATTCGGATCACCGTGGCCGTCAGGAACACGCCGGCGCCGATTCCGCGATCGAATCGCTGATCTTTCAGCGCGTCGCCATGCGCGTAGACCGTTCCGTAATCGACGAAACCCTTGACGCCGAAGCGACTCAGCTGCAGAGGCGATGTCACAGGCACGCGAAGTTCCGCGGACAGCGCCGCGAGGTTGTCGCCGGCACGGTAGCCGAATCGATAGCCGCGCAACAGGGCTGTCCCGCCGACGAGCGGCTCTTCGTACGGCGGAAGGGGCGCACTCGCGTGGCTGGTGGTCAGACGAAGCGCGAGGACGGACGAGCCGACGAGCCCCACGTAACCACGCAGATCGGTGCTGCGACGATTGGCGTCTGGACTGCGCGCGAAGTTCAGATGCTCCCAGCTGACTGCCGTGTGAATGGCATTTCGCGGAAACACAGGGTCGCGGCGCGTGTCCACGATGAGATCGACACCGCTCGTCGTGTGGTTCTCATCGACGCTGCCAAATCGCACGTTGTTGAGCGAAGCGCCAGCGCCGGTGCGAAGCCATGATGTCAGAAATCTTTCAGCTCGAAATCCGGCAGCGCGCCGCGTCTCCGCGATGTGAAAATGTGGATTCTCGCGCCGGCTGAGTGCCAGTGTTCCCTCGACGCGGCTGAACGGACCGCCAGCGAACGATCGATCGACGTCGAGGGCCGCGCGGCGCTCGCCGCCCCATGTGAGCGGAAACGAGACGCGGCTGCGCGAGCCGAGCGCGTCGACAAAACTCACGCGCGCGCCATAGGTAAAACCGTATCCATCCGCGTAGTCGAGGACGGGGAGCCACATACCTGCCCCGCGCAGCCGCTTCAGCGGACCGGGAGTCAAATCCGTATCCGAGACGCCGGTCACCTCGTCGACGAGAATGATGACGAGCACGTCGGACGCGTCGGTGAGCGATCGAAAACGCTTTCGCACTTCGACGTTGGCAAAACGATTCGACACGCGCAGCCGCGTCTCGGCCGCCTGCAGCGTATCCGGTGTGAGCGGCGATCCGACCATCAATCCCGCGAGAGCGAGCACGTCGCCATCCGGTGTCGTGTGATTGCCGTGAACGCGCACCTCGCCAATCACTTCGTGCTGTGCCGTCGCTGGCTGCGCCGCGGCGCTCGCTGCCGCGAGTACGGCGGCGACGATCGCTGCCGCTCCTAATCGCTCGGAACGTTCGAACATGGAATCCTCGAACTATCCCTTGATGCGAGTGGTGACTTCGGCGAGCCGGTAGTTCTTGTAGTCGACATCGTACTTCGCGTCGATTGACCCGATTGCCATGGTCATTCGAAACCGCATGGCAATCGTGTGAGGGAGCCAGACTTTCGGGAACGGTTCCGCCATTCGCATCGAGGCACGAAGCTCGTCGATCCGGACGATGGATCCGCCAGGCAGAAAGTCGAGATCCATGTTGTCGAACGTGTACTGGATGATCTGGTGCTCGGACGGATCGATCCACAAGGTGACGAGCGACACCTTGTTCATTTTTTCCTCGATGTCCTGATCGCGATCGCGAACCCGTTTGTTCGGTCGCGTGCGGCCCTCAGAAAACAGCTTCGACGGGTAGTACTCGATGCGGAGAACGTCGCGATCGAGGAGACGTTCGCGGCCCGCGAGGGCGTAGTGCCCCGGATCGAATTTGAAACGGAGGAAATACGCGGCCGAAACGAACTGCGGCTCGATGGATTGCTTCAGGACGTCTTCGAGCGACCCAGGCGCCTGCTCGAGGGTGGGCGCAGGCGCAGCGCTCGAATCGCTCTGTGGTTTGCCCGTCTCGGCTGGCCGGCGCGCGCGGCGCTCCTCACGGCGCTTCTCGCGCTCCAGAAAATTCGATTCCGCTTTCGCCCGATCGGCTTCGCTCACACGAACGCCGTCTGCCTTCAGGGGGCTGCGGATGAAATGCCCCTGTTTGATGAACCACATGTAATCGCGGTCGAAGCCGTACAGCCGATTCCCGTCAGGGCCTGTGAGCTGAAACTCCTCGCGTTCTTCGAGGATGTATTGCTGCAGCTTCTTCCAGTTCTCATCCCGGCGGGCTATCACCTGCTCCATGAAGACGTCCAGGTCCGACTGTGCTGAAGGAGCCGAAGGCAGGCAGGCGAGGACGATGAGCGGGAGCGCCAGACGCGCTGTGGGATGAAGTCGCACGGGAGCATCCTCCAGTGGAGGCAGGCGCTGGGGAAAGAGACGCAGAAGAACGGAAAAAAGTTCCTAACGTGCCTCTTCAGGCACCCTAGGCACCCCAGGCACCTTAGGCACCCTAATTATCCGTTTCCGTCGCCGGTTTCTGGAACACGACCTTGCCGTCGAAGATGGTGACGGTGACCTCGGTTTCCGCGAGCCGTGCACGAGGCAGCGTGAAGATATCCTTCGAAAGGACGACGACATCGGCGAGCATGTCGCGCGCGATCGTTCCTTTCCGGTGCTCGTCAAACGATCCCCACGCCGCTCGATGCGTGTATGCATCCACGGCGTCACCGAGCGACATCTGCTCCACTGGACCTGGTTGTTGGAGCATCTGATCGTCCGGCAGCGTGCCGTTGACCGCGACGTGAATACCGAGGACGGGATCTAGAGCAACTGCAGGCCACGGTTGCCCTGATTCGACGACTCCAAGTTTGGCGAACGGCGTCATGTCAACCGGACCGTACGTGCCGACATGTTCGATTCTGTGCCGCCGCCAGTGCGAGGGAACGGCATTGGCCGCGATCGCCCGACTGTACGCTTCGAGCGCCATCGCGAGGGCACGGTCGCCCGCGGTATGCATCACGATCTGCCATTCGCGTTTGTCGAGCTCACCGACGAGTCGATTGAGCGCGGCTTGCGTGAACGACACCGGATTCTGCACGGCGTCCACGGCGATCTGCATGGCGCCCGTTTTGAACACCGGGTCGTCGCCGTACCTTTGCCGGAGTTCATCCAACGCATCGAGCTCGCTGCCGGAAAGTTCTGTTGTCGCGGACAGCATCGCGTAGACGCGAACCGGCAAGTCGCCGCTTCGTCGCAGCTCGTCGTACAGCTCGAGCTCGCCAGCGGAGCGGCAAGTGGTCTGCACGCTGGTGATGCCGCGCCGAATCGCGTCCGCTGCGGCCGTACGAATCGCGGACAGCCGATCGGGCGCGGTCGAACTCGCCTCGACAGCACCCGTCGCATCCGCCTCCAACACGCGCGCGTGGACGTCGATGAAGCCGGGGAGCACCGTGCCCCCGTTTGCGTCGATGACTGTCGTCTGGGCCCGTCGAAGGCGCTGGATTTCGCGCGTCGTCCCGACGCGCAGGATTTTGTTGCCCTGAATGGCGATGGCTTCGGCGGTCGTTTTCTTTCCGTCTGGCGTGTAAACGTGGCCATTGAGCACCATCACGTCCACGGGCCCGGCATCGTCACGTTGCGCGCCGACGATGAGCCCGGCGACGAAAGTGATAGCGACGATGACTGTCACGACGTACGCAGTGAGACGGGCCGCCACAATCGGATTTTATTACAGTGAGGCGTCGCGTCGACCACGAATGCGCGGTGTGGCTGGCGCGTTTTGATACCCTTCTGCTCTCGCTCGTTCGTACGCGGGCTTTCCAGGAGCTGGCGGTGATGCGGTTTGCAATTCTCGGATCCGGAGCGGTCGGCGGCTATTTCGGCGCGAAACTCGCGCGAAGCGGACAGGAGGTCACCTTCGTTGCGCGTGGCGCGCATCTCCAGGCGATTCGCGAACACGGTTTGACCGTTCGCAGCGCGAAGCTCGGCGATTTCAACGTGCGCGCGGCCGCCGAGGAGGACACCGCGAAAGTCGGACCGGTGGATGCGGTCATCTTCGCTGTGAAGAACTACGACAACAGGGGCGCTCTTCCGCTGCTGAAGCCGCTCGTCGGCGGCCAGACCGTGGTGCTGACGCTGCAAAACGGCATCGACAGCGTCAGCGACCTCGCATCAACCGTTGGAGAACAGCACGTGCTCGGCGGGACCACGTACGTGGCAACAGCGCTCGAGCAGCCCGGCCTGATCGTGCAGACGGGCGTACACCGCGCCATCCATTTCGGCGAAGTCTTTGGCGGTCGCGACGCCATCACTCCGCGCGTGCAAGCCATCGCGGACGTCATGGTCGCGGCGGACATCCAGGTCACCGCGGTGCCGGACGCGCGTGTGCCCATCTGGGACAAGTTCGTTTACCTGGCGCCATTTTCGGGTTTCACCGGCGCCGCGCGTCTGCCCATTGGAGAGCTTTGGAAGTTTCCGCACGTTCAGGAGATGTTTTACGCGGCCGCGCGGGAAGTCGCGGCGCTAGCGACGGCCGAAGGCATCGCGATCTCGCCGGTGCGTTTTGCGGTTCTGAAAGAGTACATGGACAACATTCCACCGACGACGAGGTCGTCGCTCTTGATCGATCTCGAAATGGGCAAGCGCATCGAGGTGGAAGCGCTGCAGGGCGCCGCCGTGCGCCGCGCTCTGGCGCGAGGCGTGCCGATGCCGATTATCAACACGTTGTATGCGGCGCTGAAGCCGTGGGAGAACGGGAATCCGCGTCCATCGTCTGCTCAGTAACGCCCTCGAAGCCACAGAGAAATCTAAAGTGAGACACGTTTGATGCCGTCCACCAGTCTCGCCTTATTGAAGTTGATCAGTAATCCGACGTGCAGTCCTGTTACACGCAGATATGTCAACATCTGCGCGAGAAAAACAGGATCGTACCGTGCAACGCTTTTCACTTCGACCACGACTTGTCGTTCCACAATCAGATCTGGACGGTATTCCCCGATTCTGACTCCTCTATAAGTGAGCGGAATCAGCGGCTCTCGGACAAACGACAGCCCCTCAGCCGTGAAGGCGACGCACAATGCGGCGTGATACGCGTTCTCCAGCAACCCAGGACCAAGTTGCTGGTGCACATCTATCGCACATTGAATAATCCGTTCTGTCAGCGGATCACGCGCCGGTGCAGTAGAAATCTCCATTTAGTTTCCTCTGTGTCTCCGTGTCTCTGAGGCCAGTCCGTATTCGGAGATGACAAGGTCGCGCAGCTCCGAAGACAGCAGCGGGAAGGTCGACACGATGTGTGCGTACTGGTCTCTGGTCAAGCCATACAGGCGCGCGGTGATGGAGTTGAGCTCGGCGTACGCGTGTGGATTGGCTTCGATGCCGCTCTGTTCCAACTCCCGCGCGCGCGAGGCGAGTGCGCGGAAGAGCGGTTCCTGCGCGTGCGGCCGCGGGACGCGGAGACGCGCCATGACCGATGCCGTGACGTGAGTCGTGACCTGAAGACGTACGAGGTAATTGGCGACGAGGCTGTTGAGGAGCGCGAGAAGGACATATTGGCTGGTGTTGGTCAGCGGCGGCTTTTTCAAACAGAAAACCGTATGCGTCGAAACTGTTCGCCTCGGCAGGATCGCGGCAATCAGCGTCAGCCGGTTGGTAGCGCTGGCGACATCCCGGTACGCGATCCGCGCGAGATCGAACGTTGACGCTCCATCCAGAAGTTGCGCCGCGACGTCACGCGGAATGGCTTTGATGGAGCGTTCCACCAGCGCGCGGAATGGCTCGAGATGTTTGCCTTCGACGATCGGGAGATATGCGGCGCTCGGCAGTGTCCCCGGAGACACGAAGTGCCCGCGATCGTCGGTGGCATTGAGTTCCCGGCCGAACCGAGCGCCCCAGCCCTCGTGCTGGTCGTCCAGTCTGGGGATGGTCGCGGCGACGAGCGAGAGAATCTCGAGATCTCGCGAGCTTCCAAGCTCCGGAATCGACAGATGCTCGCGATCCCATTGCTCGAGAACCGAGCGCGTGAGGGTTATTGGACGCGCGTCCGGCGGATCGTCTCGAGTGTCGTCAGGCAGCGCGTCGAGCCACGCCGCCTGGCGGATGCCGAAGCGGCAGTGCAGTCGATCCGTTCTTGTGCCCGCGGTGCCTGTGAGCATCGCGAAGCGCATGTCGCGGTGAATCGGAAAGATCCCTTCGCGGTTGCTGAACGTGAGCAGGCGATCGATCTGAACGGAACCGAGTAGCGCGCGGCGCAGCGTCCCGCTCCCGTGATCCGTCGCGATGCCCGACGGCAGGATTAGCCCAAGCCGCCCGCCGCTGCGGACCAACTGCAGTGCGCGTTCGAGGAAGAGCTGGTACGTGTTCGGATGTCCCGAGCGCTGCAGCGGGTAAACCCCGGACGCGCGAAAAAAGCGGAGCCGATCGTGCTGCTCGCCGCGCACGCCGACGCGCTTCGATCGAGGTCCGTTGTCGGACCGCACCATATCCCAGGGCGGATTGCCGAGCACCGCATCGAACCCGCCGTCCGGCCGCCGCCGCCCATCGAGACCGAAGAAGACCTCAGGGAATTCGAGATGCCAGTGAAAGGTCTGCAGCTCGGCGGCCTTGGAGGCCGCTCGTTCGAGCAGCAGCCGCGTCTGGGTACTCGACAACACAGGTCCGCGATCGAGAACGGCCGCGAGGAGGTCTCCGTAGGTGGCGGCATTGAGCGCGCGGTCGGGCCAGAACCAGCCGGCACACCACAAATCGGCGGCCGCTTTCCACTTGTAAAGCGGAGCACCGCGCGCGGTGAGTCCGTCGAGGGCCCGCTCCTTGTCACGTACCGCAGCGGGGGTGTCGCCCGGTTCATCGGCGATGCGAAAGCGATCCGGGAGAACCTCGGTGGCCATCGCGATCGCGGCCTCGCGATCGAAAAGCGGCAGCGTGTCGCGCGTCTGCGGCACCCGTCGACTCGCGGAGGGCTGTCGAGCGATGTCGTCGAGTGTGGCGCCGATCAAACTGTCGCCGCTGGCCAGATGGTGATCGAGGAACGTGAGCGGCCGATCCACGGCGAGTGTCGTCAGCCATAAGGACAATCGCGCGAGCTGTACGGCCATTGGATTCCGATCCACGCCGAACAGGCACCGCTGCGCGACCATCCGCCGGACCTCGACCTCGCGTGCCGGCGTGTCGTCGCCTGGCTGCCACTCGCCGCTGTCGATTCGCGCGCGTGCTGCCGCATGGGCGATGAAACGGCAGGCCGCCACCAGGAATGCGCCGCTCCCCATCGCGGGGTCGAGGACTCGCAGGGCGAGAATCTCATCGGCGCTTCGTCCCTGCACAAGAGGATGCAGAGTGCGCCGGACCAGAAACTCGGTGATCGATCGTGGGGTGTAGAAGCTACCGGTCGACTTGCGTTCGGTTGATGTACGAGTGAGAACAATCGGGCCCTGACGTGATACCGGTTCGTATTCGAGCACGCGTTCGTACACGGCGCCGAGCTGTTCCACTCCGAGATCGCCGTACGCGATACGTCGACGTCCGCCATCTCCTGTGCCTGTCGCCAGCGCGAGCACGGCCTCGCGCACCACCGAATCGGGAAGTGTCGCCCCTTCGCCGAGCGGAGTGTGCTTTGGAGAAAACAGGCGACCATTGAATGGTGTGACGCGCAGATCGCCGGCCCGGCAGCCGGAATGCGACAAACGCGAAATGGCCTGGAGCGTGTGCCACAACCCCCGTGGGATTTGCTGACGCGTGCTGCGCCTGTACAGCGCTTCGATCGTGTACGCGTTCCGATACACGGTGTGCCACGTTGGGACAACGGAGCGCGCCTCGGCGAAAAGCAGAAAGAGGATCCGATACACGAGCGTGAGGCCCTGCTCGAAAGCGCTCTGGGCAGATGGCGAGCGCTTTGAGGCGCGAGCGCCAAGCGCGGCGACAAGTCCGCCGAGCGCTGAGAGCACACCTTCGCCGAGCGAGCCACACACACGAATTGTGTGTGCTTCGGCGCTGTTCACCACCCTGTCGAGCACGCTCTCGACAGCTGTCGCTGTTGCGAGAGTCCACAGTGTGAGCACAGCTTGCTCGTCGCACATGACATGCTCGAGATCGAAATCAAGTGTTCGGCGAGACCAGGGCCGCGCGGTATCAACGATCTGCAGGAGGCGGCCAGTACACACGATCGCCCAACGCACGTCACTCGTGCGGCCGGCCCGCCTCAGATCGCGCCAACACTCCTCTGCCGATGCGGTCCACGGCAGCGCGAGCAATAGAGCAATCGCTCGTTGCCCCAGACCGAGGACACCAACGAATCCTTCCTTGTAGGGCTCGAGATGTAAGACGTTGTAGCCAAGGAGTGTCGCGAGCGGCAGGACGGCGATGTCAAGAACGCTCCTCGCACTCGATGCCGGACCGAGATTGCGAGATGTCCGCTGCCACCATCGTGCAAGGGCGGCGGCTTTCAACGTCTGCTGCGCATGCCGCAGCTCGGCCTCGAATTCAACCGGCAGAACGTCGTTGAGAAATCCCGCAGGAATCAGCGAGCCAAGACTGCCTTCGCTCACCGTTCCGGATCCTCGACGGCCCAGGCGGCGATCAGGCGAGGATCCTCGGCCGTCGTCAGGGAACGCAATGCACGCGCCCGGTCGCTGTGGTGCTGCAGATGTTCGCGCAATCGCGCCAGTGCGTCAGTCCTGGTGTGCGCCTGCTGCTCGGCACGGCGGTCGAAGAGAGACGACTGAATGAGCCGAGGAGGTGTTGCCGAGAGGTTTTCCTCGATTGCCACGCATCGTGTGTGAAGCGCCGCCGCGCTGTCTCCAGTGAGTGTCGTCAGCCTCGACCTGCGATCATTCATCTCTTGCGCGAGAATGGCGCGTACGGGCTCGCTTGAAGACAGGAGTGTGACAAGCGGGGCGACGTTGCTGGGCGTAACGAGAAGCCGCGGATCGAGCTGGACGCGAAGCGGGATGAGCTCGCGCGATGCCGGCCGGCCGGTCCCGTCCTGCAGGTCGCATTCGAACAGCAACACGAAAGCACGCGCGAGCCGCGGCCGCTTGACTGAGGCACAAACCCCGTCGCGCGGGCGAGCGCACGGGCCGGCTTGACCTGTCAGCGCGAAAGCCCTGCGACGAAGCTCAGTCTGTTCGGGCGCGGGCTGCGGCGGTGGATCAACGTGCGCCTCGGCTTTGCGAGCGAGCTCTGGCAACGCCGCGTTGTCGAAGATTACCTGCGCGACCGCGTATTCGTCAGGGCCGCCATGCGCGAGACGCGTCTCGGCCCTTCGCATCTTTTCTTGAAGCCGGGCGAGCACTTCGTCTTCGAACGTTCCACGATAGACGAGATGCACCGCATGCACCCGGCGCGCCTGTCCAAGTCGATCGACACGTCCGATGCGCTGCTCGAGCCGCAGTGGATTCCACGGCAATTCGACGTTGATGATCAGACGGCAACGCTGCTGAAGATTGAGGCCTTCCCCTGCGGCATCGGTCGCAAGCAGCACCCTCGCGTCGCCGCTGACGAACCGGCGAACCGCGTCGCGGCGTTCGCGGCTCGACATGCCGCCGTGAAGAACGGCAATCGACGTCCGGTGGCGGAGCGCCTCTTCGAGGTACCCGAGTGTGTCGCGGTACTCGCTGAACAGCAGCAGCGACTCATTTGTGCGATCGATGAAACGCTCAATCATCCGCCGCTTACTGGACTCTCCTGATAAAGAGGCGGCTAGCCGGATCAAGCGATCCAGCGTGCGAAGTTCCTCTTGCACGTCCTCGAGGCGACTACTCCCGACGATGTCATCCGGTTCGAGGTCGTCGTCCCGCTCCTCTTCGAGCCAGGGGAGGAGCTCCTGGATGGCATCACTCGCGTCTTCACCCTGAAGCAACTGGCTGCGGCGGCAGAGCGTGCGGACGAGCGAGTGACTGCTCGAAACCGCTCGGCGGCAGATGATTGCGGCCAGAATCGCCCCGTGCCGCTCCGCTGGCGCGCGGCGCTTCCACAAGGCGCGCGCATAAGCCCATGTCTCGTCGAGTAGCTGCTGCTCCAGCCGAGAGGCAGCAACCGCCTGATACCGCTCCCGGCGGTCATGACGTCGTCCAATCGCGTGGCCTGTTCGACGAAAGATGCGGAGCGGCGATTGTGAGCCGGCCGCGCCGAGATTTCGCAGGAAGCTGTACGCATGGTCGTCGCCGAAGTGTGGCGTGGCTGTCACAAGTACGACCCACGGCACGCGGGCCGCCAGCTCCATTGCCACAGCGCCGCGATCGGTGCCGGGTTTCAGATGGTGTGCTTCATCGACGATCAGCAAATCAAATGGGAGGCCGTCCAAGCCCGCGCGAACCTCTGGACGCTTGACGAGATCGATCGAGGACACAATCAGGTGCGATGTCGACCATGGATTCACGCCGACAGGGAGCGCGGCCACCATCCGGGTGAGCGCGGTCTGATCGATCACGATCGCGTCGAGCGCGAAGCGCGTTCGGAGCTCTGTCGCCCATTGCTCGCGAAGCGACGCCGGCGTCAGCACGAGCGTTCGTGTGATCAGGTTCCTGGCGCGAAGCTCAGAAACGATCAAGCCTGATTGAATGGTCTTGCCGAGGCCGACTTCGTCCGTGAGAAGGAGCCGCGTGGCTCCGGCCACGGCTGCGAGAGCGGGCTCGAACTGCCACGGCAGCAAGTCGATCTTCGCGGTTGCGGCTGTCCATGGATCTGTCCAGCCATGGGTCCATGCGACGGCGGCAGCCGCGACTCGTGCGACCGTCCGCTCCTTTGCCCTCCTGATCCGCCGTCGGTTATACGAGATCTCGATTCGATCGAACGGCGTGAGCAGTCGGCTCGTGGAGAAAAGATTGTCGTCGCCGATCCCGCGAAGAGTAACGACCGTGCAGTCGTCGAATCGATCGGTGTCGACGACGACCCACGGCTCTCCTCGCGCGTGAACCTGCTGCCCGACGCGAATGGCGGTACGCAAAACATGCACTGCGCAGCTCCGCCAGGCGACGCAGAAAGTGAGAAATGGAGTGCATTCGTCGCCTGTGCGGCGACAGAGACTGGCAAGGTGAATGCCGACGCGAGCGAGAGCGCCGGCGCTATTCTGTGGCCGGCTTCTCTTCGCGTGCGAGCAGGCGGTTCAGGAGCCGCATCGACGCCCCGACTCGAGCCGCCTCTGACGTGATGTGCGCGCGGCGCTGAGCATCGAGCCTGTCGCGGAGCGCTTCCAGGCCGGCCCGTGAGGGATCGTAAATGCCCCATTCGTCCATTGCCGATCGATCCGTCGTACTCGGCAAGCTGTAGACCTCACGATCAGCCATGTACTGTTCCCTCCTTGGGTATCAGGAGAAGGCGGGGAGCAAGCGTCATGCCCGCAGAGCTTGAACCCGAGAATGGCGGAAAATCGCGGTTTTCGTGGCCAATTTGCCGCGGTGGCCCCATCCCGGGCAGCAGCCTCACCCACCAAAGGCGGGACCACCCTTACAGATATGCAAGACGTCGTCAGCACGCGCGGCCGGCGTTTGCCCACAACAGCTCCGGAAAACACGATTCAACCGGGCGAGGCCATGATGGCACATGCGTTGCGTTTGAGTTCGTCGCATGATCGTCACATTTCTCGGAACCAAAGGCGGCACGGGTACGACCACCGTCGCCGTCAACTGCGCGGCGGAGCTGCGGCGCATCACCAGTCGCACCACGCTCGCCGTGGATGTGAAAGCCGGTCCCGGCGACGTCGCAGTATTTCTCGGCTTGCGTCCGCGTTATACGCTCGTTGACCTCATCGATCAACTCGGCTGGAGCGATCGCGCGCTGGCATCGCGATTCATCACCGCGCACGACTGCGGCCTGCACGTGCTCGCCGCGTCCGACAGTTTTGGCCGTCCGTCTTCACACGACGCAGAAGGAGTGGACCAGACGCTGCGCTGTTTTTCGGCGTTGTACGACTTTGTGGTCATCGACGCCGGCAGTACGCTCAATGCGTGTGCCGCGGTCGCGCTCCCGATGTCCGATGTCGTGATGCTTGTCGCCAATCCTGATGTGCCTTGTCTGAGAAACCTGCAGCGGTACGGCGACGCGCTCCGGCTCGCCGGCGTGGCCCCCGAACGCGTGCGCATTGTGCTGAACCGCACCTCCGATAACGGCATGCTGCCGCCCAGCGAAATCGAGAAGGCGCTCGGTCGTGCCATCGATTATCAGGTGCCCAGCGACTATCGCACGGCGGCCGCTGCCGTGAATGCCGGCGTGCCGATGTCGAGCCTCCGGCCGACCGACTTGCAGACGCAAATCACCGAGATGGCTCGTGCGATGGCGGGCACGCCGCCTGCCGTTTCAGCCTGACAACAGTCGCGCCGAGATGGGTTTCGGCGGCATCCCAAAAATCCTCGACGAGCGGGTGAGTACGTAGCAGACGCTGCACCAGCGCGCGCTGAACGCCTTTACCGCGTCCGTGAATCAGACGGACGACGTGATGTCCGCGCTCGTTGGCCGCACGCAGATACTCGTCAACCACCGAGACGATGTCGCGCGGTTGAAACGCGTGAAGGTCGATGGCCTCATCGATCGGAACAGAAACGGCGTCTTCCTCGTCCATGCGGTCGCCGCTGATTACTGGTGATATTCGACCGTGACCGTTGTCGTGATCCCGCCTCGCGCCGAGAAGTCTCCCACGACAGTCATGCGTCGCGGCCGGCAGGCGGTAACGAGATCATCGAGAATCCGATTCGTCGCTGCTTCGTAGAAGATCCCCTGGTTGCGGTACCGCAGCAGATAGTATTTGAGCGCTTTCAGCTCGAGACAGAGGGCATCCGGCACATAGCGGATTCGAATGGTGCCGAAATCGGGGAGACCCGTCTTCGGGCACATGGACGTGAACTCGGGACACTCGATGGCGATCTCGTACTCGCGTTCGGGCTGCGGATTGGGAAATGTTTCGAGCACGTCCGCGTCGGACATCGAGCCATGTTACACCGCGCTTGATTGACAGTCCCGAGCGTGCGAAGTAGCATTACGGGCGCTTTTTTTTGGTTTTTTCCGCAAGCGGCTGCTCCGCGCAGTAGCTGCACGTCGCGGGAGCATCGGACCACGCGCGCGGCACACCAGGGGGGACCACGATGGCTGAAGCCCGCAGAATGGGCAAATCGGAGTTGTTTTCAACGTTCGCTGAACGGTTCGAGATGAAGCGCACGCAGGCCCGTGAATTTTTCGACGAGCTCGCCGCGCTTTGTGAAAAGGAGCTGAAACGCTCGGGCGAGTTCGTGCTGCCCGGCATGGTCAAGCTCGTCGTTCAGAAGCGCAAAGCGCGCATGGGACGCAATCCCGCAACCGGAGAGCCAATCAAGATTCCCGCCAAGACCGTTGTGAAGGCCCGTATTGTCAAGCAGCTGAAGGATGCCGTTCTGCCGCGCAAGTAACGCACGCACCTACCCCCCAGGCTAGGGCGGGGCAGAAATCAGAAGGTGGCGTGGTAGGCGCCTTTTGATTTCTGCCTTTTTCTTTCAATCGACGCACGGACAAGAGAGCCCCGCCACTACGCGCTGCTGTGGCCCCCTACTTCGTCAGGGTGCGGTGTTGCCTTTGATCCGGCGCGCGATCTCGCGGATCTCGAGCTTCTCCATCTTGAACTTCAACGTCGAGAGCGGAACCCCCAGATAACGGGCCGTCTGCGTCACGTTCCAGCCGCTGCGCTGCAGCGCCCGAATGAGGAAGTTGCGCTCGAACGTTCCCAACGCGCGATCCAGCAGACTTCCATTCGTCTTTTCGCGGTCCAGCTCGCCGACATGAAACTCGAGCGGCAGGTCATCGTCTGTAATCCACTCGCCGTCGGCGGTGGCGACGACGCGTTCGATGAGATTCTCGAGCTCGCGGATGTTTCCCGGCCACCAGTGGTGCGACAGCATTCGCAGCGTCGAGTCCGCGATGCCGCGCATCCGCTTGTGAAAACGGTCGCTGTATCTTTGAACGAAAAACCGCGCGAGCTCTGGAAGGTCCTGCATCCGCTCGCGTAACGGGGGCAGCCGCACAGGAATCACGTTGATTCGATAGAAGAGATCCTCGCGGAATGTACCTTCCTTCACCGCACGCTCGAGATCGACGTTCGTCGCCGCAATCAAGCGGAACGACGTCTTGATCGGTTTGTTGCCCCCGACCCGTTCGATTTCGTTCTCTTGAATCGCGCGCAGCAGCTTGGCCTGCAGATCGAGTTTGAGATCGCCTATCTCGTCGAGGAACAACGTGCCGCCGCTTGCCAGCTCGAACTTGCCGATGCGTTGCTGCACCGCGCCGGTGAACGCCCCGCGCTCGTGGCCGAACAGCGTGCTTTCGACGAGGTCGCGTGGAATTGCCGCGAGGTTGACCGCGATGAATGGCCGCTCGGAATCGCCGCCACTCGACGCCGACGCTTCCCGATGGATCAAGCGGGCCAGGAGCTCCTTGCCGGTGCCGCTCTCCCCCAGGATCAACACCGTCGCGGACAGGCGGGCCACCTTGTGCACGAGCTCCAACGTTTCCCGCATCGCTGCGCTCGGGCCTGCAACGAAATCGCGGTCGCCGAGCTCCTGTACTTCTTCGGTAAGCGTGAGCACACGGCGATTCAAGTCCTGGCGCTCCGACGCCAGCGCGACCGTCGCGCGCAGCGTGCCGGGATCTGCCGTCTTCGGAAGGAAATGATAGGCACCCAGCTTGATCGCCTGGACAGCGGTCTCAACGTCGGACGGCGCGCCGAGCACGATGCTTTCCGCCAGTGGATAGTTTTCCCGGACGATCTGCAGCAGTTCGAGCGCGGTGATGCCGGGCAGCGAATGATCCGCGACGACGAGGTCGACTTCTTCGCGCTCCAGCAACCCAATCGCAGATTCACCGGAAGCTGCACGAAGCACGCGATGATCGCGACGGAGCGCCGCGGTCAACGTTTCGCGGGCGTCATCGTCTGCATCGATGACGAGGACCGTCTTGCGGCGCGTGGACACGTGCCGCAGTATAGTCGTTCAGGTATGGGCTGGCTCTGGTTCGTCGCGGTCACAGGGTGGCTGCTGGCGCTTGCCGCGTTGGGCACGGCGCGTCGCCTTTCCCGGCGCCATGCGCAGCTTTACGAGCTCTACTGGGAGCTGAAGTACGAGCACACCGAGCTCAAGTCGAGAATCAAAGCCATTGCACCAACCGCCGACGAGCAATTGAGCGAGCGCCCGCCCGCGCAGCAATCCTTTGTGCCTTTGGCAAGTCTCAAACGTGATCGAGCCGCAGATAGCCGCAGATAGCCGCAGATGGCCGCAGATAAGCCGCAGATAAGCCGCAGATAAGCCGCAGATGGCCGCAGATGGCCGCAGATAACCACAGATAGCCGCAGATGACCACAGATAGCCGCAGATGAGAATTCAAGTCTTGAATCAGAGAGTCTGTTATCTGCGCTGATCCGACAGCTTGACCTTCTTCGGCGTTCCAAGCGACAGTGAGAGGCTGTTTCTATGGCCAACGAGTACGACGTGATTGTGATTGGCGCGGGCACGGGCGGATATGTCGCTGCCATCCGCGGAGCTCAACTCGGCCTGAAGGTCGCGGTGGTCGAGAAACAGAAGGCGCTCGGGGGAACGTGTCTCATCTGGGGCTGTATTCCGACGAAGGCACTGCTCGAGCACGCCCACGCGCTGAAGATCGCGCAGGCGGCGAAAGAGTGGGGCCTGAGCGGCGTCGACGGTGGCGCCGTCAAGCTCGATATGACGGTCGTTCACGCACGGAAAGACAAGATCGTCTCTGGCTTGACCGGTGGCGTAGAGCTGCTATTCAAGAAGAACAAGATCGATTGGATCAAAGGTACGGCTCGCCTCGCAGGCGGAAACGCCGTCGAGGTGACGTCGGCCGACGGCGCGAAACAGACGCTCGCGGCAAAAAGAGAGATTGTCATCGCGACAGGTTCCAGCGCCAGGAGTGTTCCAGGAATCGACGCCGACGGAAAGCGTGTGATCTTCAGCGACGAAGCGATCCATCTCAAAGACGTGCCGCGCACCATCGCAATTCTGGGCAGCGGTGCCGTCGGTGTCGAGTTCGCGTCCATTTTCAAGAGCTACGGCAGCGAAGTCACGGTAATCGAGCTCCTGCCTCGATTGGTGCCTGGTGAAGACGAGGCGGTGTCCGCGGAGCTCGAAAAAGATTTCAAGCGGCGCGGCATCAAAGTGTCGACGGACACGAAGGTGACATCCGCAAAGGTGACGTCGGCGGGCGTCGAGCTGCAGATGACGTCAGGACAGGGGAAGGCGGCAAGTCTCAGGGTTGACGTGTTGCTCGTCGCGACGGGCCGAGGCCCCGTCACCGAAGGACTCGGCATCGAAGCCCTCGGCATCGCGGTGGATCGAGGCTACGTCGTCGTCGATCAGCTGTATCGCACGAATGTGCCGGGAATCTCCGCCATCGGCGATGTAATCACGATGGGTGGACCGCATTATCAGCTCGCGCACGTGTCGTCGATGGAGGGCATCATCCTGGCCGAGCGGATCGCGGGGCGTGAGGTTCGCCCGATCAACTACGATCACGTGCCGCGCTGCACGTACTGCGATCCCGAGATCGGCAGCGTTGGTTTGACGGAGTCACAGGCAAGGCAGCAAGGCTACGACGTGCGCGTCGGCGCATTTCCGTTCAAGGCGCTCGGTCGCGCGCGCATGGCCGGCGAGACAGACGGTTTCGTGAAGATTGTTGCCGATAAGAAGTACGACGAAGTGCTGGGCGTGCACATCATCGGTCCGCGCGCCACTGAGCTCGTGGCGGAGGCTGTGGTTGCGCTGCGGCTGGAGTGCACGATCGAAGAGCTCGTGAAGACGATGCATGCACACCCGACCATGTCGGAGGCGATGGGCGAAGCGGCGCATGCCGTGACCGGCGCCGCGATTCACATTTAGGTCGATGATCGATTTCTGCATGTAAGCTGGGTTAGAGAACCATCATGGCGACACCCGTAGTTATGCCGCAGATGGGCGAGTCAATCGCCGAAGGGACGATTGTCCGCTGGATCAAGAAGGTCGGCGAGAGCGTCGATCGCGACGAACCGCTTTTTGAGATCTCGACGGACAAAGTCGATGCCGAGATTCCATCGCCGGCCGCCGGCACTCTTCTCGACATTCAGGTGAAGGAAGGCGAGACCGTTCCCGTCAACAGCGTCGTCGCCACAATTGGCGCGCCGAGTGAAAGGCCAGCGTCCGCGGGTGCCGAAGCCGCGGCTGCTGCGCCGCCGCCGTCCGGCGAAA
>WNGA01007226.1_pt1 | contig 19949 bp, 20 predicted proteins | sample 5400061 | NCBI WGS metagenome assembly WNGA01 (sample SAMN13153366, study PRJNA577476) | soil metagenome | isolation source: 100 cm soil or saprolite under grassland replicate 2 | place: USA:California | collected 2016-06-15
ACGTCAGCCCGAACTGGTCCTGCAGGTCCTCCAGCAGGTTGATGATCTGCGCCTGGATCGATACGTCAAGCGCCGACACCGGCTCGTCGCAGACGATGAACGCCGGCTGCACCGCCAGCGCCCGCGCGATGCCGATGCGCTGCCGCTGCCCGCCCGAGAACTCGTGAGGATAGCGGTTGGCGTAGTACGGGTTCAAGCCGACCACACGCATCAGGTCTTGCACACGCTCGTTCCGCTCCTTGCGGTTCCTCGCCAGCCCGTGGATGATCAGCGGCTCCGCAATGATGCTGCCGATCGTCATGCGCGGGTTCAGCGAGGCGTACGGGTCCTGGAAGATCATCTGCATGTGGCGCCGCATCCGTCGCAGCTCGCCCGACTTCAGCTTCGTCAGGTCCTGGTTGTTGATAAGAACGCTGCCCGCCGTCGGCTTGTAGAGCAGCAAGATCATGCGGCCCAGCGTGGTCTTGCCGCAGCCGCTCTCCCCCACCAGCCCCAGCGTCTCTCCCCGCCTTACGTCGAACGTAACCCCGTCCACCGCCTTAACGTCGGCGATCTTGCGCTGGAAGATGATCCCGGACGTCACCGGGAAGTACATCTTCAGGTCGCGCGCCTGCACCAGGTTGTCGCCCGGTCGCGGCGCGCTCGCCGCTCGCGAAGCCTGCTCCGTCGTCATCTCTTCACCTGCCTCGGTCTAACCTACGCATAACCTAAAGCTGCGGCTTTCACCCCGCAGAGGAACCACTGTTCACTACTCACTACTCACTGCTCACTGACCACAAACCTACGCCGCTTGCTCACCCTTCGTCGCCTTCGCCACCCGCTCCCACTCCCAGCAGGCGCTGGCGTGGTCCTGGGCGACTGTAATCAGGGGCGGGTTCTCTTCCTTGCAGCGGTCCACGGAGAAGCGGCAGCGAGGGCGGAACGGGCAGCCGGCGCCCAGGCGGATCAGGTCCGGCGGCATCCCCTCGATCGGGTCAAGCTTCTCCTTGCGCACCTCGTCCAGGCGCGGCACGGACTTGAGCAACCCCAGAGTGTACGGGTGACGCGGGTTCGCGTACAGCTCGGCCGCCGAGGCCGACTCGATTACCTTGCCGGCGTACATCACGAAAACGCGGTCCGCGTAACGCGCGACCACGCCCAGGTTGTGCGTGATGACGATAACCGCAGTGCCCAGCTCTCGCGTCAGCCGCGTCAGCAGCTCGAGGATCTGCGCCTGGATCGTCACGTCGAGCGCTGTTGTCGGCTCGTCGGCGAGCAGCAGCTTCGGGTTGCAAGAAAGCGCCATCGCGATCATCACGCGCTGTCGCATCCCGCCTGAGAACTGGTGAGGATAATCGCCGATTCGCTGCCTGGCCTCCGGAATGCCCACCATCTCTAGCAGCTCGACGGCGCGCGTGATGGCGGCCTGTCTGTCCATCTTCAGGTGCAGCTCCAGCGTCTCCGTAAGCTGCCGGCCGATCGTCAGCACCGGGTTCAGTGACGTCATCGGCTCCTGGAAGATCATCCCGATCTTGTTGCCTCGGATGTGGCGTACCTCCTCCTCATCCATCTTGACGATGTCGTCGCCCTCGAAGATGATCTCGCCCCCCACGATCTTCCCGGGTGGATTCGGGATCAGCCGCAGGATCGAGAGCGCGCTCACCGTCTTGCCGCAGCCGCTCTCCCCCACCAGCCCGACGATCTCGCCGGGCGCGATATCGTAGCTGACGCCGCTGACGGCCTGGACTACGCCCTCCTCCGTGAAGAAGCTGGTCTTCAGGTCCTTGACTTGCAGGAGTGGTTCCGCCAACAGGTCCTCCTTTAGCCGCGCCTCAAAGCCGGTCCGCGCGACCGCACGCCGTCGCTCGCATGATGGTGGGGAAGAGGGGATTCGAACCCCTACGCCAATAGGCACGTGATCCTAAGTCACGCTCGTCTACCAGTTCCGACACTTCCCCTCCTGGTGGGCCACCCAGGACTCGAACCTGGAACCTAGCGATTAAGAGTCGCTTGCTCTGCCAAATTGAGCTAGTGGCCCTTTGATTAGCGCCTCTTTTGGTCAGGTTCGCGAAGTATATCATGGCGCAAATCGGCGGAGCAACTGAATCTCGCGATGCGCTTCGCCGCTCGGGCAGCACAATATATTTTCGCTGAGATTAGGGCTACGAATCAAGGCGAGGCGCGGAAGATGGAAGACTGAAGACGGAAGATGTGAGGTGGTGGGCGATGCCCCGATTAGGATCGGGGCGACCTCCCCGATTACATCGGGGCGCTCTAACCGGACTGAGCGTCTATAAGACTCTGTATATATGCATGGCTCTTCATCGACTTGAGCTTGCGCTCCCGCTTACGCGCCGAGATAGCGTCGGCGAACTCCTCACGATAGACCAGCGACCAGGGCCTGAGGTTTCGTGTTGACTTGACCTTGCCCTGGTTGTGATCGTCCAGTCTGGCCTCCGGATTTGCAGAAAAACCGATGTAGAAGCCACCAGTGCGCCCGCTGCAAAGCACGTAGACAAACGCCATGTGAGGAGGAATGGTGGGCGATGCAGGACTTGAACCTGCGACCTCAGCGATGTCAACGCTGCGCTCTAGCCAACTGAGCTAATCGCCCACTATTTGCGTCAGGTCGAATTGGCCCTGCGACCTCCCCGATTTCATCGGGGCGCTCTAGCCAACTGAGCTAATCGCCCACGCGCCACTCATTCTACGACTTGTCTCGCCCGTTAGAAAGCGCTAGCATGAGGGGCAAAGGCGAAGACCGGGACGAGTAGCCAAGGCACGGCTACAGAGAGGCGAGCGTCCTTCTGAGAGCCCGCCGGCCCTCTACCTGAGCGAAGACCACCCGCGAGCCGGCCGTCGAATCCTTTCCTGAAGGATAGGCTGCCCCGGAGGCACCCGTTAGCGGCCAAAGGAGTCCTTCCTCGGAAGGAAAAGATGGGTGGAACCACGGAGCGCCCTCCGTCCCACGGGACGGGGGGCGCTGTTTAGTTGAGAGTTGGGAGTTGTGAGTTGAGAGTAAAAGGCGGAGAGCGATCTGGTGCGGGGGAACCGGAGAGCTTCGGGATGTTTGTGCTTCGGTTGTGGATGTGGGCGGTGCCTGTCGTGATGTTCGTGGCGGCGGTCATCTTCGGCGGGATCGCCGTCGCCGGCGGCAAGTGGGGTCTGTTCGTGGTCATGCTGGTGATGGGCGTGATCGCGGTCTCGCTGTTCGTCTTCCACTGGTGGGTGATGTACCGGTTCGGAAAGGGGAAATGAGAAATGGGAAATGAGGGGCGGGCGTCAGCTCTGAAAGGGATGACGAAGGAAGAGCGGCTCGAACGGATGCGGCATTCCGCCGCGCACATCATGGCGGAGGCCGTGACGGAGATGTTCCCCGCGGCCCGCCTCGGCATCGGCCCGCCAATCGACACCGGGTTCTACTACGACTTCGACCTGCCGCGGGCTCTTACGACTGAGGACCTCCCGGTCATCGAGCAGAAGATGCGAGAGCGGATCCAGTCGGACGTGCCGTTCGAGCCGTCGCTGATATCGAAGGACGAAGCGAGGGAGAGGTTCGCCGGCCAGCCCTACAAGCTGGAGCTTATCGACGAGATTGCGGACGAGAAGGTCGGGCTGTACCGGCAGGGGGAGTTCGCGGACCTTTGCCAGGGCCCGCACGTCGAGCGCACGGGCCAGGTGCCGGAGTTCAAGCTGATGAGTGTCGCCGGCGCCTACTGGCGGGGCGACGAGAGAAAGCCGATGCTCCAGCGAGTGTACGGAGCGCTGTTCGACACGAAGGACGAACTCGCGGAGTACCTAGCGCGGATCGAAGAGGCTGCCCGGCGCGATCACAGGCGGCTCGGACGAGAGCTGGACCTCTTCTCGTTCCACGAGGAGTACGGACCGGGGCTGGTCTACTGGCACCCCAAGGGCGGCCGCATGCGCACTCTGATCGAGGATTTCTGGCGGGAAGAGCACTACCGCGCAGGCTATGACGTGGTCTATTCGCCCCACATTGGGAAGTCGTCTCTGTGGGAGACGAGCGGGCACCTGAACTTCTACAGCGAGAACATGTACTCGCCTATGGACATCGACGGGCAGGACTATTACGTAAAGCCGATGAACTGCCCGTTCCACATCCAGATGTACAAAGCCGGCCTGCGCAGCTACCGCGACCTGCCGATCCGCATGGCGGAGCTGGGCACCGTCTACCGCTATGAGCGCTCCGGCGTCCTGCACGGCCTGCTCCGCGTGCGAGGGTTCACGCAGGATGACGCGCACATCTTCTGCCGACCCGATCAGGTCAAGCAGGAGATCGAGCGATGCGTGGAGTTCATGCGCTTCTTCCTGGGCGCCTTCGGCTTCGAGCGCTTCCACGTCTACCTCTCGACTCGCGATGCCGCCGGAAAATACGCCGGTTCGTTGGAGGACTGGGGAATGGCGACCAATGTGCTGCGCGACGTCATCGACGAGCATCGCCTGCCTTACGATGTCGATGAAGGGGGAGCCGTTTTTTACGGCCCTAAGATCGACGTTAAGATGCTCGACACGCTTGGCCGCGAATGGCAGTGCACGACCATACAATTCGACTTCAACCTGCCCGAGCGGTTCGACGTAAAGTACATCGGCGAGGATGGACGCGAGCACCGGCCGTACATGGTTCACAGGGCGCTGCTGGGATCGATGGAGCGCTTCTTCGGCGTGCTGATCGAGCACTACGCGGGCGCGTTCCCGCTGTGGCTGGCCCCCGTACAGGCTATCGTCATCCCGATCGCAGACCGGCACGTCGAGTACGCGCGGAAGGTGGCCGACGAGCTTCGGGCCGCGGGCCTGCGCGTCGAGATCGACGACCGCGGCGAGCGCATGCAGGCCAAGATCCGGGACGCGCAATTGCAGAAGGCGCCGTACATGCTGGTGGTCGGGGATCGCGAGGCGGAGGCCGGGGCAGCGGCGGTACGCCTGCGAAGCGGCGAGGACCTAAAGGCACGGCCAGTGGCAGAAATCATAGCCCGCATGAAGGAAGAAGTGGCACAACGAGCTTAGAAGGGAATCGCGAATCGCCGGCACGCGCCGGCCTCTGCCTCGACTGCCAGCATTCGCGTGTCGTCGAAAGCTCGCGCGGCAGCCGATTCTACCTCTGCCGCCTATCGGAAACGGACCCCGCCTTTGCGAAATATCCGTCTCTCCCCGTTCTTTGTTGTAAGGGCTATCGACCATCGTTCGCCAGGCGCGAGGGGCCGCAACAATCGGTTTGAGGTTAGCGTCTGTTCATTGATGAGGCACTGCCGTTGTGCTAGTATGTCGGTAATCGTGGCGCAAACCTTGACCAAGAGGGGCTGACCTATTCTCCGAGAGCTTCGGATTAATGAACGGATCCGAACAAGAGAGGTCCGTCTCATAGGGGCGAACGGGGAGAATATCGGCGTAGTCCCTTTCCCGGACGCGATGTCTCGCGCACGGGAGGCTGGCTTGGACCTGGTAGAGGTAGATGCCAACGGTAATCCCCCTGTTTGCAGGCTGCTGGATTACGGCAAGTGGAAGTACGAGCAAGCGAAGAAGGAGAGGGACGCCCGAAAGCACCAGCGCGGCACGATGGTACACGAGGTGCGCCTCCGTCCCCGAACCGGCCAGCACGACATCGACCTGAAGGTGCGGACGGTTGAGCGGCTTCTGGCCGAGGGCGACAAGGTGAAGCTTTCCGTGATGTTCCGCGGCCGGGAGATGTCGCACCCGGAAGTGGGACAGGAAGTGCTGCAGCGAGCCCTTTCGCGCTTGGGTGAGGCGGCGTCGGTGGAGAAGCCGCCCGGCATGGAGGGACGTTTCTTGAGCGTGATATTGACGCCGACCGTGAAGAAACCGCCGAGAGAGAAGGAGCAGGGAGGGAACTCCAGTTCGCCCGGGCCAAACGGCGGGAGTCCCAGCAGCGCGGACGGACAAGCCGTTGCTACGGAATAGCGAAGGATCTGGGAGGTACTGATCCAGGTGGCGAAGTACAAAATGAAGACGCATTCGGGCGCCAAGGGCCGCTTTTATATTACCGGTAGCGGCAAGGTCCTCCGCCGCAAGATGCACATCAACAACTTCCGCCGCAAGAAGCGGGGCGAGACGCTTCGCCTCTTCTCACGGAAGATGGCGGTATCGCCGGGGACCGTTAGGCGCGTGCGCCGGCTGATGCCTTACGCTAAGAGCTCGTAGCTACAGGGCTTTAGCCAGCCGGAAGCGAGGAATCACCGATGTCCAGGGTTAAGGGCGGACCAGTCACGCGCAGACGCCACAAGAAGGTCATCCGCATGGCGAAGGGCCATCGCGGTTCGCGACACAAGCTCTTCCGCCAGGCGAACGAGTCCGTCATGCACGCGCTGCGCTACGCCTACGAGCACCGGCGCGACCGCAAGGGGCAGTTCCGGCGGCTCTGGATCACTCGCATCAACGCGGCGGCGCGGTTGCACGGCCTAAGCTACTCGAAGCTGATCGACGGCCTCGGCAAGGCGAAGGTCGAGATCGACCGCAAGATGCTCGCGGACCTGGCCGTGCGGGACGAGGCGGCGTTCGGCAAGATCGCGGAGACAGCGAAGGCCGCGCTCGGCGGCTGATTCGCCTGCGCGCTCGCCTGCGGCTCCCCTTCTGCCGAAGGGCTGCGCTCAGGTTCGCTGGCAACGGCACGGTCCTTCGACAGGCTCAGGACGAATGGGTTGAGGGGCAAGGCCCGCTAACGCCGCAGCTCGGCGCCCAGCTCCCGGCGCAGCCGCTCAATGATTCGCTCCCTTTCCTTTACCACTTCGGCGTCTGACAGCGTTCGGTTGTCCGACTGATACGAGATCGAGAAGGCGAGGGATTTCTTGCCCTTCGGCACAGGTGGGCCGTCGTAGACGTCGAAGACCGACGCCGAGCGCATTAGGTCTGACCTTTCAATCAGCTTGATCGCGCGGCCCGCTGGTACGTCCGCGTCTACGATGATCGCGAGGTCTTCCTCCACCGAGGGGTACTGCGAGACCGGTCTGAAGTGGACGGCCTCCGGCATGTGAGGCAGCAAAGCCTCCAGGTCCAGCTCGAACATCGCAGTGTCCTGCTTTATGTCGAATGAAGAGACGACGCGAGGATGCACCCGGCCAACTAGGCCGATCCGCGTGCCGTTGACGGAGACCTCGGCGGTGTGGCCGGGCAGGTATGCGTAATCGACGGCTTCTCGGTATTCGGCTGAGACGCGGAGCTCGGCGAGGAGGCGATCGAGATGGGCCCTTGCCTCATAGAAGCCGGCTGGGTCTCCGGTCGGCTGGCCCCAGCGGTCCGGCTTCCTCCCGGACACGACGGCGCAGACGGTTTCCACCTCCTGTGGAAGGTCGTCGGGGCGCGCCAGGTAGACGCGCGAGGTCTCGAACAGCGCAACGAGGCCCCCTCCGGTGGTGCGCGCGTTCTTGGACAGAGCCTCGAGCGCCGACCCGCGGAGAGTGGTGCGAGCGTATTCGAACTCGCGGCTCATGGGGTTGGCGACGTGCAGCGGCGGTGAGATCTCCAGCTCCTCTGGCGGTAAGACCTTCTGGAGGGTCGGCAGGTCCGTGAGGGAATACGTGATCACCTCCTGGAGGCCGCTGGCGGCGAGGATGTCGCGCACGCGGTCCCTTAGCTCCGAGAGGGGCTGAGGCTGCGCCGCCGGCAGCTCGCCCCGAAGCAGAGTCGTCGGCAACTCGTCGTAGCCGACGATGCGGGCGACTTCCTCGATGACGTCGTCGGCGATGGACACATCGGTGCGCCAGTAAGGAACGCGCACGATAAAGCGGTCGGGCGGCACCCAGCGGCAACCGAAGCCGAGCGCTTCCAGCACGCGCCGCACCTGAGCCACCGGCAGGTCTATGCCGAGAACGCGGTGGAGGCGCTCCTGCGTCAGGATTATCCTTATGTCCTTGGCCTTACCCGGAGCGACGTCGATGAGGCCCTGCGCCGCGCGTCCGCCGCACAACTCCACCATGAGCTTGACCGCCCGCTGCGCGGCAATGGGCGGCAGATGAGTGCTAAGTCCCTTTTCGAACCGCTTCGAGGCATCCGTCTCAGTCTTCAGGGCCTGGCGGGTCCGCCTGATGCTCGGACCGTGGAAGTTGGCGGACTCAAGCAGCACCGTCCTGGTTTTTGCTGTGACCTCGCTATCCGCTCCTCCCATCACGCCGCCAACCGCTATCGCCCTATCGGCGTCCGCTATAACCAGCATGTCGGGCGAGAGGTCGCGACGGCTGCCGTCGAGGAGCGTCAGCTGCTCGCCTCGTCGGGCTCGACGGACGACGATGCGGCGTCCACCAAGCCTCGCGAAGTCAAAGGCGTGGAGGGGTTGTCCCATTTCGAGCATAACGTAGTTCGTTATGTCCACAATGTTATTAATGGGCCGCATGTCGGCTGCGACAAGGCGTGCCTGCATCCACGGTGGTGATTCGCGAATCTTTACGCCTTCGACGATGGCGGCGACATAGCGAGGACAGAGGTCAGCATCGACGATCTTAATGTGCGCGAGTTCTTTGATGGGCTTGCCGGCGGCTTCGTACTCGATGGAAGGGTCACGAACCTTGCTGCCGCTGAGAGCAGCAACCTCCCGCGCGACGCCGAGAACAGAGAGGAGGTCAGGACGGTTGGGCGTCAGGTCAAGGTCGAAGACCGTTTCGCCAAGGACCGAAGAAAGGGGTTGGCTTACGGGCGCATCCGCCGGCAGGACTACAATCCCTTCGTGTGAGTCTGACATGCCCAGTTCCTTCTCGGAAAGGACCATTCCTGCCGATTCCACGCCGCGGATCGTCGCCTTCTTCAGGACCGTGGGTTTACCCGTGCGCCCATCGATAAGCCGAGTGCCTTCGGCGGCAAACGCCACCTTCTGCCCGGCCGCGACGTTGAGAGCGCCGCAGACGACGCGACGATAGTCTTCATCCCCAAGGTGCACCGTGACGAGCGTCAACCGTCGCACTTCAGGGTCAGGATGCGGCTCAACCTTCACCACTTCCGCGACCGTGACGCCGTCCCAGTTCCCGGCGGAGGATATGATCTCGCCCACTTCGACTCCCGCAATAGTCAGCTTGCGGGCGAGTTCCTCGTTCGGGAGCGTCAGGTCGACGTAATCGGCCAGCCAGCGAAGGGGTACACGCACTACCGCGCCTCAGAACTGCTGAAGGAAGCGTAAGTCGTTCGCGTAGAAATGTCGGATGTCGTCTACACCGTGGCGAAGCAACGCTATCCGTTCGATGCCCATGCCGAAGGCAAAGCCGGTATAGCGATCGGCGTCATATCCGGCCTTGGTAATGATCTCGGGGTGCACCATACCGGCGCCCAGGATTTCGATCCAGCCGGTCCAGCCGCAAGTGCGACAGCCTTCGCCGCGGCAGATGAAGCAGTCGATGCGCAGCTCCATTCCGGGTTCAACGAAAGGGAAGTAGTCGCAGCGGAAGGCGACTTTGCGTTCCGCTCCGAAGATTCGCCGTGCGAACTCCGCGAGCGTGCCCTTCAAGTCCGCCATGCTGATGCCATCATCGATGGCCAGGCCTTCCACCTGTGTCATCATCCACTCATGCGTCGGGTCCGTAGCCTCGAAGCGGTAGCATTTGCCGGGCACCACGACGCGAATCGGCGGCTGTGTGCGTTCCATGACGCGGATCTGGTTCGGAGAGGTGTGGGTACGCAGCAGCATCGAGCGCCGCCCGTCTCGCTCGTAATCGATCCAGAGTGTGTCCCACATATCGCGCGCAGGGTGGTCCGCCGGGATCCGCAGCGCCTCGAAGTTGTAGCGGTCCCACTCGATTTCGGGCCCCTCTACGACCTGGAACCCCATGTTCTCGAATGCCCGCAAGACGTCCCTCAGCGTCTGGGTGATAGGGTGCAGCCTGCCGCTGGGCAGCGGCGGGCCGGGGAGCGTCACGTCGAGTCGCTCGCCTTCCATCACTTCTGCGAGGCGAGCCTGCTCCAAGCGGCGGCGATGCTCGTCGTGCAAGCCCTCGATCCGGCGTTTGGCGCGATTCGCCGCAGCGCCGAGGCTGCGACGCTCTTCTAACGGCAGCGACCCCAATCCTCTGAGTACGCTCGTCAGTTTGCCTTTGCGGCCCAGATAGACGAGGCGCCACGCCTCGAGCTCGCCCGCGTCTGATACCGCGCCCAGCTCCTTGAGAGCGGATGCCTCGATGTCCGAGATAGAATCTGATACGGAGGTCATCTTGTTCAATGCATAGCCACGGGGCGTTGGGCCGTGGCTTATTATAGACAGCGGCAGCGTTGGCGGGCAACGCGAACCGGCGATCTTGGACGCGCTTGACAGACATGGGCGGCACGATATGATTTGGCACGCCGGACGTTGTGCACAAGCAAGGAGGCAGCTTAAATGCGCGCTTACGTACTGATCGAATCGGCGGTAGGCAAGGCGAACTCCGTGGGAGACGGCGTGAAGGGGCTAAACCTGACAGATGCGACCGTCGTATCTGTCGATGCGGTCACCGGGCCCTATGACGTGATAGCTCTCCTGGACTCTGAGGACCTGGACAAACTCGGCCGGGCGATCACGGACGGGATACAGCGCGTGGAGGGCGTGCAACGCACGACGACGTGTCTGGTGGTGCGGCTCGGCTAGAGCTCGCAGACTGAAGACGCTCCTCGCTGGATGACGAAATGATCTCAGTTGACGAAGCGCTGAACCGCATTCTGAGCTACGTCGGCGTTCTGGCGCCGGAAGAAAAGCCGCTGGTCGAAGCGCTTGGGCAGGTGCTGGCGGAGGATGTCGCGTCATCTTTCGATATACCGCCGCTGGACAATACTGCGATGGACGGCTACGCCGTCCGGGCCGGGGACACAGTCGGCGCAACGCCGGACGCTCCCGTTCGGCTTCGGGTCACCGGAGAGGTTGCGGCCGGCTACGTGTTTGACGGTGAGGTTGAGCCGGGTTCAGCGGTGCGTATCATGACCGGGGCCCCGGTGCCGAAAGGCGCGGACACCATCGTTCCCTTCGAGGAGACGGACGAGCCGTTCGAGAAGGCGCCCTCAGGCGCGCGACGCCTGACCGGAGAAGTAAAGGTATTCAAGCAAGCAGCGCCCGGCGCTAACATCCGCCGAGCCGCCGAGGACGTGCGAGCGGGCCAGGTAGTCGTGGAGCGCGGAACGGTCCTGCGTCCCTCGGAGATCGGTGTCATCGCCTCAGTCGGACGGGCGAACGTGAACGTCTTGCGCCGGCCGGTTGTCGCGGTCCTATCGACCGGCGACGAACTGCTGGAGCCTGGCCAGACGCGCTCGGGCGCGCGCATCTACGACAGTAACGCTCACAGCATTGGTTCTCTGGTTCGTCGGCATGGCGGCATTCCTGTGTTGCTCGGCATCGCGAGGGACACCATGGAGGCGTTGACAGAGAAGATTCACGAGGGCCTCGCGGCCGACCTTCTCATCACCTCGGCGGGCGTATCCAGGGGCGATTACGACGTCGTCAAGGACGTGCTCACCCGCGAGGGGGAAATCGATTTCTGGACGGTGGCGATGAAACCGGGCAAGCCTCTGGCTTTTGGATGCTTCCGGAAGGAGGGCCGGCAGGTGCCCCACATCGGCCTGCCGGGCAATCCCGTTAGTGCCATGGTTGCGTTCGAGCTATTCGGAAGGCCGGCGATGATGAAGATGATGGGCAAGACTGACTGGCGCAGACCAACCGTTCGCGCGATCGCCGAAGACCGCATCGTCAATCGCGATGACCCACGTTTCTTTTTGGCGAGGTGCATCGTGACTGAGCGCGACGGCAAGTACTACGCCTCGCTCACTGGCTCCCAGGGGTCGGGGATTCTGACGTCAATGATGCGCGCCAACGCGCTGACGCTCATCCCGGCCGACGTTGACGTCGTGGAAACGGGGGAAGAGATTGAGGTGCTGATGCTCGACTGGAGCCGCGGCGAAGAATGGGGCTCCTACCTGGCAGGGGGACAGAAGGCAGGCGCGATCACCGTGGACGCGCGCCGCTGAAGCACACCGCGTCGGCGGGACGTAACGCGGTCGAAGCCGAGCTAAAACGCCGGCAGGATGCTGCTGAAGCCGCCCGCGATCGCGATACCCAGTGCTGTGAGAGCGAGTACACAGACGGCTGCTATGAACGCGAGGATCAGGCTGTATTCTGCCAGAGCTTGGCCCGACTCCTCTGCCAGTAACGACCACTTGAGCGCAGCAGGCGCCTTCATCGCTTCATTCCTTCCCGCATATACCGCTTTTCCTGATGAGATAGACGGGCCGCGAGAGCTGGAGTTAACAGATTCTCGTGAAATTTCTGTGAAAGAGTAGGCCAACCAGCCAGCGATACAGCTCCGAAGGAGCTATCGCTTGGTCATATCGCCCGGGAATCAGGGAAGGCTCAGTTCGTTTCCGCCTGCCGCTGCGGACCGGTAGATGGCGTCGACGACCCGGTGGGCTTCGAGAGCCAATTTGAAGTCTGGAAACGGCTCCTTGCCTTTCGCAGTCGAATCGAGGAAGAAGTAGTCCTCTAGAGAATAACGCAGCGCATCCGCCAATGATCCGGTGAGGCCGATTAGTGCGAGATAGCGTTCGCGCACCTCAGATACGCTCATTACGACTGGAGGCTCGCTATGCTTCTGGAAGTTGATAGAACCGCTGAAGTCATTGTCGATGTGGAAGAATGCGTTCTCAAAGAAGAGCTCAAGGCGACGTGAAGACGGTCGACCGAGAACGTTATGCCAAACGGAGACCAGCTGGGCCTGGGCACCGCCGACGAATTGAAGGTGAGCCATCGCCAGGTCCTCCACTCCCTCGTGCCCCGCGAAGCTGCGCACGCTCCCCCGCACATTTCGGACATCGCCCGCAAACCAGCGAAGGACGTCCACGTCGTGAATGGAGTGCTCCAGTAGCGTCCCCGAGCCGGCCTGCCTTCGGTCCTTCCTCCAATCGCTCGCATAGTGGCCTTGAATCGGGAAGAACTGGTCGTCCCGGAAAACAACGGCCATGAGATGTCCCAGCGTCGGGTCTTCCGTGAGCGACTTGAGGACGGTGAGGACCGGCGAGTGGCGGAGGATGAGGCCAACGCCTGCTTTCACTCCTGCCCCTTCGACCGCCGCGACCATGTCCTTCACATCGGCGAGGCTGGTGGCTAAGGGCTTCTCACAGAAGACGTGCTTGCCTCGCGCGGCGGCCATCAGAACCAGCTCCTTGTGCGCTGCAGTCGGCACGCAAACGTAGACGACGTGGACATCCGGCGAACTGATCACTTCTTGCGGGTCTGCCGTCACCAGCCTAGCCCCGGTGACCTCGGCGAACGACTCTGCACGGCTTTTGTCCGTATCGCAGACGGCTGCGTAAGTGGCATCGACGAGTCCCTGCTTGATGAGAGACCTTAGCGCGATCGAATGGAAGCGACCGATGAAGCCGCACCCGATCAGACCGATGCCGAGTGAGGTCACGGCCCAGCGTCAGAGCCGGCGCACGGACTGGGTCACGAGTTCCGGCCGAGGCCCTGAATGATGTGGTCGAGCGCGGGTGTGACGAACGAGTTCAGGGTTGTACGTCTGCCCTCAGGGGTGGCGGCCGGCGACATGTGGCGTCCCAAAAGGCTCTCCTGGAACGCCATCAGGATCGTGTAGATGATGTGTCTCGCCACCGTTTCGACCGAATTTCCTGCAAGCTCGCCCTTTTCTTCATATCGGCGGAGGACCGCCGTGAGGGCGCTTTCCCAGAGGCCCAGCAGGCGGTCATATTGCTCCAACGCCGCCTCATCACCCCCCAGGCCTTCCATGATGATCAGCCGAAGGAAGTCGCGGTTCTCGTCCATGATGTTGATCGCCCCGCGGGCGGTCCAATGAAGCGTCTCCTGGAGCGGCGCATCTGCCTGCAGGCGGGCGAGGTTCTGGAGGCTGTTGAGGAAGCCGCGCTCCTCTACCAAGGCTTCGAGAAGCTCCCGCTTCGACTCGAAATGGTAGTAGATGGCCGCGTCGGTTATCCCCGCCTGCTTGGCGATATCGCGCACAGTCGTGCGGGCGAAGCCGCGCTCCGAGAACAGACGGAGAGACGCATCGAGGATCTGCTTTCGCGTATGCGGTCCGCGACGGGTGCGCTTGACGGCGCGCAGGCGATGCAAAGGTTCGGTCTTCAATGCTTACCCCCAGAGGGAAACTTAGCACCGGCTTAACAACGGGTCAAATGGCTGGCAGTAGGTGGTAGGTGTTGGGTGTCAGGTGTTAGGTTTAGGTCTTAGTGGATGACCTGACGCTCAGTCAGCACCGCGATCTGCCCTACACGTTGACTCTATCCGGGAGGTCGAAAAATAAACCAAAATAAACTTTTGGCTAATCGCGCAAGACGGCCCAGACCCTTAGGTTTGTAGAGGAGGCCTGGGATGAAACTCATCAGACTGGCCGCGGCAGGAGCTCTGGCGTTAGCTGTTATCAGTCTAGGGGTCGTAGTCGCGGATGACGACGGAGCTCCAACATTCCCGCCTGATGTACCGACGCCACCCCCGGGCGTTGAGTGGCACTGCGAAACGGAGGAGCTAGGCAATTCCTTCTTTAGCGAGTTCTGCGAGACAGAACCGTGGGTAGTTGATGACGACTAAGCAGTTCCGCCCCCATGAATCTGGACATTCGTTCGTTAGGACAACGAGCCGTTACCTGTGGAAGCCGAATCCGATCTGTGCTCTCTTGGCAGACTGAATGAGGCTCTAATGAAGAAAGGTCACATGGCACTCATTGCGCTGGCGCTAGTTGCGGCTGGCCTATCGGCCCTGTCGTGGGGCGCGGGCTCAGCAGACGATGGCGTCGTAGCCTGGGAAGAGCAGCGCGATGGCCATACCCTGTACTGTTACGAGGTTAGAGTGGACCTTGGAGGCGAGTTGGTCGGCGACACCACGTGCAGCACCAGCCCGCTGCCTGAGGATTGTGCTCCGATGGGGGGCACGTACAACGGCCGTGAGATCGATTACAGGTCCGCGTTGGGCTACGCTCCTGACTCTCCTACCTGCGAGCAGCTCATGAACACCGCACTTCAACGGCATCGCCAGTGCGAACGGGAGCAATCAGAGGCGGGCTTGACCGACCAGGAGGAAATCTGGCGCATCTGCCTGAACGACTGAGTGAACGCCAGGCAAACGCTGGCCTCTCCAAGAACCTCCATCAACCGATTGGCGTTTGGCGCCCCGCCACGCAGGTCGCCGGCAGGCCCAGCTACATACCTCCCGGCCACCTTAGTAAATGACCCGGCGGTCCGTCAGGTCCGCGATCTGCTCGCTGGACAGGCCGAGTAGCTCGCCGAAGACGTAGTCGTTGTCCTGGCCCATCACAGGCGCCGACCGCCAGACCTCGCACGGGGTCTCGGACAGGCGCCACGGGATGCCCGCGTGCTTGCGGACGCCCACTTCCGGGTGCTCCTTCTCGACGAAGAAGCCGCGTGCGTTCAAGTGCGGGTCTTCTGCCAGCTCGCGGTTCATCATCGGCACCGCAGCCGCCACGCCCGCTAATTGCAGTCGCGCCTCCGCCTCGAACGGGTCCTGGGTGAGCGTCCACGACATGATCTCCGCCTCGAGGTCGTCTTCGTTTGCTTTGCGGTCCCCGAGCGTACGGAATCGCGCGTCGTTCGCTAGTTCCGCGGAGCCGCAGGCGATGCTGAGCCAGCGGTCCTCGCCCGCGCACATGAAGACGCCGTGCGGCGCCATGTGGGCCACGCGATTGCCGTTGCGCGGCGGCTGGGCGCCGTTCATCGCATACTCCATGAACCCTTCGCCTAGTACGGCCATCGTCGATTCGCATTGCGACATGTCGATGTACTGGCCGCCGCCGCTGCGCTCTCTGTAAAAGAGCGCCGAAAGGACTGCGAAAGCCGCATGCAATCCGGCATTCGGGTCGCCGTAGGACATGCCGACGTGCATGGGCTGCCAGCCCGCGTATCCGGTGAGCTGCGACATGCCGGACAGCGGCACCTGCGCCGGGCCGTAGGAGACGTAATCGCTTTCGGGGCCACCCCGTCCGTACCCCGACATGCTGATCATCACCAGGTCTGGCTTGAGCTTGCGCAGCTCGTTGTAGCTTGTACTGGTTAAAATAGCCGGAGCGGTTTACTCCCGGCTGGCCGCCCGGCCACGGCGGAAGCATGCGCAGCGTGCAGACGCGGCGCATGGACTCCATGCGGATCACTTCGGCGCCCATGTGCGCAAGCTGCATCGTGCAGGTAGGCCCAGCCCAGACCCAGGTGAAATCTGCGACGCGGATGCCTTGGAGGGGGGATGCTACGGCAGGTGACGGGGAGGGCGTCACATAAGCCCCTTTTCGACCCCTAAGGTAGCACTCGGAAATCGAAAATCGAAATTCGAAAAACGGCAAACGGAGTATGTCATTCTGGTTCTCGCCTTGTTTGGCGTGCTCTGGTGCTTTGCTTGCCGTTAGTAAGGTCGATCTTTCTCGCTTCGAGGGCATCCTGTTTTTGGAGGAAGCGGATGTAGCCGTTCACCAGCTCGAGAGCGCGAAACGCGAGGCGACGTGCTTCAGAGTAATCGGATTCCAAAATGAAATTCTCATCCTTGGCGACGATTAGATGGTCGAGCAGTTCGTGTAGTTCGCCGCGACTCTGGCGGCATGATTGGATGTTCTCCTTGAAGTGAAATCGCCCGTAGCCTTCTGCTATCAAGGCAGTGGTAGCCCGGGAGGACCGGATGATCTGGTCGGCGAGCCGGTATTTTTCGTCTGCGGGAAGCGTTCTTACGAGACGGCTGACGAACTGCCGAAGCTCTCGGCAAGCTTGCCAGGCGACCAAGTCCTCAAACCCCCTAATCTGACTTTTCTGCTCGGTCATCCACGTTTTCCGATTTTCGTTTTCCGATTTTCGGTCTCTGCGCCGGCAAGCGACTTGATCTCGTCCGCTGACAGGCCCAGGCGTTCGCCGAGGACGATCTCGTTGTGTTGCCCCAGCGCCGGGGCTGGCGATCGGATCTCCCAGGGCGTCTCACTCAACTTGTACGGCGCGCCTGGCTGCTGCAGCGAGCCCGCCTGAGGATACGCGACTTCGACGAAGAAGCCACGTGCTTTGAGGTGCTCGGAATCGAGCAACTGACTCAGAGTCGACGCGGGGGCGAACGGTATGCGCTTGGCCTGCGCGGCACGGTAAAGGTCATCGATGTTCCATTGGCTCACCCACTCCTCCATGAAGGGGCGCAGGGCGTCCCAGTTAGAGGCGCGGACGAATCGATTGGCGGCGACCTCCCACTGCGTCCACTCGGGTGTGTCCATCAGCTCGACGAGGCGTTGCCACTGGTGCTCCTCAACGCAGAGGACGAAGATCCAGCCGCCGTCCTTGCACTGGAAGAAGTCGATAGGATGGATGGGCCGCTGTCCCCAGCGCGCCGTCGGCGTCTCCATGTAGGGCCAGAACGCAAAAGTCATCTCCAGTATCGCGGTGATGCATTCCTGCGCCGAGACCTCGACGTGCTGTCCCTTTCCGGAGCGGAGGCGGGCGAAGAGGGCACCCATCGTCGCCAGCGCTGCGTTCACGCCGGCTTGGTAGGCGCTCTGCCGGCCGAAGGGGCGCAGAGGCGGCATCTCCGGATGGCCCGGCCAGCCGTTTAGCCACGTCCAACCGCCCGCGCTCAGTGTTGTCAGGTCGTAGGTCTTCCAGTCGCGGTGAGGGCCGCTCTCGCCGAATGGGGAGATCGCGGTAGTCACGAGCCGCTCCTTGCCGGCGCGCAGCCGGCTGTCTGCCAGGCCGAGGGTGCCGGCCTCGGCGGGCGCGATGTCGTGGATGAAGACGTCTGCGTCTCGCAGGAGGCTATCCAGCAGTTCGCGGCCTGCACCGGTTGTTATGTCGAGGGTGACGCTCTGCTTGTTGCAGTTGAGATAGAGGAACGTCCCACTCTTCTCGGGATGACGCTCACCGCCGGGAAACGGGCCGAGCGCGCGGTCGGGATCGCCGCCAGGAGGCTCGATCTTGATGACGTCGGCGCCCAGGTCCGCCATTAGTTTAGCGGTGTACGCCGCCGCGCCCGTGCGGTTGCATTCGATAACGGTAAGACCTTCGAGAGCGCGGTCGGACATGGGAATCGGGAGATATGATATGGGCAAACCGACGAACCGGCAAACGTGCAAACCATGACCGCTGACATCAACGCCCTTCGGGACGCATTCGCCCAGCAATTCGGCCGACCTCCGACCATCATCTCTGAGGCGCCGGGGCGGGTGAACCTGATCGGCGAGCACACGGACTACAACGAGGGGTTCGCGCTTCCGGTAGTGATCGATCGAACTGTGGCTGTCGCGGCGGCCCCGACAGACGGCGGGACGGTTCGGGTGGACTCGGCGGACTTCGACGCGCGGGATGAGTGGCCGGTCGATGCCCCGCGGCGGACGAGGCGGCAAGACTGGCGGGACTACGTGAGAGGCGTAGCCTGGGCACTGCTCGACGCCGGTAAAGAGCTTCGGGGTGCCGATCTCGTGATCGCCGGCGACTTTCCTCAGGGCTCCGGCTTATCATCCTCGGCCGCGCTGGAGATGGCTGTCGCGGGCGCCTTCTGCGCTGTGTCCGGCATCGAGATCGACCCCAGAGCACTGGCGCTGCTCAGCCAGAAGGCGGAGAACCAATTCGTGGGCGTGCAGTGCGGGATCATGGACCCGCTGGCCGTTGCGCAGGGCCGCCCGCGCCATGCTATCCTCATCGATTGCCGTTCGCTGGATATGGAACATGTGCCGCTGCCGCCGGAGGTGGCGATCATCGTGGTGGATTCAGGCGTGCCCAGGCGGCTTGAGGCGACCGCCTACAACGAGCGGCGAAAGGAATGCGAGGAAGCCGCTAGGCTTCTCGGTGTGCACTCCCTGCGTGATGTTTCCATCGAAGACATCGCAACGAAGCGTCACGCGCTCCCGGACCTCCTCTATCGCCGCGCTCGCCACGTCATCACTGAGAACGGCCGTGTCGGCTCGTTCGTCAAAGCGCTACGGGCCTGCGATTGCGATACCCTGGGTCGGGTGATGTACGAGTCGCACCAGAGCCTGAGCTATGATTTCGAGGTGTCGACCTCCGAGCTTGATCGGCTCGTCGAGCTAGCGTCCCGCACTGAGGGCGTGATCGGCGCGCGGCTGACAGGCGCCGGGCTCGGCGGATGCACAGTGAACCTCGTCCGGGAGGGTGGAGTCGGGCGTTTTGCGGCCGATGTTGTTGAACGATACCGGCGAGAGACGGGACTCAACGCAAAGATGCACGTCTGCAAAGCAGCGGATGGGTTGAAGGTGCGAAATGCCTGAAGTCTCGCTCAGCGAGGGCGAGTCAGGCCCCGTGCTGAGCAACACTGGCCTCGAGGTGGTTGTTCACCTCAATAGGGGCACATTTTCCCTGGTGGACAAGGCAGAGGACCGCGCTGTTATAGCCGATGCCGCCGTCGCAGTTTCGCTCTCGACGGGGCGGGCGTTCAGTAGTCGCGGCGCTGGACTCACAAGCGGTGGCGCGACACCAGTCAACGACGCGTTGGGGCGTGGGGTGGCGCTGCTTCTGCGCCGCGAGGGTGACGACCACGAGCCTGCCGTGCTGCTTACGATAGCTCTCTACGAGGAACATCCCTTCGCCCTCATTCAGGTCGAGCTCCTGAACGCCGGACCCGCGAAGGTGCAGGTCGCGACGTTTCACGTTCTCAAAGGGGCAGAGCTCGACCTCGGTTCGGCGCCTACGTCGTGGCGATTCTACAAGCACGGCTGGCAGAGCTGGTCGCCGACGCTTGTCCTCGATTGTTCGGAAGAGGACATTCCGGCAGCCCCTCCGGTCGTTGGTCCGGGCACGAAGCCGGGGGCGCGCGATGGCCGTTTCTCTTCCGACCTGATGACGGCGATCGTATCTCCCGAGACTGGGCACGGGCTCGTCGCCGGCTTCGTCACAACTGCGGACCAGCTCTCGCAGCTCTGGTTCGACCGCGAGCCGCGGACCCTGACGGCCGCCTCGTATGCGGACGGAGTCAGCGTAGCGCCCCGAGGCCGCCTCTCCTCCGAGCGGCTTCTTATCGAGCCAACATCCGCACCGCTCGAATC
>WNGA01004727.1_pt1 | contig 19948 bp, 20 predicted proteins | sample 5400061 | NCBI WGS metagenome assembly WNGA01 (sample SAMN13153366, study PRJNA577476) | soil metagenome | isolation source: 100 cm soil or saprolite under grassland replicate 2 | place: USA:California | collected 2016-06-15
GCTGTTTAGCTCGTTACATTCAAGCCCGTTCATTTTACAATCGAGCTCTCCGCCATTGAAATAGTCATTCCTTCCCAAGCCTATTAATTTTGCACATCCCCGAAAATCTTCTATGAAATAAGCACACGAGTGCCAAATAGACAATTTTCAATTTTAGGTTCACCACAACTCGCAGGACGCCTTGATGGGCTGTCATATGCGTCACCATTAGATTTTTTCATGTTCGAATTTGTTAGCCCAATCAATATAACGCATCTCTAATAATCTTCAATAATTGGTAAAAATTGTACCAGCGAAATTTATTCTAGAACAAAGTGCTAAGCTCAAATAAAGGATGAATTCATAACTATATTAGTGGAGTATCCAAAGACAATCAAAAAAGAGGACCCCGCAATAATATATCAAGCGTGTATGAAATGCAAATCCATTCAGAGAAGTATTGAAACAATCCGCAGGGCTGATGGGAAAGTACTCCAGCTAATTATTTGTACACATTGCAATCACATGTGGAAGGAAATATGGGGCATTGATTAATAGTTAGTATATTATGAGCGTTTTTTCTTACATAATTATATTATTCATTCCATAGATACATAAGTTACCTAAAAATAATTGCGTGAATTTACTTCTTTTATCTTCTAAGTTGGTAGACTAAATGTATCCGTCGGAAAGCTGTACGGGCCCTCACCTAACAAATTATTGTTTGTTTCAATCCCAGTACATTTGTCACCAGTGTTTTGAATATTAGAATTTTGCACGTTCACATCGGAATTATCATTGTCTTTATTTTTATCTTTATTCTTAGCCTCGCACTTTTTCTCAGTGTTAGAAGTCTTACTTCCGTCACATTTTAGATCGTTCTTTTGATCACACTTCTCTGCGTAGATCGACGAAGTAAGGATACTCACATGCACAAGTATTGCAATAGCCACTAACGCTATTATAGCCAAATTTATTCTGTCCATTTCATTCTCTTCGAAGAATCTTAATCCAATTTGGTATATTTGTGATGTCTATGAATTAATTATAATATTGACAACTGCTATTTTATATTCGAAATTTTTTATTTTATTTATATCTTAAAGTTGTCACAAATAAATATAATAGAACATAACACACTAAAAGTGATTGTCACACAGTAATCCCTGCATAATTAATCGCCTCAATATACCTGCGTAATTAGCCGAAGAAATGCCCCCCCTTTGTTACGAAAATAAGGGAGGATTTCCAGTAATCCGTACCTTTCATATGATATCTATGGACATATTTCGAAGAAATATACAACCCATCCCAATCAATGCGGAGCCCCCATTCAAATGTGTGCATAACTGTGGTAAGAAATCATTTTACTGAATAAAATATCAAAGTCGTGCCTATGGAAAAATTTCTTATAGGAAATAATTTTATTCCCCTAGGATTGTGCCTATCACATTTGGAGATTAGCATACCTATAAATGACTAAAATTTTAAACAACAATAAGCTTTACAAAATGCATCTTTTTATTCGATTGAAGGTGCTTTGCTATTTCCTTGATTTCTTTCGCATCTCCCTTAAGAGAGAATATCTCTAGGCACCGGTGTTTATCAATCTTATTATGAAGATGTACATTGATAATCTTGTCAAACAGATGCCTTATTGAAGCAACTTGGTCATCGGAGTCTTCATCATGCACGGCAAGTAGGAGCGAATTGACAACTCCCTCGAGATCCTGTTTCATGCGTTCTTCAGCCAATAAGTTTCTGATTCCCGCTCTAACTATCTCTGACCTTCCTGTAAATCCCAAAGTCTTTTGCAATTTGTCAATGCCTTCCAATATATCATCATTTAGAGAAACGCTTACTATTGTCAATAATGACAGTTTTAGTCTCTCGTATATATAATTCTCTTCATTAATTGGTAACTAGAGCATAAACCACTAATAAGCTTCGAAGCATCTAACAGTATCTTCAGATTTAGGATTTACAATTACGATAATTACTTGTCAACTTAGGGATGGCTAGTCAAACATGCTACTAACAAATACTTTTGAAATAGATAAGATGTTCCCTATAGGAGGACTTCTTTTATCGCAAATCTAATTGAGAAGCAATGAATGATAAACAATTTAATAAATGATTCTTTTAACCCAGACATTTGAGTTAGCAGGCTGAGAAAATAGGTAAGAAAACGGGTATCAAAGGGGTGCATGGCAAGATTCCTATGCACTCTATTGAAGAGTTACGTTCTCGTGAAATATAATCTTGCCAAGAGCTCCAGCTAACTGTTCAGCTAGCCAAATGTTCCCATTTGAATCAGTAGTTATCCATTGCACGTACGGGTTTGGATGAGGAATTATGAATTTCCGTGAAGCTCCAGTAGAGGGATCTAATACAAATGATTGATTTGAAGTATGCTGTGCGATCCATATATCTCCAAATTTATCCATAGTCATGCCAAATGGCAGACCTAACGTAGGAAGTTTGTAATTCCGGAATTCTCTTGTAGTTGTATTAAAGGAAGTTACTTCTTGGTCATTATGATTTGATACGTAAATATTGTTCCCATCTGCATCTACTAGTATTGCAGTAGGACTAGGAAGCATAAGCTTACTTGAGGGAGGAGCTGAGTATCGATATATTGCGTTTTGGTTATTGGACGGGATCCTAATTATACTTCCAAGTTCATCAGCTATCCAGATGTTATCTTCATTATCAAATGCAATTCCCAATGGACGTGAAGATGGCAATTCAATGGCAGACTCGAATCTTCGGGCGCTAGTATCAAATCGCAGTACTTCCGCATTATTGGGTGAAGTCATCCAAATTATTCCTCTATTGTCTATCGTCATTCCGAAAATTGTGTCGTTTGTTTGAATATTGAAAACAGTGTTCAAAAAAGACGAGTTGGGATTGTACGTTCCTATTCTTTTCAACAGGGGATCGAGGTACCAGACCGTGTCATTTGCATCAAGCACCGATGCGGTCACAATGCTCGTATTGCTCAATTTATGCTCTTTGTATGTGCTATTTGTAATATCAAATTCCCAAATTCTCCCGCTGTCAATCACTGTGTCTCCAACCCAGATAGCGTTCCGAACTTTATCAAATAAAGGGAATAGCGGCCAGCTCCGATCGGTGGGTATCGGAAATTGTAGGATGTCTATCTTGAGATGCTGAAGCTTTTCTCTATTTGATTGGCCAGCTCCATATGCATATGAAAAGTAAAAGATATTCAAAAAAAATTGATTTAACAACATGTTAGGAAAAAAAAAACAAAAATATCAAAAAGATGGGGATAGCTGAATTCACATGCACCATGACTCCTTCTCAATATTTTATCGTTTACCTTATTGAATATAGCGTCGTCGTTATTGATTATCAGTCCTCTTTAAACATGACTGGTCGAAGTACTGGAATTTTGCCTTTTTCAAAAAGTAGACAAAAAGCATTACTAACCCCATATGATTTTGATGATGTATAACCAAGTATTCTTCATACCTAATTGCTTCAGTCTTTAACTACCAGATTATTATTTACAACAGCTATTAACTTGACCATATAATGTGACAATGAAATTGTCTTAATCGGCAAGCGACAGATTCTATTTCATAATATGAGAATTACGTGAGAATATCTATACCTGCACGCGTGATACAATCATTATTGCATTCCCAATCATTATTGCTCATAGTTCAATAGCCGAACACTATTATAAGTTAAAGTCTTGCATGAGCATTATATCATGACTAATTTTCATACTTCAAAACAAATCAATGCTCCCTTGTCGAAGGTGTGGGATATAATGTCAAACATTGATAACGATCCAGAATATTGGCGCGGCACTAAATCTATAAATAATATCCGAAAATCTGAGAACACAATAGAGAGAGAGGTCGTAATTGCATTCAGAAACTCTGTATGTAAAGAAACGGTATCATTAGAACCTATGAAGTCTATTACGACAGTGATAACAGAAGGTCCCATTAAAGGGAAAAAAACAGTGATCCTTCATTCAGAAGCCGAAGATCAAACGGTTGTCGATGTCGAGTGGGAAATTAAAGTCAAGGGCATCATGGCGCTTTTTTCAGGTATAGTAAAGAAACATATTCTTGAAGGAACAGAAGCCGCATTGGATAGGATATCAAGGGCCGTTTAAAACACTAACAGATGTCTTTTTCTTTGATAATATAATGGAGTGTAGTTTTCATACGATTTTAACTGTGAAGGGATAGAAGTTCATCGTCCGTTTTTATAATCCAATTAACTAACTGCTCTTCCAATTTATGCTGTTTAAGAAGATGCTGTTTCCGTTTAGATGAAGATATTTCTATCTTGCACACTCCACATTTCATTAAATATTAACTGAGATAACTTGAGAATCATCTACTTAAATATAGCTATAGTATTTTCCTAATATCTCTATATATTGAAGTTAGGAATCATTAGGTTATGTGTACATCCCCATCATCAACTTGTGGCAGGAGAGCAGCCACATGACAAATTGAAAAATTGTGGGCAAAGTATATTAAATCATAAAAAAAATTTTATCTTATTCTTGAACAGTCTGAGATATTGTGAGATGCATCCATAACTAATATTATCTAAAAGTAGACCATTTTCTAATATCTTATCGCAGATACAAACCAATCAGGCAAAAATGTTCTATTTTTTTTGACAAAGTAATCAAATGCGCTATCGAGTATGTACGTCTTAGCCCAATCTTCTTTGGATCTAATAGAACGACCATAGCCTTGGATTAGTCTAAGACCCGTCTGTAAATAATACCAGCTTTCATCTTTTATTCTCTTTGCAGATATCCATCGGTCTGCGGTATTTGGATAAGGGATTTTCGTAATTACTTGAAAACGAGAAAGGCCGTCTTTTAAGTCCAAACCTGTATGTAAGGATGGAGAAATGAGAACAGTTGGTCTTTTTGAATGTATGTGTTCTCTAATAACTTCATCCCGTTCAATATCAGGATCTGTAACCAGAAGTCTCCTTGCGTTTTGAGTCGATAAGTTTGCTTTAATGAATGCGAGTTGGTCATAGGATGTTGTATGAACTATGCCTTTTTCATCCTTATGAATATGCATAATATTGTCAATTGCCTTGGAGATCTTGGTCTGCACCTCGAACTTTTGCAGGTTATTAAAGTTAAGGTAAGCTACTCCTAGGGGAAAAATGGGACGGTTTTCTATAGGGAAATCTGATTCAGCTCTAATGAATTTCACATTATCAGTTGATTCAAACCCCATATTTTTGGCAAAAACCTCATTATTTAATATGGTTGCGCTCATGATGATAGATTTATGACACTTTTCGAACACAGATCTGCAGTAAGGTGAAGTGTCTAGAGGTTTTATATCAACTCGAGTGACCTCATATTTTTCCTTGTGTACATCGGCCACTATCCAATTCTTTGGTTGGGCTAAAATGTAGTTAATTGTCCGAGTTAATCTTTCTAGATCTTGAAATATCTCTACTAGAATTTCTTCCCCAATTCGTCTAATGATACGCTCTTTGACCTTAAATCCTCTTTCGATCTCTTTATCGCTTTCAAACAACTGTGAAGCATAAATAACCTTCTTTTGTCTCTTGGTTATCGATCTCTGATAATTGTATCTGGACCTTCGTTCATCAGATAAATATTTTATGAGTGATTCATTTCCGATCAAGGATAGAACCCTCTCTTCTAAAGTGATAAGAAATTCTATCCAGCCATGAATGTCATAGCCGTAGTCGATAATTTCAAAATCTGCGATATACCTTCTCCATCTTTTCTTTGATATTGACAACCCCCTGAATTTTACTACTTCAGTCTCAATCAAATGTCCCTCATCTAATATCAAGAGTTCTCTTGAGGGGAGACTATTCTTATTGGGCAGCAAAGATAAGAAAATCGAATAATTGAAAATAGAATGGTTTGCCAATATCGCTTTATTAAGCTGATCAAAATAATAACATGGTGTCCATTGGTTAGATGATAGGCCAAGAGTTTTTGTGTGCAGCCACTCAGAATATTGCCGCTTGAATTTTTCATTCTTTTCCTGAGTTAATACTACATCTTCAATTACTGTATCCCCATTTACGAGTTTATAATCGGAAAGGAAAGTACGATACCTACAATTTGTACCTTCCATAGCTTCGTCATGTAAGCATGGACCGTAGTCACACGAAAGGTGTTTACACTCACTTTTTGTTCCTCCAGGGCAGCCTCCGCATTCATATTTATTAATCCTAACAAAATCTTCTTTCACCTTACAAGGAAAGTTGTTCTTGCCTTTAGCGAGTTTTAAGATCGGAAAGTCTCTCACATATTGAGTCTGCAAATCTTTTGTCGCGGTGTGCAAACATAGCTACTACCCAAGGTTTTTGCAACTGATATTCCAACAGCGCTCTTCCCGAATACTGTAGGTGCTTCCAACATGATATACTTACATCCTGAATTGAATGCACTGCATAATTCTTCGATAACCTTCTTTTGCTTATGGCGTATCTTTTCAAAAGCAAAATTTTCCAATACTTCGCTGACTTTCAATGAATCCATATAATCACAGACTTTACAAAATTTAACTGAATTGTATCTCTTTAAATTCTTTGGCCGATTCCTGTTATAAGGAGATGACATGTTTTTTACAATTTTGGTATGAGCAGTTATCTAGAGAAATTTGTCTACCCTTATGAGACTACCATTTCGAAAATTGTTTAGGCCACAGAACTTATATGATGTTCAGGAGTTCAAATAAATTTGTTGTAATGAGAACTAGGGGTCAAATATGGAAAGAATCGTCGCTTTTCATGTTGGGAATTGTATTGGCTCTTACTGGTTCAGTGGCAACTACTGCATTCGGTCATCTACCACATACTCCTCACTATAATGGAGGTTCTAATAGGGATGGTGTTGGAAATTATTATCCTTATACGGCACTTGATCCAGAATATACGCCGGCAAAAACCCCAACCCAAATAATGTTTAGCATTCAAGACTTCAATGGAAACGACGTTTATAACATTAAAACGATGGTAGAAATTTACGAGGACATTACGGGAAAAAGAATCAAGTCTTTCTCTTGGACGTTGCATCAAGTTGGAGACTTTGAATACTATTATACGTTTCCTAACGTGGGTAACTATCAAATAGTGCTAAGCGTAGCACGTGACAATTCCACCATTAGCAACGGCAGGGTTGATCCCTCTAGATCCATTCTGGATAGTAACGTTGGTTGCCAGTGCGATAGGGCAATTTTTAATATCACAGTTTCAAATACGTGGGGAGAAATAAGAAATTTCCTTTTCGCTTTAGCTGTGATAATGCCTATAGGTGTTTTGGGGGCCGTATTAGGAGTTTCATACTTTAGGGGCCGAAAATCTACGACAAACAGTTCGGAGAACCACGATTTAATACGATATGGTATAATGCTTCTTGCAATAGCTGGAGGCTTGGTACATCTAGCAATATTTCCGGAGCATAGTTCACAACAAATATACTATTCAATTTTTCTACTTTGTGCTGCTTCTGCTCAGGTGGCATACGGCATATTGTACATTTTAGTCAACTTGGCGCAAGATGATTCAGCTAAAGATCGAAATACTCTCATCGCTCATTATAAGAAGACGCTAGTGGTGAACCTTTTCGGTCTTATTGGGACTGGGGTTCTCGTAGGACTTTATACTTATTCAGTAATTTTCCCTCCCCCTCTATCTCCCACTAATAAACCGGAAGTAATTGACATTGCTGGCATTCTGGCTAAAGCAGTAGAAGTACTTCTCATAGTGGGAATTGTTTCGCTTATGATTTGGGAAAAGAGAAAGCTACGTAAGTTCTTAATTAGACTAAACTAATGTCATGCTACTGTTATCGACATTTAACTCTAGCTTGAAGATTATTTAGAAAGGCATTTCAATATTTTTGCGGTGAAAACGATGTAATCGATCTAAATAAGAAATGGTATAAAAATAATTCGATATTTTAGTCTTAAATATAATAGGTCCGGGAATAATGCAAATTCATTTGCCTTAATCAGAGTATAAAGCATTCCAATTACAAGTTAAACCGTATCTAAGAAAATATCGCAAATTATCAGAGTGGATAGAGTCAGATACTTGATAGAGGAACAGTACTATTATGTTGCTACGATAACAAAGTAAGTATGCATTTGCTGTATTAAAGAATCTTGATAGGTTTTGACGGTGTGCTTTTTCCTGGTTGTTAGGGTGTATGGTTAGTCATAATATCGTGTAAGAGATTTTCTTAGACTTGGCAGGCATGCCTCGAATATTCTCAATTATTCCGTCTAAATATGATCTCATCAAAAGGTTGTCAAGCTATCCCCTCAAAATCTCAAGGATATTCTGAATTATTCTAGGGTGTGGAGAATTTCTAGACATAGAAACTAAAAGAATATTATTCCCGAAAGGAAAGGTGACCAATTTTATCTTTTCCCTTTCCGATATGGTGTACAATACCTTACCAAAAGCCGAATCGAAATCCTCTCTCATTATATTATTAATTGCATACCCAAGGTACAGTTTCAGTGATTCTTCTCCTTTTTCAAGAGACTGTATACCTTCTTTCATACCTCCTGCTGAAAGTGATCCCATTCTATCTATTATACCTGCAAATCTTATTTCATTACTTAAATTGAGTAATCGTGAGCAAAGTTCATCGATATTTTGGTGAGGCATACAAATCTTAGTAATTGCTGTACCTATGCTGTTTTTAAATTTTGGGAAAAAGTACTAATTCCCTGCGTGCAGAGAGCCTGGACCATAAAAAATCTATGGGCAATTAGGGGATCGCATTCAAGGGGATTCTACCGCCTATTTTTAGGATCCTGCTTAATGAGGTAAAAAGGCTCTTTCAAATTTCAATTCTTAATGTTATGACTTGAGTGAGTTTATTAATCGAAATGCATTACACAAGATCACCCTGTCTAGTTTAACTCAAAAATAATTCCAAAACACAAAAGCGGGGAATCCTTCATTAATAACAAATTAGTTCTATTCATTACTTTAGAATCATAAATCCTTTTAAGTATCTAGCTTATTTTAACTATCATATATGGCTGACGAACTTATAGCATATGCGATAGCCGCAGGCTGTTTTATAGCGTGGGGTATAATTTGTGGAGCTGCAAGGACCCGAAGACTGAATTCTAATCCACTCATAGGTTCTTCAGGTGAAAAAAAGGTAAAATATTCTTCTGATGGGAAACCAATAGGCGAATGAGGTCTCTTAGGTAGCCACCCACACGCATTTTTATTTCAGATTAGTATCTATCTTCCGTTTTAATTTCTTGGGAATTATTTCATTTTTTACACTAGGTGCATCGGACCTAGATTACTTGGAGGCGTTAATACATGATTTTAACCACTTGAAAAATTGAATTTATGATAGTACCGTGACTGGGTTCAAGAATAATTTTAATCGGACAGATAATCAACTAACTGATTCTCGACCAAGAATTTTTTTACGGGCTTCATGCGATTTGCCCATCCATAGAAATTTGGAAAATAGGCTCTTAATCTTGGTGATCCATATGCTCTGACCATTTACTATTATTCAGATGCAATAATGCTTCAAGCTATTCTGATCTCAATCTAGTCAATAATGTCCTGAAAGAGATATTCGAACCTAACTACCTTTGCTCTTTAGAATTAGTGGAAGTTAACTCGGAACAAAACATGCTAAACCAGTGTACCCTTAAATGATTCTATCATGCGCAGGACTTATATTTTGGTTAACCAAGCCTTCCTTATGCCTAAAGGAGGTAAAAGGGGTGGCCGGGTTCGGGACAAATGGCGTGATAAACAATGGATAATCATTAATGCTCCACAGGCCTTCGGAGGCAACGTCCTTAACTACATTCCAGTGACGAATCCTGAAACCGCGAAGGGACGAGTCATAGAAAATACGTTATATGATATTAAAAAGCAAGATCCCGCTCAGCATCAAATTAAGGTTTTTTTGGAATTAGACAAAATTAATCAAGGTACCGGAACGACTATTTTCAAAGGTCATGAATATGCGAAAGAATTCCTTAGAAGTCTTATAAGAAGAGGAAGTTCCATGGTAAATTATGTTCATGATTACACTACTTCTGATGGTTATACTTTTAGAATAGCAACGGTGGCGTTTAGTCAAAGGAGGTTAAATTCATCTAAAAAGCACCAGCTAAGAAAAATCGCACATGAAATTCTATCCGAAAAAATGCCCAAATTAACAATTGAACAGTTTATTAATGATGTTAAAGAAGGGAAATTGAATATGGATCTTCTTGCAGCCTGCAAGAAACTTGCATCCCTGCGGCATGTAGGAATTAAGAAGAGTAAGCTTATTTCGACCCCTGAATCTCGTGCTATGCATGGCACAAAGGTGTTTAAGGAGAACCAAGAGGTCCAATTAGAAAGCGTTGAAAAAGTTGAACCTTAATACTGAGAAAGATGAATAATGAGGCAATTGAGACTCATGATTTAGCTGGTGCAACTATTAGCGTCGTTCTGCATGCAACTGAAGACAAAGAAAAAGTAAAGTCAAAGATTATCCAAGTCTTCAACCTTAATTCCACTAAGTTTGAAGAAGTCGATGCAAAAGGACATTGGGGAAATGAAATTAGCTTATTGAATATCTCTCTGAAGCAGATCGAGGCCGGACAGCTGATAAGGAAAATTTATTCATTGCTTGATAAGACTGGCAAAAATGACTTTCTTAATTCACTCCTACAATCTGTGGATGAAAAGAATAATCTGTATCTCAGAATAGACAAACAGAAACTCTGCAGTGACCATTTGGCCCTTTCTGATAAAGATTCGATCAAAATTAAGTTTAAACCGCTTAAAACATTTAAGCAAGGTAATAAAGCTAGCATCTACAGGGAACTGTTATCATCAAAACAATAGATCTTGGGGTTAGAGTTGATAACATTAAGAAGGCCCTTGCGATGGCAAGCAAGCTCAAAATTGATGCGATCGGCGTCGAATACTTTCAAGAAATAAGTCCTTCAATCGATCTTTTTTTACGCATTAAAAATAATAGCAAAGTTTATGCAAAAATTCCTCAGTTACTGGTCTGTGATCACTTATCAAAGGTTGATGTTAATACGGACATCCTGGTTATCCACGATATTGGTAGAATTAACTATGAAAGTATTAAAAAGAAGGTCAAGCCAAACTTAGGGCTGGAGATATTCATATCAAGTGCCAGAGGCTTAGACGCAAGGGAATTGGGAAGGTGGATGGTTCGAGCAAAATCATTGTATAGTCTTTGTTTGTCAACTCGATGTCAATTCATAATTTCAAGTGGTGCTCAATCCATTTTTGAGATGATTTCGGGTCGCACATTTGAATCTATTCTGAAGATTTTGGAGATACCTCCATCTATTTATTGGAAAAATTTGTCAGAATGGTTATCATCTAAAGATTCAGTAAGGTTAGTCAAATGCTTATGAGAAGAAGCAAACGTCGATATCTTGCCATTGTATGCGATTTGGAGAGGTCTCAATCTGAAGTAAAAAGAGAGATAGAGGAACGATTCATGCAGCTTTTTGGAACTGTAGCGGTTGAATTTGCATTTCTGAGAACCTATCAATGCAAAAATGAAAGCATTCTCATTTTAGGTTGTGATCTGGAATATCTTGAAAGAATTCTGATTACTGTAGCACTTGTTTGTAAACCTATCACCACCATTTCACTCTCTGGAACCTTAAGAAGATTGCGCAGGCGACTAGATTCGATCCAAGCTGATATTCTGAACGCTTAAAAATGACTGTGCATTATCAACCATTGGGGATGAAGTAATTAGCTGCTCCAGTCTGAGTGCTATACGATGACGAACTCGCGACGAACTGACCCAAATAACTGACTTGCCAAATTTCTGGATTCTGATTTTATGTCCTTTCAAAAGGGGGACTACGTTAGCTTGCTCATATGAATAAATTCACCCAACAGAAATGTAACTCAATGCGTCCACCAAACACCCCTTACTATCGATCAATCGTCCCCGATCGTATAGGTTAAATGTCGTTTGGTCATTAAGAAAATTGTGGAACCATATTATGACTATCCGTTGTATAGGCCTCCTTCAGAGGCAGATTCTTTAATTTTTCAAGTAACTCTTGGCTGTTCCTTCAATAAATGTTCATTTTGCAACATGTACAGAAGTAAAGAATATTTGGAGAGACCCTGGGAGCAAATCCAGGCAGAAATAGACTTAGTATCAGATTCATATCCGAATGCACGAAGGATTTTTCTTGCAGACGGCGATGCATTAAATCTATCCACATCATCACTGATTCAAATTCTAGATTACCTGAATGAAAAGTTTCCTAAATTGGAACGAATATCAAGCTATGCTATGCCAAAAAATCTTATCCAGAAAAATCCGGATAACCTAGTACGATTAAGGAGTTCAGGACTCACAATGTTATATGTTGGTATAGAAACAGGTAATGATTTGATACTTAAGAAAGTTACTAAAGGGGCTACATCGAAAGGAATAATCAAGGCATGTTCAAGAGCACAGGAATGCGGGTTTACTCTATCTTGCATGATAATTCTAGGTTTAGGTGGTAAAAAATATTCTCAACAACATATACGGGATACCGCAAGAGTTATCAGTGAAATCTCACCCAAATATATTGCCGCTTTATCCTTAATCCTGGAAGAACGAGTGTATGGAGAGTTCATGGCTAAATTTGGTGAAAAGTTTGAACATTTGAATGACTTGGAATTACTTGAGGAGCTTAGCCAACTAATTGAGAATCTTCATCCAAAATCGGAAGTTATTTTCCGAGCAAACCACGCATCCAACATTTCTTCAATAGGAGGTACTCTTCCCCATGATAAAAATAACTTGCTTGAGCTTATATTGAGATTAAGAGGTCATCCAGAAATGTTGAAACCTAAGATATTGCGAAGATTTTAGATAATCTTTGCTTCATAGATATTGGTTTTAGCTACCCCTGATAAATATTAGATAGTGAACATGAATTACCAATTTGCGTATCCAATTAATCTTTCTCCAGATCCAGTTTTGATACTCCTGAAGGATACTTTTCCTTTGGTCTGATCTCGGTCTTATCAGACAGGTATTTACGAAGGACAGTCGGTATTGTAATTCCTCCGTCGCCGGTTTGATAGTTTTCCAATAAGGCAACCATTGTTCTTTCGGTGGCTGCCAAGGTACAATTCAAAGTATGAACGAGCTGAGTATCTTGATTCGTCCTGTCCCGGTACCTTATTGCAAGTCTTCTCGCTTGATAGTCTGTACAATTTGAACAAGAGACAATTTCTCTGTAAGCATCTTGTCCCGGAAACGATGCCTCTATATCGTAAGTTTTAGCTGATACCTTGCCGGTATCAGCACTACATAATAGCGTTATTCTATACGGTATACCTAGGCTCTGATAAAATTTTTCTGTTAATGATAACATCCTTTCATGTTCATTTTTTGAATCTTCTGGCTTACAAAAAACAAACTGCTCCACTTTCTCAAACTGATGGACCCTGAAAATTCCTTTCATGTCCTTACCGTGAGCCCCGGCCTCCTTCCTAAAGCAGGGACTAATACTTCCGTACCTTAAAGGTAATTCGTTCCCGTTAAGGATTTCTCCCATTCGCATGGCTGCTATGGCATGTTCGGACGTACCAATCATATACAGGTCTTCCTGATCAATTTTGTAAATTACGTCTTGAAAATCACTTAATATAACAGCACCTTTGACAGAGTCTCGCTTTAATAAAAATGGCGGTTGAATCAATGTATGCCCATTTCTCTCGAGGAAGTCTAAAGCATAATTTATCAATGCCTGGTTTAATTTGACGAGATCGTTCTTTAAGAAATAAAATCTAGCTCCAGCTACTTTTGAAGCACGTTCAAGATCAAATAGATCCAAGGAATTACAAAGCTCTACATGGTCAAGGTATCGAAAATCCTTTTTGCCAGTGTCTCCGACAACCCTGAGGACTATATTATCATTTGAATCCTTTCCTAAAGGAACCGAGTCATCTAATAGATTAGGAATAGAAAACATTAATTTATTGAATGTCTCTTCTGTAGAAGACATAAGAGGATCAAAGTTTGATATTTTTATTCCTATGTCTTTCATCTCATCGAGCTCCCGCGAGACATCAAGTCCTGCTTTTTTCTTATTCGATATTTGTAGAGAAAGTATGTTTTTTTTATGCCGTATATCTTGACTCATAATGATCAGTTCTCTTCTTTTCTCATCCAAGTCAATAAGATCTGTTAGCGGAAATTCTGTATTTCTCTTTTCTAACATCTCATGTATACGCTGAGGATTTTCCCTGAGTATTTTGGGATCAATCATTACCCAACACTGCTTCTGCGATGGAAATGTGTTCAAAGATCTCATCGACAGTACTTACAAAGGTCTCTAATTTGACTTTAGAAGAAATCTCAATAGCCAGCCGCTTGTCCGTAGCAATGATATTTATTGATAGACCTCTAGGAATTTTAACATTGTCTGGAAGAAGGCAATCCCTTATGGCGTTCGCCTTTCTTTCACTTTCAAATGAAATCTCAATTAGGGAAGTAATTTGAAAATTATTTTTTCCCTGAATATTCTACCACCCTCTTTAGTTTTGAATCAAAGTCATCAACCATTGAGAACGGAACAATGCATTCTACGAAGGCATCGGTACGTTTCGAAATTCCACCTAACTCATTAGCTATTCGGTGAGCATGCGTGCTCACACCTTGACTCATTGTGGATCCTCGTAATTCTCTTATCAGATACTTGTAATTTGAGTTAGTCGTTTCTGTTCGTAGGACTATTATTTTTCCGTAGAATTCATTATAACCTGAAAGCAATGATGACAAGATGTTAAGATTATAATCTTTTGTAATTGCATCTCCGTTAATCCAAACACTTATTCCAATATCAGAAATCCTCCATTTTTCTGACATTATTGTAATTATGGCGTGCTTTAGATGGTCTCCAAGATCCCTTAAATATTTCTGAGCTTCTGATAGAAAAGAAGTTCTATTCCCAATGCATATCGCGAGTCCTACACTTGGTTTGGACTCTATGCAACAGCAATCAAGCATGAAAGAATAATCTCTTGCTTCACGTAGAATGCTACCCTGCTCTTCATTGGCAAGAGTATAGGAATAACCCACTAGTAGGTTTTCCAAATTGTAAGGAGCTACTTTTGAGTGCTTATTTACAAACTTTGTTACTGTTTCAATTACGCGGAACTTTTCTTCTTGATTTAGCTCAGACGAAGTACGCCACCTTCCTTCAGTTTTTATTGGAATGCCAGCCAATGTAAGTATATCCAAGCAGTTCTTTTCATTCCAAGTAAGGCCATGAACATACGGATAAATCGTGTGGGCAAGCGAGACATGGAGTGGTTCTGAATCTTTGTGTGATAGCAATAAGTCCATTTCTTTAATCACAATTCCGAGATTAACACTTTCGTCGCATATGTTCTGATTGAGACCTATAAAGGATCTTTTTTCACCAATGTCTTGATTCTCGGCTAGTGCAGATATCACGGATAAATATGACAAGCTTTTAAATTTTTTATCTAGAGATTTTGCGACCAAATATGAAATACCTCCAGATGATATTTCTCTGTGTCCATCAACACCATATTTGCAAGGATTCAAAATGCAATTTTCATCGTCAGTAATAATCTCCTCACTAGATATGCTATTGTGATTTATAGCAAGCCAATTGTTCCGAAATGAGTTTCTGAGCTCGCTTGATAGTTCTGTTCCCAAATCCACCAAGATTTGCTGGTCATGAGAGTCATTTTTAAGTTTCAGGACTATTTCTGGAGTTAGGTCAGGAACAAACCTAATGGAACATTTACTTCCTAGTGTAAATATAGCGTATGTCAATATTCCTGCAGAAACAACCCCATCGGTACTATCCTTCGCAATTATCGAAATATCTTTACCATCGTTAATCTGAGTTCTAAGTCTCTCTGCTGAAATTGTAAGGGCCTGATAAAATTCTTTGTGGCCCATTTACTTAATTATTCCAACTGTGCTATGATCGCTGCATATTTCCAATTCCTTTGCAACTTTCCAATCCGTTTGTAGTATTTGGACAATCTATGAATTTTAGCTTCGATCAATTCTAACGATCTGATGTTTCTCCTATCCGTATTGTGAGCTCTCAAATGTTTCTGAAGGCCTACAGCCTTTTTTACTAACTGAGATAAATCTTCCGGGAGTTCTGTTACTATGTCATTATCGGCGAGAATGTTTGTGATACTTTTCCCTAGAAGAGGTTTTGCAAGGGGAATACTGTGTTCATCTCTAAGTTTGATACCAATCCCGCTCGGGCTTAATCCATCCTTAGATAATTGAACTATCAAAGAAGTCAATTCGGAACTAGTACTAGAAACCCAAGTAGGTAAATTATGGGTAGAAGGGCGGGTAGAGTGTGATTTTCCACGAGTATGGGCGTGTATCCTTGCCATTTATATTGGCATGAAATAACGCTATCTTAAATGTTACTTAATTGCAAATAGCATTAGCACGTAAAGTTTAGAAGGATGCCCTCCACCGAGAGAAGATTGCAATTCGGCCAAACTAGACCTCCTCGTGAAGGAAAAACTCGCACTTAATTACCATATCCATGGCGGATTCTCGGATAAAATTTTAACGTGAAAATAGGCCAATGGTACGAATTAGCATTTTGGATGTTTACAAGCAGGCTTCGAACACTGATAGCCTGGGTCAGCTCAGACATTACTCGTCATGATTTAAACATTCTTAGATTTGACTCCCAACCTAAAGTATTAATCGTTCTTAACAGTTATTATATATTCAACTCAATTAAATGACCGTTACCAAAAACAAAATACACAAGTATTGTAAAAAATATCGAACATTGCCTTATGGTACATAGCCACATCATCAAGAATCCCTTTATCACTGACAATGCTTTGGAATTCAATTTTGATTTTCTACCGTTTTTGGATTAACAACCTCTAATCTTCATCTCCATTATATCTGGTTGAATATACTATCAATTCAAGGTCTGAGGAAATTTTCTCCTGACTGGGGTCAGTTATAGAAAAGGAATAAGTATTTCCGAAATTTGCTTAAACGTTCGTTCGCATGGTATGCCAATGAGAAGGTACATTCAATTGAACAAAATAACTCGAATATCTCAGTTACGGGGCGCTCATGTGTGAATGTAATAGCGACCTCTGGCCATCTTTTTAACCAGACAGAGAGGTACCAATGCCCTAGTAACAGGTTTTGAAAATTTGACAGATTAAATACACCACCTCCTCCATACAGTACCCTAGTAACATAAAGGTTAAATAATTGGATTCGGCCATAGATGCTTAGTATGAATAAGCAAGTAGTCATGGCTCTCGTGGCTGTATCAATCGTTATGGGAACTGCAGGATTACCTGTTATAAAGCTCGCATATGCGCAATACGGATCAGCAACTGGAGGAAATATAGAAGAACAACTCCAGCTAGCTAAAGAAAAGGTTCAGAACGCAAAAGTAGCAGGAGCGTATGGGTCAGGCACACCTATGTTGGGAGTTAATATTGACCAAACAGCTATATTCGTGGGGGTGCTCGTGGCTATATTCGGTGGAGTCGCGGCAGCATTCTTTGCGATGAGTAGAAGTAAAAGGTCAGTCGGCGCAACAAGCTAACTACAAATCATTTTTTTTATCACGTATTTATTTAGTTGGCCTTAAACCAATCATAATTTTGCTCATTACTTGACCTATGCGGTAAAGTAAATTCTTCAATATGTTAACGAACTTAACAGAAGAAAGAGGCTTCATAAGAATCGAAGTCTAGATTTAAGACCAAAATGTATATATCGTAGCACAGAGTTGCTATTTGTAATGAGCGCTATTCTGGGACTTGCGTCAGCGGTAAGTAATGGATTTCATAGCCTGATAAGCCAAATAGGTCCAGCCTACGACCCACTCTTTTACGACGTAATGGTCTACATATTCGGTACGATATTGTTTGCAGTGTTCCTTTTAAGTGTCATTGCATTCTATCTGCGAAAGAAGGGTCTTGGTGGCGGTTCTGCAAAAGAGAAGTGGGTAAACGAATTGGATAAATACTTCGATCGTGAACAGATAGGTTTGATACCGGACGAACTTCATCACTGGTGAGAATAGACAAAATGTCAACCTATTCTTTTATTAATTAATTCTACATTTTTTGTTATTATTGCACTTATAGCGTTAGACTAATTACGTAATAAAGCGACAATCATGATTTGTCAAGTTATGCAGTGCTTTAGTAAAAAAGCTTGTCATCCCAAAACGACAAAATTGCCCTATGTGATTATCTTGATCGAATATTATTGCTTATAATTAAATTTCGTCTAAGTGCGAAAGGTATATGCGGGATTCCGCTCTTTGGCCGACTAATATTTAACCTCAGTAAATGTATAGGTTTTAGAATTATTACCTTAAGTAACAATGCGCTTTCACATAAAAATGTCAAAACCGGTGTGAAATTAATTATAATAAAAAAATGGAGATAAAAATAAGGGTTTGGGTTTTCTTAAATTACTTGCCACGGTCTTGTTGCGAAAGTGATTCCAAGTCCTGCTCCTATAAGCATGACTTGGTAAGCAACATTGCCCCAAGGAACAGGCTTGAATATGGGAGGACCAGTGATCTGAACTGTTTGGCCAGGACCTAATCCAGGACCTATATGCTCAATATTTAATTGAGTATGTACATGGTATATGCCAGGCTCGAGTGCTTTAGCTGTAATACTATATGGAACAGTACCCTGAGGAGGAATGTCGAATATATTTCCTGGTGGATCTCTAGAAACGAATTCCCATCTATTACCTGCGTTTGTTGACTCTGAGAACAGAGAGAGCCATGCTCTTAAGGGTCTGTTGACAAGACTTTGAAGTGTTCCTGATACCGTTAAGGTATCTCCTGTGTTTACAGTTTGTGCTGAGAACGTCTCGTCCTGTATTCTAACGAACCTGCTTTGAAGTTGCGCCTGCACACCATGACCCTCAACTTGAGGAGCAATTGATGCGACCGTAGATAGGACTATGACTGCCCCTATTAATACAATTAATGCCGTCTTACTTCCTGTCGTAGCTCTACACCTACGCTTACCAGACAAAACAAAGATATATGCTTTGCTGTTACCGGTTCTGTTAACTTAACGTCTGAGGGAAAATGCTGTTAACTTTCGTCTGGTTATCTTGTTGGATTCGAGTAATTAGGACATACACATAACAGACATCTAAACGGTCCACGAGAGCCGAATCTAAACAAATGCTCTCCTCCCGTATGGCCACAATTTCTACATGGGAGATATTTATAGTTCAACACTGAAATGACGCATTTTCTGGTTAATTAACTAGCTACTTACTTAGCTTTAAATAACAAAAATCACAGCTGAGCTCCTAATGCCTCATGGCAGAACGTTCGAAGAAAGGGAAGGCGTAGATTACAGCCGAAACCTTCCACAATCCCCGATTGATAGTGCCATTCAGGAGGCCGTCGTGAAGGGATTTTCGTATCTATTAGCTGGCACAATCCTATACGTAGGGAAATGTATGTACGACGCGATATTCAGACCAACTGTGTATCGCAGAAGTGCAAATCCCTACCCCGCTTTTTAGGGGTACATACTACTTCGACAAGCTTAAATGTTTCTATTCTCTTTACTTGCATTTTCAATTATTGTTCGCCATTTATCTTTACCCTCGATGGTAATTCCAGCAACCTCGGCGGGTGTTTTGTTATTTAATCCTTCATGAGTACGAATGTAGTTATGGAAGATTTGATAGCCTTTTAGTATAGGTGTTTCCTTCTTTTTTAGCCCGCGTATTACTTTTTCCCTGTCTCTAACTTCACCGTTGAATCTCTCCATTCTGTTGTTATTCATATCTCCGCTAATACGTATTGTGTACTGGTGTTTTGGGCGCGGATTTTTAAGCGAGAAATATTCTTTGTCAAAAGCATCGCGATAAGCT
>WNGA01004730.1_pt1 | contig 19944 bp, 22 predicted proteins | sample 5400061 | NCBI WGS metagenome assembly WNGA01 (sample SAMN13153366, study PRJNA577476) | soil metagenome | isolation source: 100 cm soil or saprolite under grassland replicate 2 | place: USA:California | collected 2016-06-15
GAAGCACGTGACGAGGTATGACCTGAACCTGTGGATCGGCCGTTCGTCGGAGAGCGCTGCGTACCTTCCTTCGTGACCAACCAAGAGACCGCCGGCACGGCAGTGCCGGCGAGGAAGGACACGCCGTGTTGAAGGTAGTGGCTGACGAAGACTCCTCGAGAAGATCGTCGGGGAGAGCGGCTCGTTAGGCTATCACTAGTTGATAGCATCAACGTATGGCTTCTTCCCGAACCACGTTCACCCTCGACGATGACCTGGCTGAGCGCGCCCGTCAGCTCGGCATCAACATCTCGGCTGCTGCGCGACGTGGGGTCGCGGACGCGGTACGCGCGGCCTTGGCGCGATCGGATCGCCAGGCGTACCAACGACACCCCGAACGTCCAGACTCGTTCTGGACCGAAGCCGAGGCGTGGGGTGAGGAGTGAGGCGAGGGGAGCTCTGGCTGGCACAGGTCAGACGCAAGAAGCGGCCGGTGTTGGTGCTGACGCGATCAGAGGTGATCGATGTACGCGATCTCGTCACCGTCGCCGAGGTCACCACGTCGATTCGGGGCCTCGCCACCGAGGTCCACATCGATCACACAGACGTTGGACTCGACCGGCCTTCGGTCGTCAACTGCGACGGCATCCATACGGTCGCGCAGACCGCGCTCACGGAGCCTGTCGGTGAGGTGAGCGACGACATCATGCGCAGGGTCTGCTCGGCAGTCAGCTACGCGCTCGGCTGCTGATCCATAGCGCGGTAGTCACACACCACTGCGCGTTTCCGCGGGTCAGAGGGGGGTGTGGTGGCGAGTCGGCCTGTACGCCGGATTCTGTCTAGGCGCCTCCGCTCCGTGGAGCGGGTCGCGCCCGAGGCGGCCATCCCTCTCGGCCGGCGGTTGCCCGCCGGCTCCAGCGGCCTACCCGGGGGTGTCTGCAGACGGGCCGTCCTCCCCCTGTCTGGCCTTGCTCCCGGTGGGGTTTGCCGAGCCGCCCGGGTCGCCCCGGGCGCTGGTGCGCTCTTACCGCACCGTTTCACCCTTACCTGTGCGGGGCCGCTCCGGAGACCGGTCCCGCCATCGGCGGTCTGTTCTCTGTGGCACTGTCCTGCGGGTCGCCCCGACTGGGTGTTACCCAGCACCGTGCCCTGTGGAGTCCGGACGTTCCTCGGACCGGTACGCCGAAGCGCCCGGCACGCGGCCGCCCGACCGACTCGCCACCACCACCATTGTCGCGCTCAGGTCGTCGACGCGCCGTCGGATTCGCGCGCCCGCCGTCGTGCCACGAGATAGCCGCCCAGCATGCCGAGGGCGGTCGAGATCACGAGGAACCCGAACACCTGCCCCGGACGGAACACCGGGTTGTGCCCGCTCACGAGACCCTGGTCGTCGTCGCGCGTCAGCCAGATCAACACGCGGACCGGGAGCCAAAGCACGAATGCCCCGAGGCCTGCGAGCGCGCCGTTCGTGAGCGCGCCGCCGCGGGCGAGCCGAGCCGCGTACGCCCCGGCCGGCACGAACACCAGCGCGATCAGCAGCGCGAGCAGGACCCGCCATCCCGAGTCCTCGAAGTCGTCGATCGCGCGGTCGAGAACTGCGCCAAGGATCGTGACGGGGACGATGAGCGCCAGGCCCAGCAATGCGCCGCGGACGACCGCCGGCCAGTCCACGACCGCTCTCGCGTCGAGCTCGGAGCTGCTCACGACACGATCTTGCCCCACCGAGCCCGCCGCGGCCGGGTCACCTACGCCTCCACCGGGGCTGCGTCGCGTTCGTGGACCAGCTCCGTGACGCTGGTGCGCAGGCCGTCGCGCGCGAGGGGACCGACGTAGCGCCGATTTCGGAAGAGGATGACGGCGGAGAGCACGAGGTACAGCAGGCCGATGCCGACCCGCTCCACCGCGCGCAGATCGCCGGGGAGCACGCCGCCGAGGACGAACTGCGCGAGGAAGAGGCCGAGGAGAGCGAACGCCTCCCGAGCACTGATCGATCGGTTCGTGAGCACGGCGACGGCGAACACCGACTGGGCGGCGGTGAGAAAGAGCTCCTCGCGCTGGAGCGTGTCGAGCGGCAGCCCGTGGAAGACGCCGGCGGAGATCGCGAAGACAACCGGCAGTGTTCCGACGAGCAGCGTCCACTGGTTGACCTTGGACGAGACGAGCGCGCCCAACCCGGCGTTCGTGTTCAGGCGCCAGGCGAAGAGGCCGGCGACGAGGAGCTCCGGTGCTTCGGACGCGAGCGGGGCGACCCACTGGACGAGGAGGAACGTGCTGATCCCGAACTCTTCGCCCGTCGTCACGAGCGCGTCGGCGAACGGCTCGGCCGAGATCAGGATCACCGCCGCCGAGCCGGCCAACATCAACGCGACGACCGCGCGCCGCCATGTGACCGGGAGCCGGCCGATGAGCTCGGCCGGACCCACGAGGTGGGGCGCTTCCGCCGGGGCGCGACTGATCCGTGCCGCGTACAGGACGAAGAGCCCGACGAGCACGACGGCGTCGAAGAGCGTGAGCGTGCGCTTGAGGGGCAGCGTCAGGGAGTAGATGGTGGCGAGCCCGAGGAACGCGATCTCGATGGCGTGGGGTCGGTCGAGTGTGACGTTCGTGTCGAGCTCGCCCCGATAGCCCTGCGCGCGGGCGACGCGGGTGATGCGCCACGCCGCCAGCAACACCACCAGCGACCAGCCGACACCGATCAGCAGCCGGTTTCCTCCCGTCATGTTGGCGAGCGCGAGGGGCGCGTACTTGTCCGGGTCCTGACCGGCCTTGACCGCAAACGTGAAGTCGACGGCGTACTCGGGGAGCACCGCGATCAGCGCGAGGAGCGCGAGCGCCAGGCCCTGTGAGATGTCGAGCTGGAGTACCTCGGCCGCCCACGCCAGAAGGAACGCCGCACCCACCACCCCGAGGCCGAAGATCACCGCTGCCAGCCACTCCGGTGGCCCGCTCCCGCTGACGCGGACCCCGATGGCCGGGAGCGTCGTGGCCACCGCCGCCAGGATCAGCATGAGCTGACGCCGCGGATGGCTGGCCGGGCGCGTCGCTTCGACGATCGCGGGGGGGATCCGAGCCATCCGCGGATCCTACGGCCGGCCTCATGAATGCCGAGGCGGAGGTTTTCGGCTCAACCTCAGGGGAATAACGACCGAATCACCAAGGGTTGAACCAGTCTCCCCGGAATCCTCCCCCGGGGAAGAGGTGGCAAGAGCGATGAACATGAAGTGGCGCCAACAGGCGCGTTGCCGTGGCGTCGATCCCGCGGTCTTCTACCCGGCCTCCGACGAGGACGAGGCGTTGGAGGCCAAGGAAATCTGTGCCGAGTGTCCCGTGCGGGAACCGTGCCTCGAGTACGCCCTCGGCGTGCGCGAGAAGCACGGCGTGTGGGGCGGCCTGACGGAACGCGAGCGCCGGCGCCTGGTCCGTCAGCGTCGCAAGTCGGCGTAAACCGCCTACCGGCGGAGCGCTCGAGACCGACCGGTAGCATCATCGCCCGTGGATTTCGAGCTCTCCGACGAGCTCGCTGAGCTCCAGGCCACCGTCCGCAAGCTGGCGCAGGAACGAGTTGCGCCCCGCGCGCGGGAGATCGACCGGACCGGCGAGTACCCCGACGACCTGTTCGCCCTGTTCGTCGACGCCGGCCTCACCGGCCTGTGCATCCCCGAGGAGTACGGCGGCGCCGGCGCCGGGATCCTCGGCCTCACGATCGCCATCGAGGAGGTCGCGAAGTACTCGAACGCGGCGGCGCTCATGCTGCTGCTGACGCGGCTCCCGACGGGCCCGGTGATGATCGCCGGCACTCCCGAGCAGAACCAGCGCTACGTCCGGCCCGTCGCTACCGGCGAGGCGCGCGCAGCCTTCGGGCTGTCCGAGCCGCAAGCGGGCAGTGACGTCATGGGCATGCGGACGCGCGCCGTGCGGGACGGCGACGACTGGCTCCTCACGGGCACGAAGTGCTGGATGTCGGGCGTGCGCCAGGCCGACTGGTACTGCGTCTTCGCCAAGAGCGGCCCCGTCGACTCCCGCGCCCACGACAGCGTGAGCGCGTTCATCGTCGAACGGTCGTGGCCCGGCGTCGACGTGGGCCGGGTCGACCACAAGATGGGCGTGAAGGGCGTCGACACCGGCGAGCTCGTGCTCGACGGCGTCCGCGTGCCGGCCGAGAACGTCGTCGGCGAGATCGGCGGCTTCCGCCTCGCGATGCTCGGTCTCAACTCGATGCGGCCGATCGTGGCGGCGCGGGGTATCGGGCTCGCCGAGGGCGCGCTCATGTACGCGGTCGAGTACGTCAAGCAGCGCGAGGCGTTCGGCCAGACGATCGCCGACTTCCAGGGCATCCAGTGGAAGATCGCGGAGCTGGCCGCAGAGATCGAAGCGGCGCGGCTGCTCACCTACCGGTCCGCGTGGATGGCCGACCGGAACCAGTTCACGAAGGAGTACGTCCCGTTCCTGTCGATGGCGAAGTACTACGCGACGGAGCTGGCGGTGAAGGTCTCGGGCGAAGCCCTGCAGATGCTCGGCGCCGCCGGGTACATGGAGGACCACCCGACCGAGCTGTACTACCGGGACGCCAAGCAGCTCACGATCGTCGAGGGCACGACCCAGGTGCAGCTCGGTCTGATCGCTCGCGGGGTCCTCGACCACGATCTGTGGTGGGATTGAGTCTGGCGCGAGAACGGACTTTCCCCATGACCGCCCCCACCCCCGCCCTGTGGCCCGACGCGATCGGCCGCCTCCTCCGCCGTGAGGAGCTGCCGCCCGAGCTCGCGGAGCAGGCGATGGCCACGATCCTCGCCGGCGAGGCGACCGACGCCCAGATCGCCGGCTTCGCGGTCGCGCTCCGCGCCAAGGGTGAGACCTCCGCCGAGCTCGCGGCGCTGGTCCGCACGATGCTGCGTTTCGGCCAGACGGTGGACATTCCGCTCGAGACGTCAGCCGGCCCGGTCGTCGACACGTGCGGCACTGGCGGTGACCGCTCGGGCACGGTCAACATCTCGACGCTCGCCGCGCTCGTCGTCGCCGGTGCCGGCGTGCGGGTCGCGAAGCACGGCAACCGCGCCGCGTCGTCCAGTTGCGGATCGGCCGACATCTTGGAGGCGCTCGGAGTCGTGATCGACCTCGGCCCTGAGGGCGTCGCGCGTTGCGTCGACGAAGCCGGGATCGGGTTCTGCTTCGCGCCCAAATACCACCCCGCCCTGCGCTTCGCCGGACCGGCGCGCCGGGAGCTCGGCACACCGACGACGTTCAACTTCCTCGGGCCACTGGCGAACCCGGCCGGGGTGCGCCGCCGCGTCGTGGGCGTCTCGGACCCGTCCATGGCGGAGCGCATGGCACACGCGCTCGCCCAACTCGGCGTCGAGCGGGCGATGGTGTTCTGCGGCGGCGACGGCCTCGACGAGCTGACGACGACGACCGTGTCGAATGTCTGGGAGCTCACCGACGGAAGCGTCACCGCGTCGATGCTCGATCCCGGCGACTACGGCATCGCGCGCGCCGACCTGGACGAGCTCGTCGGCGGCGACGCCGCCGCGAACGTCGCCATCGCTGAGCGCATGCTCGCCGGCGAGCCGGGCCCGGTGCGCGACGTGGTGGTGCTCAACGCGGCCGCGGCGCTCGTCGTTGCCGGCGCGGCGCCCGATCTCCGCGCCGGACTCGAGCAGGCGTTGGCGGCCGTCGAATCGGGGAAGGCTGCCGCGGTGCTCGAGACCTTCGTGCGCACCAGCCAGGCAGCCCGAGCCGCCGACGAGGGCTGAGCAACCGCATGGCGAAATCGATCCAGTGCCCGGCCTGTGGGAGCAAGCACCCGGTGACGGCGTTGCCGGACGCGCCGTCGTTCCGGTGCACGAAGTGTGGTCAGAGCCTGAAGGTCCCGGCGCAGTTCCGGCCGTCGGTTGAGGCGGCGCGACCCTCGCAGCGACCGAGCCCGCCGGGCCGCGGCGACGCGACGGCCGCGCTTCCGAAGGACGGCGCCGGCGCGGCAGCTGCGGCGGCGGCACCCGCGGCTCGTGTCGCGGCCCGGGCCCCGCGTGCTGCGAAGCCGCGAGTCGGTGCTGTGCTCCCCGGGTCGACGAAGTCGGTCACGCTGCCTTGGCGTGCGCTCGCCTGGGCCGTCGCGCTCCCGCTCGGGCTCGTGATCACGGTCTGGCTGGCTCGGACCACCGGCTGGCTGAGCGGCGAGCGGCTCGTCGACGTGTTCACGGGGACGGGGTTCACTCGTTACATCCGCGTCGTCGCGATCGCGCCCGTCTGGGCGATGTTCACCGCGCTGTTCCTCACGTTGTTCCTCGAGGGCGGCCCGGCGCTCGCGCGGCGTCGCGCCGAGAAGCGCCTCGAGGGCAGCGGATCGCGACGGGGGATCCGGCGCCGGCGGCCTGAGGCGCCGGGGGCGTCGGATGCCGGCCTGCCCGACGAGCCCACGGCTGCGGGGGACGGCCGGCGGTCGAGGCGGACGGCAGCGCAGCGGGGCAGCCGGTAGAGGTGGGCGAGCCGTACAATCCCGCGGCGACGGCGGCTTTGCCGACCGTTGCCGCAAAGCCCGAGCCTGCGAGGGCGATCAGGAGGACGATGGCGGCGCGATATCGATGCGGCGAGTGCGGGAACCTCACCCGCTTCGACGTCGTCACTACTCGACGCACGAGCGCGTTCCATCACTACAGCGTCGGTGGCGATCTCGCTGTCGAAGAGGAGAAGGTGCTCGAGGAACGCGTCGACCGCGTCACCTGCCGCTGGTGTGGCGCGAGCGGTGACAGCATCGAAGCATCTGCCGCCGACGCGCCGGCGCCGGCCGAGCCGGCGTGACCGTGAGGTTGGCCGACTACTCGCCGAGCAGCTGGACGACGACCTTGCGGCTGCGAGGCCGGTCGTCGAAGTCGACACAGACGACCTTCTGCCAGACGCCCACCTGGAGCTCGCCGGCCCGGACCGGGATCGTGACCGACGGGCCGATGAGAGCAGCCCGGACGTGGCTGTGCCCGTTGGTGTCCGCGTTGCGGGCGTTGTGCTCCCAGCCGCGGTCCTGGGGGGCGACGTCTTCGAGCACGGCGTTGAGATCGGCGTTGCAGCCGGGCTCGTGCTCGATGGTCGTCATGCCGCAGGTCGAGTGGGCCACGAACACGGTGCACAGGCCATCGGCGAGCCCGGCGTTGTCGACGGCCTTCTGGGCGTAAGGGGTGACGTCGAGCATGTCGCCGTCGCCCTGGGTGTCGAGCGTGACTTCCTCGTACCGTGCGCGCATCTCGCTCCTTCGCCCCCGGCGTCGTTGCCGGCCACCCGGCTCCGGCTCAGTCTACGAGCCGGTCTGCGGAACGGCACCTCGGGCGTCGCGGTGAGCGCCGGCGACCCGGTGTCGAGCCCGCCGCGGGAGGCGTCGCTCCCGGCACCTCCCGAGGCGCTGCTGGTCCCGTTGCTCGACGTCGCGGCCGACGTGCTGCGCGGGCTCGACCCGACGGACGTGCCCGCCATCTTGCGGCCGATGGCCGAGTTCGATCGGCGCGGCCTGGCCCGCGGCGCCGCGCGTCAACAGCTGTTGCGTGCGATCGAGACCGACGAGTCGTTCCGCGAGCGCGCCGTCGACCGATTCCTCCGGCGTCCCGACGTGTCCGAGACGCTCGAAGCGTGGCGCCCCGACAACGCGCTTCAACTCGTCGAGAACGCGGCGGAGGAGCGACACCTTCCGCTGCTGGCTTCGACGCTGTACTCGGCAACCCCCGCCGGGTGGGCGTTCGGCCTCGGCGTCGCGTGCGCCGCGTTCGAGCAGCGGAGGGTGGAGCAGCAAGAGGGCCACGAGCGCAAGGCCCGCGAGTCGCAGATCGGCGGCATGGCCGAGTCGCGCCGCCGGGCCGAGGCCGCCCGCGTTGCCGCCGAGCAGAAAGCCGAGCGCCTCGAGCGCGACCTGCGGGCCGAGCGCCAAGGGCGGCGTGCACGCGACGCGCAGGCCTCGCAGGAGGCCGCGGCGGCCAAGCGTCGCGTCGACGAAGCAGAGAAGGGGCTCAGGGAGGCGCGCTCGGCGGCTCAAGCCGCAGAGAAGCGGCTCGCGCGCGAGGCCGGCCGGGCTCGCGAAGCGGAGGAGGAGCTCCGTGACCTGCGACGCGCGAAGAAGCAGAAGGAGCTCGCGCTCGCCGCCCGCGATCAGGATGCGGGGCCCGGGTTCCCCGTCCTGCGGGCCGAGGACCTGCGCGCCTTGATCGACGCGGCCGACCTCGCGCAGCGACTCGCCGACGGACTGAGCGGCGTCGCCGAGCAGGCCGGGAGGGTGCTGCGGCCCCAGACGCCCGTCGAGGTCCCGCCGCCGAAAGCGCAACCGAAACCGGAACCGAAGCCGACGCGCCGGCGCCGGACGCAGCCACGTGTCCCGCCCGGCATGGTCGAGGACGATCCCGACGCGCTCGACGCGATGCTGCGCACTCCGCACGCCGTCCTCGTGGTCGACGGGTACAACGTGTCGATGCTGGCGTGGGGTGATGCGCCGCCGGCGCAGCAGCGAGACCGGCTGCTCAGCGCGATCGGCGAGCTCCAGCTCCGCACCCGTGCGCACGTGATCCTCGTGTTCGACGGCGCCGACGTCGGCGCCGTCCGTCCGCCGCGGCGACCCGGAGTGCGGGTCGTGTTCTCACCCGAAGGGGAGGAGGCGGACGCCGTCGTCGTGCGCGAGGCGATGAACCTCCCGGGGGAGGTACCGGTGGTCGTGGCGTCGTCCGACGGTTGGGTCGCCGAGCACGCGCGGAAGGCCGACGCCCGGGTGGTGTCGTCGGACACGCTGCTCCGCGCACTGCGCAGATAGTCAGACGGCGCAGTCGCAGCCGCCGTCTCCGCCTGCCTCGACGGTCCGAAGCTGCTCTTGCTGTGACGTGTCGGAGTCGGCGAGCACCGTGTAGACCTCCCACGGCGCGCCATCGGGGTCGTCGACCCACACCTTGTCCTGCACCGCGTAGCAGCACGTGACGCCGTCCTCGGTGGCGGTGTCGAGGCCCTCGGTGTCCAGGCGGCGCTGCGTCGCGCCGACGTCGTCGGTCGACTCGACCTCGACGCCGAGGTGGTTCAGGCGCGCCGGCGCGTCTGGGTTCTCGAACAGCACGAGCTTGAGCGGGGGCTCGGCGACGGCGAAGTTGGCGTATCCGGGGCGACGCTTGGCGGGCTCGGTCGCGAAGAGCCGGGAGTAGAAGGCAACCGCCTCGTCGAGGTCGGACACATTCAGGGCGAGCTGGACACGGGACATCGGGGCCCTCCTATATCGATCGTCATCGATACCTTGTCACGGATATCGATGTCTGTCAATATAGAGGCATGGAGATCACCGCGGATCCCGTTCCCGCCTGCTGCCCGCCGCTGCTGGAGGGTGTGCTCGGCGAGCAGGACGCCGAGGCACTGGCCGGGGCGTTCAAGGCGCTCGCCGACCCGGCGAGGGTCCGGCTGGTCAGCATGATCGCCAACGCGCCCGACGGTCGGTGCGCGTGCGATCTGGTCACCCCGCTGGGCCGCTCCCAGCCCACCGTGAGCCACCACCTCAAGGTGCTCCGGGAGGCCGGGCTCGTCGAGAGCACACGGCGTGGGCCGTGGATCTGGTACCGGGTCGTGCCGGAGCGCCTCGAGGCGCTCCGGGCTGCGCTGGCGTAGCTCAGGGCTGATCCGAGCAGTTGACAGTTGTCCCGGACATAGGGGGCACAACTGTCAACTGTTCCGAACGAGGACGCCGGGGGTAGTTGTCATACCCCCCTGCGATCCTCATCGTATGGAGATCAACTGTGACGACTGCGTGATGCAGCACACCCACGCGTGCGACGACTGCGTGGTCAGCTTCATCGTCGACCGGCGGCCGGGTGACGCGATCGTGATCGACGTCGAGGAGGAGCGGGCGGTGCGGATGTTGTCCGACGCCGGGCTGGTCCCAGAGCTGCGCCACCGGCGGGCGCACGCCGCCGGCTAGCTAGGCGGGCGCGTCGGCCCGCAGGGCCGCGGTCGTGCTCTGTTCCTTCGGACGGTGTACGAACGGGTCGTAGCGGAAGATCCGTGTGGCGTTCTCGTACGTGATCTTGTTGACGATGTCATCCGAGACGCCGTCGAGCTGCTTGGCCACCGACTCGGGGGAATTCGGCCACGACGAGTCGGAGTGCGGGTAGTCGCACTCCCACGTCATGTTGTCGATCCCGATCGCGTCGCGCTCGTCGACGCCGGCGCGGTCGCTGATGAAGCAGAACGTGAAGTGGTCGCGCGCGACCTGGCTCGGGAGCGTGTCGCCGAAGTCCTGGTGCGTCCAGAAGCGGTGCTGCTGGTAGACGTAGTCGATCCGCTCGAGCCAGTAGGGGAGCCAACCCGTCCCGCCCTCCGAGAGCGCGAACTTGAGGTTCGGGAACTTCCGCAGCACCGGCGACCACAGCAGGTCGGTAGCGGCCTGCATCGTGTTCAGCGGCGTCAGTGTGATCATGATGTCGATCGGCGCGCCGGGCGCGATCTCGATCTGCGTCGACGACGAGCCGATGTGCAGGCAGATGATCGTGCCCTCGTCCTCGCAGGCGGCGAAGAACGGGTCCCAGTGGTCGCCGAAGATGTGCGGCCAGCCGAGCTTGAACGGGTTCTCCGAGAACGTAACCGCGTGGCACCCCTTCTTCGCGACCCGCCGCACCTCGTCCGCCATCAGCTGCGGGTCCCAGATCGGAGGGATCGACAGCGGGATGAACCGGCCCGGGGAAGAGCCGCACCACTCGTCGATGTGCCAGTCGTTGTACGCGCGCAGGAGATTGAGCCCCATGTCGAGATCCTTCGACCGCGAGAACAGCTGGCCGCAGAACTGCACGAAGGAGGGAAAGCACATCGAGCCGAGCACGCCGTTGCGATTCATGTCGTTGACGCGCTCGTCGATGTCGTAGCAGCCCTTGCGCATCATCTCGTAGCTCGTGGGCTCGATGTTGTACTCCTCGGGCGGACGGCCCGCGACCGCGTTGAGCCCGATGTTCGGGATCACGCTGTCCTCGTACACCCACACGTCGATCCCGTCGCGGCGCACGCTCTTCGGCGCGAACTCCATCCACTTCTCGGGGAGGTGGCCTTCGAACAGATCGGGCGGCTCGACGACGTGGTCGTCGACGCTCACGAGGATGAGATCGTCTGCCCGCATCGTGTCTCCTCTCTCAGCCGAAGAGCACCGGCAGGTGGGGCGGCGCCCGGAACGTCATGCCGGTGATGTGCGGCGCCTCGGCCGCAGGGTCGAGGCGCAGGTTCGGGAGCCGCTCGAAGATCCGCTCGAGCAGCACACGCGTCTCCATGCGCGCCAGGTGCATGCCGAGGCACATGTGCGGTCCGAACGCGAACGCGAGGTGCTGGCGCTGCTCGCGGTGGATGTCGAACTCCTCGGAGCGCTCCCAGTACTTCTCGTCGTGGTTGGCCGAGCCCATGTTGGTGATGACCACGGCGCCGGCCGGGACGTCGACGCCGTCGACGACCGTGTCGCGCGTCGCAGTCCGCACGATCGTGGTGAGCGGGGGCTCCCAGCGCAGCCCTTCCTCGATCGCCTGCGGCATGAACGCGCGGTCGGCGCGCAGCGCGTCGAGCTGGTCCGGATGCGTGAGCAAACCGAAGAGCAGGTTGCTCGACGAGCGGTACGTGGTCTCGGCGCCGGCCGGGAGCAGCAGCCGGAGGAAGGCGAAGATCTCTTCGTCCGTGAGGTGCTGGCCGTCGAGCTCGGCGGCGGCGAGCGTGCTCATCAGATCGTCGGCGGGGTGGGAACGGCGATCGGCGAGCACACGGGCGAAGTAGTCGCGCAGTTGCGCCGACGCGCGCGTGCCGCGATCCCAGTCGAACGAGACGCTGATGAGCTCGATCGCCCAGCGGTGGAACTGCGGGAGGTCCGCGCGCGGCAGCCCGAGCATGCTGGCGATCACGTTCACCGGGAACGGGAGCGTCAGCTCGCGCACGAGATCCGCTTTGCCGCGGTCGACGAACGCGTCGATGCACTCGTCGACGATCGGCGCGACGGCCTCGACCTCCCAGCGTTCCATCGCCTTGCGGCTGAACGCCTGCTGCACGAGCCCGCGGTACGTGTGGTGCTCGGGCTCGTCCATCTCGAGGATGGTGTGGCCCATGACCGCGCCCATGACGTCGGCGTATCCCGCAGACGAGAATGTCTCGCCGTCGCGGAGGACCGTCTGCACGGCGTCGTAACTGAACGCGGTGAAGACCTCCGGTCCCATCGTGACTTGGGGGTCGACCTCCGCAGAGAGCAACTCCGCCTCGAGGTTCTCCTTGAGCATCGGGCCTTTGGCCCGGTTGAGCGCCAGCAGCGGGTACGGGTCCTCGACCAAGCCCGCGCCGACGCTGCGGTTGAACTCCTCGAACGGGTCGTAGCTGTCGTCGATAGCCTCAGGCACGCTCATCCGACCCTGACGATAGCGTCAGGGAACGGCGGATGGGGCACCTCGGGAGGACAGCCACGGATGGACACGAACGCGGTGAACCTCGCCCTGCTCGGGCTGCGGGTGGCGGCGGGCGTCGTGATGTTCGCCCACGGCTGGAACCACCTGGCCCGCATGCGCGAGGGGCCGGGCGTCTCCAACTGGTTCGCCAGCCTCGGCCTGCACCCCGGGCCGGCCCACGCGTGGCTCGTCACCGTGACCGAGCTCGCGGCCGGGCCGTCGCTCGTGTTCGGCCTGCTCACGCCGCTGGGCGCGGCGGCGGTCACGGGTGTCGCGGCCGTCGCGTGGGTCACCAACCACCGCAACGCCGGCTTCTTCGTGTTCAAGCGGCCGACCGAGGGGTGGGAGTACGTGATGGTCCTCACCGTGCTCGGGCTGGCGCTCGGGGCGCTCGGCCCGGGGGAGTGGTCCCTCGACAACGCGCTCGGGCTCTCGTGGGTCGACGGGTGGTCCGGCTTCGCGGTCACGGCCATCGCCGGGCTGGGTGGTGCGCTCGCGCTCCTCGTCTTCTTCTGGCGTCCGCCGCGGGAGGAGGCGGCGGGGTAGACGCGCCCGCGCCTACCGGCGCGGTGTCATGTCGAGGTCAGGCGGCGGCTGGTCGGGGATCTTCCAGCGCAGGAACTCTTTGTCGTACAGCTCGTGGTAGGCGTTCGCCTGCTCGACCATGGCGTGGAACGCGGTCTCGAACTTGTCCCAGTCCTTCGCCTCGATCGCCTGCTTCACCTGCTCGACGTCCTCGGCGATGAACTTCGTCATGTTCTCCTCGTACTTGGGCCGCACGAACGCGCCCATCTCCATGAGGTTGACGGCCTCCTTGAGCTGGAAGCGCGCCAGCGGCTGATTGCCCGCCTTGCCCGCGTAGTAGCACTTCCAGATGCGGGCGCCGATCTCCGGCATGATGCGCGCCAGCCCGGGCTGGATGTGCCCGAGCTCGTCGAGGCCGAAGCTGCTCTTCCCGGTGTCGACGATGTGGTCGTGCTCGGGAACGTCACCACCGGTCACGCCCATGCGCTCTTCCTTTCCGGCCGGCTGCACGCGAAGACAACCTGACTAGCATGTCAGGTTGGGTCGGTTCCAATGAGGGAGCGCAATGGACGTGCGTGAAGCCGTGATCGTCGACACCGTGCGCACCGCGGTGGGCAAGCGGAAGGGCGCGCTGGCAGGCTGGCATCCGACCGACCTCCTCGGTTTCGCGCTGCGGTCGCTGCTGGAGCGCAACGACGTCGACCCGGGGACGATCGACGACGTCGTCGGCGGGTGCGTGACCCAGTCGGGAGAGCAGGGATGCAACGTCACTCGCAATGCGTGGGTGGCGGGCGGCCTGCCGTGGCACGTTCCGGCGACCTCCGTCGACCGGCAGTGCGGGTCGTCGCAGCAGGCGATGCACTTCGTCGCCCAGGGCGTCATGGCCGGCGCCTACGACCTCGCCATCGCCTGCGGTGTCGAGTCGATGACGCGTGCGCCGATGTCGACGAACGCGCGTGGCGGCGTCGGGCCGTTCAGCTCCGCGTTCATGGAGCACACGAACCACACGCTCGGCATCCAGTTCTGGGTCGCCCAGGTCCTCGCCGACCGGTTCGGCATCACTCGCGAAGAGATGGACGCGTTCGCGCTCGAGAGCCACCGGCGCGCCGCCGCCAACACCGACGAGGGCTTTTTCGCCCGGGAGATGCTCCCGGTCCCGCTGAAAGACGAGCAGGGCGAGCTGACGGGCGACGTGCTGCGCAGCGACGAAGCGATCCGCCGCGACACGTCGCTGGCGCAGCTCGCCGGACTTCCGCCGGCGTGGGAGTCGGATGAGCAGCCCGCGCCGGACATCACCGCCGGCAACTCGTCGCCGATGAGCGACGGCGCCTCGGCGATGCTCGTCGCCGACCGGGCAACCGCCGAACGCCTCGGCCTCCCGGTGCGCGCGCGGTTCGTGCACTTCGCCGTGCTCGCCGACGACCCGGTGCTCGTGCTGTCGGCACCCAATCCCGTCACGCGCAAGCTGCTCGAGCGAACGGGCATGAAGGTCGACGAGTTCGACGCCGTCGAGTGCAACGAGGCGTTCGCCGCGATCGCGCTCATGTGGGCCAAGGAGTTCCGTCCCGATCCGGCGAAGTACAACCCGCGCGGCGGCGCGATCGCGCTCGGCCACCCGCTCGGCGCCAGCGGCGTGCGCCTCATGACCACGATGCTCAACCACCTGGAGACCACCGGCGGGCGGTTCGGCTTCCAGACCATGTGCGAGGGCGGCGGCCAGGCGAACGCCACGGTCATCGAACGCCTGGGGTGACCATGCCCCTGATGCGTGCCTGGTGCGTACTCATTGCGCATGAGGGACGCATCAATGTGTTCATGCGAGACTGCGGCCCGTGCTGACGCTCGAATCGGGGCCGGCGCGACTCGTGGTCGCGCCGGAGCGTGGTGGCCGCATCATGGCCCTCGCGGTGGACGGGATCGACCTCCTCGTGACGCCGGAGGTCGACGACCACGACTTCGGCTGCTTTCCGATGGCGCCGTGGGCGGGGCGCATCCGGCACGGCAGCTTCGACTTCGAGGGCCAGCGGTACCAGCTTCCGCTGAACAACCCGCCCCATGCCATCCACGGCACGGTGCGCGATCACCCGTGGCGGGAGGAAGGCGAGGGGGTGATCTCCGCGCCACTCCAGCCGCCGTGGCCGTTCGGTGGCCGCGTCGTCCAGCGCTTCTCGCTCGCGCCGAACGCGCTCCACCTCACGATGGAGGTGCACGCCGCCGAGGTCCCGATGCCGGTGTCGTGCGGTTGGCACCCGTGGTGGAACCGGCGGGCGCAGCGCGGCGACCAGCTCGCCGTCGAGCTCTCCGCACAGGCGATGTACCAGCGCGACGGGGACGGGATCCCGAACGGCGAGCTCGTGCCGCCCGGTCCGCACCCCTGGGACGACTGCTTCACGCGCCTCGGCGATCCGCCCGCGATCCTGCAATGGCCGGGCGCCGCCACGGTCACCCTCGAGACGCCGTGCCCGTGCGTTGTTGTGTTCGACGAGCCGAAGCACGCCATCTGCGTCGAGCCGCAGACGGGTCCGCCCGACGCGTTCAACCTGAACCCCATCGTGGTTCGCCCCGGAAAACCGCTGGCCGCCACCGCGACCTGGTCGTGGCGGCTCGCGAACGGGTAGAGCCGACGGGTAGGCCAACTGGCAGGAGGTAACCGATGGAGACCGCGCTCTCCGACGACGACATCGCCGCGATCGACGCGTACTGGCGAGCGGCGAACTACCTCACCGTCGGGCAGATCTACCTCCGTGACAACGCGCTCCTGCGCGAGCCCCTGAAGCCCGAGCACATCAAGCCCCGCCTGCTCGGGCACTGGGGCACGTCGCCCGGCTTGAGCCTTCTGTACGCGCACCTGAACCGGGTCATCCGCGCCCGCGACGCCGACGTGATCTTCATCACCGGGCCCGGGCACGGAGGGCCCGCGATCGTCGCCAACGTGTATCTGGAAGGCACATACAGCGAGATCTACCCGGTGGTGACCCTCGACTCCGGCGGCATGCACCGACTGTTCCGGCAGTTCTCGACGCCGGGTGGCGTGCCGAGCCACGTCAGCGTCCCCACGCCCGGCTCGATCCACGAGGGAGGCGAGCTCGGCTACGCGCTCGTGCACGCGTTCGGCGCCGCGTTCGACAACCCCGACCTCGTCGTGGCCTGTGTGGTCGGTGATGGCGAGGCCGAGACCGGGCCGCTGTCGGGTTCCTGGCAGGGCATCGACTTTCTGAACCCGGTGCGCGACGGTGCGGTGCTCCCGATCCTGCACCTCAACGGCTACAAGATCTCCGGACCGACCGTGTTCGGGCGCGCGACCGACGACGCGGTCGCGTCCGTCCTCGACGGCTACGGCTACGACGTGCATTTCGTCGAGGGTGAGGACCCGCCGGCCGTGCACCGCGAGCTCGCGTCGACGCTCGACCGGTGCTTCGACGCGATCCGCGGGATCCAGGACGGCGCCCGCGCCCACGGCTTCGGCGCCCGTCCGCGGTGGCCGGCGATCGTTCTGCGCACGCCGAAGGGTTGGACCGGCCCCAAGGCCGTCGACGGACTGCCGGTCGAAGGCACGTTCCGCGCGCACCAAGTCCCGCTCGCCAACGTGCGCGACAACCCCGACCATCTCCGCCAGCTCGAAGCGTGGATGCGGAGCTACCGGCCCGAGGAGCTCTTCGACGGGGAAGGGCGGATGGTCGCCGGCCTGGCCGAGCTCGCGCCCGACGGCGACCGCCGCATGGGCGCGAATCCGCACGCCAACGGCGGCCGCCTGCTCGAGGCGCTCGACCTTCCTGACTTCACCGACTATGCGATGCCGGTCCCGAAACCTGGGGCCGAGCTGCACGAGTCGACGCGGCGGCTCGGAGAGTTCCTACGTGACGTGTTCACGCGCAACCGTGCGAGCGCGAACTTCCGCCTTATGTGCCCGGACGAGACGAACTCGAATCGCTTGGGCGCCGTCTTCGACGTCGAGAACCGGATGTCCGTCGAGCCGATCATCGACATCGACGACCACGTGACCCATGACGGCCGCGTCATGGAGATCCTCAGCGAGCACAACTGCCAGGGCTGGCTCGAGGGCTACCTGCTCACCGGACGGCACGGGATCTTCGCCTCGTACGAGGCGTTCGCCATGGTGTCGGCGTCGATGACCGTCCAGCACGCCAAGTGGCTCGAAGCGGCGCGCGACCTCACGTGGCGGGCGCCGATCTCGTCGCTCAACGTGCTGCTCACGTCGACGTGCTGGCGGAACGATCACAACGGGTTCAGCCACCAGGGCCCCGGGCTCATCGACACCGTCCTGAGCAAGAAGGGCACCGTGGCCCGTATCTACCTGCCGCCCGACGCCAACTGCCTGCTCTCGGTGGCCGACCACTGCCTGCGAAGCCGCGACTACGTGAACCTCATCGTGATCGACAAGCAGCCCCAGCTCCAGTGGCTCGACATGGACGCGGCCCGCCAGCACGCCGCCCACGGCGCATCCGTCTGGGACTGGGCCGGCAACGAGCAGCGCGGCGAGCCCGACGTCGTGCTCGCGGCCGCCGGCGACATCGTCACGATGGAGACGCTCGCCGCCGCTGACCTCCTGCGGCAGTACGTGCCGCAGCTCGAGTTCCGCGTCGTGAACGTCCTCGACCTCATGGCGCTCTTCCCCGCGGACCGTCATCCGCACGGCATGGACGAGGGCCGCTTCGTGGACCTGTTCACCGCCGACACCGACGTCGTGTTCGCGTTCCACGGCTACGCGAGCGCGGTGCACCATTTGATCCACGGCCGGCCTGGTCCCGGGCGGTTCCACGTCCGCGGCTACGAGGAAGAGGGCACCACGACCACGCCGTTCGACATGGTGGTGCGGAACCAGATCAGCCGCTACGACCTGTGCGTGGAGGCCCTGCGCCGGGCGCGGCGCGCGCCGGTCGGCGGCGAAACCCTCGAGGAGCACTGCGACGACATGCTCCGCAAGCACCGCGCCTACATCGTCGAGCACCTGGAGGACATGCCGGAGGTGCGCGACTGGCGCTTCGGCTCGTGAACGCGAACGAGCCGCTCATCGTCCTGTGCGTCAACAGCGGGTCGTCGTCGCTGAAGACCGCCTTGTTCGAGGTCGACGGCACGTCGGAGCGTCCGCTGGCCCGCCTGGAGCAGCCGGTACATGGCGGCAACTACGCGGCTGCGCTCGTCGAGACGTTGTCGTCGTTCGACGAGCGCGGACTCCCGTTGCCCGGCGCGGCAGGGCATCGCGTCGTGCACGGGGGGCCGAGCCATGCCGAGCCGGCGCTCGTGGACGGGGACGTGCTCGCCGAGCTGCGCGAGCTCGCGGCGTTCGCCCCGTTGCACATGCCGGCGGCCATCGCGGGTATCGAGGCGATCCGGACGCGATGGGACATTCCCCAGGTCGCGTGCTTCGACACGGCGTTCCACCACCGGATGCCGGTCGTTGCCAAGCGGCTGCCGCTTCCCGACGAGCTCTGGGACGAGGGCGTCCGCCGCTACGGCTTCCACGGCATCTCGTACGAGTACGTCGTCAGCGCGCTCGGCGCGGCGGAGCTCGGCCGCGCTGTCATCGCGCACCTCGGCAACGGCGCCAGCATGGCCGCCGTGCGCGAGGGTCAGTCGGTCGATACGACGATGGGGTTCACTCCGGCGGGCGGGCTGATCATGAGCACGCGCAGCGGTGACCTCGACCCGGGCGTCCCGGTGTTCCTCGTCCGCGAGAAGGGCTATGACGCGGATCGGCTCGAGCATCTCATCGACCGCGACGCCGGGCTGATCGCCCTGTCGGGGGACACGTCCGACATGCAGGCGCTGCTCGAGCGGCGAGACCGGGATGCGCGCGCCGCACTCGCGGTGGACGCTTTCTGCTACCACGCGCGCAAGCACGTCGGCGCGCTGGTCACGACGCTCGGGGGACTCGACACGCTCGTGTTCACGGGGGGCATCGGTGAGAAGGCCGCAGTCATCCGGGCCGGGATCTGCGACGGGCTCGAGCACCTGGGCGTCGAGCTCGACGGCGCAGCGAACGACGCGCACGCGAGCGTGATCAGCGCGCCCGCGAGCGACTGCGTAGTCCGGGTCGTGCAGACGGATGAGGACCTCGTCATCGCTCGCCACACCCGCGCCTTGGTGGCGGACTAGGCGATCAGGTCCCGCATCGCGGCCAGCTGCTCGAGGTAGTGGTCGAGCGAGCGGTGCACGAAGCGCACGTTGACGATCGTCGCGCCCGACTCGGCGAGGCGCTCCGACGCGTCGCGGACCCGGTCGGGCTCGGCGCCGGGGTCGAACGGATGCTCGTTCTGGAGGACCAGCTCGAACGGCATCCCGGCGCGCGCCGCCCACGCCTCGGTGTCGCGGGCCCGGGCGACCATGTCGGCGAGGTCGGCCCGCGCCAGCCCGAACGGTGCCCACCCGTCGGCGAGCTCGACCGCCCGGCGCAGGGACCGTGCGGTGCGACCGCCGACCCAGATCGGGACGCGTGGCTGCACTGCGCACGGGTCGACGACGACGCCGTCGTACGCGTAGTGCTCGCCGCTGTACTCGGGCTTGAGCTGGCTCAGCGACGCCCGCAGCGCACGGATGGCGTCGTCGCCGCGCTCACCGCGACCCTCGAACTCGGCGCCGAGAAGGTCGAACTCCTCGCGCAGCGAGCCGACGCCGACGCCGAGGATGAGTCGCCCGCCGGAGACGCGGTCGAGCGTGCCGTAGCGCTTGGCGATCGCGAGCGGGTGGTGATAGCCGAGGACGAGCACGTGCGTGGCGAGGCGGATCGTCGTGGTGCGGGCGGCGACGTAGCCGAACACCGGGAGCGGGTCCCAGTACGTGGCCCCACGCGTGTCGACTACCTCGGTTGGCAGCGCGACGTGCTCGCTGCACGTGAGGTGGTGGTAGCCGAGGCGCTCGGCCTCGACGGCGACGCGGGCGATCTCGTCGATGCCCGCGGTCTCCTCCCACGTCGCGTGCGCGCGCGGCAGCCGCGTGACAACCGGCGTGACGACCCCGAGCTTCACGATCCGACCCGCCGCTCGCCGTGTTGGGTCACAAAGTGGGTGCGGAGCGCCGG
>WNGA01007766.1_pt1 | contig 19941 bp, 19 predicted proteins | sample 5400061 | NCBI WGS metagenome assembly WNGA01 (sample SAMN13153366, study PRJNA577476) | soil metagenome | isolation source: 100 cm soil or saprolite under grassland replicate 2 | place: USA:California | collected 2016-06-15
GCGCTTCGACGTCGAGAGCTCGACGGCCCTCAGCGAGGTGCAGAAGCGACGGGTCGTAGCCAAGGCCGGGCCGGTCCTCCGGGCCGTGGCCCAGGACGAGCGCAGCCAGCTCCGAAACCGCGAGCTGGCCGTCCAGCGGCTCCTGGACCAGCTCCGCGAGGCGCTGCGCGTCGAGCGTCGCCGTCAGCCCACCCGCCCTCCGCCGCAGGCGGAGGCACGCCGGCTCGAGGAGAAACGCCGTCGAGCCCGGCTCAAGCGCTCGAGACGACCCCCGGCGAGCGACGATTAGGGGACAGTTAAGAGTCTGTAAGAACGCGCAAGCCCGGGCCGGGGTTGCCGCTATTGTCCGCGAGGCCCCAGGACCTGTAAGGAGTTGCCTTGACGATGAGACGCACTCTCGCGTTGGCGTGCCTGCTGATCGCGGCCGTCGCCCCGGCCTCCGCGCTGGCCGGCGCTCGCATGTTCATGGGGTTTCAGGACGACCCCAGTCTGCGCTGGCGGGAGGATCGCAGAGCGGTCTTCGACCAGGCGGCCGAGGCGAACGCGGGCATCGTGCGGACGACCGTGTACTGGTCGCGCATCGCGCCGCAGCGCCCTGCCGTGGCGACGGACCCGTTCGACGCCGCCTACCGCTTCGACGACCTGGACGAGTTCGTCCGCTCGGCCCAGCTTCGCGGCATGGAGGTGATGCTCACGATCTGGGGCACGCCGGCCTGGGCGAACGGGGGCAAGGGCCAGAACCGAGCGCCGAACCAGATGCGGGATCTCCAGAACTTCGCGCGGGCGCTGGCCTCCCGCTATTCGGGACGCAATCCCGGAGTGCCGTTCGTCCGCTACTTCACCGTCTGGAACGAGCCGAACCTGGCGCAGTTCCTCTCCCCCACCTTCGACAGCAAGCGCAAGCCCGTCTCTCCCTTCATCTACGCGAAGCTCTATCGAGCGGCCTACGCCGGCATCAAAGCGGGGAATCCGAACGCCCTCGTGGGCATCGGGGAGACGTCGCCGCGCGGTCGCGACAAGCCGAGCCCCTCGCCCGGCAAGCTCCAGGAGACGCTCTCACCGGGCACCTTCGCCCGTCTGCTCTCCACGGCGAGGCCGAAGCTCAAGTTCTCCGCCTGGGCGCATCACCCGTACTCCGCGCTCGGCTCGAACCCAACGCAGCGCTACCGGTTCCCGAACGCGAACCTCTCGACCATGCGGACGTTCGAGAAGAAGCTCGACCAGTGGTTCCACCGCAAGAACATCCCGATCTGGATCACGGAGTACGGCTTCGAGACGAAGCCCGCTGAGCCGAAGGGCGTGACAATCTCGCAGCAGGCCGCCTACATGCGACAGGCGATCCGGATCGCGACCCAGGACCCGCGAGTCGGAGTCTTCATCTGGTTCATCCTCCGCGACGACCCCACAAGCGCCTGGCAGAGCGGTCTGCTGTCCCGCAACGGGACGAGAAAGCCGGCCTTCGCCACCTTCTCGTCACTCGCCAAGCTCCTCGACGGACGCAACCCGATAGTGAGGGTCAAAGTGGGCGTGGTTCCGGTCCTGCGGATCCCGGTGATCGAGCTCGCCGCACGGGACGGCGCGGGCACGACGATCGGTGCCCAGATCCGTCTCTTCCAGCGGCCGAGTGGCAAACTGGTCACCAACACGCAGCTGGCCGGCACCATCGGGATTGACGGCACGGTCTCGTTCGTCTTCGGCAAGAGTGCGGTCAAGACGAGCTACGACGTGTCCTTCGACTTCAACGACAAGAACGGCAACACGCTCCGGCGAACGGCCTTGCTGATCTACTACTGAGAGACATCTCGGCGACCGGCGGGGGGTCATGCCGGCGAAAGCGGCATGCGAGCCCTCCGGCTTGACGCCGGTGCCCACCTACAATCGGAGCCCGTGCGCACCGCTCTCGCCTCGATCGCGGTCCTCCTGGGACTGTCCACGGCCGCCCTGGCCGCAACGCCAAGGCCGGCCCCGCCGCTCGCCGGAGCGAGCCTCTCCACCGGGACTCGCGTGAGTCTCGCCTCGTACGCCGGGCGGCCGGTCGTCCTGAACGTCTGGGCCTCCTGGTGCGGAGGCTGCATCCACGAGGCTCCGACACTGAGGAGCTTCACCCGCGCACATCCCCGCGTCGCCGTGCTCGGAATCAACACGCTGGACTCGAAGGCCCAGGCGCAGGCGTTCGCGCGCCGCTTCGGACTCGGCTTCCCGAGCATCTTCGACCCGCACGGCCGGCTTTTCGTCCGCCTCCACTCCCCCGGCCTTCCGGCGACGCTCTTCCTCGACCGGCGGCACCGAATCGTCTTCGGCATCGCCGGTGCTGCGAGTCGTGCGCAGCTCGAGACTGGCCTGCGAGCAGCGCGACGCACTGCCTGAGCGACGGCGCCTTTCGCGAAGTGCCCTCAGGCGAGGGATCGAGGGAGGGCGCCGGTTTCGCCGATCCCTCTGTCGAGGTATGTCAGCCCTGGAGGAAGACAGGCCCGAGCTCGAGACCGAGGGTGGCTTCGGTACCGGTCTGCGCGCTCAACTCGACCGCCGCAAGAGGCCGGACGAGCCCGGGCCCGTGCCCGCGGAGCGGCCCGCTGCAGCTCCCACCCCGGCGGCCGCGAAGCCACCGGAGGTCAGGGGCGAACCCGATCCGCCGCTGGAGTACGACGACCGTCTGGAGGAGCTGGACCGGCGCGCCGCGACGCTTACTGCACGCGAGCGCAAGGCCGAGGATCTCGACCAGCGTCTGGCCGAGGTGGCCGCCCGCGAACGCCACGCCACCCAACTCCAGGCAGAGCTCGAGAACCGGAAGCGCGAGCAGACGGAACGCGAGGTGGAGGCCGAAAGCGCCATTCGCGATCGGGAATCGGTGCTCGCCGAGCTAGAGGAGGCCCTCGCGGCGCATGAACGAGAGCTCGAGATGAACGCCGCGCGGCGCTCGGCCGAGCTGGTCGGCGAGCGCGAGAAGATCCGGGCGGAGACGGAGGGACTCCAGCAGGAGCTGCAGAAGCTCACCGAGCGCAAGCTCGAGACCGAGGCGTCGCTCCGGTCGCTGCAGGAGCGCGAGGCCGAGTTCGCACGGCGCGACGAGGCCTCCCAGCAGCGCGAGGCAGAGCTCCAGCGTCGCGAGGCAGAGCTCCAGCAGCGCGAGGAAGGACTGACCGCCGAGCTCGAGCGCCGCCAGGCGCAGCTCGCCGGCGAGCTCGACAGCCGCAAGCTCGAGCTCGAGAAGCTCGCCGCCGAATCGACTCGCGGCCGGGATCTCGACGAGCTCGCTGCCCGGCTGGCCGAGAAGGAGCGCGAACTGAACGCGCTGGGGGCCGAGCACGCGAATGCCGAAGAGCTGCTCGCATCCGAGCGGACGCGCCTCGAGCGGCGGGAACAGCGAGTCGCCGTCACCGAGACCACGCTTTCCGACCGGGCCAGGGAGCTGAACGACCGCGAGGCGGAGGTCGACAGGCGCGAGGCGATGCTCGAGACGGATCTCGAGCTTCGCGCCGAGAAGATCGAGCGGCGGGAAGTGGAGCTGGACCAGCGGACGCGCCAGCTCGTGCAGAAGGAAGCCGAGCTCGGGGCCTTCGTGACGCAGGCCCAGGGCGAACTCCAGCGGCGCGAAGCCGCGCTCCGCAGCGCCTAGCGGCACTAGCACCAGGCACGGCTTCAGCTGCGCCTCTTGACACGCGGGCCTCAACCGCGCGAGACTCCCGCGCGCAGGCGACGGCGGTGGAGGCAGAACAGTCGTGCACATCGACTCACGTTCGCGCGCACAGCGCCCGGCCGAGGACCGGTCCAGCGGTTTGGCGACTCCCTCTCCGTCCGCATCGCTGCACATGCTTCGCCCGCGAGCGGGACACCGGCACACCCGGAGACCGCTTTGTCTGCGAAGCCAACAGTTCGAGGAAAGGAGCTGGTGGGAGTGCTAGAGCTATCCCTCGTCCTTTGGGGTGCCGCCGCGGCGAGTCTCGGCTGGTACTGGGGCGGCGTGACCGAGGCCCGCACGACCTGGGTGCCGATCGGCGCCGCCGGCGCGGTTCTGGCCGGGATCACGATCTTCGCCAGTCAGGCGACTCCGCTGCCGATCTGGGCATTTGCAGCAATCTCGGCGGTCGGAGCGATGCTCGTGGCGGCCGAGGTCGGCTGGGGGATCGTCTCCGATAGGACGCTCGGTTTCGGTGCCCTCTTCTTCGCGGCCGCGGCCGGTCTCTCGACCGGCGGGATCGCGAACAGCGCCGACGCCTTCAACATCCAAGCGCTGGGAACGCTGCTCGCCGCAGTGGGAGGCGGCCTGGTCTTCATCTCGGCGGCCCTGATGCCGACGGCCGTCGTGTTCCGCCGCGTCCTCGGGTGGCTGCTCGTGGTGGGTGGGTTCGGCGTCGCCTTCATCGGCTATGCGCCCTCCATCGGTGTCAGCTTCTGAGGACGAGCAAGATCGCGAGAGGGCCGGCACACACGGCCGGCCCTCTCGAGTGTTCAGGCAGGCCAACGACCTCGAGCAGCGGAGGTAGGAGATGGAGACGACCGGGCTCCTGAAGGGCATTCAGCAAGAAGCACGGCAGCTGACCGCCGAGATGCCGTTCGAGACCTATCTCGAGAAAGTCAAGCAGGACCGGAAGCTGGCTCGCCTTTCCCACGCCCTGGTCTACGACATGATCGTGGAGTCGGGCCTCAAGCGGGACCGCGCAGGCGTTCCCCGCTACGAGCTGTTTCGTGACGACCTCTTCGGGGTGGACGAAGCCATCGCGCAGGTCGTCGAGTACTTCGCGGCGGCCGCCCGCCGACACGAGACGCGCAAGCGCATCCTGCTCCTCGTCGGCCCTCCGGGGTGCGGCAAGTCGACGCTCGTCAACGCGATCAAGCAGGGCTTGGAGGAGTACTCGCGCGCAGACCGCGGCGCCGTCTGGGCGATCAAAGGGTGTCCCGTCTACGAGGACCCGCTGCACCTCCTGCCACGGCACGTCCGGCACGAGCTGCGGGGCCTCCACATCGAGGGCGAGCTCTGCCCGTATTGCCGCTGGCTGGTCCGCAACGCGTACCGAGGTGACGTCGCCCGCGTGCCGGTTCAGCGTTTCACCTTCAGTGCAGCCGAGGGGGTGGGCATCGGCACCTTCGTCGCCACCGACCCCGGCTCCGAGAACCTCGCCCGCCTCGTCGGCGACGTCGACCTGACGCAGCTGCGCGGCTCGACCGACCGGGCCGCGGCCCGCCAGGCCTACCGGCTCGACGGCGAGCTGAACGCCGCCAACCGCGGCCTCGCTGACCTGATCGAGGTCTTCAAGATGGACGAACGGTTCCTGTCCGTCCTGCTCACGGTCAGCCAGGAGCAGATGATCAAGCTGGGCGGCCGCGGGACGATGTACGCGGACGAGGCCATCGTCGCCCACTCCAACCTGGCGGAGTACGACTCCGTGAAGATCTCGCCGCTCGCCTTGCCGACGGCGGCCACGTTCGCCATCCTGACCCGAATCTCGCCGCAGTCCGGCTGGAGCCTCCAGCGCAAGCTCCACTACTACGACTCTCGCTTCGTCGCCGACGTGCGACCGCAGGAGATCGCCCAGCTCCGCGCCGCATCGCCGCGGGACGGAATGTCCGGCTTCTCGCCACGCTACGTGATGAACCAGGTCTCGCGCGCACTCTCACGCAAGAACACCTGCCTGACGGGGCCTGTGACGCTCGACATCCTCTGGGAAGGCCTGAGCCAGCGGGCCGGCTTCGACGACGGGCAGCGGCAGGCCGCGGCAGACCTCATCGCCACCGCACGCCGCGAGTACGACGACATGGTTCGCCGGACCATTCGCCGGGTGCTCGTGCCGGACTACCGACGGGCTGCGCAGAAACTCGCCCGGGACGTGCTCCGGGAGCTCGAGGGGTGGTCGGCCGGCAGCGCGCAGGATCTCTCGAAGTTGCGTGACCTCGAGAACGCCCTCGGCGTTGGCCCGTACCTCCGGCAGGAGTTCCGGGAGAGCCTCCTCGCCCGGCTTCGCGAGACCGGCCGAAGCGATCCGGGCCTCTACCGCGCGGACGGGCGCCTCGAGGAGGGCATCGACAGGCTGCTGCTCCCCCGCTGGGAGGACGCGGCGCGATCGCTCGGCGGCTTCCTCGAGGAGCCGAAGTCGAAGGGGCTCGCCAAGCTCCGCAAGCAGCTCGTCGCAGAGCACGACTTCCCCGAGGAGTGCGCCGACGACCTCGTGGCCTACGCCGTGTCCCTCGCCGGCCCGGAGCTCGAGCGCCGCGGCATCCTCCGCTGGCGCTAGCCCTGGGAAAGCAACTGAGGCCATCGGGTACCAGCCGGGCTTCGCCCGGGTGAGGCGGCCTGCGCCCAGGGGACGAGCTCTAGCTTCTGGTGGGGCGCCGCTGGCAAGCGTCCCGAGCGGGGACAGTGCGATTGACACGGCCCTGCGAGGAGAGCGCAGCCAGCGGCGTCAGGTAGCCTCGGGCGACGGGGCGTCCTCGGTTTCCTGGGGCGCCGCTGGCAAAGGAGGCGAGCCCGAGGCGCGCAGGACAGTACCTGAGTACGGCCAAGCGCCGAGGGCGAAGCATCGTGCCGCCAGCGGCGGCAGCAGGCCGGCGCAGCCGGGCTTCGCCCGGGTGAGGCGGCCTGCGCCCAGGGATGCGAGGGAGCTAGAGGACCTTGGAGAGGTTGAGGAAGGCGGGCCCGAGGATGACCAGGAACATCGCCGGGAAGATGAACAACACCGTCGGGAAGAGCATCTTGATCGGAGCCTTCATGGCCCGCTCCTCGGCGGCGGCCTGGCGGCGTAGCCTCGTGTCGGCGGCCTGCACACGCAGGATCCGGCCGAGCGAGATGCCGAACTGATCGGCCTGCACGATCGCTCGTACGAAGCCGGACACCTCGGGCGTCCCCACGCGGTCGGCCATTTTCCTCAGCGCCTCCGGACGGCCCTCGCCGATCCGCATCTCGCTGAGCGTCAGCTCGAACTCCTCGATGAGAGGCCCTTCCATCTGCTCGACGAGCTTGGCCACCGCGCCGTCGAAGCCCATGCCCGCCTCGACGCTGACGGCGAGCAGGTCGAGCGCGTCCGGCAGCTGGGCGCGGATCTTCTCGCGCCGGGAGCGGATCTTCTGCGAGATGAAGAAATCCGGACCGATGAAGCCGATGCCGGCGAAGGCGACCGTAAAGAGAATGCCGGAGAACCCGCCCCCGGAAGCCGCCCCCATCGCCACCCCGAGCACGAGTCCGCTGATGGCGAACACGCCCTTGGTGGCGAGGAAGCTCGTCGGCGAGACGCGACGCCCGAGCCCGGCGGCGAGCAGGCGCATCGAGATCTGCTCGACCGTGTACTTCCGGTTCACCCGCATGACGGCCCGCGCAAGCTTCTCCTTCAACGGCTGGAACGCACGCGTCCGCAGGCCTTCGTCGGCCGGGCCGGTCACCCTCTCCGGCCGTCCGTAGGTCGAGGCGCGCTGCATCGAGCCCACGCGCTCCCGCACCGGCAGCGTGATCACCTCGCCGATCAGATAGACCGAGGCGCCGAGCGAACCGAGTGCGATGACGAGTAGCAACATGTCCTAGGCCTTGAACGAGACGATCTTCTTGAGGATGAGGGAGCCGATCGCCATCATCGTCAAGCCGAAGATGACCAGCTTGTGGCCTGCCGAGGTGTTGAAGAGCGGGTCCATGTAGCCGGGATTGAGCGCCCAGATGGCGCCGGCCATGAGGAAGGGCAGGCCGCAGAGGACGTAGGCCGACATGCGGCCCATGGCGGTCAGGCCCTTGATCTTGCGGGTGAACTGCTGCCGCTGGCGAACCGTGTCCGCGACCATGTCGAAGAGGCCCGCCAGCGAGCCGCCCACCTGGGTCTGCACGTTGACCGCGGTCACGATGAACGAGAGGTTCTTCGACTTGATGCGATCGGCCATCTCGCCCAGCGCGTCGTCCATCGGGCGTCCGAGACGGGTCTCGGTGAGGACCCGCTTGAGCTCCTTACTGGCCGGCTCGATGCCGTCGTCGACGATGGCCTGGAGTCCCGACCTGAAGCTGTGGCCGGCCTTGAGGGAGGCGGCGAGCGAGAGCAGCAGATCGGGAAGCTGGTTCTCGAACTTGCTCAGCCGCCGCCTGGCCATGACCATGACCACGACGAAGGGGATCATCCCGCCGAGCAGCAGGCAGACGAAGATCACGATCGAGCCCATCCCGGCCATCGCGGAGAGAATTCCCAGGCCGAAGGAGCTGCCGAGTGCGAGATAGACGAACTCGACCGTCTTGACCGGCACGTCTGCGCGCTCCAGCAGGCGCTGGATCTTGATCCAGTGGCGCGTCTGCCCGAACGCGTTCTCCGTCGCCCGGAAGAGCCCGTTGAGCACCTCGAGCCGGTCGCGGTTGGTGCGCTTTACGCGCCGGCGCGTGACGCGGCCGACGTGGGGAGCGAGCTGGGTGCGCAGGCGCTCGCCCGGGCGGGAGGCAAGCGAGAGAGCGACGCCCAGGAGGACGATGAGGGCGACGCCCAGCGCGATCGCGGCCGGACCCCAGAAGCCGAAGGCTGCGTCGGGCAGGAGGATGCCCCCGCCCGAACCGCTGCTGGCGTCCTTCGGAACGGTCAGGCGCGCCGTGTCGGAGCCCTGGCCGGACGCGGACACTCGCAGCGGGTAGGACTCGCCCGGCTGGGCCGCAGTGACGTACTCGAGCCGCCACGTGCGCTTGAGCTCGTTGGCGATGGAGGCGTAGACGCCCTTGAGCGCTGCGGAGGAGCCGGCGCCGTAATAGCGGCCTCCGGTCCCTGCAGCCAAGCTCTTCAGCGGGGCGGGCGTGAACTTCGAGCTCTCGATCGCGACCACGTAGATGGCCGCGTGCGCCTTGCGCGCCGCTGCGACCACGTCCCTGGCGCTGGCGTCGCTGCGCGTCTCGTTTCCGTCGGTGACCACGATGATCACTCGGCCCTCGAGCTGGTCGTGCCGGAGGGCGTCCGCAGCCATCACCAGATCGTCGTAGAGCCTCGTTCCCGGGTGCGCATCGACGCTGTCGATGCTGCGCAGAGCCGTGTCGGCGTCGATGGTGGACGACGAGAAACCGGTGAGCATGATCGCCTTGGTGGCGAAGGTTGTGACGGCGATCCGGTCCGCCCCTGGCTTGGCCGCGACGAACGCGCGAGCGGCGGCGACCGCTTGCCGAAGCGGCTTGCCCTTCATCGACTGCGAGCGGTCGATGGCCAGCACCACGCTCTTCGCCCGCCCGAGGTTCTCGGCCTGGAGGCCGGGCGCCACCTGCCCCCCCTCCACGAGGGTGGGCGGCCGCTTCGTCGGCTTGGAGGTGACCATGGTGACGCGGACGCGCGGGTAGCCGCTCGCGTCCACGCCGCGGATCCGCACCGAGGCCTGGGCGACGACCGGCGCGAGCAGAGCCGCCGCCGCGGCGACGGCGACGAGCCGCTTCATCCTCGCTCCTCCGGGGCGTCGCCGGCAAAGGAGGCCAGCGCGAGCCGCGAGGACAGTACGAAAGGGTACGGCCGAGCGGCGAGCGCGAAGCATCCTGCCGCCGGCGGCGTCAGGCGGTTCCGGGGGCCGGCTCCGCCGGCCGGAAGGAAACGCCGACCGGGGACGCGAGGGGTCACTTGCGAAGACCTCCGCCGAAGGAGGCGGCGGAGAAGCTCTGGCGCAGGTCGGCGCCGAACTCCCCGGAGTCGGTCTCGAAGAAGTTGGCGGGCAGCGAGACGCCGTTGGCGGCGATTTTGTCGAGGAAGTGAGGCTTGAGCCCCGAGCACGCCAGAGGACCGAGGAGCCGCGAGGCGTGGGTTGCCGCGGCCGTCTCCTCGTCCGGCGGCTTGGCGACGAAGATGTCCTGGAGGGTGATGATGTCGGACTCCATCCGCAGCACTTCGGTGATGTGGGTGAGGCGGCGCGTGCCGTCCACCAGGCGCGAGATCTGCACGAGCAGGTCGAACGCGCTCGAGATCTGCTCGCGGATGGCGCGCAGCGGCAGCTCGACGCCGGCCGTCAGGACGAGCGTCTCGAGCCGCGACAGCGCGTCGCGCGGGGAGTTGGCGTGGATCGTCGTCAGCGAGCCCTCGTGGCCCGTGTTCATGGCCTGGAGCATGTCGACCGTCTCGGGACCACGGACCTCGCCCACGATGATCCGGTCGGGGCGCATGCGCAGGGAGTTGCGGACGAGCTCGCGGATGCGGATCTCGCCCTGCCCTTCGATGTTCGGCGGTCGCGACTCGAGGGTGATCACGTGCTGCTGCTGGAGCTGGAGCTCGGCGGCGTCCTCGATCGTGACGATGCGCTCGTCATCCGGAACAAAGGCGGACATGGCGTTCAGCGTCGTCGTCTTACCGCTGCCGGTGCCGCCCGAGATGAGGACGTTCAGCTTGCCCCGCACGCAGGCGGCCAGGAAGTGCGCCGCCTTCGGAGACAAGGTGCCGAAGTTGATCAGGTCGTCCATCGTGTATGGATCGCGCGCGAACTTCCGGATCGTGAGCGTCGGTCCGCGCAGCGCCAGCGGAGGGATGATGGCGTTGACGCGGCTGCCGTCTGGCAGCCGGGCGTCCACCATCGGCGAGGACTCGTCCACGCGCCGGCCGACCTGCGAGACGATCTTGTCGATGATGCGCATCAGGTGCGAGTCGTCGACGAACGAGGCCGGGGTGTTCTCGATCTTGCCTGCGCGCTCGATGTAGACCCTGTCGAAGCCATTGACCATCACCTCGGTCACGGACTCGTCCTGGAGGAAGGGCTCGAGCGGCCCGTAGCCGAGGATGTCGTCGGTGATCTCCTTGACAATCTGCCGCCGCTCCTCGCGGGTCAGCGGAGTGCGGTCGAGGGCGAGCTGCTCCATGACGGCGCGCAGCACGCGCTCCGAGAGATCCTCGGCGGACTCGCCGGCGAACAGCTCGGGGCCCAGGCGGGCGATGACCGCATGGTGCACGCGGGTCTTCAGCTCCGCGTACGGATCGGCCGTCTTCGTGCGCTCCTGGGACTGGGCGAGGTTGCTGACCTCGGCGACCGAGGTCACGGCCCCATTGTCGCTGCCGGCTCCCTTGATGCGGTCGTGGAGTCCCATCTGCTACGCGGCCGCCTTGGCCCGCCGGAAGAGGCCGCGGCGCTTCTCGTCCTCGCCTCGCTGGCTCTTGGAGATGAGGCCGGCGGCCAGATCCTTGATCGCACGGGAGAAGTCGGCGCCCGCGTCGGCGAGCACAACCGGCTTGCCTCGGTTCACCGCCAGCGGCACGGCCCGGTCGCTCGGCAGGTCGCTGATCTTGGTCTCGAGCGCACGTTCGACCTCGGCATGCTTGATCCCGACGTTCGTGTTCGCGCGATTGAGCAGGACCCGGACGCGCTCGGGCGGGAACGACAGGAGCTCCAGCGTCTGCAGGCTCAGGCGGACGTTCTTGATCGTCGGAACGTCCATGCCGCACAGGAGCAGGAGCTCGTCGGTGCGGTCGAGGGTGGCCAGCATCGGGCCGTGGAAGAACGGCGACGTGTCGACCACGATCATGTCGTACGAGCTGCGCGCCACCTCGAGCAGCCGGGAGAGCTTGCCCTCCGTGACCAGCTCCGCATCCTCCGGGCGCAAGGGCGCCGGCAGGATGTCGAGCCCGCACGGGTGCGCGGTGGTGTAGCCCGCGAGCTTCTCGTGGTCCAGCTCGCCCGGAGCGACGACCAGGTCGTAGATCGTCTTCTCAGGCTCGATGCCGAGCATGATCGCAGCGTCCCCGAACTGCAGGTCCAGGTCGAGGAGTAGCGTGCGCTTGCCCTGGAACTTTGCGAGCGAGCAGGCCAGGTTGACGGCGACGGACGTTTTGCCGATCCCGCCCTTGGGCGAGAAGACGGTGATCACGCGCCCACGCCGGCTTCCGTCGGCGGCCTGACTGCGACGGCCAGCGTGGCAGGCCTTGCGAATCGAGAAGACCACGTTCTCCATCAGCTGCGGCAGCGGGAGCAGGTCCGCGACCCCTGCCTCGAGCGCCTCTTCGAGCAGCCCGGAGCTCTCGCCCGAGCAGAGCATGATGATCGGTGCGCGCGTGTATTCACGGATCGTGGCCAGGTCGCCGGCCGGCGACTCGGCCCCGCGGGTGGCGTGCAGGACGATGTCCAGGTGGCCGCCCGACAGGGGGGCGGCGGCCTCGGCCACCGTCTCCTGGGAGCCGACCAGCTCGAGGTCTTCGTTCGCCTGGAGCGCGCTCAGGATGTCCGCGAGACCCTCGCAGGAACCCGTGGCGAAGAGCCTGATGTTTTTCTGTTCGCTCATTACCGCGACCCTCCCGTTGCCTGGGCGATCTTCCCGGCGCCGAGGCCGTCCGTCAGGAGCGTCCAGCCGGTCTCGACGCTCGAGGGGCTGTCCGCGTCCTTGAGCGACGGGCGGAGCTCGAGGGCCCAGTAGTCGCCCTTCTTGTAGACCAGCGCCAGCTTCTGGGACTGGTTGTCGGTCACGCGCAGAATGGCGTAGCCCGAGCTGTTTGACGCCGAGGTGATCTTGGCCGCGGCGCCCGCGGTGCCGGAGGTGCGGAGCACCAGCACGTCCCGGATGACGACGCGGCCGAAGGTGAGGTCGTCGCCCCCGCTTCCGCGTCGCAGCGTGACGACGCCGACCACGTCGACGTGATCGCCTGCGTGCACGGTTCCGGAGAGGAGCTGGTTCGAATCGCCCGCTACCTGGACCGCGCGGTAGGTGCCCTTGAGCTGGGTGCGGATGCCGGCCTCGGTGATGGGGCCGAAGCGGCGCGTCGTGATCTGCTCACCCTGATAGATGCCCTGGGTGGCGATCTTGTTGGCGATCTGGGCCTTGTCGGTGATCGGGCCGGGGACGACCGCCTTGCGGGCGACCTGCTCGGTGGTGAGCCACTTGCCGGAGGCGATCTGCGAGCCGAGCGTCCCCGCCGGGATGTCCTTGGCGGCGACCAGCACGGTCACGCTCTGGTGCTGCTTGTCGACGCGGTGCTTGTAGCTCGTGACGTAGAAGAGCGTCAGCATCCCCGCGACCGCGGCGAGGCCGACTGCGATCAGGATGTTGCGGACACGGTAGGTCATGGGGCCAAGTTCCTCTCGGGGTTGATTTCTCTGGGGTCGCTTATCGGTCGCTCGTCTCGAACCTTGAGGGTGTCTCGTTCCTACTCGACCAGCGCGACGATCCGGACGCCGAAGTCCTCGCTCGCGCTGGCACCGCCCTGGATGCCTTCGGCGATGTACGTCGTGAAGTGGCCGCTGATCCGGCGGCCGGAGCCGCCGCCCTCGACGTCCGTGATCACGAAGCCGACCCAGCCGACGATGTTGAACTCGGCGTTCGAGCCGGAGAGGACGATGGGCGGGTCGTACACGGGCAGGAGGACCTCCTTGCCGATCAGGCTCGTGATCGCAGCCTGGAAATCGGACGAGTTGAACATCGCCGAGGGCTCGGAGTCGTAGATCCCGAGGTCCATGAAGTCCTTGTAGCCGTTGACCATCCAGTCTGAGACACTCCCCGAGCCGGCGGATCCACCCCCGCCCTTCCTCAGGTCGAGGAGGCTGAAGGCGCCCGCGGAGTCACCTGCGCCGGGCCCGTGCAGGTTGTTGAGCGTGATCTCCGTGTCGTCCTGGCAGATCGGGTTGCAGGGCGGCTGCAGCATCGGGTGCTGGTGGTTGACGGCGATCGGCGCCACGTACTTGGCGGCCGAGGGGAGCCCCGAGCGCGCCTTGGCGCTTGCCGGCGTCGGCACGGGGTCCGGGACACCTGGGATGAGCTTGGCGAAAAAGAGCGGCGCGGTTCGGTGCGCCGTCACGGAGATGGTGTCGTTCGTCAGGTACGTGGTCGTGATGGTCACCTCGCAGCCGTCGCCGCAGCCGCCGTTGCGACTCGCGTAGTCGAGCGCGGCTGCGCGCGCCGCGTCCGCGGACGGAAGCTCCTGGGCGCCGGCGAGTGCGGCGGCGTCGGAGATGCGCTGGGTATGCCGGTGCTCCCGGAACCAGGATCCGACGTCCAGGACGAAGGCGGCCATTCCGAGGCACGCGGTGATGACGACTGCGGTCAGGGCGAAGACCTGCCCGCGCTGGCTAGAGACGAGACGTTTCATTCGACACGCTCCGTGGTGCACGAGTTGAGGTTTCCGCTCGAGACGACTATCCCGATCAGGTTGATGTCGTAGGGGTAGGAGGCACACACCCGGACGTCCGTACCCGGCACCCAGGTGGAGACAGGGCAGGGGATGTTGAGCTTGCTCTGGTCGAGGTCGCTGGACGAGTTCTTGATCTTGGTCTGGACGTCAGAGCACTGGGTCGAGGATCTTCGGTCCACCGCCGCATAGCGGGCGCCCGCACGGACCGCGTCGGTCAGCGCCAGGTAGTTGTTGAAGGCAATGCCGAGCTGTGCGATGCCGAACAGCAGCAGGCAGAAGATGGGCAGGACGATGGCGAACTCCGTCATCGTCTGGCCTCGTTCGCTTCGGATGGAGGTTCGTCTCTTCATGGCTCCTGCGACTCGCCGGCCGGGTGCGACTCGGATCCACCCGCTCGGCATGAGGTGTGCATCGCCGCCCGAGCTTCCCGGGCAGATCCCCCGCTCAGGTGAATCGACCCCCGGGATGCAAAACGGCGCCCCGCGCCGGACCGGCCGCGGGACGCCGTGTGAGAAGACGGATCTGGCTTAAAGCTTGCCGATGGTGTTGGCGATCGCCCCGGAGATGCCGCCGGAGAGAGCAGTGAACACCGCCACGGTCGCAACGGTGATGACGGCCAGGACGACGGCGTACTCGGCCATCGTCTGACCCTCCTCCCGCTTGCGGGCCGTCTTGAAAAGCTCGACGAGCTCGGAAAAAGTCAGCACAGGATTCACCTCCCTCCTCCGAAAGTTGAGGTTGTTCTGCATGCCCCCCATGCATCGCCCGCCGCGCCCTCGAGGCCGATCCCCCTTCCGGGGGGAAACCACGCCGGCCTCGGAAAACGCGACGACGCCCGCGCTCGACCAGCCGCAGGCGTCGTCGTGAAGGGGGGTGTCTCGTGGTCTAGAGGAGGCCGGTGACCGTGGAGATCGCGCCGGAGATGCCGCCGGAGAGAGCAGTGAACACCGCCACGGTCGCAACGGTGATGACGGCCAGGACGACGGCGTACTCGGCCATCGTCTGACCCTCCTCACGCTTGCGGGCCGTCTTGACCAGCTCGACTAGATCGGAAAACGTCAGCACAGGATTCACCTCCTTTCCACCGGATGGGGATCCGCGTTCATGCGGCACGCGATCTGAATCGCCCGCGGCACGCGGAAGCCCATCCCCCGCGGTGAGGATCTCAGTGGCCTCACAGCGCCCTTCCCTCGTTCGGGGGAGCGCGCGCGGCCCGGGACCATCGATAGCCCTTGTTGATCCGTCGCGGCCGGATCGCCGACCCAGACTCAGGCCCCGAATGTCACGTCGCCACATCCCAGCGCAGAAGCTTCTCTTCGGCGCAGCACTCGCCGGCTTGACCGTCTTCGCCTGGGCGCGGTCGCGAAGGGCCCCGGCCGGCGAGCCCGAGCTGCCACCGGAACCTCGGACGGAAGTCGCAGAGCCTGTGGCGCCGTCCGGCTCAACGCGCCGCGGGCCGGTCGCGAAGCTCGCCGTCGGGCTCGGAATCGTCTCGCTGATGATCGCCGGCATGGCCTTCTCGGCCGGACCGAGCGGAGGATTCGAGGAGCCGGCCCGTCCCGCCAAGGCTCACGTGACCACCCGGCTCGCCGAGCTGTCCGCAGCGAGCCGCCACTTCTACGACGTTCCCGTCCACATCGCCTCGCCTTCCCGCAAGCCGATCCTGCCCTCGCCGCACCCGGGCGAGCGCACAATTGCGCTCGCCCGCTACGCGAGCGTGCTGGGGTCGAGCGGCATGCTGGCGGCGGTCGAGGCCCAGCGCTCCGAGCTCTCCCAGCGCCTCCTTGCCGATCCGCGCGCGCACATCTACTCGGGAGGCCGTTCCGATCTCGCCGCCGGGCGCGTTGACCCGCGCGTCGTCGCCCTGATCGAGTACCTGGCCGACACCTACGGCGAGGTCACGGTCTCGTGCCTGATCAGCGGCCACTCGCACTTCGTACACCAGAGCGCCGCCGACAAGAAGCGAAAGCGCGCGCCGGTCGTCTCCGCGCACGTCTACGGGCGGGCCGTGGACATCTCCGCCGTGGGCGGAACGCCGATCGCCGGCCACCAGGAGCCGGGCGGGATCACCGAGCGGACGATCCGCGAGATCCTCGCACTGCCGGGCTGGCTCCACCCGAAGCAGGTGATTTCCCTGCTCGACCTCGGCGGGCCGTCGTTCCCGCTTCCAGACCACGCCGATCACATCCACGTCGGATACTGAGCGGCATGGCTGTCGTCCGGAAGCAGGACGGAAGCGTCGTCTGCGAGCGCTGCCTGGTCGCCGATTCGGCCTGGCTGCGCATGAAGGGGCTGCTCGGCCGCGCGTCGCTGGCCGACGACGCGGGCATTCTGCTCCGGCCAGCCTCCTCCGTGCACATGTTCTTCATGCGGTTTGCGATTGACGCCGTCTTCCTCGACCGCGAGCTGCGCGTCGTGAAGGTGGCGGCCAACCTCCGGCCGTGGCGGATGGCGGGCGCGATGCGCTCGCGCGCCGTGCTGGAGCTCCCCGCGGGTGCCTGCGAGCGCCGCGGCATCCGCGAGGGCGACCAGCTCTCGCTGGAGTAAGCGCTACCCGGCCCGGCGGGCGATCACGACCGGCCCGGAGCTCCGGTAGAGGACACGCGCGCCCGGCTCGCTCTCGAAGGCCGCGATGGGGACCTCGCTGACAGCACGATCCAGAACAAGCAGCCGGTAGCCACGCGTCGGGTCATGCCACGGCTCCCCGACCGGGAGGTTGAAGTTGTAGATCTCGGCGATCTGCCGCCGGGAGAGCAGCTCGAAGCGCGCATCGTAGGCGATGCGGTCGGCCAGCTCCGGACGCAGCCAGAGGAGCCAGTCGGCGAAGGCGACGTCGGCGAAGATCCGAGCCCGGGGATCGGCGGCGGCCGCCCGGGAGACGGCGTCGACAGCCCTGGTCGGATAGCGCGCCTCGAACCACGTCGCCGGACGGGCGAGCGTGGTGACGAGCAGCGCGGCCAAGAGACCAGCGGCGAGCAGGGCCAGGCCCGTGTTGAGGCGCATTGTGCCGGCCGGTCGCGGCCGGACGGGAAAAGCCTCGTCGATCAGGGGCGGGACGAGCATCAGCGCGGCGAACGCGAACCAGCCGAGATTGCGGACGGCCAGCAGCCCGGAGGCGAACGTAAACCCGAGCGCCAGTAGCTCGAAGGTCGTCAGCCGGCTCCGCCAGCGGCCCACGAGCCAGGCCGCCCCGACCCCGAGCGCGTAGAAGGGAGCCGTCGCGAGGCCGAGTGTGGTTGGTTGCCACTCGTTCAGCATCGCCCCGAACGCCGGGTTGAAGAGGGTGTCGTGGTAGTAGCCGAGGGCCGAGAGGCCATAGGGGGAGACCAGGAGCATCGCGGGAGCGAGGACGAGGAGCGCGACAGCCCTTGCCGAGCGGCGCGGTCGCTCGAGCAGGTACGCCGTTCCCCTGATGGCCACGAGCCCGGCCCCGAGGACGGCCGAGCCATGCAGGTTCCCCCACACGGCCACGAGCGGAAGCGCCAGGTAGACGCGCCGCGAAGCCGCGCGGCTGTCGGCGGCGAGCAGCCAGAGGAGCAGCACAAACGGCAGGTAGGCGAGGCTCTGCGTCCGCACCTGCCACGTACTCCCGATCAGGAGCCAGAAGCACACGGGCAAGAGGAAGAGGACGCTGCGGCTCGAGCCGCCGAGCCTGCGACCGGCGGCGATCGCAGCCGCGTACGCGCCTCCGGTCAGAAGGGCGTGGACGAAGGCCAGTAGCGCGAGCCCTCCTGCCGCATGCACGCCGTACAGCGCGAGCTGCGCGAGCCACTGCTGGTCGATCCAGGCGCCTCCGTGCCCCCAGATCGTGAGCGTGTCGTGGTGCGGGAGGCCGTGCTGGACGATCTCGCGGCCGCCCGTGAGGGCCAGCCACGCGTCCTGGTTCACCTGGCCCGACAGCCGCCAGACGAGCGCCGCTGCGAACGTCGTCGTGCAGGCGACGAGGAGGGCGTCCTCTCCGAGCAGGCGCGCGAAGACGCCGCGCTCGCCGCTATGGGCGTGCGTCCTCGGAACCACCTGGCCGGAGGAGGTCTCGGCCGCGACTCGACGTGCACGCATCGCCCTTCGTGTCGGCACGCATCGTGCTGCCCTTGAGGCGGGCCGTCATCGCCCTTAAGTGATCTCCGAGTCGTGCGGATGCGCATCGACTGCCGAAGTTCGAGGTCAAGGTCGAGCCACGACGCGCCGAGAACGTTGGGAGATGCGAACAGGACGACGACAGCAGCGCCCCAGCAGAGCCTTTGAGCGGTTCATGACCCTGGTCTGGGCGTCGCCGATCCTGCTCGTCGCCGGACTCCTGACGATCGGCTACCTCAATGGCCACTTCATGCTGGACTTCAAGGGGGCAGGCTGGGTGGCCGGGCACCACATTCTCGACGGACGCGACCCCTACCAGGACGGCTACAGGTACATCGAGCACCAGGCGGCGATCAAGGATGCCGGCGGCACGCCCCAGACGATCTTCTTCTTTCCGGTCTACCCGGCGCCGGCGCACGTCGCCGGCATCCCATTCAGCCTCCTTCCGTACACGCTGGCCGCGATCATCTTCGCGCTGCTCTCGATCGGCGGTTTCGTGCTCGCGCTGCGGCTAGCTGGCGCTCGGGACTGGCGCTGCTATTCGATCGCGGTCATCTCGTGGCCCCTCCAGGTGGGCTTCTACATGGGTGCGCTCTCGCCGCTACTCGCGCTCGGCGTCGCGCTCGCCTGGAGATATCGGGAGCGTGTGCTGCCGTGCGCGACCGCAGTCGCGGCGGTCTGCGTGGCAAAGCTTTTCCTCTGGCCCCTCGCCGCATGGCTGCTCGCCACGCGCCGGCTTCGCAGCACCGCGCTCGCCTTGGCCACTTCGACCGCGGTGACCGCTGCCGCCTGGGCTGCGATCGGCTTCGCCGGCCTCGACTACTACCCAAAGATGCTCAGCGACCTGACCTACATCTCGGAAGGGGAGAGTGTCTCGACCGTGGCCGTGTTCCTCGCCCTTGGTGTCGGCCACACAGCCGCGCGAGCGCTAGCCGTCGCGCTCGCTGTCGCACTCCTGGCGGTGGGCTTTGGCTTCAAGCTGGCACGGCGACGCGACGGTGACGGGCGGATGTTCGGCCTTGCCGTCGTCGCCGCCCTCGTCGCCGCCCCGATTGTCTGGGTGCACTACCTGGCTATTCTGTTCGTGCCGATTGCCTTCGTTTCCCCACAGCTGTCGCCGCTGTGGTTCCTTCCCCTGGCCACCTACGTGGATCCAGAGGGCCAGACGATCGGCCCCTTCGTAGCGCTCGCCGTTCTGGGCGTCGTCGGCTACGTCACGGCCACCCGCGGCTCGGAGCGAGTGCCGTCCTGGGCGACCTGGAGCGTCGCGCCTCTCAGACGGCTCGCGACCGGCGAGCGCTACCCGCAAACGTAGAGCCCGCGCCGAGCGAGAGCAGCTACTCGACGGTGACGGTCTTTGCCAGGTTCCGCGGCTGGTCGATGTTCAGCCGCGGAGGCGCGCGATCTTGTATCACCACCGGGGTGAACCGCGCCGGCCCCCCGAAAAACGCGACGACGCAATCCACGTCGGATACTGAGGCGTGGCCGTCGTCCGCAGGCAGGACGGGAGCGTCGTCTGCAAGCACTGCGTAATCGCGGACTCGCCGTGGCTGCGAATGAAAGGGCTGCTGGGGAGGCGGGAGCTTCCCGACGGTGAGGGCATCCTGCTGCGCCCGTGCGCGTCGATTCACATGTTCTTCATGCGCTTCGCGATCGACGCCGTCTTCTCGACCGCGACCTGCAGGGCGTGAGGGTGGTGCCGAACTTGAAGCCATGGCGCATGGCCTCAAAACGACGCGCGAAGATGGTGCTCGAGCTTCCGGCGGGAGCCTGCGAGCGCGAGGGCATTCGCGAGAGCGACCGGCTCTCCGTCGAAGGCGCCCTGCTCCAGTAGCCCACGCCT
>WNGA01013160.1_pt1 | contig 19939 bp, 15 predicted proteins | sample 5400061 | NCBI WGS metagenome assembly WNGA01 (sample SAMN13153366, study PRJNA577476) | soil metagenome | isolation source: 100 cm soil or saprolite under grassland replicate 2 | place: USA:California | collected 2016-06-15
CGATCCCGTCCTCGGGCATCATTCGTCCAGTCTTCTGATAGGTCGCGCAGCTCCAGTCGAAGTGCCGGTACGTCAGTGAGATGCCGAAGGTCGCAGCGGTCGCATCCAGGACCCGTAGCGCCTCGGGCATGACCTCCTTGCCGATGCCATCGCCGGGTAGGACCGCGATCTCGTAGCGGCTCATTTAGAGCGCGCTAATCGAGGCGCTCGTATCCCGGGGTGGTGAGGAACTCGGCGAAGTCTTCCGACAGCGCGACGTCGTCGAAGAGCGATGCGGCCTCTCCGAAGCGTCCCTTCGTAAAGGCGTCGTCGTCAATGGACGTGCGGATCTTCGCGAGCTCTTCCTGCTCGATCTTCTTGACGAGCTCGCGCGTGACCGTCGGGCCCTCGGCGAGCGGCACACCGTGATTCACCCATTGCCACACCTGCGAGCGCGAGATCTCGGCGGTCGCGGCGTCCTCCATTAGGTTGTTGATGGCGGCGGCTCCGGTGCCGCGCAGCCATGACGCGATGTACTGGATACCGACGCTCACGTTCGTGCGGAGCCCGGCCTCGGTGATCGTTGCGCCGGGGATCTTCACGTCGAGCAGTTGCTTCGCCTGGCCGACGACCTCGGGCCGATGGCGGTCGAGCTGGTTCGGCTTGTCGCCGAGGACGCGGTCGAACTCGGTCATCGCGGTCTCCACGAGATCCGGATGCGCGACCCACGTTCCGTCGAAGCCGTCGTTCGCCTCGCGGACCTTGTCGTCGCGTACCTTCGCGAGCGCCTCCTCGGTCACCGCGGGGTCGCGCCGGTTCGGGATGAACGCGGCCATCCCGCCGAGAGCAAATGCGCCGCGACGATGGCAGGTCTTCACCAGCAGCTCGGTGTACGCGCGCATGAACGGGACGGTCATCGACACCTGCGCCCGATCCGGCAGGATGAACTCCTGCCGTCCGGCGAACTTCTTGATGATGCTGAACATGTAGTCCCAGCGCCCGGCGTTGAGCCCGCCCGAGTGCTCGCGTAGCTCGTACAGGACCTCGTCCATTTCGAACGCGAGCGTCACGACCTCGACGAGGACGGTCGCCTTGATCGAGCCGCGCGGGACGTGGAGCTCGTCCTGCGACCACTTGAAGATCTCGTTCCAGAGTCGCGCCTCGCGGTGGCTTTCGAGCTTGGGGAGGTAGAAGTACGGCCCGGTCCCCTTCGCGCGGAGCCGCTTCGCGTTGTGGAAGAAGTAGAGGCCGAAGTCGAAGAGCGCGCCGGCGATCGGCCGTCCTTCAACGAGAAAGTGCTTCTCGTCAAGATGCCACCCGCGCGGCCGCACGACGAGCGTCGCGGTTTTCTCGTTGAGCTTGTAGACGCGGCCGTCGGGGTTGCGAAATTCGATCGTGCGGTCGATCGCGTCGGTGAGATTGCGCTGGCCCTCGATGAGATTGCGCCAGGTGGGGGTGTTCGCGTCCTCGAAGTCAGCCATGTACACCGAAGCGCCGGAGTTCAGCGCGTTGATCACCATCTTGCGATCGGTCGGGCCGGTGATCTCGACCTTTCGCGTGCGCAGGTCGGCCGGAACGCGCGAGACCGTCCACTCCGATTCGCGTAGCGGTCGGGAGTCGGGAAGGAAGTCGAGCGTGCCGCCCTCGCGCAGCTCCCGCCATCGCTCCTGGCGCGTCTCGAGAAGACCGATGCGCGTGGGCTCGACCTCGCGGTGCAGGCGGATGAGGAAGGCCTGCGCTTCCTTGGTGAGCAGCTCCGCCGCGAGTGCTGCGGTGTCGCGTGCGTCGTTTGGGATGCGAACTTCGACGGACGCGGTCGCCATCGCCCGTATGCTCGCACACGCACGGATGTCCGCATCACTGGGATTGGAAGGAAAGCGAGCGCTCGTCACCGGCGGGTCCCGCGGGATCGGTCGGGCGGTCGCGCTCGCCCTCGCGGACGCCGGCGCGGACGTCGCTGTCACATCGCGGAAGGGCGACGATGCCGAGCCGGTCGCCGTTGCGCTTCGCGCAAAAGGACGGCGGGCTCTAGCCCTCCTGCTCGAGGTCCGGAACGCGGCGTCGATCCGGGTGTGCTTCGAACGGATCGACCGCGAGTGGGGAAGCGTTGACATCCTCGTGAACAACGCCGGCACGAACATCCCGCAGGACCTCGACACGCTCGACGAGGACTCGTGGGACACGGTGATCGACATCGACCTGAAAGGCCTCGTCTTCGTGACGCAGGCGTCGGCCGCGCGCATGATCGCGGCCGGGCGTGGTGGGCGGATCGTGAGCATCGCGTCGATCTATGGCGTCGTCGGCCGTCGCGAGCGGGTCGCCTACAGCGCGGCGAAGGGCGCCGTGGTCAACGTAACGCGCTCGCTCGCCCTGGAGCTCGCACCGCACCGGATCACCGTGAACGCGGTCGGGCCGAGCCTGGTGGAGACGGACCTGACGCGCGACCGGATGCGAAAGACCCCAGCGTTCCGCGAAGAAGAGGTGGCGCGCACGCCCCTCGGGCGCCTGGGTACACCAGAGGACGTCGCGGGTGCGGTGGTGTTCTTCGCGTCGCCCGCGGCGAGCTTCATCACCGGCCAGATCCTGCTCGTGGACGGCGGAACATCAGCGCATTGAGATATCCCCCAAATGGTGTGGACCCGACCCGAGCTCGCCCGACTACAAATGGGCTGACGGACGCGCGTGCCGGGGAGGACACTTCGGGTTGATTACGGAGCCGACGCCGCTCAACACCGCACCCGTCACGCCCCCGGTCGAGGCCACACTTCGCATCCTCCTCAACAGCGTGCCGTTCCTCATGGGCGTTGCCGTCGTACGTCAGCCTCCGGCCAACGACACGGCGATCGTCCAGGTCGGCCGCATGCCGTGGCTGCACGACCGCCGGCTCACGACACTCAATCTGCCCGACGACGCGCTTCCCGCGAACCGTGCGCTCGCCCTCGACTGGCCCGTGCCGTATCAGGCCGAGTGGGTCGGCGCCCCGCCGCGTCTGCTCATCGCGCGCCTCGTCGCTCAGGGACGCACCGTCGGCGTCCTTCTCGGGACGTTCATCACCCGCGAACAGATGGCGCAGCACACGCACGAGGCGCTCGATCTCGCCTGCGAGCTGATCGCGTCGGCGATGGCCGGCGAAGCATTCGCGCCGAGCGGCTCGCACTATCCCGTCGAGGTCGAGCAGTCGTCGGTCTTCACGCCGCCGCCCGCGCCCGTCGTGCCCGCGGTGACGCAAGTAGACCCGCGGCTCACGCTCATAGCGGAGACCGCGACCGAGCTGAGCCCACCGGAGCCTGAGGCGCCGCGCGCCGAACCGATGAGCCGCAGCGACAGCGTCGATCTCGTCGTCGAAGGGGTCCGCAAGTCGCTCGACGACGCGGGCGACGCGAGGAGCGTTGGGCGGATCCTGCGCGATGTCATGAACGTGATCACGGACGCGTCGGCGTTCTCCGTCTCGTTGTTCCACATCGCGCTCGCGGAAGTTGCTTACCGCTACAAGGTGCTGGGTCCGGAGGCCGATGCATCCGAGCTCGGTCGCCAGGCCGTCGACGATGGCCCCGGGTGCTACGCGGCTCGACACGACCGACGCTGGCATGTCTTCAAGCGCGATCTCGCGATCCGTGACGGCGCGAACGTCCGGCGTCGCGATGTCGCTGTGGTGCAGGTCCCGCTCGTCGGTGCGGGCGAGGTGTTCGGAGTCATGACGGTGCAGACCTTCCGCGCGGAGGGCTTCTCAGACCACGAGCTCAGGCTCATCGCCGCGGTCGCCGAGGTCGCGTCGCCTCGCTTCGGACAGGTCCGTCTCTCCGGTCGTTTCCAGCCGCCGCCTTCCAACATCCCCGCTTCGAGCGAACCGGCGTCGACCGTGCTCGCGTCGGACGTCCCCGGTCGGCCTGCGACGCAGCAGCGCACCGCGGAGACCGTTCTTGCCGATCTGCTGCGACGCTCCTCCGGTGCGGGATTCGCGACCGCGTTCCTCATGGGTTTCGATCCCGGTGCCGGCGTCCTTCGCGGTGCGCTCGTGAGCGACTCCGATATCGCGAGGGAGCTCGACTACGCGCTCGGCATCACCACCGGGAAGTTCACGATCCCTATCGACGAGCGGTACAACGCGATCGCGCGCGCGATGCGCGAGGCACGTATCGTCCCCGCCCCGACGATCCACGAGATCACGCAACCAGCCCTGGACTGGCAGGCCTCGCTCGCCCTCGAGCGTCTCGCCCGCGGCGGCCGCACGGTCACACTGCCGATCGTCGTCGAGAGCGACCCGGCGGGTGCGCTTGTGCTCGGACCGATGTCCGACGACCCGACGTTCAGCGCGATCGAGATGGTCCGCGGCTACGTTGAGGACGCGACCCGCGAGCTCGCCGGGCTGTGGCGCGCTGAGGCCAAGCAATAGACTCCCGCGCGTGATCGGCGAGGTGACCTTCGGGGTCATCGGGCTCCTCTTCCTCTTCGCAGATCTCCGCACGTTCAGCTCGACGTTCCAGCTGACGTTCTTCGGCGCGCCGAACACCAACCTCGGCGTGGCCGCGACGGCCGTCTTCGCGACCTCGTTCCTCGCGCTGCTCGTCGGCGCCCGCATCGGGCCGCGGCGCGCGGTCGGTCTGAGCGCAGTGATCTTTGGCGTGGCCACGCTGCTGCTCACGGCGTCGCGGAGCAACTGGCTCGACCTCGCCCTGTCGGTCGTGGCACTCGCCGCCGGCCTATGGTGGCTTGCCCTGTTCCACAGCTCGCGGGTCGCGGACGCGCCGCCCGCGCTCGCTCGCGCGCTGCCCATCGCGTTCATCGTGGACGTCGCGCTTCGGGCGGCGCTCCGGACGCAGCCGATCGTCGACCTCGCGTTCCCCGTCGCGGTAGGGATCGTTCTCGTTGCGCTGCTGGTGTTCGGCGCTGCCGGGCTCGCCTCGCTGTCCGCCGAACGGCAGTGGACTGCTCCGAATCCTGTCGGGACTCTCGCGCTCATCGCCGCGCCGGCGCTCGTCCTCGTTGCCGAGGCTGGCGCGACGAACGGAGCACAAGTCGCACTCGCTGGCGGACTTGGCCTCGGGCCGGAGCCCGCACGCGCGACGCAGATCGGCCAGATCATCGTCGGCCTCGGCCTCGCCGCAGGCTTGCTCGCTCTGGTGCGCTTCGGGCCGAACCGTTTCATCGGTGCCGCCGCGCTCGCGATCGGCGCCGCGTTCCTCTGGTGGCACCAGCCGGTCGTCTCGCTCGTCGGTGGCCTGTTCCTCGCAGCGGGCATCGTGATCTCCGCGGCGACGATCCTGGGCGCGCGGCAGGTCCCCGCGCGATCGCCGGCCGGTCCCGTGCTCGCGCTCTCGTTGGGCTGGCTCGTGTTCGTCGGAACGGCGTTCGGCTTCTACGCGTTCTTCGCACTGCAGCCCGCGGTGTGGGCCGCGACCGCGGTCGTGGCGCTCGCGACGCTGCTCGCGCCGACGCCGAACGTCCGCCTGGGAACGCCGCTCGCGGTCGCCGCGGCCACCGTCGCTGTCGCGGTCCCGCTACTCGCGTTCCTGACCGCGCCCGCGACGCCCGATCCGCAGCCGCCAAAGGTGACGTTCCGGCTCATGACGTACAACGTGCACCAGGGTTTTGACGCCGGCCAGATCCCGTCGCTCGACGCGATCGTCGCGACGGTCGCGAACGAGTCCCCGGATGTCCTTGTGCTGCAGGAGGTCGTTCGCGGCTGGATGATCGACGAGCAGCACGATGTGTTGTCGGTCCTCGCGCAGCGGCTCGAGATGTACTACACGTTCCTGCCCACCATCGGCGATCTGTACGGCAACGCGGTGCTTTCGCGATATCCGATGGAGGTGGTGAAGCGAGTTCCGTACGCGCCGGGACCGACGATGCGGAACCAACCGCGCGGCGCGCTGTTCGTCAAGATCGGCGATCTGCTCGTCGTGGGCACTCACCTCGATCACACGAGCGACGGCACGTTCGTGCGGCAGGATCAGGTCCGCACCATCCTGCGCGAGCTCGGCGACGCGAAGGCGGTCGTCGTGGCCGGTGATCTCAACGCCGCGCCAGGGGACATCGAGATCCGGCTCTTCGATCAGGCGGGGTTCCAGGATCTCGGCCAATCAGCGGGGCCCACGACCACAGGCGATGACCCGCCACAGCGGATCGACTACGTCTGGGGACTCGGTGTGGTCGGCGCGCAGGCGCACACCACTGCCGACACGAATCTGTCCTCCGATCACCGGGCGCTCATCGTGAACATCACACGCACACTGCCCTGACCTGGTGACGCGGCTCGTCACGGCTGCGAATGCCCCGTGGCTCTTCCTGGGGGCGGTCGCGCTCGTGAGCGCCGGCCACACGCTCATCGACTGGGTGACCGTCGTCGCTTTTCGACTGGGTGACCGTCGTCGCTTCAGGCGTGTCGACCGGATACGGCGAGGGCGCCGTCGCGCACGCGGGTCAGATCGTGGCGCGCGGTGGCGATCCCTACGCGGCCGAGGCGGCGGGCATGTTCGTCAGCGCGAATTACCCACCGCTCGCGTATGTCATCGAAGCATTGGGCGAGTCGCTCGGTCCGTTCACCGCGCTCCGCATCGCGAACGTCGTCGTGATGTGCGCCGTCGCGGCGCTCGTGGCGTGGCGCGCGCGTGCTACGCCGCTGCTCGGCGCTGCGCTGGGCGCGTCGTTCCTCGCGATGTTTCCGGTCGCGGCCTGGGGGAGCGGAGCGCGCGTCGATCCGCTCGCGGTGGCGTTCACGGCCTTCGCCGTCGTGACCGCATCGTCGGATCCGCGCCGCGCGTCGCTGGCCGGGCTGTTCGCCGCTTTGGCGATCGCCGCGAAGCCGACCGCCGCTGTTCCGCTCGCGGTGGTGTTGGCGTACCTCCTCTGGCGGGAGCGGCAGGTGGCGCTCCGTTTCGGCGCGGCGGTCGTGGTCGCGTCGCTCGCCGTGCTGGTGATTGTGCTCGTTCGGTTCAACGCGGCCGGCCTTTGGCGGCATCTGGTCGTCTACAACGCGTTCCCGTACGACGTCCGCAACCCGGTCCTGCTCGTTGTCCTCGGTCTGGTGCTCATCGGCTCGTTCGTCGTGTTCGCCGGTCTTGTGGCGGATGGCCGGATGCGGGCCTATCTCATCGGTGCTCTCGCCGTCGTTGCCCTCGGTGGGCATGAAGGGGCGACGATCAACTACCTCCTCGACCTCGCGGCGGCATCGTGTCTCGCGCTCGCGCCGATGGTCGCGACGGGGGGCCGCGGCCGCGCGCCCGCGCTCTTCGCCGCGCAGCTCATCGGAACGCTGATCCTCTCGACGATCGGACCGTTCGCGCCGCCTGCCCAGGCGATCCTCGCGGCACGGGCGGACGCCGCGAGGACGCTTCCCGCCGGCCCGATCTATGCCGAGGACAGCGGGCCGCTGATCGCCGCTGGCATCGAGCCGATCATCGACGACTCCTATGTGTGGGCGCGACTCGTCGCTCTCGGCGTGCGCGTCGATGAGGTGATCCCGCGCGTGCGGAGCGGCGGATTCGCGGCCGTCGTCGCCGACGTGCCGCTCGACAAACTCTCTGACGCGGCGCACTTCGAGCAGCAGCGCTGGCCGGCGGAGCTCGCCGCCGCGGTGCTGGAGCGCTACCGGCTCGATCGCCACGAGGGCACGCTCTGGATCTACGTCCCGCGCTGAATCCGTGCGCCTGCCCGCAACGTTTTGCGGCCATCGAACGTCTACGAAGCGCGCGCAGGCTGGTCGTCGCGCTAACGCTCGCCCTTGTCGCATGTGGAGACCTGCAGTCAGGCTCACAGGCGCTCGCGCCCATGTCGCCCTCGCCGACGACTACTCCTCCTGCGCCGACTCCGTTGCCAAGTGGCGTCGTCGATCCCCAGCAGCTCATGCAGCGCGTGAAGGGCATGACCGGAATCGTTCTTCGGATCGACGACATGGCCACGAAGCTGATGTCGGGCGCGGATTACATGGGGCCTCGGAACATCCCCGGTCCGTTCATGAATGTCCCCGCCACGGTCTGGGTCGTCGCGGTCGTGGGCGACATCGCACCAAACTTTGGCGTGATGCCGCGACCGAGCTCGCAGTGCGCGCTCTTCGCCTACCGAGCGGACACGGGCGAGGTGTGGTCCACCGCCGAAGGCTCGCTTTCAGTGTGCCAGCCGTACTTCGCGCGATCACTTACGCCGCCCGACGCACCACTTCGCTGCGCGCCGGTCGCATACGACAACGGCCTCCCGAGCTACAACCCGTTCAGCAGGACGCGTCCCGGCTCCTTCGGATTCACGGCGGTCCGCGATGATTCGTGGCGTTAACCTACGACCGTGACTGGCGCGTTCCTCGCACAAGCTCCGGAGGGCAGCGTGACCTACGAGGACGCGTTCTGTCTCAAGTCGTTCGTCCGTCAGGGCCCGGCGGTCGAGACGCTGCTCGCCACGGGCGTCGGCGCGGTCGTGCCTCGCGCGATGCCTGCGCTCGAGTGGACGATCTGGCTCCGCGGCTATCACGCCGTTTCGGGTTCGGCCGATGGCGCGGGCCACATCGATGTGGTCGTGGAGCCTCGCGCCGGATACGAGTGGGCCTTCTTCGATTGGCACGCACTCGTTCCTGACGGCGGCTACGTCATGTTCCGCTTCAACGATGCCTCGGGACGCGAGATCCTTCCGTGGAGGCTTGCGAACGGGCCCTGACCTAGACTGGCCGTAGCCGCGGGGCTTCCTACCAGCGGTCTGGGGATCGTCATCACGGGATCGTTCGTCCACCTCCACACCCACAGCGAGTACAGCCTCCTCGATGGGCTGTCGCGCGTCTCTGATCTCATCGCGCGCGCGAAGGAGCTCGGGATGCCGGCGATCGCGCTCACCGATCACGGTGCCCTCTACGGGGCGGTGGACTTCTATGTGGCGGCCAACCAGGCGGGCATCAAGCCGATCCTCGGCGTCGAGACGTACGTCGCGCGCACGAACCGCTTCGAGCGCGATCCGCGCCTCGAGGGCCACGGCAAGCCGTTCCACCTCGTGCTCCTGGCAAAGGACTTCACCGGCTACCGCAACCTCGTCTCGCTCGTCACCACGGCGCATCTCGACGGCTATTACTACCGGCCGCGCATGGACAAGGAGATCCTGCGACAGCACTCGCAGGGGCTCATCGCCCTCTCGGCCTGCCTGCAGGGCGAGCTCGCGCGGGCGATCCAGGACGAGGGCATCGAGGCGGCGTGCAAGGTCGCGCTCGAGCATCAGGAGATCTTCGGCGCCGGCAACTACTTCCTCGAGCTGATGCAGCATCAGGTTCCGGAGCAACAGGCCGTGCTCGAGGGCGTCCGCGAGGTCGCGCGCCGTACGGGCATCCCGCTCGTCGTGACGAACGACATCCATTACGTGCACGCCGAGGACGCCGAGGCGCAGGACGTCATGGTCTGCATCCAGAGCGGGAAGACGATCGAAACGCAGGACCGGCTCAAGATGATCGATCACCCCGAGCTCTATCTGAAGAGCGCCGAGCAGATGGCCGCTCTGTTCCCGGACGACCGCGAGGCGCTCGAGAACACCCTCCGTATCGCGGAGATGGTCGATATCAAGCTTCCCCTCGGCGAGCTGCAGCTGCCGGCCTTCGACGTGCCCGCGGGCACTACGCCCGAGGAGCACCTGCGCGCGATGGCCGAGACGGGAGTGCGCGCGAAGTACGGAACGATCACGCCCGAGCTGCGCGAGCGGCTCGATAAGGAGCTGTCGGTCATCGGCAAGCTGGGCTACTCGGGCTACATCCTCATCGTGCAGGACTTCATCCGCTACGCGCGCGAGAACGGCATCCTGACCGCGGTTCGCGGTTCCGCGGGCGGATCGCTCGTGAATTACGCGATCGACCTCACCGACATCGATCCGATCCGGTACGGCCTCATCTTCGACCGCTTCCTCAACCTCGAGCGCTACACCCTCCCCGACATCGACGTCGACTTCATGGACAACCGCCGCGACGAGGTCATCGCATATGTCACCGAGAAGTACGGCGCCGACCGCGTCGCACAGATCGGCACGTTCAACACGATGCTCGCGCGCGCGGCCGTTCGCGACGTCGCGCGCGTGCTCGGCATGCCCTACGGCGAGGCGGACCGCGTCGCGAAGACGATACCGTTCGGCGTCACGCTCGAGGATTCGCGCCGCATGGTGGCCGAGCTGAGAGACCTTGAGCAGGAGCCTCACGTCGAGCGACTTCTCGACCTCGCCGAGAAGGTCGAGGGACTCGTGCGATCGACGGGAACGCACGCCGCCGGCGTGGTGATCACGGCCGAGCCGCTCATCGCACTGGTCCCGCTCGAGCGCTCGAAGGGAACATCCGCGATCCAGACGCAGTACGAAGACAAGTCCCTCGAGAAGCTCGGCCTGCTGAAGTTCGACTTCCTCGGTCTGTCGAACCTCACGATCCTCGATGAGGCGCTGAAGCTGATCAAGACGTCGCGAGGGATCGACATCGATCGCGCGCGCATCCCGCTCGACGACCAGAAGACGTTCGAGCTGCTGGGGTCCGGAGAAACAACGGGCATGTTCCAGCTCGAGTCCGCGGGCATGCGCCGCCACATCCGCGACCTGAAGCCGGACCGCGTCGAGGACGTCATGGCCATGGTCGCGCTCTTCCGTCCAGGACCGATGGACTACATCCCGGCGTACATCCGTCGCAAGCACGGCCAGGAGGCGGTCACGTACGCGCATCCGCTGCTGGAGCCGGTACTGCGCAAGACGTACGGCGTGATGGTCTATCAGGAGGACGTGATGGCGGTGACGCAGGCGCTCGCCGGCTTCACGCTCTCGCAGGCCGACGTCCTCTGCTTCGCGATCCGCAAGAAGATCCGCGAGAAGCTCGACGCGCAGAAGATGAAATTTGTCGAGGGCTGCCTGCGCAGCGGCGTGCACGCCGATGTGATCGAGCAGGTCTGGAAGGACTTCGAGCCGTTCGCGCGTTACGGCTTCAACCGCGCGCACGCCGCGATCTACGGCGTCATCGCGTATCACACCGCCTACCTCAAGGCGAACTACACCCTCGAGTACATGACCGCGGTGCTGTCATCCGACATGGGGAACTCGGAGCGGATCGCGATCGCTGTCGCGGAGTGCCGACGCATGGGCATCGCGGTACTGCCGCCCGACGTGAACGAATCCGCGTTCGGGTTCGCCATCACGCCGGGGGGAATCCGCTTCGGACTCGGAGCGGTGAAGAACGTCGGCGAGGGTGCCGTCGAGGGCATCATCGAGGCGCGTAGAGCGGGCGGACGATTCAAGTCGCTCGACGACTTCTGCGGTCGCATCGATCTGCAGCGCTGCAACAAGCGGGTCCTCGAATCTCTCATCAAGTGCGGGGCGCTGGACGCGTTCGGTCCGCGCGCGGTCCAGCTCGAGCGCCTCGATCTCGCTCTGGGCACCGCGCAGCGCGAGCAGCGGGACCGCGAGAGTGGCCAGGTCGGCCTGTTCGCGAGCATGGGGTTGACCGACGAGATCGTCGCCCAGCCGTTGCCCTCCGGACCCGAGGCGCCCAAGCGCGAGCTGCTCGGCTGGGAGAAGGAGCTGCTCGGCATCTATCTGTCGGAGCACCCGTTGCAGCAGATGGCCGCACGGCTGGGCGAGGTCGTGCCGCCCGTGACCTACCTCGCGGCGCTCAAGGAGGTCGACGACGATCTGATCGTCGTCGCGTGCGTCGTCACGAGCGCGCGCAAGCACATCACCAAAGAGAAGAAGCTGATGATGTTCGCGCAGGTCGAGGACCTCACCGGCACGACCGAGGTCACCGTGTTCCCGCGCACGTACGAGGCCACGGCGTCGCTGTGGAACGCCGACGAGATCCTCCTCGTCCTCGCCCGTGTCGAGCAGCGCGACGATGCGCCGAAGCTGCTCTGCGAGCACGCCGTGCGCTTCGACGACGCTGGGATCGCTGAGATCAGACGCGTTGCCGACGAACGTCGCCAGAGCCTCGCGAAACGGGCCAAGTTCATGCGGCCGGCGAATGGCAACGGCTACGGCGCGAGTTCGGGCGGGTCGGCGGGCCCTGCCCCGGCGGGGTCAGCTCCTCGGCCGACCTACTCGCCGGCTTCCACCTCAAAGGGAACCCCGTCCTTGCCGTCGCCTGCTCAACGGTCGACCTCGGAGACGACTCCCGCCGTGTCACCCGCCGACCCGTCATCGCCCTCGTCGCCGTCCGCGGCTTCCTCGTCCGTGCCTGAACTTGTGATCCGATTCCGCGAGGCTCTGGACTACGAACGGTCCATCGCGATATTTCAGCGGATCCAGCAGGTCCTCAAGTCGCACGCCGGGCCCGCGGTCGTGATCCTCGAGTTGCCGCGTGCTGCCGGGGGCGTACGGCGCGTGCCGACGTCGTTCCGCGCCCTCCCATCGCGCGAGCTCGCCGAGGCCGTCGCCAATGAGGTCGGCGGCGATGTGGTCGAGGTCGTCCTGCCGCTCTAGTCACTCGGTAGCGCGGGCGACCATCGCCGATCGGACCGATACTTCGGGCGTGACGATGCGCGACCGCCTCGGACGACTCCACGAAGTCACCAGCGAGATGCTCGGCATCCTCGATCTCGACACGCTCTACGCGATCGTGGCTGGCGCCGCACGGTCGCTGGACAGCGCCGACGCGGCGTCGTTGATGGTCGTCGACCACGAAGAGAACGCGCTCATCATCCGCGGTCACAGTGGACTCTCCGACTACTACGCAAAGAGCCAACGCATCCCGCTCGAGCGAGCGATGCGGCATTACCAGCGCCCTGGCTCGATCGTGGTGCGCGATCTCCGCAGCGCGCCCCTTGGAGATCCGACACTCATCCGTGGCGAAGGCCTCGCGAAAGTCCTCGCCCTTTCGGTCGCTCGCGAGGGCGAGCTCCTCGGGGCACTGCACATCTACACGCGCGACCCGGACCGGGATTTCGATGAGGTCGACCGCGATCTCGCGCACATCCTCGCCGCCCAGGTCTCCGTTGCGATGACGAACGCGCGCCTGTTCACGCAGCTCAACGAGATGGACCGGGAGCGCGAGCAGTTCCTTTCGATCGTATCTCACGAGCTGCGCACGCCGCTCACGCCGCTCAAAGCGCTCGCGCAGCTGCAGCTCGGCCGCCTGCGGCGCTCGCAGGCTCGCGGGACCCCGATGGATCTCGAGGCGCTCGAGCGCAATCTTGAGTCGATCGAGCGTCAAGTCGACCGCATGAATGGTCTCGTCAATGACCTGCTGTCGGTGTCGCGCGCGGGTCGTGGCAAGCTGGAGATGGACAACGCGCCGTTCGATCTCGCGGCGGAGGTGCGCGATGTCGTTGGCCGCTACGTCGCCGCGACGCGCGAAGAGGGCCGGCATTCCTTCGCGGTCGACGCGCCCGAGACGTTGACGTACGACGGTGACCAGGCCCGGATCGATCAACTCCTCATGAATCTCGTAGGCAATGCGGTGAAGTACTCGCCGCGCGGCGGTCAGGTGGCGGTACGGCTCGCGCGCCAGAACGGCGCGGCGGAGATCGCTATCACCGACCAGGGCATCGGCATCCCCGAACTCGACCTGTCCCGGTTGGGTAGTGCGTTCACACGCGGGATCGGGAAGGCCGCCACGTTCGCTGGAATGGGGATCGGCTTGCACGTCGCGAAGCTGGTGGCCGAGGCGCACGGCGGCTCGATACAGCTCGAGAGCCCCGGCGAGGACAAGGGAACAACGGTAAGGGTCCGATTGCCGCTGTAGACGAGCCCGGTCGCACAAACGTGGGACGGGTCGTCGCACGAAATTGCCCTCGTAGAGTGCTGACAAATGGTCCCGGGTGCGCTCTCATGGCTCTCGTGAAACACGGAACCGTTTGGGATTGGTCAGCCGCAACGGCATACGCAGTCGGTCTCATCGCTACCGACGGCTGCCTGGACGGACGACGACCGATCGTCTCGTTTACATCGGAGGAGCTTGAACTCATTGAGCAGTTCACCACGGCCGTGGGAAGACGGCCGCGGGTCTACCGCAAGCCTGGTGGCTTCGGGGTCTGGACGAACCAGGTCGCCATTTACGAACGGCCGCTCCATTCTTGGCTTTTGAGCATTGGACTCATGCCGCGCAAGACCTTCGAACTGTCCGAGATTGCCGTGCCTGACGAACACCTTGCGTCACTCGCGCGGGGACTTCTCGACGGCGATGGTTCGATTTTGAGTTACTCGCATGCATCGAATCGACGGCGGTATCCGAACCACAAGAGCCTGCGACTGGTCACGCGTTTCTACTCGGCAAGCAGACCTCATTTGGAGTGGCTAGCTAAGCGCCTGGATCGTGCGTTTTCAGTCCGAGGCGCAATCAGCGTGGACGATCGGGCGACTCGCAAACATCCGCTTTACAAGCTCGAGTTCGCGAAGATTGCGTCACGTCAGTTACTCACCCGGCTCTATGCAGACGCATCTGCGCCTCATCTAAGACGGAAGCACGGCGTCTGGCTTCGGTTTCTTGCAGATGAGTCGACATTCGTGCTTCGTCGCAGCCGAAGATCGCCGCTGACGACCGTGTGCCGGAGGAGGGAGTCGAACCCTCACGGGCTTGCGCCCAAAGGATTTTGAATCCTTCGCGTGCTGCCATTTCGCCACTCCGGCCTGCTTCAATCTTACGTTTTAGGCCGCCGCAATAGCTTCACAGCCTCACGCGCGAGCTTCGGATTCGCGATCACGACCTGCCGCTCGTCCCACGCCGCGTCTTCGCCGGTCTTCAGCGACAGGACGCTCGCCCCCGCCTCGCGCGCGATGAACGCTGACGCGGCGACGTCCCACGGCGAGAGCGATTCGTGCACGAAGAGATCGAACGTCCCCATCGCGACGTAGCACATCTCGAGCGCCGCGGTTCCCAGCACGCGCAGTCGCGCGCAGGTGGAATTGAGGGCCACGAAGCGCGAGTCCTTCCGTTTCGTCACCCCAAACGCGAGACTCGCTACGGCGAATGCCTCCGACAGCCTCGTGACGGACCCGACGCCGATCGCGAGGCCGTTCCGCGTCGCTCCGCGGCCCTCCGATGCCGTGAACGTCTCGCCGGTCCGCGGCGCGTGCACGGCCGCGGCGCGCGTCCGTCCGCCTTCGACGTAGGCGATGACCACGCAGTACAAAGGGATCGCGCGGCTGAAGTTCAGCGTGCCGTCGATCGGATCTACGACCCATAAGCGCTCTGCCTTCCGGACCGCCGCCTTCGCGCTCTCTTCCGCGAGCACAGGGATCGCGGCGTCGTGCGCCGCGAGACGTTCGATGATCGCTTTCTCTGCAGCGTGGTCGGCCGCCGTCGCGAAGTTGGCGCGGCCTCTCTTGCGCGTCACGATCAGCACGTCCGATTGCACGATCGCCTCACCGACGGCGACCGAGGTCTCCGTGGCGACGCGGGCGAGGGTCGCGTATCGTGCCGCATCCGCCGCGCTGTGCGCGCGGCGAGCTGTCACGCTGGACAGAGGGACCGCACGCGTTGGAGGAGATCGTTGAGATCGAACGGCTTCGTGAGGACCGACGTGATCTTCCGCCGTCGGAACTCAGAATCGAACTGGGGGAGGTTCGCGCTCACGAACAGCACCGGCATGTCCCGGATATTCGCATCCTCGCGTACGCGATCGTAGACCTCGAGACCGCTCAGACCGGGCATCATGATGTCGAGGATGAGGAGGTCGGCGTGGACCTGGCGCACAATCTCGAGCACCAGCGCGCCGTCGGCGACGACCACCGCCTGGTATCCAGGCTCGTCGCTGATCGCGTCCCGCAGGAGAAGGGCGATCGGTTCATCGTCCTCACCGATGACGACGACCTTTTTCTTTCTCTCTTGCACCCGGACGGACTTTAGCGGATTCGCAACCTCGAGCGCGCGTTGAGCGGAGCATCAGAGAGTGAGATCCAACTGCTCATCGCACGCGCGCGCGCGGGCGATACGCGGGCGTTCGAGGACCTGGCGCGACGAGAGGAGAGAGCGCTCTATCGGCACGCGCTACGCATTGTCGGCACGACTTCGGACGCCGAGGACATCGTCCAAGACGCTCTCTTCTCAGCGTGGCGGTCGATCGCTTCGTTCCAAGGCCTCTCGTTCCGCGCGTGGCTGTTCCGCATCGCCACGAACCGCGCCTTGGATCAGCTGCGGTCGCGCAAGCGCAGGCCCGAGCTTCCGCTCGACCCTCCGGAGGATGACGAGGTCACGTGGGCGGAACCGGTGGCGCCAGGACCCGACCTCACGCAGCTGGCGGGCGACCGCGAAGCGCTCGCAGCGGTCGAGACCGCGCTCGAGGCCTTGCCAGCCGAGCAGCGGACCGCGCTATTGCTCCGTGACGTCGAGGGGTTCGCGTACGAAGAGATCGCCCTCATCACCTCGGTCGAGATCGGCACGGTGAAATCGCGTATCCACCGCGGCCGGCTGGCGGTCCGGAACACGCTCATCGGCCGCGGCTGGCGAGGCCCGGACGGATGATGGAACCGGACGCCGTCTACGTCGTCAGTAGGGAAGGAGGTCTGTTACGCAAGAGCATCCGCACGCCGAGCTTTCGGCATACATCGACGGCGCGCTAGCCCCGGCCGCTCAGGCCGCGGTGGGCGAGCATCTCACCATGTGTGGCGTTTGCAGCGCGCACGTCGCGCAGCTGCGTGCCACCGTCGCCTTCATGCAGGCCCTCCCGGATCCCGTGCCCTCCCGTCGGCTCGTCCCGCGGCTTGCCGCGGCGCCCGCCTGGCTCGCTCCGCTGCGCACGCTCATGACGCCGGCGCACCGGGCGCGGTGGCGTTCAACCCACAAGACACCGGCCAACTCACGAACGCTGAGCCGCAGCGCTCGCCGCTCGTGAATCCCCTGCTCTGGCTCGCGCTCGCGTTGATCTGCGCCGCGATCGCGATCGCGCTCCAGCGCCGCCTCCGCGCGATCTGACACGCTGGTCGGCGCGGCCGGTGGCTGGTCATACTTGATACATGCCCGAACGCATCATCCTGGTCGATTCCAACTCGCTGATCTATCGCGGCTATTTCGCGATACCGCCGTTGACGACGACGAAAGGCGAGCTCTCGAACGCGACCTTCGGCTTCGCCTCGATCCTGCTCAAGGCGATCGAGGAGATCAAGCCGCAGCACATCGCCGCAGCGTTTGACTTACCGGGAAAGACCTTCAGACACGAGCGTGACGCGACGTACAAGGCGACGCGCAAGCCGATGCCCGACGAGCTGCGTCCGCAGTTTGAGCGCTGCAAGGAGCTCCTCGGCAAGCTGGGCGTACCCATCTACGCGCTTCCCGGCTTCGAGGCCGACGACGTGATCGGCGCCCTCGCCAGGCAGGCGGAGGCGGCCGGGCTCGAGAGCATCATCGTGTCGGGCGATCTCGACACGCTCCAGCTGGTGACGCCCAACACGAAGCTGTTCACCACGCGCATGGGGTTCCAGAACACCGTCGTGTACGACGAAGCGCAGATCGCGCAGCGGTACGGTCTCCGACCGGATCAGATGATCGACTTCAAGGCGCTCAAGGGCGACACGACAGACAACATCCCTGGCGTTCCCGGCGTCGGCGAGAAGACCGCTGCGAAGCTGATCGCGGAGAACGGCTCGATCGAAGGCGTGTACACCGACCTGTCGCGCTTCACACCGAAGCTGCGCGAAGGCCTTGCCGCCCATAAGGACCAGGTGTTCCGCAGCCGCGAGATGTCCAGGATCGTCACGGACCTGCCGGTGACGCTCGACATCGCGGCGACACGCTTCAGCGGCTACGACCGCGCCGGGGTGCTGGAGCTGTTCCGCGATCTCGAGTTCCGCAGTCTCATCCCGCGGCTCCCGCCCGCCGACGGCAACCTCGCGCCGGCGAAGGCGCCGGTCGCCCGGCCGGGGCAGCTGGCATTGGGCCTCGACCCCGCGCCGAGCGTCGCGCCACCGGTCGCGACGATGCTTGTCGGCGCCGAGGATGCCGCGGGCGTCGCGGGGAAGCTGCGCGCCGCATCCGCGGTCGCGGTGCACGCGGATGTCGATGTGGGGCGCCATCCGGTGCTCCTTGGGCTGGGGCTCGCCGCAGGCGATGACGCGTGGTACGTGCCGACGACGTCCGGCGTGCCCGCGCCGATCGCCTCCGTCCTTGCCGACGAGAGCGTCGCCAAGATCGCGCACGACGCGAAGACCGCGCGCCGCGCGCTCCGGCGCGCGGGCGCCGAGCTGCGTGGCGTCATGATGGACACGATGCTCGCGTCGTACCTCGTGAACGCGAGCCGCCGTTATCACGCGCTCGAGGACCTCTCCGCCGAACGGCTCAAGCTCGAGGTGCCGGTCCTGCCGGTGCCGGACCGAAAGGACCCGCTCCGCGCGCCGACGCCGGAGGAACGACTCGTGCGCGCGGGTGCGGGAGCGGTCGCCGCGGCGCGACTCGGCGCGCTCTTCGACGAGGACCTCGACCGACTCGGGATGCGCAAGCTGTTCGCCGAGATCGAGCTCCCGCTCGTCGACGTGCTCGTCGAAATGGAAGAGGCCGGCATCGCGGTCGACCTGCCCTATCTGCAGTCGCTGGGTCAGGAATTCGCGCGCGAGGTCGCGCGCATCGAGCACGAGGCGTACGACGCGGTCGGTCACGAGTTCCCGATCAACTCGCCAAAGCAGCTCGGTTCGCTCTTGTTCGAGGAGCTGAAGCTGCCCCGTGGCCGGCGGACGGCGACGGGCTATTCGACGGACGCCGCGGTGCTGGAGGAGCTGCGCAGCGCGCACCCGGTGGTCGACAAGATCCTCGAGTACCGCGAGGTCGAGAAGCTGCGTTCGACGTACGCCGAGGGCCTCGGCCCTCTCGTCGACCCCGATACGCGGCGCCTGCACACGACGTTCGATCAGGCCGTCGCGGCCACGGGCCGCCTGTCGAGCAGGGACCCCAATCTCCAGAACATCCCGATCCGCACGCCGCTCGGCCGTCGCATCCGCCGCGCGTTCGTCGCCGGTGGATCCGATCTCGTGCTCCTTGCAGCCGACTATTCACAGATCGAGCTGCGCGTCCTCGCGCATATGTCCGGAGATCCCGCGCTCACCGCAGCCTTCCGCGAGGGCGCCGACGTGCACCGCCGGACAGCGGCAGCCGGCTTCAACGTTTCGGAAGACCAGGTCACGCGCGAGCAACGCGACGTCGCGAAGATGCTGAACTTCGGCATCGTCTACGGCATGAGCGACTTCGGCCTCGCGTGGCGGATGGGAATGGCGCGCGAGGAGGCGCAGCGTTTCATCGAGGAGTATTTCAAGCGCTACGCACAGGTCCGGCGCTACGTCATCGAGACGAAGGCGTTCTGCACGGAGCAGGGTTATGTCGAGACGCTGCTCGGTCGCCGGCGTTACATCGCGGACATGACGAGTTCGAACTTCGCGATCCGCGGGGCCGCAGAGCGGATGGCCATCAACATGCCGATCCAGGGGACCGCCGCCGACATCATGAAGATCGCGATGCGCCGCGTGTACGACCGCCTGGCCGAGACGGAGTCGCCAGCGCGCGTGATGCTGCAAGTGCACGACGAGCTGGTCGTAGAAGTCCCGCGCGACGACGTCGACGCGACCGCGCGCATCCTCGGCGAGGAGATGTCGGCGGCGTACTCCCTCGACGTGCCCCTCGTCGTCGACCTGCGCACCGGCACGAACTGGGACGAGATGACGCGCATCCAGCTGCCCGCCGCCACACATGCCTGAGCTTCCTGAGGTCGAGACGATCGCGCGGCAGCTGCGTGAGCTGGTCATCGGGCGGCGCATCGCGTCGTTCGAGTCGTTCTGGCATCGCGTGACCGAGCCGGTGCCCGCCGCGCACTTCGCGGCGCGGCTCAGTGGGCGCGAGATCACCGGGGTCGGCCGGCGGGGGAAGTTCGTCGTGCTCGAGCTCGACCGGGGCGAGGCGCTCATCGTGTCGCTGCGCATGACAGGCAAGCTCCTGTTCCGCGAGCCGGGCGCTCCGGACGATTCGTTCGTGCGTGCGACGATCGGATTCTCCGACGGGACGGTCGTTCGTTTCTCCGACACACGCAAGTTCGGGCGCATGGCGATCGTCGACCGAGCGGAT
>WNGA01004733.1_pt1 | contig 19937 bp, 14 predicted proteins | sample 5400061 | NCBI WGS metagenome assembly WNGA01 (sample SAMN13153366, study PRJNA577476) | soil metagenome | isolation source: 100 cm soil or saprolite under grassland replicate 2 | place: USA:California | collected 2016-06-15
TGTCTCTGTGGCTTCGGCGTTTCTGCGCGGACTACTGCTGGAGAAACATCGGCAGGGCGGTGATGACCGACGCTCCGAGCGCGACAAACGTGGCGGCGAGGCACACGAACGCCATCACCATGTGGTCGATTCGCTCGGGCTTCAATGGATCGAGAAGAAGACCCGCGAGATATCCGCCGGCAAATCCGCCCGCGTGCGCGTAATTGTCAACGCCCGGCATGATGAGCCCGAACAATCCCAGAAACAGCGCGTATTGCAAGCCCGCCTGCGCAATGTGACTGCTGCCGGTTCGTCGGCCGTGATACACGAGCGCGCCGAGCAGGCCAAAGATGTTGGCCGAGGCGCCCACGCTGAAATCGGCGCCGCGCAGGAAAGGAATCGGCATCCATCGGAGATACGCGCCGGCGAACGTGGTGAGCGCGAAGCCGATGACGCCGGCAATCGTGTAGATGATCACCATGCGTGCTGCGCCGTACAGCTCCGCGACGCCGGGCGCGAGCTGGCGGATCCACAGCACATTGAAGAGAACATGCAACACGCCTGCGTGCAGCCAGCCGGCGGTCAGAAATGTCCACCACCGCCCGTAGCCCAGCACCGGCACCGTGCCGCTTGCACCCAGCAGGAAAAGAATCGGCGGGCTCGGCGCGAGCATCACCTGCAGATTGCTGCGCGAGAGGAGCAGCGCGAGCACGTAGAGCGTGATCGTCGCGCCCATGACGAGCGGCACGAAGCCCAGATCTTGTCCGAGCCGCCTGAGCGCCGGCGCGTAACCCCACAGACCAGGATTCCGCCGCCCGCAGTTGTAACAGCGGTCGTCGTTGACGCCGACCAGCACGCCGCAGGCCGAGCAAATAACGGACCCCTCGCGCTGGCGTTTCAGAAACACGACTAACACCTCAATTCACTTGTGCTGAGAATCCTGGCATCGACGTGATCCGATTGCCTCCGCCAAAATAGCGCTGTTCCAGCTTTTGGCGCCGTTGGCGCTCTGAATAGTGAGCTTCGGTTTAATGATAGTCGACACTCGACGGTCGTCAGTCGGCAGCTGTGGTGGTAGAACGTGACCTTCATTTGCGAGGTAGGTGACTCGCACGTCGGGGTCTGATTACATCGTTGCCGGAGGGCTCGCGGCTGAACGCGTCGAAGGATGCGCAGCCCGCGCTGAATCGGTGGCCGGTTTCACATTGAGATTCTGCCGGAAGAAGTTGTCGGGATCGTACTTCGCCTTGATCTCCTGCAGCCGCGCGTAGTTGGCCCCGTACGCCATCTCCACCGCATCGTCGTGATCCAGGTAGTTGCCATAACGCGCGGCGGCAGCAAACGGCTGGATGTCCTGATACCGCTGGCGCGTCCACGACATCACCCGCTGATCGTCGGCGGCTTCCATCCATTGCCCCAGGATGAGGAAGTTATACCCGGCAGATCGATGGGCGAACGCTGTCGCATCCGCCGCGACGCGAGTGGCGGCGCCGTGAGAATGCTCGATCAACACCTGCGACATCGGCGAATCGCACGAGGCGTAGATGTCGACGATTGTCCGAATCGCATTGTCGCTGAGCGAGGAGAGAAAGGTCGACTTCCAGTAATTGCGCGCGCCGCGCGGCAGCGACGCATCGAAGAGCGTATTCAGCTGACAGTACGGGATCGGTCCCATGATGTCGACGACGGGCGATCCGAATGCCTTGAGCGGGGCGAGTGCGGCGTCGGCGCGATCCGGTGGTCCCGCGTAGCACGCCACCATGGCGGCGAGCTTCATGCCCGAGCCGTCTGGCGCGTGCAGAAAGCCGCAGAACACCGTCAGGTCGTCCGCACACGCGGCCGTGAAATCTCGATAGAAGCGCAGCAGGTCTTCGGCTACGGCAAACGGATGCATGACGGCGCCGCCGTGCACGACGGGGCCGATCGGATGCAGTCGATACTCGAGCGACGCGGCAATGCCGAAGTTGCCGCCGCCGCCGCGAACTGCCCAGAATAAGTCCGCGTTCTCTTCGGCGCTTGTTGTCAGGACCGTGCCATCTGCGGTGACGATTTCAACCGACCGCAGGTTGTCGACTGCGAGTCCGCACTGACCTAAGAGCCACCCCAAGCCGCCGCCGAGCGTCAAGCCGCTGATGCCGGTAGTCGACACCACGCCGCCTGTCGTCGCCAGCGCATGAAGCTGGGTCTCACGGTTGAACTCGCCCCACGTGACGCCGCCCTGCGCGCGCGCCGTGCGCGCCGACGGGTCGACCTGCACGCCTTTCAGCAACGAGAGATCGATCAACAGCCCGCCCTCGATGGCCGCACGTCCAGCAACGTTGTGCCCGCCGCCGCGCACCGCCACCGGCATGTTCGTCTGCCGCGCAAACTTCACCGCGTCCACGATGTCCGCGACGCCGCGGCAACGCGCGATGAGGGCAGGGCGCTTGTCAACCACTCCGTTGTGGACCGCGCGCACCTGGTCGTAATCGGCGTCGCCTGGACCGATAAGGCGACCGGAAAATGTCGCGGCGAGACTGGAAATGTCGGCAGTGGTCGGGGACATCTGGCACCTCGATTTTTCGTGATGTAAAGGTGCGAATTATATCTCGCGACCTTCGTCACGTCAGACTATCGGATGTTTTCCACCAACATGAGGTCCGTGCCGGACTGATCGATTTGAGAGTACAAGAGGGAGCGGCCATCAGGCGAGACAGTCAAGCCAAGAAAGGGAAGCTTGTCGGTCTGAGCGACGGTGCGGATCCGCCCGTTCGACATCCTGAAGAAGTCAATCGTGTAGTCGGAAGATGTCCTGACCGGCGGGCGTCGGGCAGGAATGAAATAGATGCCTTCTTCCGTCAGCGCGAACCGGCTCCAATCGGATAGCGATTCCAGAACGCGGCTATCGTCGCCACCATTCACCGCGATTCTCCAGAGCTCGGTGCCCTTTGCGTAGTACGCATAACGCCCATCAGCCGAGAGCGTTGGACCAATCCCGCCAGTGGTGGTCACCTGGACTGCCAAGCCACCGCTCGCAGGCGTCCTCCAGATCTCAAAGCGTCCGGTACGATTCGACGCGAAGTAAATCCATTGGCCGTCTGGTGACCAGCTCGCGCCCCAATCGTCCGCGGGGTCGTCGGTGATGCGCTTCGGCGCACCGCCCCCCGATGGCACCGTGAAAATGTCGCCCGATCCGCCAGGGCGCGAGTGAAAGACAATTTGTGAGCCGTCCGGAGACCAGCGGGGCGCTGCCGTTTCGGGCCACGCCGTCGACGTGAGCTGCACGAGATTGGCGCCGTCCTTGTCGCAGATCCAGATCTCGCTTGCCCCCGTGCTGTCCGAGACGAAGACGACTTTTTGCCCGTCGGGTGAGTACGACGGCTGATGTTCCGGTCGTGTCGAGAATACAAACGTGTCGCCGGCAAATGCACGACGCCCGGTCAGCATCTCATAGAGCACACAGCCAAACGACCAGATGTCCGTGCGCTTGTCGACTCGCAGGCCGCGCCGATCGATCCGCGGGCGATGCGCTCGGCGAGATTTTCTCCCTCGACGAGTTCCAGGACGAGAGCGCGCGTTGTCCCGCTCTCCTCGACGCCATAAATGTGTGCGATATGCGGATGATTGAGCGAGGCCAGCGCCCTGGCTTCGAGCTCGAATCGCGCGAGCCGCTGGGGATCCGATGCGAACGGCTCGGGCAGGATCTTGAGCGCCACCTCGCGTCCGAGTTTGGCATCGTGCGCGCGGTACACTTCGCCCATCCCGCCTGTCCCGAGCGAGCCCAGGACTAGGTACGCGCCGACATGGGTACCAGTCGGGAGTGGCATGGGAACGCGTCGCGGCGATTATACCGGCACGGTTCTATGATCTGAGAGTGGAACACCACCGAAGGCTCGCGATTCTCGTCGCCGGCGGACCCGCCCCCGGCATCAACAGTGTCATTGGCGCCGCGACGATTCGCGCCGCGCTCGAGGGAATCGAGGTGATCGGTATACGGGACGGGTTCGAATGGCTGATGCAGGGGGACATCGAGCACGTGATGCCGCTGACGATCGACGCGGTCAGCCGCATTCACTTCCGCGGTGGCTCCTACGTCGGCATCTCGCGCGCGAATCCCACCAGCGATCCGAAGCACCTCGAACAGGTCGTGATTTCGCTGCTACGGCTCGACGTCACACGTCTCATCACGATCGGCGGGGACGACACCATCTATTCGGCGATGAAAGTGGAAGAGCGGGCCGCCGGGCGCATTCACGTCGTCCACGTCCCCAAGACGATCGACAACGATCTCGATCTTCCGCCGGCGGTCAACACGTTTGGATTCGAGACGGCCCGCCATTACGGCGCAGACATCGTGAAAAACCTGATGGTCGATGCGAAGACCACGTCGCGCTGGTACTTCGTCATCACTATGGGGCGAAAGGCCGGACATCTCGCGCTCGGGATCGGAAAATCGGCCGGGGCCACCCTGACGCTGATTCCGGAAGAATTCCCAAAACCTATCCGGCTCAACACGATTGTCGACACGCTCGTCGGCGCGATCGTGAAACGTCTCAGCTATGGCCGCCGCGACGGCGTCGCAATTGTCGCTGAAGGCCTTGTGCTCGATGTCGTGTCCGAAGACCTGTCCGGTCTCCAGGAGGTGGAGCGCGACGCGCACGGCAATTTACGGATCGCCGAGGTGAACATCGGTGAAATCCTCAAGGCGCAGGTGCTCGCGCGGCTGAAGACGCTCGGCGTCAAAGCCACTATCGCGGCCAAGAATATCGGGTACGAGCTGCGCTGCGCAGATCCGGTTCCGTTCGACATGGAGTACGCGCGCGATCTCGGCTACTGCGCCGCCAAATACCTGCTCGCCGGCGGCAACGCCGCAATGATCTCGATGCAGGGCGGCCATTTTGTGCCCGTCCCGTTCTTGTCGCTGCTTGACGGCGAGACGGGTCGTACGAAGATCCGGCTGGTCGATACGCGCTCGACGCGCTATGCCATTGCTCGCCGGTACATGATCCGCTTGCGGCGCGACGACTTCGACGATCCCCACGAATTGGCGAAATTCGCCGCCACTGTCGGGATGTCGCTCGACGCGTTCCGCCAGCACTTCGAATACCTCGTGGGATTTGAACCGCCGCCGCTCGGAATCGACGCAACTGGTGAGGCTTAGTGCTGACGGTCGGCGTCAGGCGACGGCCGTATCTTTTCGTTTGTCAGAAGGGGAGTCGTCGGACCGCACGCGTTCAATCAGCACGCCGAGATCCGCGATCGCATCGGCGAGATGGGAGGCCTTCGCCGGATACGCGTCGACACTTTGTGCGTATTCAGTTTGAACAGCGGCGAGCATGCGTTGTAATCGGATGAGTCGTTCCTGAGCCGTCATGTGGGCTTCCGGCGAGGATGAGCAAAACTCAGGCCGCATAGGGGTGGGTTATCTGGCCTCCAGCTGGTTTCCGCAATCCGCCATCGCGGTGCCGCACCGCGGATTCCCTTTTCTTGTCTCAGTGCCGTTCGGGGCGAATACCTCGATGCGTGTCGTGTTGTTGATTAGTGTGGTCATCGCCCTGCAGGGCGCAGCCCTCGCCGCTCAGGCTCCTTCGGCCACGCTCCGCGTGGAGGTGCGTGCTGACAACAAGCCGATCGAGGATGCGCAAGTGATCGTTCGTGGCGTTACGCATCGAACGGATGCCACCGGCAAAGTGATTGTCACATCTGCCTCAGGCACGATCGAGCTCAGTGTCGTGAAGGATGGATTCGTGCCCATCACAACCGCCGTTCAACTTGCGCCAGGCGCACAGCAAGACGTGATCATCGAGCTGCAACCGCAGCCGTCGGTCGAAGAACACGTCACGGTGATTGCCGCTACTCGGACCGACAAGCGTCTCGAGGATCAGCCTATGCGCGTCGAAGTGCTGGCACGTGAAGAAATCGAAGAGAAGATGCTGATGACGCCAGGCGACATCGTCATGATGCTCAACGAAATGGGCGGCATGCGAGTGCAGGCGACGTCTCCCTCGTTGGGAGCCGCAAGCGTACGCATTCAAGGAATGCGAGGACGCTATACACGCGTCCTGGCAGACGGACTCCCGCTTTTTGGTGAAGTCGGTGGACTGGGCCTGCTCCAGATCCCGCCGATGGATTTGAGTCAGGTTGAAGTGATCAAAGGTGTGGCATCGGCTCTGTACGGCGCGGGGGCAATGGGCGGGGTCATCAATCTGCTATCGCGTCGGCCAACTCGCGAGGCAGAACGGGAGTTCCTGCTGAACCGGTCGACGCGCGGGGCGACCGATGCCGTGACGTTCCTCTCTGCTCCTCTTGCGCGCGGATGGAGCGCTTCGCTGCTCGGCGGAGGTCACTGGCAAGAAACGACCGACGTGAACGACGATGCGTGGGCCGATCTGCCGGGCTATGGGCGAGCGGTGCTCCGCCCACGGTTGTTCTGGGATGGCGGAAATGGGCGTACGTTCTTCGCGACGACGGGCTTCACGTATGAGGACCGTGACGGCGGCACGCCTGAGGGCCAAGTGCTTCCGGTCACCGGCCAGTCGTACATCGAAGCGCTGGAGACCGAGCGTTACGACGTTGGCGCGCTCGGCCAGTTCCTCGTGAAGGGCCGGTACGTCGTGACGGCCCGCGCCGCCGTGGTGCGCCAAAGGCACGAACATCAATTCGGTGAATTGCCGGAGCGCGATCGGCACGATACGAGCTTTGGGGAAATGGCAGTGCGCGGAACCGTCGGTCGTCAAACCTGGGTTGCCGGCGTCGCGATCGAGCGTGATGCATATGCGGCGCGCGATGTACCACAGTTCGACTACACGTTCACGGTCCCAGGCGCTTTCGTGCAGTACGATCTCGACGTGACCTCGGCGTTGTCGGTCTCGTCGAGCGCTCGCATCGATGTCCACAGCGAGTACGGCACTTTCTTCAGTCCTCGTCTGTCGGCCCTTGCGCGCCACGGCCGCTGGACGAGCCGTCTGTCGGTTGGAACCGGCTTTTTCGCTGCGACACCGATCACAGAAGAAACCGAGGCGGCAGGTCTGACCCGCCTCACAATCGACCGGCCGCTGAAGGCCGAACGGGGACTCAGCGCGTCATTCGATCTCTCGCGCACCGACGGACCGGTGTCATACAGCGTGACGGTTTTTGCGTCCCGTATTGCAGACCCCGTGCACGTCGATCGCTCAACGTCGTACCTCTTGCGAAATCTTCCAGACGCGGCGAGGAATGTCGGTGTCGAACTACTGGGCACGCTGCGTCGTAATCCCTTCGCGTTGACTGCTACGTATAACTACGTGCGTGCTCGGGAGACTGTCGATGGTCTCGGAGAGGATGTCCCACTCACGCCTCGCCACAGCGCCGGAATCGTCGGCATGTGGGAGGCCGAGGATGTGGGGCGAGTGGGAATGGAGTGGTACTACACGGGACAGCAGCGACTAGAGGAGAACCCCTACCGCGGACTCAGCAAACCGTATGTCGTCGTTGGCCTGCTCGGCGAGAGGCAATTCGGCCGCTGGCGTCTGTTCATCAATGGCGAGAACCTGACAGGTGTGCGACAGACGCGCTGGGATCTGATGACGAGGCGCACGCGGGCGGCTGATGGCCGCTGGACTGTGGACGCGTGGGCACCTCTGGAAGGGCGGAACGTCAACGGCGGAATACGCGTGCGGTTCTGAGATCGTGAACAACCCGCCCCATGCACGTGTAGCATGTCGTCCGCACACCGACCAGCGGCTATACTTGGCCACTTCGACGTGCATGCCCATCGTCAGTGGGACACTGCGACCGTAAAGGAGCCATCCGATGAGTGATCTTTCCCTTGAAGATCAGAATTGGGCCGAGAGGCAGACGGAACTGATCGCCACAAACGCGGACCTTGGTCCGAACCAACTGATGCGATTTGCGAACGCGATTATTTTGCAGATCAAACCCGGCGGACAGACCGGAGGGCATTTTCACGCGCTCCAGGGCATTGGGGGCGGACGCGGAAGTGGGCTGGTTGGCGATGCGACATCTGGAAACGGCGTTCGCGGCACCAGCCAAACCAACGCGGGAGTCTGGGGACGATCGACCTCATCGGTTGGTGTCCGGGGCGACAGCCAGAGCAGTTCTGGAGTGCTCGGTGACAGTCAAGATCACATAGGCGTCTTCGGAAATTCGAAATCAAAAGGCTACGGGGTCCTCGGCCACAGCAAAGACAACGCAGGCGTCGTCGGACGATCGGATACCTCGGTTGCCGTCTGGGGAGACGCACAAAGTGACGCGGGAGTTTTGGGTGAGAGTCAAACCGGAACGGGAGTGATCGGTCGGGGGAAGACGACTGGTTTCGGCGTCTTCGGCGACAGTAAAGACAACGTCGGCGTGGTGGGCCGATCCGCAACGTCGATGGGCGTGTGGGGCCTTGCGCAGAATGATTCGGGCGTCCAGGGCGAAAGCCAGAACCAGATTGGCGTCGTTGGATTCGGGAACACCGAAGGATATGGGGTTCTCGGCGTCAGCAGCGGCAACGCAGGCGTGGTCGGACGATCCGATCAATCGGTCGGCGTCTGGGGCAGTGTGCAAAACGACATCGGCGTTCTCGGGCAGAGTGCAAGAGGAATCGGCGTCATGGGCTTCTCGGAGTCAGCCACCGGTGTTCACGGTCAGTCGGATACGGATGTCGGTGTCAAAGGCTTTTCTCCAGGAGTGTTGGGCGTCTTTGGTGAATGTCCCGGCGGGATCGGCGTGCTTGGCAGAAGCACACTCGGTTCTGGAGTGACGGGCCAATCGAATTCCTCGAGCGGTGTCACCGGCGCGTCGACAACGGGTCCAGGCGTCCTGGGTGAAAGCGTCAGCGATATCGGGGTCGTCGGGCAATCGCCACAGATCGGCGTCATTGGACAATCTCCACAGATCGGCGTCGTCGGCGTCGGCGACAACAAAACGGGCGTTCACGGCCGATCGCAAACAGGCATCGGCGTCCGAGGGCAGTCTGCAAGCGGCACCGGCGTGTTTGGTTCGACAGGAAGCGCCGCGGGGATGGCGGGCCACTTCAAAGGGCGGGTGTTCGTCGATGGAGACTTGACCGTCACCGGCGTGAAGGGCGCGGTCGTCGCGCACCCCGATGGCAGCCGAAGACTATTCTGCGCGATCGAGAGTCCCGAGAGCTGGTTCGAGGATTTTGGCGAAGCAACGCTCGAAAGCGGAAGAAGCGAAGTGACGCTCGACGCCGATTTCAGTCATCTGACGAACACGTATCACTATCACGTGTTTCTCACGCCGTACGGCGATTCAAAAGGTCTGTATGTGGAGAGTCGATCCCCGGAGAGTTTCGTCGTGCGCGAGCAGCAGGATGGCAAGAGCACACTGCGGTTCTCGTACCGAGTCGTGGCGAAGCGCGGCGATGTCGAAGTTCCACGTTTCAAGAGAGTAGACCAACCGCAAGAGATACCGGACGAAGCGTTTCGCAAGGATGAGAGTTACGAAGGAGGCGTTGACCAGGAGTTGCCGCCGGATCATGAAGAAGCGGTGATGAAGCCTCGAACGCACGACGATGTCAGATTGAGCCGCCCGCGTATTTCAATGGAGAAGCCGAACGTCAGTGAAAGGATGAAGAGAAGCTAGGCTCCTGGGCGACTCACGGGCGTCTTGCACGGATTCGAACCAGGTACTGGTTCTCCGCGTTCAGATTGATGAACGATACAAACGCGCGGCCATTGTACGTACCGATAGTTCCGGGTTGCGACACCGCGGACACGTCCCATCCTGCAGGCAATAGCACCGTGTTGCGCAGGCCTTTCAGTGTGCGCACGAAGACGAGATCGCCGCGTTCGACGGTATATGCCGGATCGACGAGGGTGCCGGTGATCCGCAGGTGCGCGCTTTGCTTGTCATCGGTGATGGGCGCCTCGAGCGCCACGCTCGTCGTCGCGCCCGTCTTGAGCGGTGTCAGCACGTGCGCGGTGTCGAGGTCCAGCACCTTCAGATCGCGCAGCGGCAGATAGGCGATCGCATCGAGCGTCGCCTTCGGACCTTTGCGGTAGTCGCTATAGGTCTGATCGACGCCGATGCGATGCGTTTCCGGCGCGTCAAGTTCGTACAACGTCTTCACGTCGTCAAAAAACATGTCATCGGCGCCCGAGGGAGTAAACGTGGCGGTGGTCCTGCGCGCGTGAATCGTCACCGGATTGCTTTGGCCGCTCGGATTTGCAAACGCGAGCTTCAACCGTCCATCAGCCGTGGTCGACATCTGCGCGGCGACGTTCGACGAGATGAACGAGAATCCCTTCGGCAGCAGGACGCCGAGGCGGTACCCACTCAGACTTCGCACCCACACGATGTTGTCGCCATGCATCATGTACGTGCGCGGGTCCTTGTAGGTCTTGTAAATCAGCACGCGGCCGACGCCGCCCTCGGGCACCGGGATGGCCAGCTTGGCGTGAATCGCGTGAGTCTCCGGATCGTTTTTGTCCTGCTCATACGTGAACGGCATCGGTTTGCCGGTTCGTGGATCGAACACCTGAATGTCCGATCCTTCGCTGCCGCCGCGCGTCGCGTTCACGAGCTCGGTGGCACCGACGAGCGTTTCTTCCGGCAGGAACCGAATGCGAAACGACTCGCTGCCCGGCTCGAGGATGGAATATTCCGTGTAGGCATCCTGCGTGAACAGCCGGGTGACTGGTGGCGTGGGTCGAAGCGATCCATCTGGATTGCTGCCACCCGGGAACGGATTCGTCGCCCCGCGCTGGGCAGCGAGGGCCGAAGCAAGTGCGAGCGCACACGCGCCTGCCATCAAAGTACGAAAAAGCATTGGTGCCATGGCGAGAGTGTAGCGCCAGCACGATTCGCTGTCGCCCGATGCCAGCTATTGCCGTGGCTTGCGCCAGAGGGGCTCTATACGAGCAAACGGGGATATGAGCCGCGCCGAACGGACGCGGCTCATCGCGTTCAGTCTCAGCGCGTGCCGCGGGTGCCTGCGCCCGATGGCGGGAGCGACGCGGCGTAGGCGGAGAGCGCCGTCATATCCTGCACGGACATGCCGCTCACAATCGGCTTCATCAGTTCGGACCAGGGGCCGCGACGCGCCCCCGTCTTCATGTCGAACAACTGGCGCATGATGTAGCTCGGCGACCGGCCGGCGAGCGGCGGCACGGGGCCAATCCCTTCCAGGTTGGCGCCGTGGCAGACACTGCACTGATTCTTCGCAGCCAGTTGTTTTCCTTTGGCGAGGGTTCCGGCCGGCACGTACACCGTCCAGCCCATGTGCGTGTCACGCGCCTCGGCGCGGAGATTGTCGGCAGGCACCTCGACGATCTCGTTGCCGATTGGCTCCATCCCGCCGCCTTCGTTTGCCGGAACAGCCATGTGCATTCCGCCCTGAAGGCGCACTTTTGGAGCCGTGCGCGATTCGATCACCTCGATACGCTTCGGATACGGCTGCGCGGCGAAATACTCCGCCGCCGCTTTGAGTTCGTCAGGCGTCGCTTTCTTGGCGAAATCGATCATGTTGTTCGTGTTGGCTTTTCTTGGATCGGCGCTGTGACGCAAACCGTTCTTGAAGTCCTCCAACTGCTGCATGAAATACGCGACGTGCAGTCCGTTGACCGGAGCATTCTCCGGCCGGCCTGTTCCATCTGCGAGATGACAGAAGCCGCACGCGCGAACGCCCTCCTTGCCGACCTTGACGATTGCCGGCATCTGACCGCGACGTTCTTCAGGATACCAATCCGGTATCTCTTTCGTCCCGCGCAAGGCTGCGCGCGTCATCGTTTTGTCCGTACCGGGAATTCGGACCACTGCGTTGTCATCAGCCGGAAGAGCCGATGGCGGTGGCGGCGATCCTGCTGGTGGAGGAGGCGCGTACGCCCAGTCGGGCAGACCAGGCGGCACCGGCGCAGCGGGCGCAGGCGCACTCTGCTGCGCGACGACGATGGACGCCGCGAAAACCACCGATGCAATCGTCAACAAAGCAGTCTGTGCCCGACTCATTTTTGCTCCTCGTTCAAGCTTCTGCCCGCGTCAGGCGGATGTGGTGAAGCCGGCAGACGCCGACTTCCCGGTGAAGGCTTGTCCGCGCGATGATCGGCTGGCAGCGAGCGACGTGTCAAGCGGTCAGAATGTGCGGCGGGCAACCTGCAGGAGCGCGAACGTGTGTGGGGCATCCAGGCTAGAAAGGTCTTGTCTCGCCATGCGCCAGAATCCAGTTGGCGCTCTCTGGAAGTCCTGCCTCGCGCCACCTCTGCGCGAAGCGGATGGGTGGCTCCTCGATCGCCTCGTCGGTCAGGCGGAAGGTTCCCCAATGGAGGGCGAGGCAGCGTGAAATCGTCGTGCGCGAGGCCAGCGCACGATACGCTTCGATTGCGTCCTCAGGGTTCATGTGCACGCTGCGCATGAACCAGCGCGGTTCATACGCGCCGATCGGCAACATGATCAAGTCGAATGGGCCGAGTCGCGCGGCGATCGCGCCGAACTCCGGGTGCAGGGCCGTATCGCCGGCGAAGTAGACGCGCACGTCATCGGCCGCGATCGTCCAGCCGCACCAGAGCGTCCGATTGCGATCGCGCAGGCCACGACCGCTGAAGTGCTGCGCCGGTGTACACGTTGCCGAGACACCACCGCCGTCGACTGACTGCCACCAATCGCGCTCGACCGGTTGGCTCACGCCCAGCTTTCGCAGCGGCTTGCCAAGGTCCATGGGACAAAGCCACGTCGCGTTGGGGAAGCGCGCCGCGATGCGCTGCACTGTGGTCGCGTCGAGGTGATCGTAATGGTTGTGTGACAGCAGCACGAGGTCGATTGACGGCAATCGGTCAAATGCGACGCCTGGCGCCATCAGCCGCCGCGGGCCCAGAGTGCGCAGCGGCGACGCACGCTCGCTCCAGATGGGATCGGTCAGCACGTTCAGTGCGCCGAGCTGCAACAGCACCGTCGAATGACCGATCCAGGTGACTGACCGATACCCGCGCTCGGCGCGCGGGGAGATGATGACCGGCTCGCGCGTGGGTAGTGAATCGAGCGGGGGACTCTGTGCGACCGTGCCGGCTCGCCGCTCGACGAGCTGCCAGCGCAGAAAATCCTTGAAACCACGCGGTTGTGCTTCGGGCCACGGATTCTGATAGCCGCCTCGCGGGCCGTGATGCGGATATGCGGGTGGCAACGGCTCGATGATGCCATCTATTCGGCGCCGACTGACGCCGCCTGGCGCAATGAGCTGCTGGATAGCAGGTGGCTTGATCCGCGTGAACTCGCTCGGTTGCCGGAGTGGCAACTGCAAACGCCGCGCATGCGCAGCACGTTCATGAGCCCTCGGCGCCTGCCGCGCCGCTATCGCGTGTAGCTCCGCGAACGGCGCCCGGCATCGTGCCAGTCGTCACGCCCGACCTTCCGGATCTGCCCTGGCGGCTCGAGGGCGGACTCAAGGTCTTCGACATCGAAGTCGGCCACGTACGGACCGAGTTCCTGCCGGGCCGCCCTGTCGACGCGTGGGGATTCAACGGCAGCGTGCCGGGGCCGACGATTCAAGTCAACGAGGGCGATCGCGTCCGACTGAACGTCGTGAACCGACTGCCGGAACCGTCTTCGATGCACTGGCATGGGCTCGAGATCCCAAACGAGATGGACGGAATACCCGGCATCTCGCAGGATCGGATTACGCCGGGACGCACGAATTCACGCTTCGTCAGAACGGAACGTTCTTCTACCATCGCGACCTGAGGCGCATGGGCAAGGCTTGCGGGCGACGGGACACGCAAGCTGCGTACAGAATTGTTGCCGAAAACTCGGCCACGGTTGGACCGCGCGGTCCTGTGACGCGTAAGCCTACCAACCGCACAGGCTCCTGGTGGCTGATGTCTTGCATTCACGCGGGCGCTTCAATTCGCAAGATTTCCCGGTTACGACGTGAGAGTCACGGAGCCACTTTCGATGATTGCTCTTTTCGCCAAGCGATCCGCCACACAGGTTGTCCTCGCCGTTGCGCTGCTGTTCGCCACAACGCGCGAGCTGAGCGCCACCGCGATTGACTGGTCCTCTCTAAAGGACGCGCAGGCAGCAGGTATTACCCGGGTCCAGGACAAATCGGCTAGCGCCGTTTACAACAACGCGGTCACCATCACCTTCAATAATCCGACGGCTTCAGGAAACACTTTGGTCGTTGCCGTCAGTAATTACTATTCCTCGAGCCCGCCCAGCAGCATTTCTGACAGTTTTGGCAACACGTGGAGTACGGCCGTCAATTACGCCAGCGGTTCGCGCATCGTCGTCTTTTATGCGTCAGACATTGTTGGCGGTTCCAATCACCAACTGACCGTCAGCGCGTCAGGCCCTGATTACTATGTTGTCACCGCCATCGAATATTCCGGTTTGTTGGGAACAAATGTCGTCGATGTGACTGCCGGCGGCCGAACTGCGGCCAACATTTACAGCAGCGGAGCGGTCAACATTTCGCATCCAGAAGAGTTGCTGCTGGGCGTTCACCATGTGTGGAACCCGACTGCGTCTCTTTTGCCAGACGCTCCCTGGAGCACGGTCGCGTCGTCGAGCGACAATGTTTATCACCAACACCACGTCCAGGATCGGATTGTGAGTAGCGGTGGCAGTTACGCGTCGACTGGGACCATCGCCGATTGGCTGGATACGCAGAGCGTCATAGTAGCGTTCAAAGGACTCTCGGCCGGTGTCCCCGCTCCGACCATTTCTGCCTTCAGTGCAAACTCGACGACTCTTCAAAAAGGAGAGTCGACCAGCTTGTCGTGGTCAACAGATGGCGCGACAACCGTCACGATCGCGCCGGTCGGCCAGGTCGCATCGTCTGGAACGATTGTCGTCAACCCATCGACGACAACTATTTACACTCTGACGGCAACGAACAGCGGCGGTTCGGTATCGGCCTCCAGCACCGTGACGGTAGGCGACGTCGGGACGGGTGAAGGCTCGTGGATCGCCATCTGCTCTGGCAATCCGAGCAATTGCCCGCCAGGTGAATCGTACCCATATTTCGCGACATTCAACTACGCCATGCCCTATGCGGCCAGCCGAGGCACGTTGTTGTATTGGGGCATGTATAACAATCCCGAGACGATTTTCAGCAATGCGATGTGGGAGTATCACGTCTCAACTCATAGCTTCAATCGCTTGTCCTGGACAGGGTCAAGCACTTATGAGACTTGCGAGCAGCCTTTCCCGCCTTATCAGGACGGGCACGCGATGAGCTATTTTCAGTATGACAGCCGTCGTGACAAGGTGTTTATCACAGCGCTACTGTGTTCGAACTACCTCCTGCACCACACCTGGACGATGGATGCCACGACGCTGGCGTGGTCTGAATTGCTGAACGGCGGTAATCCTGTATATCCAGGAGATCTGGTTGACGCCGCGTTCGTCTACGACCCCGTGCACGACACTTACATCGCGTACGGCACCAACAACACCCTGCTTCATTTCGATCCGCGCAATAACATCTGGGTCGACGACACAAACAGGCAAACGGGAGACATTCCGATGCAGGGGCCGAGCTATGGCCTTGGCAAGCTCCTCTTCAACACGGCCGATCGCAACGTGTATTTCTTTGGCGGCCTGTCTACAGCAGATGCTCAAGGTGCCCAGAATGATCTCTATCGATTCGATCCTGAGATCTTGAAGTGGACGAGGATCAATCCAGCCGGTGACGTAAAACCACCGAAGGAGGCTTCGCTCTATCCTTGGCTCATCTACGACACCGTTCGCAATCGCCTGGTGCAATACGTCGATGTGGGTAATATGTGGCAGTATTCCTTCGCGACGAATACCTGGACCCAACTAAATATTGCTGGCGGGCCATCGATCCCCAGGGATAGTGTCGGTGAAAGACAGTATTTTTCTGGTTTAGCGGGTTACGACCCCGAACAAGACACGATGGTCATCATGGAGTTGGGCGCGAACGATAACAATATCAACGCGTCGACCGATGTCTGGGAATTGTCGTTCAAATCGTCTACGACGGTAATGCCCGCGATCGACAGTTTCACCGCTCAGCCGGCGTCGATCGTGGCTGGTCAGACATCAACGTTGTCCTGGAACGTCTCGAATGCTGGCACGGTGAGCATCGATCAAGGCATTGGAGCAGTGACTGGAAACACTCTCACTCTGTCGCCGGCTTCAACGACGACCTATACGCTGACCGCTGCGAATGGCAACGGAAGTGCGACCAGGGCAGTTACCTTGAGCGTCTCGCCGGACACCACTGTACCCTCGATTCCGTTGAACCTGACAGCCACGTCAATCTCGAGGTCTCAAATCAATCTCTCGTGGACTGCCAGTGCTGACAACGTGGGAGTAGCGGGTTACAAAATAGAGCGCTGCCAGAGTAGCAATTGCACGAACTTCGTCCAGATTGCTACAACGTCCGCAACCTCGTATCCGAGCACCGGACTAAAGGCGAATGTGGCATATCGCTACCGCGTCAGGGCCTACGATGCAGCCGGAAACAATTCGGGGTATTCCGTAATCGCGACCGCCACGACGAAGAAAAGATAAGCGACCTGCCGAACAGTTACTCGCCGCGCAGCGCTTCGGCCGGCGGACGGTGATGGCGCTCACAGCCCATGCGCGGGCCGAGGATCAGCCCTGATCACCTGCCAGCCGTGTACAGCCCTGCGGCGGTTGCGACGAATTCGCGCGCGACGTTCCCACGGCCGCCTGTCGCGGTGGATCGTGACGTTTGCCGGACTCGTCCGCGCGATGTTCGCGCGGGAAAAACAAGGGCTCGACCTATCGGCACTGCCACGAGTCGCCGATACAAACCGTTGACTCTTAGCTCGGCGGTATTGGTGCCACCATCCCTACGGCAGAGCTACCCTTACCGAGTAGATGGTAATTTGCCGCCCCTATCAGCCGACAAGAGCCCTCGTCAGACGGCGCGGACCCGTCCGCGACGCCGGTAACACCGCCAACCTCACAGCCCCTAATGCCGCATAACGATTCGCTGTTCCGCGCGCTGCTCGAAGCGGCGCCGGATGCAATGGTGTTGGTCGACGAAGCGGGAATGATTCAACTTGTGAACGCTGAGGCTGAACGCCTTTTCGGCTATCCCCGGACCGAGCTCCTGGGCGAACCGATCGAGCTGCTCGTCCCCGAACGAGTGCGCCCATCGCATGTCGGGCATCGAACCGAGTACGTGGAGGCCGCTCGAACACGCCCAATGGGTGCCGGTGTGACCTTGTATGGCCGGCGTCGCGACGGCACCGAGTTTCCCGTCGAAATCAGCTTGAGCCCGTTCACGAGTGACGACCGGCGTCTTACCATCAGCGCCATTCGCGACGTGACCGACAGAAAACGGGCCGAAGAAAAGTTCCGCGCCCTTGTGGAGTTGGCACCCGATGCCATGGTCATCGTGGATCACGCAGGCGTGATCGTACTGGTGAACGCGCAGACGGAGCGCATGTTTGGCTACATGCGCAGCGAACTCCTTGGTCATCCCGTCGAAGTGTTGGTGCCGGATCGGTATCGTCGATCACATGGTAACCATCGGTCCGGATATTTCAGTGCGGCGCACGCCCGGCCGATGGGTATCGGGCTCGAACTGTACGGACGACGCCGAGACGGGACGGAGTTTCCCGTCGAAATCAGCCTGAGCCCGTTGACCACGGAAGAAGGGACGCTTGTCGCGAGCGCCATCCGAGACATCACCGATCGCCAACGGATCGAGCAGGAGCGCGTACGTCTTCTGCGCGAGCGCGCCGCGCACGAGGAAGCCAACCGTATCAAGGACGAATTCATCGCGACGCTTTCGCACGAGCTCCGCACGCCGCTCAATGCCATTCTGGGGTGGGCGACGCTCCTCGAAAGTGGCAGTCTGCCCGAGAACGAGAAGCTGGCGGCCCTCGCGACGATCCAGCGCAATGCCAGAACACAGTCGCAGTTGATTGAAGATCTGCTCGACGTCTCGCGCATTGTGACGGGAAAGCTCCGCGTGCGCAGCGAGCTGGTCGATCTGGCGGAGGTGCTCGAAAGCGCAGTGGAAGTGGTCAGACCAGCCTCCGCTGCCAAGAAGCTGTCCCTGGACGTGGTCATCGAAGTCCGCCCGGTGCTCATCAATGGCGACGCCGATCGACTGCAGCAAGCAATCTGGAACCTGTTGTCGAATGCGATCAAGTTCACGACGCCTCCCGGTCACGTGGCGATCAACCTGAGAGTCGCCGAGGATTCCGCGATGATCACCATTCGCGATACAGGCGCAGGCATTCATCCGGAGTTCATCCCGTTCATCTTCGATCGGTTCCGGCAAGCCGACAGCAGCTATGCAAGACAGCACGGCGGCCTGGGTCTCGGGTTGGCGATTACGAACTCCATCATGGAGTTGCACGGCGGCACGATCACGGTGCACAGTTCCGGCGAAGGGAAGGGCACGACGTTCCAGATGCGACTCCCGGTCACACGCGTCGCGTCTCCCAGCGTAGCGGCAGCACAATTGGGCGATGCGGTCAGGCGACTCGATGACGTGCGCGTACTGGTCGTCGATGATCAGCCTGATGAACGCGACCTCGTCCGAGCGATTCTCCAATCGCTGGGCGCGTCGGTCACGACCGCTGAATCGGCGGATGCTGCCCTCCAGTTCATGCGCACGACGACCCACGACGTCGTCATCAGCGATCTCGCGATGCCGGGAAAGGATGGCTACGAGCTTCTGAGTCATCTTCGCCGCGAGTTCCCGAACGTGCCGGTGATGGCGCTCACCGCGCATGCGCGAGCCGACGATCAGGAGCGTGCGTTATCGGCCGGGTTCCAGTTGTACCTTTCGAAGCCGGTCGAACCGGCAAGACTCGCGAGAGCTGTCGCCTTCCTCCTTCCCAATCGTCCGAGCGTCCCGGTTCGCTGAATCCGCTTCGGAGGCGGGCGGCGTCGGCTTTCGCTGCTGCGCGTGATTGCCCGTCAGTCGTGGATTGGCAGGCCCGCGCGTTTGACTCATGTCTTTCTCGGCGATAATGCGCCCAGATGTTCCGTTCGGTTCGACACCCAGTGGCGGCAGCGCTCGCGGTATTCGCGGTGCTCGCATGTGCCTTCCTGCCGCCGGATCACGTCCACGTCGGCCGAAGCCACGACGGACATCATTCCAATCTCGTCCATCGTCATTTCGAACCGCATCACCGACACGGGACACAGCCCGCCGTTGATGATGCGGACGACGATCCCGACCTCCAGTGGTTGCCGACATCGTGCACCGGCGCACAGTCCGCTGCACGCGTCTGTCCAGATAATCACCTCGCCGACCCCGGGCTACCGAGCCTGCCACCGCCGCGGACATTACACGGGACGGTCCAGACGCTGTTTGTCTCCGTTCATGACCCACCCTGGGCTGCTCCCTCCGGACTTCGGGCACCTCCTGCCTGCCGCCTCTGAGCTGATCTGACGGCATTAGTGCCGGTCTGTCTTCAATCGAGCTTGACGTCCGAGGTGTTATGCGAACAGCGGTCTTTTGCGCCGCGCTGGCGGCTGCTCTCGCGCCGGCAAATGTCGGCGCGCAGTCCTTGAATTTGACGGAAGCCGACGCGCTGGCGCGACTCTCGGCCGAGAGTCCACGCGCACGAGCGGTTCGCGCGGATGTGGAAGTGGCGCGTGCGGACGTGCTCAACGCCGGACGATGGCCAAATCCCCGGGTGACGTTCGACCGCGAATCGGTCGCCGGCGTGACGGAGAACATCGTCATCGTGGCGCAGCCGCTGCCAATCACCGGGCGCCGGGGCTTCGAGGTGCAGGCTGCGTCCGCAATGGCGGGCGCCGCGTCCAGCCGCTCGGACGACGAGATCCGCCGGCTTCGCGCGGACCTGAGACTCGCGTTCGCCGATCTTGCCGCGGCGCAGGCCCGCGAGCGCCAGTTGACCACCTCGCGCGATCGTCTGCGCGAGCTCGCGGATGTCCTTGCCAGACGCGAAGCGGCCGGCGATGCCGCCGGATTCGATCTCCTGCGTGCGGAACGCGAGGTGCTGGAGGTCGACACCGATCGCGCCCTCGTCGCAATCGAACGCGCCCGTGCGCAA